>Ga0209490_10000313_pt1 | contig 49990 bp, 46 predicted proteins | sample MAT06_FD_187209 | JGI IMG/M metagenome (GOLD analysis project Ga0209490, IMG submission 187209) | Freshwater microbial communities from Lake Fryxell liftoff mats and glacier meltwater in Antarctica - MAT-06 (SPAdes) (version 2) | ecosystem: Environmental > Aquatic > Freshwater > Ice > Liftoff...
GAATTTTATATTTGTCTAGACTCTTAAATTCAAAACGTCTCGGCACCCTTTGCGTGCATTACCTCTGCGACCTTTGCGTGAAAATTCGTGATGTCTGATTTTTCATGCAGAGACCGCTAAGTTCAGACGCAGAGCGCGCGAAGACGTCAGGTTCCTTCAGCACTCGAGCTGTTCTTGAATTTTGAATTTGTCTAGACTCTTAAATTCAAAACGTCTCGGCACCCTTTGCGTGCATTACCTCTGCGACCTTTGCGTGAAAATTCGTGATGTCTGATTTTTCATGCAGAGACCGCTCAGTTCAGACGCAGAGCGCGCGAAGACGTCAGGTTCCTTATGCACCTGCGCTGCTTTTAAGTTTAGAATAATAAATTGATACCGTTTGGATTAATATAATAGTACAATTTCGTTTTACCTCATTGAACTAAACATAAATCACAACGGCATTTGCTACTGCAACCAATTAAAATATTTTGGACCACATAAGTAAGATTGGTCTTATATGGAGGTCCATTAATAACAAAAGCGAAGCCCTAGACAAGAACTTCGCTTATACCCAAAATCCGCATTAGAAATCTATTGCAGCGCTAACCCCCTGCACTATCAAGCACTTTCTCGATTTTTATTCTTGATGTATGAATATACACTATCAAATAAAAATCTGGCGAGAGCACTTGTTATCTTTGTGGTTTAGCACTTCATAGCGAATCCCTATGCGGATTCTGGGTTTAAAAAGATTCATTTTCAGGCTTCTTCCGCCACTAGATGTTTATGTTCAGCAATTATGTCTTCTTGCACGCCAGAGGGCGTAGCGGCATATTCGCTAAAACCTGCAGTGAAACTCGCTTTTCCTTGAGTAATGGATCGCAACGTTGTAGAGTATTTATACAACGCTGCTTGAGGCACTTTAGCAGAAATCTTAGTGTGTAATCCAACACTATCCATTCCCATAATAATTGCCCGACGACCTTGTAAGTCTTTCATCACTTCGCCAGTAACTTCATTTGGTGCAATTACTTCCAAATCAAAAATAGGTTCCATCAATTTGGGCTGTGCATTGTGAAAGGCTTCTTTAAAAGCCATTGCAGAAGCTATTTGGAAGGAAATATCATTGCTATCCACATCATGCATCTTGCCATCGTACAGCAATACACGAATATCTCTGACATAACTTCCTGTAAGTGGACCTTGTTCCATCTTTTGCATAATGCCCTTTAGTACGGAAGGAATGAATCGTGTATCTATGGCTCCGCCAACGATACAATTATAGAACACCAGTTTGCCGCCCCATTCCAGATCGTGTACTTCCTTATGGCGAATATTGAAACCACTTGGCTCCGGCATGCCATCGGACCATGGCTCTATACGTATATGAACTTCTCCGAACTGACCAGAACCTCCACTCTGCTTTCTATGTCTGTAGGTTGCGTTCGCAGGCTTTTGAATGGTTTCCCTATATGCAATCTTCGGCTTCTCAAAACTCACATCCATACCATACACTTTTTCGAGTGTCCACTTGGTTGTTGCCAAATGCAGCTCGCCCTGACAATGTAAGAGGAGCTGTCGAACTTCCTTGCTGAACTCTGTTGTAATGGTAGGATCCTGTTCGTGAATTTTACGAAGAACTTCACCCAATCGTTCATCGTCCTTTTTGTTGTTGGCAACAATGGCCAACGTGAGCCTTGGAGCAGGGAAAGAAATAGGTTGAATCTTTAACTCAGTTTGTAGGGCATGCAAAGTGTGATTGGTATCTGTATTTTTCAACTTCAAGGTTGCGCCGAGATCTCCTGCTTTCAGAACATCTACAGGGATTCGATTGTGACCTTCCATTACAAAGAGCTGATTGAATACTTCTACACTATGCGTATTGCTATTCTTTAATTGAGAACCCTTTTTCAACTCACCAGACAAAACTTTGAAGAAAGAGAGTTTTCCGAGGTTCTGCTCATACTCTGTGCGGTATACAAAAACCACTGCTGGGCCAGTTTCTTTCACAATCACTTCATTTCCATCTTCGCTAATCTCTGGTTTTAATTCGTGCGAAGCAGGTGCCACATTATCTATAAATCCCATCAGGCGTCCACTGCCCATATTGCGCAAAGCGGAAACACAGAATACCGGGAATACTTCGTGGTTCACCATACCCACATGTAAACCTTTGCGAAGTTCGTCTTCATCAAGGTTGCCCTTTTCGAAGTACAAGGTCATTAATTCTTCATCATTCTCCGCTGCTTTCTCGACTAAAGCATTGTGAAGAATATCAGCCTTTTCTTTTTCATTTTCAGGAATCGGTAGTTTTCCTGGCTTGCCTCCATCTTTGGGGAACTTATACATTACCATTTTGAGCAGATCAATGATAGAGTCAAAATCTTTTCCTGAGTTTACAGGATACTGCATGAGCACTGTATTGGTGCCAAAGTGATCGCGAATACTCTGATAAGATTTATCGAAGTCTGCATTTTCTGCATCCATTTGGTTGATGGCAAAAATGACCGGTTTGTGATATCGATCTACATGTTGCCATAAGATCTCGGTCCCGACTTCTACTCCATGTTGAGCGTTTACGAGCATTATTGCCGTATCGGAAACACGCAAGGCAGCAACGATTTCACCAATGAAATCATCGAGACCGGGAGTGTCAATAATATTTATCTTATAGTTGCGCCACTCTGTGTGCATAGGAGTAGCATAGACTGAAATACCCCGTTCTTGTTCAATTTCGTGGAAGTCACTCACGGTATTTTTAGCTTCCACCGTTCCTCTTCGGTGAATGAGTTTTGATTCGAACAACATTGTCTCGGCAAGCGTTGTCTTGCCGCTTTTCGCCCCCCCCACCAGCACAATGTTTCGAATGTGGTTTTCGTCAAAGACTTGCATAGTAGTATGGATTTATGGTTAATGTAGAAAACAGGTAATCCAATCCAAATGGGCAAAGTCCACAATTCTCAGCACGTGACCTCAGGAGAGAAAAGAAGGTCATCTTTTACACCGGACAAACAAGGACAATGCCGGTCGCTAAACGATATAAATATATGCATTTTCTAAAATCCTTACAAATGAGGAAAGAAAATTCTTGCGACAGCACTTGCTATCTTTTTGGTTTAGCACTCCACCACGAATCCCAATGCGGATTCCAGGATAAAATAGTTTGGACTATTTCAAGTGCAAAATTTGTATCAGATGCCTTTCCTACGAAACTTTTTCCTACTGCCATAGAGTATATTGCCGTCTACTGTTCCCCCGCTCTCTTCATTCATTCTCACTCTGAACTAGTGCCTTCTTCAAAACCTCAACTTATTACTATTTTCGTTGCCCAAATGAACTTATGAATACTCTAGAATCATTCAAGCAACACATCGCAGAAGGGTATGGTCACAAAGGCGATTTTATAACCTTGGGATCTGCCATGTACGAGAACAATCCGGTGGAAGGAGCGCAAGTAAATATTGCACTTAAAACACTTAATCGGCATGGGCTGATTGCCGGGGCAACGGGAACTGGAAAAACAGTGACTTTGCAAATCATCGCAGAAAACATGTCGGCTAAAGGTATTCCTGTGTTGCTCATGGACATCAAAGGTGACTTGAGCGGAATTGCTGCAGCAGGTATAAGCAACGAGAAAATTGAAGCCCGACATTCATCCATAGGGATTCCTTTTCAAGCATCTGGCAGTACCGTAGAATTGCTGTCCCTATCGAAGGAAAAAGGTGTGCGACTGCGCGCAACGGTGAGTGAATTCGGACCCGTGCTATTTTCAAAAATATTAGAATTGAATGAAGTGCAGTCCGGGATTGTGGCCATATTGTTCAAGTTTGCCGACGACAATGATCTCCCACTTTTGGATCTCAAAGACTTTAAAAAACTTCTGCAATACAGCACTGCTGAAGGTAAAGGAGCCATTGAAAAAGAATATGGCAAAGTATCTGAGGCATCAGTTGCCACCATTTTACGTCGAGTCATTGAACTTGAAACGCAGGGCGGTGAAATGTTTTTTGGAGAGAAATCTTTTGAGGTGAATGACCTCCTTCGTTTTGATAAACAAGGAAGAGGAATAGTGAACATAGTTCGTTTGGCTGATATTCAAGATAGACCCAAGTTGTTCTCCACATTTATGCTTCAATTGCTGGCGGAGATATACAGTTCATTTCCTGAGGCAGGCGACCTCGATAAACCAAAGTTGTGTATTTTCATTGATGAAGCTCACCTCATTTTTGATGAGGCAAGCAAAACTCTTCTCAATCAGATTGGAACTATTATTAAGTTGATTAGATCGAAGGGTATTGGAATATTTTTCTGTACCCAGAACCCCTATGATGTGCCCGAAGAGGTACTTTCACAACTGGGATTAAAAGTGCAACATGCTTTGAGAGCGTTCACAGAAAAAGATAGGAAGACAATTCGAAAGACAGCGGAAAACTATCCGATATCCGAATTTTACAAGACCGATGAACTACTTACCTCTATCGGAATAGGTCAGGCACTTATCACCGGATTAAATGAAAAAGGTGTACCTACGCCGCTTGCAGCAACCCATTTGCGCGCACCTGCAAGCAGAATGGGAGTTCTAAATGAAGAGGAACTTAATAGGATTCATCAAAGTTCTGTGCTTGGTATAAAATATAACGAGGAGGTTGATCGGGAAAGTGCCTATGAATTACTCGAAGCGAAAATTCGAAAAGCCAAGGGTGAAGAGGAGCAGGCAAAAGAAGAAACACCTAAGCAAAGAAAAAAGGCCGATCCAAAGGAAGAATCATCCTTTATCGAAAAGGCCACTAAAAATACAATGGTGCGTCAGGTCGGAAATACGGTTATGCGCGAATTAGCAAGAGGCATACTTGGTGTGCTTGGACTGGGTGGTAGAAGTAGGTGAAACAGAGTGAGAATGGGATAAAACATTAACCCAGAATCCGCATTGGAAATCTATTGCAGCGCTAACCCCCTTTGACATCAAGCACTTTCTCGATTTTTATTCTTGCTGTGTATATAGACACCATCAAATAATCCCGCAGGGCGCATTGGAAGTGTCTTGAGGTTAATGCGCTGCGGGATTCTCGAATCTACACGATGGAGCAAAGTAATAATTCGACCTATGAATTCCGATATCTCCATCGCGTGATTCGGTATAATACCAATTCTGCACAATAAATAGTCCATGCTGCATTGCGCATTGGAAGTTTTTTTTGGGCAATGCGCTGCAGCATCTTGCATGCACGAAATGGTAAATGCCGTCAAAGAAGCTGTTATAGGCCAATGAAGCGAAACGGAATTGGACTATTGCAGATACATAAACCCAAATCAAGCGATAGAAAAATTGCACCCTCATTTTGCCGATGAATGCAGTATTCTATCGCTTAGATTTGAGAATCCCGCACGCATTCTACAAAAATTGCCCTAATGCGTAATGCGGGATAAACGGTATTAGCACTTCATCGCGAATCCCAATGCGGATTCAGGGTTAAATCCCCTCCGATGCATATAGCCCACGATATAGTGCCGTTTCTTGGCTGACAATTTCAACCGTCCAATGAAAAATTACGAGAATTTTATGGAATTCGTCAACGACTAAATACTATTCCACAACAGAACAGTGTCGCCAGTGACATGGCCCATTAACCGCTGCTTACTTCCCTATTTCTAATGCCTACTATACACTGCTGCGCCATCTTGCAATTGCCACTTGCTGAAAAAACGCCACAACTCGGTACTCGCGTGTATTTCGAAACGTGTTTCTGAAACCGGCCACTCGTGACCTCCTCCCAACATCTCATAAACTACGTTCATGCATTTATCTGGATTTGGTCCTATCGTTCCTTTCATTACTTGAATTACTCCAGTGCTCGTCTTTCCTCTTCCTATATAATCATATACTCTCGATTGAGGTATGTCACTTGCAGGATTCCAGAAATTCAAAGTTTCATCCAAACCCATCCAAATACCCGCTATTCCATTCCGCGGAACTATATCGTCTTCCGTACCGTGAATCATTATCACTGGCATCGCGTGAGTGGATTTGCACCCTTCCACAATGCCTTCACTCATGAGTCCTCCAACAGATCCAATTGCACAAATTCTGTTACTCAACTGACAAGCCATTTTGAAACTCATAAAACCTCCATTTGAACTTCCACAACAGAAGATACGTGTACTGTCCACCCAATAATTTGTCATGACGCTGTCGATCATGGCAGAAATAAATGCTACATCATCTTCTTCACCTGTAGGATAACCCGCATTTGTTGATATACCACTGTTCCATGCCCTGTTCGTTCTAGCCTGTGGATAAGCCACCAAAAAACCTGCAGTGTCAGAAACCAAATTCATTTGATTGTAAGACATGAAATTGGTGATGGTATCCCCATATCCATGGAGGCAAATTACCAAGGGCATTGCGGTAAGACTATCCTTTTTGACTTTGGGTTCATAGACCATATATGTTCGAACCAATCCGCTTTGTTCGACATGCCGAACTGAATCACTTTGGGCTTGGCAAAGTGTTGAAACGAAAAGAAAAATTGCTAAGAGCCAATTCTGATTTTTCATAAGTCATTCTTGTAGACAAATATCTGACCAAACGAATTCTTTTCCCGAATATTCAAAACAATTTATTCCGCGATAATTCCTTTGAATCTTTTACCAATTCTGCTTTTAAATCGTCTGAACTCTTTTAGAAGCAAGAAGTAGTAAATATCATGAGAGTAGCTGTTAGATGCCAATGTGTTGAAACGGCATTGGCAATTACAGATGCATAAACGGTATTACACCAATCCCAAATCGGGAAATAAAAAAACACCAAGTGAGGGGTCTTTACTTTTTATCCCGCATTGCGCATTGGAAGTGTCTTGAGGTTTATGCGCTGCGGGATTCTCGAATCTACACGATGGAGCAAAGTAATAGTTCGACCTCTGAATTCCGATATCTCCATCGCGTGATTCGGGTTTCCAACTACTACCAAAGAAAAGCCCTTGCTTTTATGATGATTATTCTGAATCCAAGCTCCGTAGGAGCGACATCTTACTACATCTCTCTCCCGCCCTCCCAAAAGCTCGCTCGCGAAGCGGGCGCCTTCTCATCAAATGCATTGGAAGATGTCGAACCTACGGAGCTTCTAGTAGAAATAAATCGAGACAAAGAAAATGATAGTAGGATGTCGCTCCTATGGAGCTTGGTTAACTTACCAATTCTGCTTTAAAAATTGTCCAAACTAGTTTAGAAGCATGAAGTAGTAAATACCGTGAGAGTAGCTGTTATAGGCCAATGTGTTGAAACGGTATTGGGAAATTACAGATCACAATACACTGCAATCGCTTAAAACACCATTCAAAAAAAAACCTCCGACGACGGAGGTTTTTAAATTCTTTCTCGATTAACCGAGATATGATTTCAAAATCTTTGATCGACTTGTATGCTTCAATCGACGGATCGCTTTTTCTTTGATTTGACGAACGCGCTCACGGGTAAGATCGAACCTCTCTCCAATTTCTTCCAATGTAAGCGGGTGCTCACCATTGAGACCAAAATACAAACGAATTACATCGGCCTCTCGGCTAGTAAGCGTGCGGAGGGATCTCTCGATCTCTTTGCGCAAACTTTCGTGCATCAGATCTGTATCTGGTGGCGGAGAATCATTGGTCTGCAACACGTCGTACATTGTTGAACTGCTATCGTCTCCATCTTTCAATGGAGCATCCATACTCACGTGTCGACCACTATTGCGAAGACTTTGCTTCACCTCATCGAGGGTCATTTCGAGCACTTCGGCCAATTCTGCCGGAGTTGGAGGTCTTTCGAACTCTTGCTCTAGTTTTGCAAAGGCTTTGTTGATCTTATTGATTGATCCGATTTTGTTAAGCGGAAGCCTAACAATACGACTCTGTTCGGCCAATGCCTGAAGGATACTTTGACGAATCCACCATACCGCGTATGAAATGAATTTAAACCCCCTTGTTTCATCAAAACGTTGTGCCGCTTTGATAAGACCGAGGTTGCCTTCATTGATCAGGTCAGGCAATGACAGGCCTTGGTTCTGATATTGTTTGCTCACCGACACTACAAACCTGAGGTTCGCCTTGGTCAACTGCTCGAGAGCTGCTTGGTCGCCTTGCTTAATGCGCTGCGCCAATTCAACTTCCATTTCTGCAGTGATAAGGTTCACCCGACCGATCTCCTGAAGGTACTTGTCCAGCGATGCGGTTTCCCGGTTGGTGACTTGCTTGGTGATTTTTAGCTGTCTCATTCTCTTAAAACTCTATTACGTATACAGGGTTATAAATAAACGCTAATATTTCTTCATCTCAAACAAATAGTCGAGATGAAAGGATCAATCTTTCCACATACGATGAACGTATGTTTTAGTTCTGCTCCTCAGGGGCTCCTTCGGGGCGTGGAAGCAATGCCTTGCGGGAAAGCTTCAATTTGCCATTCTTAGGATCTCTGCCAATCACCTTGAATTTCACAAGATCACCGACATTAAGTACTTCTCGAACGTCTTGAATCCTTCTCCATTCCAGCTCGCTCACGTGAATCAGTCCGTCTTGACCTGGCACTATCTCAACAAACGCACCAAAAGGCTGAATTGTTTTAACTGCACCCTCATAAACTTCGCCAATTTCGATAACTCTTGGGAAAGCAATATCGCGGACGCGCTTCACACCGGCATCAAGACCTGCTTTATCAGCAGATGAAATTTCGACATAACCTTTACCTCCCACTTCTTCAATGGTGATAACGGTATTGGTTGTTTTCTGGATCTCCTGAATGATTTTACCACCTGGACCGATAATAGCTCCGATCACATCTGTAGGAACCTCAAAGCTGATCATACGTGGTGCATGTGGCTTGTAATCCTCTCGTGGTTTGTCCATCGTTTTCACGATTTCACCAAGGATGTGCAATCTTCCCATGCGGGCTTGCTCAAGGGCTTCACGCATTACTTGCATGCTCAATCCTTTTACCTTGATATCCATCTGACAAGCAGTGATTCCTTTGGAGGTGCCTGTCACTTTGAAGTCCATATCGCCCAAGTGATCCTCGTCGCCAAGGATATCGGACAACACAGCGTATTTTCCGTTTGACTCATCAGTTATCAATCCCATTGCAATACCAGACACAGGGGCTGAAATTCCAACACCGGCATCCATTAGAGCCAAAGTGCCTGCACAAACAGTAGCCATACTGGAGCTACCATTAGACTCTAAGATATCAGAAACCACGCGTATCGTGTAAGGACATTTGTCAGGACCAGGAAGTACTGGTTTTAATGCACGAAGGGCCAGGTTTCCATGACCAATTTCGCGACGGCTGGTTCCGCGCATTGGGCGGGCTTCACCGGTGCTGAAAGGTGGGAAGTTGTAGTGCAACAAAAAGCGATCACTTCTCTCTTGAACAGCTCCATCAATGGTTTGCTGATCTAGCTTGGTACCAAGGGTAACGGTTGTAAGCGACTGTGTTTCTCCGCGTGTGAAAACACTCGATCCATGAGGACCAGGGAGTGTTCCTACCTCTGACCAAATAGGGCGAATGGTTGTTGTATCTCTTCCGTCTAAACGCAAACCATCATTCAGAATCATGTTGCGCATGGCATCTTTCAGACAGTCGTGTGTGTATTTTTTCAAAAGGAAAGCCTTTTCTGCTTTCTCTTCATCTGTGTATCTCGATTTAAAATCTTCTTCGATTTGGGCGAAAGCATCGCTTCTCTCCTTTTTCTCACTTGGCTTTTTTACGGCATCGTAGTACTTTGTGTAACATTCGTCCCAAACGAGCTTTTTCAATTCTTCGTCCTTCGGCTCATGGTCGTATGTGCGTTTTGTCTGCGACTTTGGAACCAATGCAGCCAATTCATTTTGGATTTTGCACTGAACTTTGATGGCACTGTGAGCTAATTCAAGGGCTTCAAGCATTTCTGCTTCGCTCACCTCTTTCATTTCTCCCTCTACCATGATGATGCTATCTGCAGAACCTGCCACCATCAACTCCAAATCACAGATAGAAAGTTGGTGCCAAGTAGGATTGATAACAAACTTACCCTCTACTCTCGCAACACGAACTTCTGAAATCGGACCATTGAAAGGGATATCGGATACAGCAAGAGCTGCTGATGCGGCCAAACCGGCAAGGCTATCAGGCATATTGTCCTTATCGGCGGAAATCAAATTGACAATTACTTGTGTTTCAGCGTGAAAATCATCTGGAAACATCGGACGAAGCGCTCTATCGATCAGACGAGCTACCAAAATTTCGTCGTCATAAGGGCGGGCTTCTCTTTTGAAGTAACCACCTGGAAAGCGGCCTGTAGCGGCAAATTTTTCTCTGTACTCTACTGTAAGTGGAAGAAAGTCGAGACCTTCTTTTGCTTGCTGACTTGATACAACAGCGGCGAGGAGCATGGTATCTCCTTGTCTCACAACTACAGAACCATCGGCCTGTTTAGCGAGTTTACCTGTTTCAATAGTGATCGGGCGGTTATCTCCCAGATCGATTGTTTTAATAATTGCTTGCGGATTCATTTTTCTTTTTTTCTTTTCTTCGGATTATTTAATGCGTACGGATATGAAAAATGCAAAAAAAAGGCAATTGTGTTCAATTGCCCTTAATGCACGATCGTTATATCAATATGATATTATCTTCTGAGATCAAGTTCTTTTACAATTGCTCTGTAACGCTCGATCTGTGTTTTGTGAAGATAATCTAGAAGACTGCGGCGCTTTCCAACGAGTTTGATCAAGGAGCGCTGTGTGTTAAAGTCTTTTTTATTCTTTTTCAAGTGCTCAGTAAGATGGCTGATGCGGTATGAAAACAATGCGATTTGGCCCTCTGCGGTACCGGTGTCTTTTTCGTTCTTTCCGAACTTTGTAAAGAATTCCTGTTTTTTTTCTGATGTAAGGTACATGCAAATACTATTGTAAGTGATTATTATGTAAAAATCCCCTCAACTTAGGGGCTGCAAATATACGTCGACTAAAGCCATTTTGAATCCGTATTTTTGAATAATACCGCAATAGGTATCCACAATAATCCAACACCGTTTCACTCTAATGGCCTATAACACTTATTATCACTGCGTTTACCAATGCATGTGTAAAAAAAATTGGACTATTTTATGCAACATGGGTATAAAATACTGGCAATTCGAATTCAACCGAAAACACTTAAAGTATTAGTTTAATTCAATTACATTAAAATGTACATAATTAATTACTTATGTGCTAAAAACACACGGAAACATCTTAGTCCTTTATACATCGTTCATCCTTGTACATGAACAATTTTACAAAAGTTCAAAGACTCAATTTACTCCGGTTTGAACATTTTTAAGGAAAGTGCCAGTTTCTCTTTCAGTTGTTTTCGATCAAAGATGTAATCCAAAAAGCCATGTTCAAGAACGAATTCTGAACTTTGGAAACCTTCCGGAAGATCTTTTCCAATGGTTTCTTTCACCACTCTTGGACCCGCAAAGCCAATGAGAGCTTTTGGTTCTGCGATATTGAGATCGCCTAACATTGCAAATGAAGCTGTGACCCCACCCGTAGTTGGATTGGTAAGTATAGAGATATAGGGCAAACCGGCTTCGGAAAGTTGTGTAAGCTTGGCGGAGGTTTTGGCCATTTGCATTAAAGAAAATCCTGCTTCCATCATTCTTGCACCACCACTTTTTGAAATACAGATAAATGGACATTTATGCTTGATGGCCTGATCTACTCCCCTGGCAAATTTTTCGCCAACTACAGAACCCATCGAACCGCCTATGAAAGCGAAATCCATGCAAGCTAAAACGGCAGGTTCTTCGGCGATTTCACCAATCCCCACGCGCATTGCGTCTTTCAAACCTGACTTCTCTATCGTAGCAACTATTCGATCTTTGTATGGTTTGGTATCTGTAAACTCCAGTGGGTCTGCACTTGTTAGATTATCTGCAATCTCGTCGTACTCGTTGTCATCGAAGAGTATTGAGAAATACTCTAATGAGCCTATCTTGTCATGAAACGAACACTTCGAACAAGTCCAAAAATATGAAGCATGCTCCTCAGAAGTCATTACATTCTTGCATTCCGAACATTTGTGCCACAAGCCCTCGGGAATCTCTTTCTTCTCCTTGCTCTTGGTGGTGATACCTTGCTTAATTCTTTTAAACCATCCCATACGTTAAGAAATATCGGTCTGCAAACATACCATAAACATGCCTTTGAAAAACTGCCTAATGAATGTGCTACTTATCGAAAGGTGACAAGGGTTTTCATGTCCATATCTTTATTGTACACATCACTAAATTTCACGTTGATAGTCACGGTGTTGGATGCCTGATCCCATGCGCCAACCTCACTTTTGATTGCTTTTATCTCCGACTCAAAACGGAAATAGCCATTTAAAGTGAGCATTCCCTCCATTGCGTCGATGTCTTCTTGCGTCGTTTCAGTTCCCTCTTCATTCATAAAATCTCTGTTGACCTCTATCAACATGCCATTTTTGACAGGGGTACAAACAAAGACACTAAATTTCTCGGGCTCGCCTTCGTCCAACTCTTCTGATGGAGCATTGGCCTTATTGAGTAATTCCGGTGAGACAAAATCGAAAGAGGCGTTTATTACCCCGTCAGTATAGGCCGCATCTACATTACTGATTCCCTCCTGAGCGCTGTAATAATCCTTAAATGCCTTGATATCTTCAGCAGTAAATGCACTATCTGCAGGAATAGAATCGCTCTGATCGAATTCTTCCATGGCAGTGATATCAACTTTAAAATTGTAAGTTCCAGAAAGATCCTTTTTAAAATAGTAAGTCTGCTCCACCAAACAAGAGGAAAACATCATCGCTGTCACTCCAAAACCGATCAACCACTTCAATTTACTCATTTGACTTATATATGAATTTATTTTACAAAGGTAACGTCATCGCGTGCACTCTTTATCGCAGAAGCGTGAGATGACCTACGTACTCCTTCATTTCTCCGGAGGAATTATAAGCCTGTATATGAAAGTTGTATGCATCATCGCCAACCAAATAAATATCCGGTTGCCATGCTTCTTCAATATCCTCTGTATAAAAGATGAGATTTCCGACTCTATTGTATATGCGGATTTTAACGCCCGATAAGTTGTATCCTTTAATTTGCCAGTCATCATTTATTCCATCGAAATTATTTGTAAAAGCGGTTGGAATAAAAATCCCCCATCCACACCATTCAAAATTCACGTTTATTGAATCTGATGAAGAACCACATTCGTTGAACGAACTCACTTGGTAATATCCGGTGGTATCAATATTTATGACAGAACTTGTATCTCCGGTATTCCACAAATAAGAATTGTTTTGTTCGGCAAAGGCATCCAGAAAAACGGGATCACCAAAACAAACATCTACATCGAGACCTAGATCTACAGTTGGAAGTAATACCAGATAAACATCGGTACCATAGATTGCACTGCAAGGGCCGTTCTCCATTTCTATGTGATAGTATCCGGGTTGATCCACCGCGATCTCTTCGCTAATTTCTCCTGTGCTCCACATTCCGCTCGAAGATGCTGTAAGAACTACTTCACTGTTCTCACACAGCAACGTTTCTTGTGGTAAAATATTGACAGGGAAAGAAAAATAAGACACCTCAATGGAATCTGATTCGCTGCATCCTGAATCTTCAAGTGTGAATGTATAAACTCCCGATTGATCTATTGAAATTGTGCTTGCAAAATCACCTGTGGACCACAAGCCTGTATAAATGGCGTCGAGCAATACAACTTCGCCCTCGCAGACCTCTATATCCGGGCCAAGATCGAGTGGCGGGAATATGACTACGTCCACAAAAACCTCATCTGTTGCAGTGCAAAATCCATATTGTGCCACCACTTCGTAGAAGCCTTGTGCTGATGTGGTAATCGCTGCTGAAGTAGCTCCTGTGTTCCATTCCTGACTTTGCCAGATGTCTCCGGCATTCAAAGTTGCAGATTCGCCTTCACACAAAATGACGTCAGGGCCCAGATCGAGAGTGGGCACAGGAATCACTGTAATGTTGATCACATCGGAAGTGACGCAACCCACTCCTGCGGAATCTGTTGTTAAGGTGTAAGCATAAACCACATTAAAATTTCCGGTATTGAATAATGTCAGTTCAGGATCAGAGTCCGTAACAGATGTCAAACCCTGCGCATTGTCCCAAACGTAATTGTATCCATTCAGAGTGGGCTGACCAATACTAAGAGTATCTCCGCTGCATACCGTTTGATCTGTTCCTGCGAATGCAGTCTGAGAGAGGTTGAATGAATAACAAGACGACATTGATATATCATCCATTCCAAAGTCATTTCCTCCCGTTTGATTTTGTTGGTTTTCGATACATATTTCCACAGAAGTAAGGTCGCCCGAATTCCAAGTAAATGTCTGTTCGGACCAGCCATCATCCGCTATCAGAATATCTGGATTTAGAATACCGTTGAATGACACTTGCAACAGTGCCAGAGGATGTACATCGTTATTGTTGGTTACATCTTGTGCCCAAAAGGTAAATTGATAATCGGTATTGAGTACCACATTTACAACTTGACACCACACTTCAATTCCTGCTTCTCCCTGACCGTTGGCAATGAAAAAGTTTCCGAAGGGAGGATTGGTGTGATCGCTGCCTATAAAATCTGAGTGGTATATAATCGCATTGGCACCCACGGCGTATGTACCCTCGGGGCATAGGGGACAGAAAAAACCTGAGCCAAGTGAAAGCTCTGAAGTGAAGCCAGAGTTTCCGGAGCTAAAATTTCCGTTCTGAATAAGTTGAACACCGTATTCACAGTTGCCACACTGCGCTATTGAAGCGCAAGTAATCAGTGACATGAGAAATGTAAATATCGGCTTCACAGAAATCAATCAGAATTTGTTGGTGAGTGCAAGATAGTTCAAACCGTCTAGCTGTGTATTATCTTCCTAAAGATTCTTGAAAAAGTTCGCTCAGATAAATGCGATTATTCTCAACCGGTTTTGCATACATCTTGAGAAGGGTCTCTCTGGAATTTTTAGTGAAATTCTCTTTTGGTAGCCCCGATTTTCGGCGAAGCATTCCAAGTTTAATAACATTTGCACGTATGTAGTTGTGAAATGCAATCTTTTGAATATTGCTATATTGATCTTTGAATTCTCTAGAGCCATTCAGAAGATCGAACGCAATGTAGTTGGTTGGCCAAAGTTTAAATATTCGATGCATTTCGGCATCAATACTTTGTGTCAGTTGTTTGTACTTCTCATTTTTGTTTTGAATGAATCGCAACTGATTAATGGTATCGTCTAATGCCGTTCCAAAAGCTATGTTCACTCTTCCTTTGTGACCGGTAATTCCCCGCAGCATGCTCTTAAAGTCTTCTCCCGGCTTCTTTTCATACGATCCATAATACTTCAAATGCAATAATTCATAAGCCTTAAGAATATCGCAAGGATCATATTCGTAACTCACCGCCATTGGAATGATGTTAATCTCCAAAAGGGAATTTTCGATCTCTCCTTGCCCACTCAATGCCAACATTTTGAGAAGTCCTGTAGCAGTGCGGTCATCGCCGTCTTTACTTCTCCCTTCTCGCTGAGCTATCCATATAGAATCCCCATTGCGAATAGTGCTCCTGATGTAATTGCTAAGTCTCAGGGAATATGGATAGACTTCTTTTTGGCTAATGTTGCGATTGACAATAAAATTTTTATTTATTCTCACCAAATCATGCACCACAGGCAACTGTAGAAGGTTATCTCCAATGGCGATCTGAGTGGTATTATAACCCTTCTCCATGAGGCTTACATTGAGCAAAGCGGAATCTAAAATAATGTCGCGGTGATTCGATAGGAACACATAGGCTTTATCCCTATCAATCGATTCCATATTGGTGAAAGAAAGGCCCGCTGAAGTGGTTTGTGCAATCACTTTAAAAGCCGGACCACTTACTTCGGACTGAAACTGCTCAACGGTCTTAATTTCCTTGAACATCTTCTGAATAACGAGATTGCCCAACCCCGGATATATGTACTTCAATATTTTATAGAGAACAGGCTCGGCAAGAATTCTTGAAAGTACTTCTCCGATTTCATCATCCCTATATGGTCTTATATCGTCGAAATTGTTAACATCAATGACCTTTTCCTGCATACCTAAGTTGGTTATTCCTGATCGTAATTGTAATCCTTTACGTTCAGTTGCTTTCTGCGAATATAAATCCTATAATCCTGAAACCTCTCTTTTACGAATAGTATAAAGTCGTACTGAGTGCTGGATTTCATAAACTGATCGGAAACGTTGATGAAGTTGATGAAGTTGTCAAACTCTTCATCATCGAGTTCGATGATATCATAATCAATATAAATTCTGAATAGTTCCTTCAACAACTCGCGTTTATTGTCTTCGTTTTCCATCTCAGCAACAGCTCGTTTGCTCTGCTCTGTTTTGCTGAATTGCTGATACAAAAAAGTAATTGGACTGTTCAATGCATCAATTCCACTCAAAACATAATCCTCCTTCTTGTATCCAAGTTTGCTGATGTCTTCCTGAATTTTTTGCAAGTCTCTTTGACCGAATATCTGCACTGTAGATAACCGATAATTCCTTCGCTCTAGGTAAATTGTAATTGGTTTGGCAACGTCCCAAATGCTATCAGCCAACTTGATGGTACGTGTCATGTATCCAAAACTTGAGAAAGAAAGCGTGTCGTTGGATTTGCAAGAAATATAGAATGAGCCGTCTGTATTGCCAAAAAATCCCTTTTGATCTCTTACATTTATTATCACCGAAATCGGTATCGGAAAATCCATTTCATCTTTGAGAAAACCAGAGACCTTCACTAGAGTATCAGACTGAGCACTGGCACATAGAGAAAACCCACAGAGGAAAGGCAAAACAAAATTCAATTTTGCAAAAAACACTTTTCTCAAAGAAGATTGGATCATTCCGTGCATATTGACAAAATTAGGGCCATCATTTCAGGCGATCACAGAATATGGGAAGTTGCATGGCATGGTGGCACTATTACTTAAACTAGTTGGATAAGCGGCGATAATGAAACACAGTCTTTTTGGTTCCGTCTTGAGAAGAACTTTCGAGATATACGAGAAGTTCATTTTCTTCTTTAATCTTATAGCCAATGTATTCAGGGCTTCCTGGCAATGTGTTTCTGAACTTCATTTCATTCTCATTGCTGGAATGCAAAATGAAGGGAACGGGTTGAGGGTTTGAATCAGGGTTTACGGTCACCACATTGAACCAAGATGTATCTCTCTTTTCGATTTCCAGATTTGCAATCAAAACGGTGTCGCTCGAACTAAAAATAACCATGTCCGAACCCCTTAGAATTCCTTCTTGCACCTCTTCCCAAATCTCAACAGAACTATTTTGATTTATCAAGGAATCTTTGTCATTTTGACTTACCCAAGTTCCTTTCAAAGCCTTCAAATCGAACGAAAGATCAGCGGAGCTTGAATTCTCTGAGGTACATGAAATCATGGCGAATAGCGCCGTGAAAACAAGGAAGTATAGAATTTGTCGGTTTTCTTTCATTCAATAAATCAGATTATTCCTGCACCTAGGAGTAAAGCAAAAATAAGCAGGGTAACGGTTACAATGTCATGTACCACCTTCATTGTAGTCGATTTCATCATTTTATTTCCTATCCATGCTCCATAAAAAGCAGATAGGGTTGCAATAATGAGAAGCACATAGTCGAATTCCTCCCATGCCATTTTTAAGTAAAAGGCATACACGGTAATTCGAGTTGTATCCACCAAAATAGCCACAACCACTCGTGTTCCGATGAACTCCTCCTTCGTTAGGCCCGACTTGATAAGAAATGCCGACCTCAAAGCACCTTGATGACCCGACAAACCTCCGAAAAACCCACTTATCAATCCACCTGCGGGCAGCCAAGATTTTGGAAGCACCATTGCTCGAAACTGCGGTAAAGCCTCAAGGATGGTAAATGCAGCAATAACTATAGCCATTATCAATTTGAACACTTCAACGGTAAATGTGGAGGATCCTATTGAGTAGGTTGCCAGATCACCTAAGTCGCCCATTGCAAACAATAACCACGCTCCCAGCAGAGCTCCAATCACAGAAAGTAAGCCAAAAGATTTTACAAGTTTCCAATTGGCATATTTCCCCACAAGGAACAACTTGTAAATGCTGTTTAATAAATGAACGACGGCTGTTGCGGCTATTGCAATTTCGATAGGGAAAAACAGAAGGAAAGCAGGAAGGAGAAGGGTTCCTAGACCGAAACCGCTGAAAAAACTCAGGAAAGATCCGGCTAAGGCGACTGCAATCACTATTAAGTAATCCATAATGCCCGAAAAGTATAAAAAGGTTGCAAGAGAATCGAAGATGGTAGCCACTCTTTCTCAACACGGAAATGTTCTGTTTGATCCTTACCGCAATATCAATCCATAGGGAACAAAGCTTTTAGAAAGTACTTTGTAGGCGGATTGTCACTTTTTCTTGATCTTTGAAAACAATTATGAATTCAGGAGATTCCAAAGAAGCAGCCAAGATCAAAGCTATTGAAGAGTTGCAAAAACATGCTTCTGTTCAGGACTTAGCATACTTCACCAAGGGTTTATCGAGTGGTGACACTGGTGTGCTTTCTCATGCCATTTCATTGGTAGAAAGCAATGTAGAGTTGCACCGACAAATAGCAAACGACCTGATGAATTGGTGTATGCCACGTTCTGGAAAGTCGATTCGAGTGGGTGTCACGGGCGTTCCCGGTGTTGGAAAGAGCACCTATATCGAAGCTTTAGGAATGCACGTAATCAGTTTGGGATATAAAGTAGCTGTTCTTACTATTGATCCGAGCAGTCCTTTGAGCAAGGGGAGCATTTTGGGTGATAAAACTCGAATGACCAACTTATCTATGGACCCTGGGGCCTTCATTCGCCCCTCACCCACTTCTAATGTTCCAGGAGGGGTTGCAAGGAGCACACGCGAATCTATTCTTCTTTGTGAGGCAGCAGGATTTGATGTGGTAATTGTGGAAACTGTAGGCGTAGGTCAAAGCGAAACCACGGTTTATGAAATGACCGACTTCTTCCTCTTGCTTATGTTGGCGGGCGCAGGAGATCAACTCCAAGGAATTAAAAGGGGTATAATGGAAATGGCTGATGCTTTGCTAATAACCAAAGCAGATAGCGGAAATGAAAGGGCTGCTACCCATGCTCGCGCCGAATACTTGAGCGCACTTCATTTGTTTCCGCCTAAAGATCATGGCAAAGCCACTAAGGTTGGTTTGGTATCGAGCGTATCTAAAACCGGGATTGTAGAATCGTGGGACAATGTGTTAGAACATCTGGATTGGATGAAGAAAAGAGGTTTGTTTGATCAAAAGAGGAAGGCTCAATTGCTCACATGGATGCACGAGTCCATCGACAATATGTTAAGACACTTTTTCTATGGAAATCCATTTAGAAAAGACGAGCTCAAAAAGCTAGAATCTGAGGTACTTGAAGGGAAAATATCTCCGTTTGACGCAGCGGAGAAACTCATGGGCAATCTCTTAAAATAGCTCTCAGACTATCTGCACAACTTGGATTCCGGGGAACCTCTAAAAACCTTTAAGAAATGGGATTGAGTGCAACACTGAATACCGTAATGTCATTTGGATCTCTATCGTAATAGAGTTTATCCAAAGCTCCCAGAATGTTTTTTGCTCTGAAATACGAAGTGTGCAAGATGTTCTCGCCTCTCAAACTCCATTGTATTGTATAGCTACTTTCGGCATCCTTGTAGCTTTTCACATAATCGAGCATCTCCTTCAGAGCATCTATTCTGCTGTGACCAATGGTGGTATGAAATAGGAAACTCTGATTGTGTCGGGGATTCACTGTAATAAGTCGGAGTGTAACCTGCTTGCCATCTTCATCGAAATTATAAACGGAACCATTATCACCGGTTCCGATATACTTGCCGATCTCTATCTGGAGAGAAGCTATTTCTATGTTGGTATCCTTAGTCATGAAATATGAGATACGACTTTTGCGAAAAATGTAAACTCTTTATAATATACAATCCGAACAAGGAAAAGTTGCCTCGATGAGAAGACCAACCTCTTTACCTTTAGAGTAAAACTTCTTATCTACGGAAGTCAAAATTAATTCTATTTCACATCAAACCAAAGCTCACCTTCGCTATCTGGCTCACCAAGATAGTTGATCAACAATTCCTCACCTGCCTTAATATCTCGAATAGCGCTGAATACGGCAATATCTTTATCCATGTCCATGCGACTTTCAACATTTGGTTTAAAGGAGTGGTTATAAACCGAACCATATCCTAAGAAAAAAGCTCCCATTTTCTCTGTTTTGCCCCACTTGAAGTAATAATGCAAAAGCCTAGTTTCGTCGATATGTTTTGTTTGCTTAATCGGTATGGTAAGCACCGGAACACACTCCACTTGGGTACCCTTTGCAATAGCAGCACTTGTGAAAACACCACGCCCTTTATTCTTTACATCTTTCACAAAAAGACTGGGCAACATTTTACACTTGGTCATAAAATTTCTTTAACTGAGGTTATTGTGATTTTTCATATTCAATTGGGGCGCAATGATACGCATAGGATTGACTTGTTAAAAATGACTTTATACATTTGGTATTCACCCCTGTCGAAAGCCAAGGAAAAATTCTTCTTGTATCCCCATAGTTTGATAGTCATATTTGGCCTTGATATACCTTCACACCATGAAATGTAAGCAACAACCAAACGGGACATTTATATCGGAAACTGAATTAATCCTTCGTCCAGACGGTACTGTGTATCACCTGGGTATTGACAGCAGTTATGTAGCTCCCAAAGTAATTATTGTGGGCGATCCAGAGCGGGTAGATATGATCGCCAATAGGTTTGATCGCATCGAAAAGCGACAATCAAACCGAGAATTTGTGGTTGTAAGGGGTGATTATCGTGGTAAAGACCTCACTGTTGTGAGCAGTGGAATTGGTGTAGACAACATAGATATTGTATTGAACGAACTGGACGCGGCGGTTCACATTGATCTGCAAACCCGAAAGATAAAGGATGCCAGGGTAAGTCTTGAAATTGTTCGCATCGGGACAACGGGAAGCTTAAGAGAGTCGCTCAAGCCGGGGACTTTTATTGCATCGGCATGGGCCATAGGTATGGATAATGTACCATTGAGCTATGATGCTACAATGGAACCAGAGGAAAGAACCATACTCGATGATTTTAACAAAGCAGCTAACGCTTCTATGATTTATGCTGTTGCCAGTAATTCAGATCTACTTGCAAGGATTGGGAATGAAATGACCCGTGGAATCACATTAACAGCAAATGGGTTTTATGGTCCACAGGGTCGCAGCTTAAGACTTTTGTCGCGTGAACCCGAATTGTTTTCGAAGGTTGGCTCATACAGTCACAATGGTTTCGAAGTAACCAATTTGGAGATGGAATGCAGTGGGATATATGCACTGAGTTCAATGCTGGGTCATAGAGCACTAACTGTATGTGTCGTTTTGGCCAACAGGGTAACCAAAGAATTTCACAAGACCCCGTCAGTAAGTATTGAAAGCCTTGTCAGCACGGTGCTTGAGCGTATTTGAAAGCCTCGTTGTGAATAACCCGACTCCTAGGTGCAAGTCGGAGCCTTTATTCACCGATACTTTTGATAACGAAACATTCTTGAACCACCACTATGAGTAGCAACGAAGTCAGCGCTTTGATCTCCCTCATCGAAGACCCTGACGAAACCATCTACGCGCATGTGCGCAGTGAACTGATCTTGCATGGAGAAAATGTCCTTGCAGCACTCGAGTTTCATTGGCAAAACTCCAATCACGGTCCGTTGTTCCTGCAGCGAATTGAAGAGTTGATAGGTACCATTCACTATGACTCATTATATCGCCGTTTGAAAAGTTGGAAGGAACAGGCGAGTCCAGATTTGCTTGAAGGAGCGCTCCTATTGAACAGATATCAATATCCTGAATTCGATGAAAGCGAACTCAAAAAGGAGTTTATGAAATTGCGCCGAGATATTTGGCTCGAACTCAACGACAATTTAACGGCACTTGAAACGGTGCATGTAATGAATCACATTATTTTCAATGTGCATGGCTTCAAAGGGATGAAAAGTGCATCGGGAAATGGACAAAACAACTTCCTTACGGATGTGATGAACTCCAAGAAAGGAAATGCCCTTTCTCTGGGGGTATTATATTGCTCTTTAGCTCAAAGTTTGGAAATCCCTGTTTTCGGAGTCAATCTGCCTAATCACTTTCTTCTGTGTTATACAGATTATGACGAATGGATGCGGGAAGAAGGTTTGCCTGCAGAAGAGGCAGATCTCTTATTTTACATCAATCCTTATGGAGCGGGAAACATCCTTCATCCGACGGAAGTGGAAGATTTTCTTCGCACTCAACTCATCGAACCAGATGCCTTCGATTGCAGCACTCCATGCTCCAGCGTGGAAATGGTAAAACGAATGCTCAATGAAATGATCCATTCTTATATAGTCCAAAACAAAACGGATCGCGTTACAGAGTTGCAAGCTCTGCTGAGTGTGTTGTTGGAAGCCTGAGGAAACCACCGAGTTTACTCAATTAACCCAGAATCCGCATTGGAAATCTATTGCAGCGCTAACCCCCTTTGATATAAAGCACTTTCTCTATTTTTATTCTTGATGTATGAATCTACACCATCAAATAATCCCGCATTGCGCATTGGAAGTGTCTTGAGGTTAATGCGCTGCGGGATTCTCGAATCTACACGATGGAGCAAAGTAATAGTTCGACCTATGTATTCCGATATCTCCATCGCGTGATTCGGGATAATACCAATTCTGCACAATAAATAGTTTCGACTTTTATATATGCAGAAATGGTATAACAATGCGTTCTTTGTCCCCGAAAAGACTAGAGGGGTTTTTGGAGATTCCTTAGAGTCGCGAAACAAGACTTACATACAACTCCGTTAAAAACACTTCGGCCTCTTTTGCTGTTGTAATAATCTCCTCAACGCTCACTGGTTTTAGGTTCTCGGGATCACATTCATCTGTAAGCACAGAAATACAGCAACAAGGTATCTTCATGTGATTGCAAGCTATTACCTCTGGAACGGTACTCATTCCTACTGCATCACCTCCTATGATTCGCAAATAGCGATATTCCGCTCTGGTTTCAAGATTGGGACCTTGCACCGAGACATAGACACCTTTATGCAAAATGATCTTCTTCTCATCCGCAATTTTTCTGATCAAATCATTGAGTTTACTGCTATATGGCTGTGACATATCGGGAAAACGAAGCCCCAACTCTTCGTCGTTTTCTCCTCGTAAAGGATTCTCCGGTTGAAGATTGATGTGATCGTCGACCAGCATTAAAGTTCCCTTTTTGAAGGAAAGATTAAGCGCTCCAGCCGCATTGCTCAGAAGAATATTTTTTGCTCCTAGGACCTTCATTACTCGCACTGGAAGCACTACTTCATCCATTGTGTAGCCTTCGTAGTAGTGAAATCTACCTTGACAAGCCAAAATTTTCTTTCCTCCTAAAGTCCCAAATATGAGCTTTCCAAAATGATATTCAATGGTGGCTACAGGGAAATTGGGAATCACGTTGTAACTAAACTCTTTGATCACTTCTATTTGAGTAACAAGATTTCCAAGTCCAGTCCCGAGCACTATTCCCACCTCTACTCCATCGATTCCCTTTTCCTTCAACCAGTCGCAAGTCTCTTGTAATGTTTGATTCATAAAATTCATTTTTTCAGTTTTCTATTTTTCGATAATTCGCACTCCAATCATTTCTCTTCAAATCCAATCAAAAATTTGATAATACTCCATTTCATTTGTGCGCAAAGCTACTTGATCTTTTTTTCCTTTTAGCTCAATGGTTTCAATGAATGTCTTTATACTGTGATACGCCTCATTCGCTCAGGTAAGTCTTCTTCAATATCTACATCTCTGAGAATAGAAATACTTCCAAAAGAGAGTGAGTTTCTTCGAATTGCCTTGATGGTTTGCTCGAGCAGTTTATCGGTGCTCCAAGGCATTTCTTCAAATAATTCTCTGTGATGAGATTTCATACCAATGAGATAATAACCACCGTCTTTCGCTGGACCTAAAACAACATCCATTCTTGTTAAACAGTCTAGTGCAGATTTTACATGCTGCTCTGTAAGTTCAAGACAATCTGTTCCCAACATAATCACCGCACCCGATTTTTTGTGAAATGTAGAGGCAAATGCATGCTCCATTCGGACTCCTAGATCGCCGTCGGTTTGTTCAATTGTGTTGTACCCCAAATCATGAAACCACTGGGGATTTCCGGCTGCAAAAACTGTGAGCGATTTGCCAACTTCATTCAGAACATCAAAGGTGTGATTCAACAATTGGCAGTAAATAGCCAGGGCCTTATCTTCACCAAGTGTTGCGGCTAGGCGCGTTTTTACTCTACCCAATTCCGGTGGTCGGGCCATAAGAATGATATGCTCATTCATACTTTTTTGTGCCTTTGTTCAACCACTTGCCCCACTTTGCACTGTATGGGTGGATGTCAGGTGTAACTCCCTTTTCATTTTCGACTTCATAGCCCATGTTCACCCAATAGAAAATTCCGCCCCAAAGATTTTGCACATTAGAAAATCCGCTTTTCATAAGTTTTTCTACAACCTTTCCGCTTCGATATCCCACAGAACAATAAACCACAATCTTCGAGTCTTTTGGTAAATCGTTCAATTGAGCGAGATCAAAATTGTCGTAACCCACCCAGCGGGAACCAGCTATATGCGACACCTGATATTCCTCTTTTTCGCGGGAGTCAAGCAATACATATTGTTCCATGGAATCCTTGATCTCTGTAGATCTCACAATAGGACTTTTACCGGCCATGTCATTTGCCATTTCATCGAAAGTCTTTTGACTACATGCCCACAATGCTGGTAGAAAAAAGAGGAGGAGGAATATTCGACTTGTCAATTTCATTGGGTATGAATTTACTTCTTATTCAGAGACCAGTCGTATTCACCGTATGCAACAGTGGCGCTGGCATCAATTTGAACGGAAGAATATTGGTTGAGAAAAGAAACAAGGGTACGGTTATTCGCAAAATCGTCTTTGAACCATTCAAAAATCTTGGAAATCTGAATGGAATTCGCGGTAATCTTGTTGTATTTGGAGTTATTGATGAAAGCTTTGGTAAGGGAGGCTAGGGTCTTATTCAAGTTTTCGGCGCGAAAGGCTTTGTTATAAAGCGGTGGACAAGATTTGGCTCCACAGTTGATGGCAAAATGAATACGAGGATCATTGTATTTTTTTCTAATAATCGTATTCTCCAACTGATTGAGACTATATTTTTTATCTTTCAAAAGAACATTCAAACCATCCCACGGTAAGTCGATATCATTGATACTCTTCACCGGATAATGGTCGCAGATAAGTTTGATGGTATAAATATTATAAGCATTGATCCAAAAAGCCATTTGCTGCTCTCTTGTCCAATATCCCTCGGGAATCATTGCTCCAATTGCTTTTACGGTGGCAGCAAATCCGGTATCTGCTTTCAGGGCCGCATAATTCACTTCACCCGCAGCCGTCACATGCCTCGAAAGCACGTCATCCCAGGTTTTGGCATAAATTTCGTTGGGATCCTCGAGCACACTCACAGTGGAAATAGTCACTCCTTCCGCTTTGTTGTCCCATATCACGGAAGACAATATCGGGAATGCCATAAACATAAAAAATGCAAATTGAGTCATTGTTAGGAGGTATAAAAAACTACTATCATGGGTCAAAGATCGAGCCTATCTTAATCTTCGTAGTGTGGATATTGAAAATAATACAATTATGTTACAAAACATCTTGAACATTGAACCCAGAATCCGCATTGGAAATCTATTGCAGCGCTAACCCCCTTTGATATCAAGCACTTTCCCGATTTTTATGCTTGATTTATGAATATACACCATCAAATAATCCCGCATTGCGCATTGGAAGTGTTTTGATGGTAATGCGCTGCGGGATTCTCGAATCTACACGATGGAGAAAAGCAATAATTCGACCTATGAATTCCGATATCACCATCGCGTGATTAGGGATAATACCAATTCTGCTTGTAAAATAGTTTGGACTATTTTATAAGCATGAAGTAGTAAATGACAACAAAGTAGCTGTTATAGGCCAATGGAGTGAAAAGGAATTGGACTATTACAGATACATAAACCCAAATCAAGCGATAGAAAAATTGCACCCTAATTTTGCCGATGAATGCAGTATTCTATCTCTTAGATTTGAGAATCACGCACGCATTTTACAAAAATTGCCCTCATGCGCAATGCGGGATAAAAGGTATGAGCACTTCATAGCGAATACCAATGCGGATTCTGGTTTTAACAGTTTAAATGTAAAGATTTTATGATTTGAACGTCTCAACATGTAAGGCCGATATGAGTACATTTGTATCAATGAAAAAAATCCTGCTCACGGGAATTCTGTTTTCGACAATCATGGCTTGCAGCGCACAGCAGGATGCCAATGTCGTGCAGGTAACCGGTATGGTTATATCGGGAGATTCATTGTATACGACCCCATTTGTCACTATTTTCAGAGAGAGCGACTATAGGGGTACTTTCACCGACACGAGAGGGTACTTTACCATGCCAGCCTACGAAGGTGACACCCTTACGTTTATTGGTCTGGGCTTCAAAAAGGCTCAATATGTAATACCACGCAATAATCCGGAACCGAGGATAACCATGGTGCAGTTTCTCGAAACGGATACCATTCAACTAAATACGGTGTATGTGCTACCGGTGCCAACGCCTGAAAACCTTCGAAAAGAGTTTTTGGCCATGCAATTGCCCGAAGATGAATATACTCGATCCCTGAAGAGTATTAACGCTATCAAAAATGCAGATGGCCTTGCGTACATAGGCCCAGATGGAGCCTTGTTCAGACAGTCAATCGATCGTTTACATGCCAGTCAGAATAACACAGGCTTTGTTCAAAATCAACTTTTGAATCCATTGGCTTGGGCCGCATTCTTTCAAGCCTTGAGCAACGGCGACTTCGGAGGGCGATAGTCGGTTCTAACCATTGAACCCAGAATCCGCATTGGAAATCTATTGCAGCGCTAACCCCCTTTGATATCAAGCACTTTCTCGATTTTTATTCTTGATGTATGAATATACACCATCAAATAAAAATCTTGCGAGAGCACTTGATATCTTTGGGGTTTAGCACTTCATCACGAATCCCAATGCGGATTCTGGGTTGAACCTCCAAAACGCTTGGTTCAAAAACAAAAAGCCCGGTCTCAATGAAACCGGGCCTTAAATACAATGTTATTTCGAACTAGGCCTCTAAAGCTTTCTTAATGATCGTGCGAACGTGCTCTCTGTGAGCTTTAGTAAGTCCATCCGGAGACGAACCACTTGTCATCATTTGATCTATTCGTTTCAATTCAAAAATCGCCATTCCTTTCGAAACGGAATCATATTTTCCATCGGCCGAAGTGATCTTTACCAAACGCTCTAGATAATTGATCTGTAGATTTTGTCTGATAGTCGTTACCGATGATTTCGCATCAGCTTGAAAGATTGAATTCGTCAAATCAGTCATCACTTCATCCAAACTGTATGTGTTTCCATATAACTGACTATCCGTAATCCTCGTAAGTACATTGGGGTGTAAAAGTTGATTCAGACATTCCTTTTGCATATTGAGAATACGCTCATGGATATGCGGATCAGGGTTGTTTCCAAAAAAGTTGAATCCCCTTCTTTGTGCCAATAAATACTGATACAAGTCCGAGAAATGTTTGAAAGCATCAGGAGCAAAGGCATATTTTGACAATGCTTGCATCGCCTTTTTCTGCTTCTCTTCGGCTACTGGTACCAATGGGCTTCTGCTGCTTTCTTGACCATGGTTTGCCCTGCTGTAATGCACTCCACCAATTTGTCTTGTCATCACCCTCAATTGCCCGGCATACTCTCCTGTTGCAACGAGATAAGCTTGAAGCAATTCCTGATAACTTCTATTGCTCTTCGAAAACTTATCTTTCAGTTTCGGAAGGATGCTGTTCACCAAATCACACCTTTCGATTCCATAGGCCACAGGGTCGCTAGATAGATCATAAATATTTACATCGGGATCGATACCACTACCTGATGATCGCATATCGTCGGCATCGTTTCCAAAGGCTAGTCGAGGATCGCTGCTTCTTTCTGCAATTTTATTGAGTCTGTATTCTTCAGCGATAGGATCGCTCAACGCAGCACTGTAACCATACTCAATAACCCATAGATCGTAGAATCCAGGTTTGCTATCGCAGTATAGTGTTTGATCTTTTGGATCGGCAGAATAATTGAAAGCAGGATATTCCATCACTGAATTGCACAAACCTTCGGCATCAATTTTGGCCTTGTTCTTAATGTCGGCCGGACTCTGAAGGGTGCTCGCTCTCATATTGTGCATGAGACCCAATGTATGACCTACCTCGTGCAAGATCAATCGACCAAGAAGTTGTTTTACAATTTCCTTTTCCGCTGCTGCATCCATATTTAAGGCTACGCCAGCAGTGAGACCAAATGCGAGGTTTCGGTTTGTTTGATCGGAAGCAAAACAAAGGAATGGATTGCGCTTTTTTCTTTCATCAAATTCCTCAAGCATGGCATCGGTTGTAAAGCCGGCTGTACCAAAAATGCCTTCAGCTCTTACACGATTTACAATGGCCACAAATTCCAGCATGATGTCGGCACCTATGATTTCGCCAGTACGAGGGTTCACGAAACTTGGACCATAACCTCCGAAAGGTGGATTCGGAGAGGATGTCCAGCGCAATACATTGTATCGAATATCTCCTGCGTCCCATGTTACATCATCCGGTTGCTCAAGACAAACTACTGCATTCGTAAATCCGGCCTTTTCAAATGCCATATTCCAGCGCTCGCAAGCCTCTTTGATTGTAGGACGTAATTCCTTTGGCGTTGTATTCTCCATCCAGAAAGTGATCGGTTCTACAGGGTCCGACAGTCTGGCATTGGGGTCCTTTTTTACAAGGTTCCATCGATGAATCATGTCTTTCCATGGTGTGGGATCAAAACTGGTCATATCGGTCACTTCAGTGCTGAAATACCCAATGCGTGGATCGTCTTTTCGAGACTGATAATTATTGTCCGGCACCTCCAAAATTGTATGCTGATACTTAATGGTGATTGACCTCGGATCTGTGATGTCCGCTTCATTAAAAGTAGGATTGCTATTCTCGTATACATAGCTCACGAGCATATCCGTATTTTTCGGATAGTTCTTGATATCCACCAATCTGGTTTTATCCTTACTCAATGACCCAAGCGGTCCCGGAGGCGCACCCGGAGGACTTGGATATTTGATCATTTGAAACTTTTCGGATAAGAAAATGGCGTCACCATCTATGAGAATGGATTTGCCATCTTTACTTGTTGCCTCTATTTTCTCATTGGCCAATACAGGATCGTTTATGTTCGCATCAGCCGCCCTTGAAAGTTCGGACGACTCGTCGTAATAATAATCCGTGTTCTCATGAATTATTTCAAGTCGATCGAAAGCCTTATTAAAACGAACAATTTTCGAGCCCATATAGGATCCTCGGAAATATCCCGCTGAGGCAGGTCCATCTGTAATATGGCTGAAATAAATGTACTCTTTGTTCAACTGATCTTCCTGTATCTCAAGGTAGGATTTACCACTTACAGTATCTCTCCAAATATTGAACAGCCCTTCTGATTTAAGACATTTTTTTATGAGGTCGCCATATTTATCCTCTTCCTTTTTTGCTTCGGCTGGCTGCTCAGACTTTTTCTTCTTGCCTTTGTCTTTGTCCTTTTGGGCTTCCACATCGCCCGAAAGCAGCATTCCGGCAATGGAAAGAGAAACTGCAATGATTTTTGTAAAGTGTTTCATGTGTTTTAATGGTTGATACCCGCGAATTAACGACATATCAACGATTTTTGTACAATCAAATTAAGAACGGTAGCAGGCCTCAAAGAGCGGAAAAATGGAATCCCATTGGGTTTCTATATTAGAATTACGCATGACCTCTAAAAACCTGTTTTATTTTTCGCAGTCGCCGAATACAAGTTCCTGACCTTAGTTAGGAAAGGAGCATAACCAGACGTTCTGTAACTAAGATTTGGAAATGTATTGGGGCTGAATGACATCAAATCAAGTGGTAGAAATCAATGTAAACTTGGCGTTATAGTAGGTGTTTTGTGACAATTGGATTTGAGTATCCCGCGATCTGCTTCCCTTGTATTTATGAAAGTTGGCTCGCGGGATTGGCCCGAATGAATTTTCAGAATTTTCTATGATTTTGAAATAGGTCGAAATATGGAAAAGGTTTTTAGAGCTTCCCTTAAACCTTTTCCCCATAAAGCAGTCCTAATTCAGGTCGTACCTTTACCAGTAAGCCTGTATGCATCAAACCAACGACGAAGAAATCATAAGAATATTCCGCGAGGAAGGTAATGGCAGCCGTTCGTTTGCCCTTTTAATTGATGCATACCAAAAACCAATCTACTACTTCATTCGAAAAATGGTATTAGACCACGATGATGCTGCCGACATCTCGCAAAACACATTTATCAAAGCTTGGAAGGCTTTTGGGAGTTTTAGGGGCGAATCAAAAATCAGCTCTTGGCTATACAGAATTGCCTACAACGAGAGCATTACATTTATCAATAAAGAAAAAAGACTCGGAAAAGTGAGGCTTGAAGATGTAGAAGAATTTCTATCCAAATCGCTTGAAGCGGATGTGCATTACAACGGAGATGAGATTCAGAAAAAACTGCAAACTGCCATGGCCCTGCTGCCTGAAAAACAAAAGGCAGTTTTCATCATGAAGTATTTTGAGGAAAAAAAATACGTGGAAATATCCGAGATCACCGGAACATCGGTCGGTGCGCTAAAGGCTTCTTTCCATTTGGCTGTGAAAAAAATTGAAGATTATTTGACCAGTCATTAAACCAAAAGGATTCAAATAGATCAAATATAGGAGTTGAAAAAAAATCTGAAACATATCGATCCGGAACTACCAGAATCACTCGGTCAAGTGCTTTCGCAATATGATTTCAAAGAAGATTTCAATGTCCCTGAACATTTTTTTAAGGAAAATGCGGATTTGCTAAAGTCTCTTTCTCAAATTCCAATGGTGATTGAAGACTTCAGTACACCCGAAAATTTCTTTGAGGAACAAAATAAGGAGATCATTGGACGTCTTGATGGAGCAAAAGAAGAAGAATGGGCTACTCCTCCAGCCTTTTTTGGTGAATTGGAGCAATCCTTAAAAGCAAAAATTGAAAGGAAAGGCTTTCAGATATTCTTACCCTGGATCTATGCCGCTTCTGCAGCAGCAGCAATTGTTAGCGCTATTTTCATATTTGCGCCGGATAAATCAGAAATATCCGAGCCTTCATTTACTGAGATGCTGGAACAAATTGAACTATCGCCAGACGATATGGAACTTTTTGCAGAAACTGAGGACTATTGCGATTTGTATCTGGAGACATCCTTCGGAGACACATTGGTAATTGATTCTTTAACCACGACTGCACTAGATACTCTTACCATGCAACCATCTGTGGCTCCACCTTCTACACTAAAAGATAAGCCAGTGAGCTTCGATGATCTTACCGAGGAAGAAATTTTGAACTACCTGCTCGAAGAAGGTGGAGATGACGTTTTGAATGACCTTTAAAAATATACACATGTATAAGACAACCATTTTTTTTCTGTTAATGTTGATCAGTTTTGGTACTATCGCTCAATCTGTGAACCCAAGCGATCGTCAGGAGAAAATTGAATCGCTCAAACGGGCATTCATAGCTGAAAAATTAGATCTCACAGTTGAAGAAGCTGAGAAATTCTGGCCTGTGTTCAACGAATACAGCAAAGATAAAAAAGCGAATAAAAAGCAGCTTAAGGATCTAATGGAATCTGTGCAAAGTTCTACTCCGAATAAAGCTGCATTGGAAGAAAGTATAAATAAAGGATCAGATTTGCGAATAGCAGAAGTTCAAAGAGATGAGAAATTTTTAACCGATTGTCTTGAAATACTCAGTCCCGATAAAGTGCGTAAACTCATCACCATCGAACATGAATTCCGCAAAAAGCTGATGGAAAAACTTCGAGAGAGGAAAGAATCAGGGGTGCAGAGGAGACCGGGCGGCCGAGGGAGGGACTAGGAATAGAAATAGAAAAAGAGAGTAGAAATAGAAATAAAAAATAGAAATAGGGATAAAAACTCGGAACTCTTTAAAAAAAACCGAAAAAAGCAAGTCTTTCTCCGTCTGCGATGACTCCTACCCCACTGGGTATTTCTACAAAGCCATCGGAGCCTGATAGTTGAGTGAAATCTCCGCTTCCGCCTCCATCCACTGGATAAACTGAAAATCGATCTTCCGAAGTTTGGGTGCACTTAACCTGAATAAATTGTGTCAAGTTTTTATGCCTTGTAAACGCGTAGTCCGATATAGCCCATTGCTCTGTAGTATTTTCCTTAAAGGATTTGTAAACCCAAGGACGAAAATATCGCAAAGCACAAACAAGCGTGCTCACCGGATTACCTGGAAATCCAAATACTGTCTTGTCATCCTTGGTTCCGAACCAAAAAGGCTTGCCCGGTTTTTGCGCTATACGATGTAAGTGTTTCTCAACTCCTAGAGCCATGAGAGTAGCTGGAACCAAATCAAATTTTCCTTTGGATACACCACCCGATAAGAGGAGTACATCATTCTCATTTAAAAGTTTCTCAATTGCTTTTTCGAGTGCTTCGCCATCATCAGAAACATGCTGAAAATTAAATGCCATATCTAATTGTTGAAGCAAGCCCGATAGCATATATACGTTCGACATCCTTATCTGATGCGGCATTGGTTTCTGCTCAGGTAAAACTAGTTCGTCTCCTGTGCTCAGTATTGCTATTCGTGGTTTTGAATGAACAAGTATTTTTGTAAGCCCCAAACTAGCCGCCAATCCCATTTCGGTGAATCGAATTTGCCGACCGTTTTTAAGAAGTAAATCTCCTTGCTTTTTATCTCTCCCACGAATATGAACATTCTGTCCGAGTTTTAAATCGGGTCCTTGAAAATTTGCATTACTTCCATCGATCACTATGTGCTCATAGGGAACAACCGTATCCGCTCCCTTTGGCAACACCGAACCCGTCATAATTTCAATCGCATCTTCGTCAGAAGAAAGATTTCCTGCTTCCTCTCCGGCCCGTTGAATGGCGATAATCTTCCATCCGAATTGTTCCTTTCTAAACCGAATGGCAATACCGTCCATCATCACTCGATCATAAGAAGGTATATCATCATCGGCCAACCAATCCGACGCAGTATGCCTGCCTAACGAGTCTTCTAATCTGATGGTTTCAATAGATGACTTATAAAGATGCGAGAAGATAATTTCCTCCGCTTCAATTACAGTGATGAGAGATTCCTTTTCAATCATGGTTCAACCACCTATAGTTGCCATGCTTTCACTTACCTCTACTCCTCTATCTCGCTCGGCCTCCCAACCATTGCGATAACGCTCCTGAATTGAGCTCTGTATTGCAATTTTAATTTCATCATCAGTGTGACCAGATCTCAACATTTCTTTTAAGTTCATGCCCTTCTGTGCATACAAACATGTTTTCATTTCTCCGGAAGGTGTGAGCCGAATTCTGTTGCAGGTACCACAAAAACTTCGGGTATAGGCTGCAATCAACCCCACTGTTCCTTTAAATCCGGGAATTACAAAATTTCGAGATGTGGAACCCGGCTCCATAGGCATCTGAATCATATTTGGGTAAAATGATCGCAATTTGTTTTCCATGGTCACTTCGGTCCAAATCAATTCGGCGGTCTTTCCGGTACCATTGAAGGGCATTTCTTCTATAAAGCGAACATCAATTTTCTTGTCCAAAGCCAATAGTGTCAATGGTATGAAATCATCATCATTCACTCCTGCCATCATCACAGCATTTATCTTAATCCGGAACGGCTGATTTGTTAATTCCGACAAACAAGACATAACTTCATCAAAACAATTGCGACGAGTAATACGCTCGAAACGCTCTTTGTTGATGCTATCCAAACTTAGATTAAAATCATGTATACCCAAATCTGCCAGTTCAGGCAAAAATGGCCTTGTTAGTGTGCCATTGGTTGTAACGGATATTTTATCGAAATAATTTCTTTCGGATATTTCTTTTAGAAAAGTCATCAAATCACGTCTCAAAAAAGGCTCTCCGCCTGTGATACGGATCTTTCTGATTCCCAAATCTGAGTATATGGAGCACAGTCGAGACAGCTCTTCGTACGACAAAATTTCTTTTCTTGGAGCAAAGAGTATTCCTTCGGCCGGCATGCAATATGTGCATCGCAGATTGCACCGATCTGTAACCGCCAACCTCAAATAGGTTATATCTCTTCCGAAATTATCCTTTAGCATATCATCTTGCCTTCTTCGGGATTGGGGAAATTATCTGCCTCATTATCTCTTGGATTCAAACATGCAAAGTCCTTTTCTACAATGATGGTCAATGGAACTGTTTCTCCATTCTTTTGAGCGAATTCAAATCCTGTTTCATCTGACTCAAGCCATCGTTGTATTTTTTCAATTGGCATATTCACGGTCAGTTCATCGCCTTCAATATGCGCATTAAACACATCTAGTTCCCACGGCACAAGTGAGTATTGAAACTGTGATACCGGACTGAATACTGTTTTGGATCTCAGCACAGCGCCACCGGAAAGTTCTGTTACTTCTGTTTGATTTAATCTGATTCGAATACTATTATCCTTAATCCTTAACTTCATTTTTTTAATCCAATTTCTGCAAGACGTTCATCTAGAAATGCTCCAGCAGTGATTGGCTCGTAGGCAGCATGCTCACCTTCTGCAATACATCCCGGTAGACAATCCAAGCGCATATCAGAACGAGGATGAAGGAAAAATGGTATGCTATATCGGGGTGTGTTCCATTTTTCACGTGGCGGATTTACCACCCGGTGTGTCGTGCTTTTGAGTCTATTGTTGGTATGACGTTCTAGCATATCTCCGACGTTCACCACAATATGATCTGGCAATGCCGTTACAGCAACCCATTCATTCTTTCTGTTGAGTACCTCAAGTCCATCGGCCGATGCACCAATGAGCAGAGTGATGAGATTGATATCTTCGTGTTGACCTGCGCGCACAGCAGATTTTGGTTCTGAAGTGATTGGCGGATAATGAATGGGACGCAAAATGCTATTTCCATTATGTATTTTGTCGTCGAAGTAGTTTTCCTCCAAGTCTAGAAAAAGAGCTAAAGACCTTAGCATGTATCGCCCTGTTTTTTCAAAACTTCTATACGCCTGCATTCCCACCACGTTGAAATCCGGGAGCTCGTCTACCAAAATATTGGCAGGATATTCATCTCGAATGGAATCATCTCCTTCTACCTCCTGACCAAAATGCCAGAACTCTTTTAGATCACCAGAGTTGCTTCCTTTGGCATGTTCTTTACCAAAAGAAGTGTAGCCTCTTTGTCCGGCCAACTTTTCATCTTCATATTTGGCTTTAACATCAGCGGGAAGTTCAAAAAATCTCTGAACCCAATGATAAAGGCCTTCTTGAGTTTGTTGATTTATAAAGTGATTTTTGACCGCCACAAAACCTATCGTTTCATAGGCTTCACCAAGCTTTTTTACAAAGTTGGATTTTTGCTCTGGTGTGCCTGAAACAAAATCGTTTAGATCTACACCCGGAATTCCCATATCTATTTCGCTCATGTTGTATAAATAATAGTGCCAAATTACGGCAGAACTACTTATTTGGCAAATAGCAAAACCTACTGAACCTCAAATGAAATGTGTTGAACATGGCGACTTGAATTTCCACATGAATCAGTGGCTATCCATGTTCTTACAACCATTTCGGCAGATTTTTCTTCGATGAATTCTATGTTTAAAGCCTTTCCACTGTTGTCCGAAAAATCTGGGTTTTGAACCGGTGGCAAAGGCGAATCCTTTTGGATAATAATATTCCCCGGTGCGTTGGTAAACAAAGGAGCTTTTTGATCTGTAATTGAAATATACTGTTCAAAAGTCTGGCTCTCCTTTCCATTGCTAAACTCATAAACACGCACCATATTTCCCAAGCAACCACCCGAGAACATTTGCTCGCTTATGATTTTTGTGCTTAAACCTTTGCTTTCTGGGGATGAAAGAGGTGAATAACTGGCAAGATCTTCTATACTCACCGATATTTGTTTAGGGATTTGCGGTAGCTCAATTTGTCCGAAAGATTCGAAAAATGCGAGATTGATCATCAAAACGATTAAATACTTCATAGTTTTTATTCTTCAGTGTACAAATATAGAGCCACCATCCCTCACCGCTATCTTCCATTCACACCATTTAGCGAAAAGTGACTTCACCAGATGTGCTATTTTCACCCCGTATAATATAACTCTAACCAAATGAAAAAAGTTCTCTTTATGTTGGCTGTAGCGCTCCTTACGTGCGGTGCCAGTCATTTAGTGGCACAAACGAATACTGTTCCTATGAAAATGACTTACCCTCCTACAGCGAAATGTGATTCAGTTTTCAATTTACATGGAACATCTGTAAAGGATCCCTATTCGTGGCTTGAAGATGACAATGCCCCTGCAACAGTAGAATGGGTAAAAAGTCAAACGGACTTCACAGAAAAATATCTATCCAAGATTCCCTATCGCGAACAAATAAAGCAGCGATATACAGAATTATACAACTTCGAGAAAGTTGGAGCCCCTTTAAAAGCGGGTGAGTATTACTTCTTCTGGAAAAATTCTGGTCTCGAAGCTCAAGGGAAAATATTTGTAAAAAAGGGAATTAATGGATCAGAAGAATTGTTTTTAGATCTCAATACACTTTCTCCAGATGGCACCGTGAGTGCAGGATTGCTTGGCTCTTCGGACGACAACAAATACATGGCCGTTTCAATAAGTGAAGCAGGAAGCGATTGGACATCCATTAAAATATATGACGTGGCTACGAAAAAGGAAACCGGCGACGTTCTAAAATGGGTAAAGTTCAGTGGTGCTTCGTGGTACAAAGATGGATTTTATTACAGCCGCTATCCAGAACCGGTGAAAGGTTCTGAGTTCATGCAAAGCAATAAAAATCACATGGTGTATTATCACAAAATGGGCACACCTCAAACCAAGGATCAATTGGTATATGAGAGCAAAGAACATGCAGACTGGTATCATGGTGCTGGTGTAACCGAAGATAAAAAATACATCATATTATTTGCAGCTCCGGGTACGGACGGTTCTGAAACTTGGTATAAAAAAACGGATGATGCGGGTGCATTCAAGCCTTTGTTCACTGATCTTTCCACACATTCATCCGTAGTTGACCATTACAACGGAAGATTCATTGTGCTAACGGATGTTGATGCGCCGATGTACCGATTGGTTTCTGTAGATCCGGCCAATCCATCAAAAGAAAATTGGATTGAACTAGTTCCTGAATCAAAAAATCTTCTTCAAGGAGTGAGCACAGGTGGTGGAAAAATGTTCGCGTCCTATCTGCAAATGGCTACAACCAGAATTTATGTGATGGACTACGACGCGAAAAACCAACAGGAAATTGCACTTCCCGACAATACCGGTTCGGCAGGTGGTTTTTCAGGAAAAATCGCTGATACCGAATTATTCTATTCATTCACATCATTTACATATCCGGGAGCTCTTTATAAGTACGACGTAAAATCTGGCAAGAGCGAAGTCTTTTATCAACCTACATTGAAGTTCAATCCGGCAGACTATGAGAGCAAGCAGGTAGAGTTTAAGAGCAAGGATGGAACGATGGTACCGATGTTCATCGTTCATAAAAAAGGACTTGAACTAAATGGCAAAAACCCTGCTCTGCTCTATGGATATGGTGGATTTAATATAAGTCTAACTCCTTCCTTCAGCACTAGCAACATGATCTTGCTTGAAAATGGTGGAGTATATGCCATGCCCAATTTAAGAGGTGGCGGCGAATTCGGTGAGGAGTGGCACAAAGATGGAATGCTCTTCAACAAACAAAATGTATTTGACGATTTTATTGCAGCCGCAGAATACCTTATATCTAATGGTTACACATCTGCACAGAAATTGGCTATCCACGGAGGAAGCAATGGAGGGCTTTTGGTTGGAGCATGCATGACTCAGCGGCCAGAGTTATTTCAAGTAGCTATTCCCGCTGTTGGAGTTATGGATATGTTGCGCTTCCACAAATGGACTGTTGGAAAAGGATGGATTCCCGAATACGGATGTGCGGACAATTCAATTGAAGAATTCAAAAATTTGATCTCGTATTCTCCATTGCACACTTTAAAACCCAACGTGAAGTATCCTGCCACCATGGTTATGACAGCAGATCATGACGATCGAGTTGTGCCGGCACACAGCTTCAAATTTGCTGCGAGATTGCAGGAATGTCAAGCTTCTCCTAATCCTTGTATTATTCGAATTGAAACCAGAGCAGGACATGGAGCCGGGCAAAGTACTGATCAAGTTATACAAAGTCAAACCGACAAATGGGCATTTATGTTTTATAACATGGGTGTAAAGCTCAAATAAGGCCAATGATATACCAATGTTATACCAATTCTGCTTATTAAATAGTCCATGCTAAATTGCGCATTGGAAGTTTTTTTTGGGCAATGCGCTGCAGCATCTTGCATGAAGTGGTAAATGCCGTCGTAGTAGCTGTTATAGGCTAATGGAGTGAAACGGAATTGGACTATTACAGATACATAAACCCAAATCAAGCGATAGAAAAATTGGACCCTAATTTTGCCGATGAAGGCAGTATTCTATCGCTTAGATTTGAGAATCCCGCACGCATTCTACAAAAATTGCCCCAATGCGTAATGCGGGATAAACGGTATTAGCACTTCATAGCGAATCCCAATGCGGATTCTGGGATAATTTATGTTCAGTTCAATTTAGTGAAACGAAATTGGACTATTGCATAAATCCAAACAGTAGAATGGACTTGCCAAAAGACCTCTAAAAAAAATGAAAAAGGCGTTTTGAAATTCCAAACGCCTTTTTCAATTGTTTTGAATGACATACAGCTTTTTCTTAATGGCGTAAAGAACAAGTCCTACCCGTGATTTTACACCCAGTTTTTCGAAAAGTGCATCCCTATAATTATCAACGGACCTTGTAGCCACATTCATTCGGTCGGCAATTTCTTTATATGTGAGTTCGGAGCAAGCCCATTCTAAAAACTCAAGTTCCCTGTCAGATAGAGAGGGCAGCTCGAATTCTTCATCCATATTTTGAATATTTCGCATCAGCGATCCTGTTATCAAATCCGAATTATAATAACCCTTCAGCATGACGTGTTCAATTGAATCCTGCAGCTCTTCAGGCTCAGAATCCTTTAGTAGATATGCCCTAGCCCCGGCCCTAATCATTTTAAGCACACTCAATTCGTCACCAAAACTAGATAAAGCAATTACCTTAATATTTGGCATGTTGTTTTTCAACCAAAAAGTGGTTTCAGCTCCATTCATTTCCGGCATTGAAAAGTCCATCAAGACAATATCAACATTCACGGTCTTCAATGAATCAATCAAAATCTTTCCATTGTCGGCTTCCAAAACAATGGCAAATCCAAGTTGCTCCAATAGAGACCTCAAGGCTTTTCTCACCAGGATGTGATCATCCGCTAGCGCAATATTGATCATAAAAACTCTTTTTTAATCATTTCATTTTTAGGGACTTTCAACACCATTTTTGTCCCTGTTGGCTCTAACTTTTCCAGTATAAATTCACCTTTCAAAAGTTCCAACCGATCTCTCATATTTTTCAAGCCTAAACCAGTAATACTCTCATTAGAAATACCAATTCCATTGTCTGAAACTTCCAGCACTAAAATATCATTCAATTCCCTATACGAGAATAAAATTTTTGTTGCTTTACTATGCTTTAAACAATTGTTGAGTGCTTCTTGAACGCATCTAAACAATATTACCTCAATTTCCTTAAAGTGATTAGACATATCAGATTTCCAGGTTGAGTGGTATTGCATATCTCCTGCCATACAAACCAACTTCAATTCACGCTCTATCGCTTCCTTGAAACCATTTTCATTTAAAAAATTTCCATTCATGGAGTGTGCAATATTTCGAAGATCATTCAATGACCTGCCGATAAGTTCTGAACCACTCCGTTTCATTTCTTCGAGATTTTCTGGACTCAACAAGTTCATCTGAATGCGGGCCACAGTGAGTGACTGACATACATTGTCGTGAATCTCCATGCTTACCCTTTTCAAAGTTTGCTCAGAAATTTCTATTCTAGCCTGAAGCACATCCTCATTAAATTTTCGCTGAAGTAACTCTCGCTCATGCACAAATTCTATTTGACTCCTTCTATACTTTAACACGAACGCCACTATAAAAATTACAATTCCTCCTATCAGAAGAACACCAAGTAACATTACCAACTCAGTATCAAACTTCATACGTGTATCTTGTTTGATGGACTAAATCTGCCAGATCCCAATACTACGACGTAAGCCAAAACAGCATAGTAAATAAGCGAAAGCCATAAATGCAGATCATCAAGCCAAATGGTACTGCCAGGAGATTCTGAAACAATAGTCTGATATAACCCATGACGATAAAAAAAGACACCCCAATAGAGCAGAACCGCCGTATTAAACCAGAATGTTGGAAGCGAACTTAGGCTCTCTTTCACTCTTGATTGAAGCATCTGGAAATAATATAACAAAGAACAAGAGCAAACTAACAATGAACAAAAGGCTATGCTCAAAGATGGAAATTTCTGAAAGCTATTTGTTAATATAGGTGCAAATAATCCAGCCGCAACTGCCAATAAAAACATGAGAGATGTAACTAATTTCAAACTCCTGGACTGAAATAGCGAGTGGTAAATCCAGATGTACAATCCAAAGGTAATTGGGGTGTACAAGTTGTAAGCAATTGAATACACCTCGTGTTGACGGGACGGTAGATGACTAATGAGTTCAACTGAAATTGTAAGCCAAATAATCACACTCAATAGCTTCCACTCTATTGTGAGATACCGAAACAACGCCAGGCTTATCAGACCCGAAATCGACAGAAATATTAAGTATACTGAAACATCTGTATCCATTGGACCAACTAAAGTTTCCCATGAAAAATTAATTCATTAAATATACCGACAAATTAATTGTTGTACACGCAGCAATAATGCAAAAATATTTGTGGCTTGTCAAGATTATTCATTCTGTCCATCAGTCACATTCATAAGTAATATCGTTTTTCGGACAATTCAAGGGACAAGGTTTCACATACTGAAATATAGAGTTAGGTTTGTCCTTCAGAAGTATAGTTGTCTCTACCTGTGCGCCATTTTCCACGTATATGGTATCCTTGCAAGCCATCCAAATCAGCGTATGCATTTTATTGTTCGGCTCGTCGTGTTTTCCAAGATAAAGTTGGATTCCGGTTGGACTTCTTTCTCTGTAAAGATTGAACAAAGAATTGATCACACTGCGCTCAATATTCCATCCTTTCAGCGTTCTGTTTTTTGCGAACATGAAAGCCGTTGAACTGCAATTATAATTTTCTATAAGTTCCTCCGCATAAGTACTTGAAATAGGCTCTGAAGGCATCACATCGAAATCGCCAAAAATAGGCGGTGTTCCACCTTCTATTAACTCATCTATGCGCGCTTGATAGTCACCCAATGCATCCCTTTTAATTTTTGACATTACAATGTAGGTTGAAGCTGTTCCAAGAATTGCCCCAACCAGAAGGCCGAGAAATAGTTTGCTGTTGTTCATGATTTAGTGGTTTTGTATTTCGTCAAATCTAGGAAAGTACTTCACTCGACTTTAATGGTATTTTAAACTTGAACTTATACTAGATTCTCATAAAGCTGTAATACAGATATCTAGTAAAATCTCGACTCGTCATTATAAGTGATTTCAACTTTAGTCAACGTGATTTCACGTACTCCCTATGTGCTAAATCTATGCTCAATTAAGGTGGTTAAGCCTTTGAATTTAGACCAACAACTCATTGACTTTTGCTAACGTGGATCAAAACAGAAGATGTAATCAATAGTAAAAAATAGAATCCAAGGATTTAATGGAGTGTGCCGAAAATCCAAAAAAAAGAGTAGGCAAAATAAAATTTCAAATCAAATGTTTACAAAAAAAGGAGAGATCTCAACCCTACTCTATCCAGGAGCAGGAGGAGAACATGTGCAACGTGTTGAACTTAACGAAAAGGTAAATGATCTGCATGCCGTGCTTAGAGGATTTGACGTGAGTTATGATGACGATGACTCCCACTTGAGGCGCATTCAAGTTTCGGTGTGGGCCATTCACACCAATGGAACTCAAGTTGTGGACGTTCACTTCAAAGTGAAATTCAATGACGACTCACCACACAATGATGCCATTAAAGCTTCTGTTCAGTATTTACTTATTGGAGAAGAAGTATCAAACACTCGCCCTACACGCTTGTAATTCCAAACTCATGAACACAGAAATTTACACCACAGGTCTTTCACATAATCAAAATTTCAGCCGCTCAACTTATGCGTTTTCGGCCAACGAAATCATGCAGACAGTTTTGAGAGAAATTGCAGTATTGAGAAAAAGTGGAAAAACAGGCCTCGATCTCATTCAAGACGGAATTCAACGATTGCAGAAAATGGGATTAATAAATCCAATTGATGCAAAAAAGTTGAAGGATCTAGCTATTCTACTTATAAAACTGAACAAAGGTGCGGTCCAACGCGCGAGTGTGTCAGGGAAAATTGATGAACTCTTTCATTCAATGATTTTGAATGAGAATCATTCTGATTTGGCCACCGGGATTGTCAATTCTATGCGCTCCCATGAACCAACTCCGACTGCTACGCAGAGGTCGGCAAAAAAAGCCGCGGGAGATAATGGCTCATCAGCGCTTGTCTCCATGGGTGGGGCGCTTACAGGAGCTATTATCGGCGGCACTATCGGTGGAGGTCTTGGAGCCTTTATTGGGTTCGTGATTGGAGGTGCCGCCGGTGCTATTGCTGAAGGCTGTCTTGATTGAGAAATTAAATACTCATGGACGTGTTTTTAAAGGATTGCCCATGGCGATCCTTTTTCAATTTCCTATGTCTGATAAATGTCATAGGACCCATTGATCCAACTCAAATCAGGGTTTAAAAGCGCTCTTCACATTTGCAGGGTAAATTACAAATTTGTTAATTTCTATCGGCATGACACAAACAGCACATACACACATTTCTAATCTTAGTCTAGAACACAATACTTGGATGCGGGGAATTGAGTTCTATTTGGACGAAATAAAATTGCAATCACATCGCCTGGAAGATGTTTCTGTTCGTTACACAAATCCGGACGTGAAATCCCAAGTTGAGCACTACGAAAATCAGTTCAAAATTCAAAAATTGAATGTGCAAGAGCTACGTCACGACATCAACGTACATATCAAGCACATCGAGTCGGATGTTGTAAAACATGCTCAGCACCTAGCAACTTCAACCATGGAAGAACATGATGCCATGCGCGATAGGTTTATTACCTTAGAAAAAATCATTAATGAAATAAGACACGAATTCTATCGGTTTTTGAGTGCGAATATGTGAAAACGAGAAATCCGCAGCTTCACATATGAAAGGCGTACTATTAAAACTGAATCAATGAATAACTAAACAGCTATAAAGAGAAGTGGAGTTCGCACGACCTCCACTATTATGTGGCATATAAAGCCGTCTCCTTTCGGGGGGACGGTTTTTTTTAGGGTAATGTAAACGAACAATCTGTTCTCCTACTATTCCCATGTTTCATAGGTGCTATCAGCAATAGACTTGATCAGTTTATTCCTCAATTCGGTTTGGGTATCCGTTTGGTCTGAATTGTACGGTGCAGAAATTATATATTTCCCATCCAATTCGGGCAGTGGTTCTCCCTTCGCAAAAGGTCCTAAGGCAATGTGATCCTTGTACTTTTGCTCCTCCCAACTGTACTCGAAAATATAGAATTGTCCTCTTTCTGTTTCCATCGTGCGATACAATTTGGTGCGACTAATCATATAATCATCGCTCATATAATATTTGAGGAATACTTCCAATATTTCCGATGGACTGAGCTCATCAATACCTGACTCCTTTTCAATGCCATATTTTTTGCTTAACGTTACATACTCGAAACCATTATATGAATCACTTAAGCACTTTTTCTTTCGATCCGCACTCACGTCATAGCCCAACCTCAACTCGGAAATTACAAGTGATACAAGAGGCCCTGTATTTTCAAGCTCTTGCTGCAAGTTCTTGATCAACTCACGCAGCTTAGGACTATCGTCGAATTCGCCTAATACATGACAAGCATTTGAAAGATTCCAATTAGACCAATAATCAAAAAGATCATCTTCCCTATCGCCTTCAATATTCTTTAGACACAAATTCATCCTGTCCATAAAAACACTAGCATTTTTCTTAAGCAAAAGCAGTCCGAGGCTATCAGCCTGTAATGACGAACATAATGAAAGGAACCCGCTGACCAAATGAGGATTTTTGGACACCTCGACTAATTGATCGAAATACTCTCGAGCCATGCCTAGCCTATAATTCAAGGCGTCGGAAATTATATTGTGTGATTCTGTGAATTCCACTTCATTCAATAACTCAATGAACATTTGAAAACCGGTTGCACTCGAATCTACTTCGATATAACTACCAAGAATCAATGCTTTCATAGATTCTGAATTCGCCGTTCGAATTTTCTGTTGCATAAGTTCAGCTAAACCAGGTGCGTTCATTTTTTGTAACAACTCGAGGTATCCTGTGCTCGCTTGCCCCCAAAAAAGGGTGTCCGTAATATAATTTTTGAGAAATGCCTCTTTGAGCAATGGTAAATCTGCATCTTCGAAACTATACTGTTCAAGACAACTCATGAAATTGTACTCTCGGAGTGAATCAGCATCTTGTTTTTCAAGCCAACTAATTATGTCCTTTGTTCTAGATTGAGTCAGATCATATTCATACCGCTTGATCGGTTTTATAGAATAAGCCAAACTATCAATTATGTTTGAATCATTAAATTCTATTGGCCACACCACCATGCTTGCCAGCAATTCTCGACCGTTGAGAATTACTCGACCCTTTTTCATCGTTTGTTTAAACTTTGGATAATGGCCTTCATAATCTACATATCGGTACCCATCCTCTGTTCCAAATTTGCTAGAGGTTATGCTGTCTTCGTAGCTAGCCGCTATTTCATTGACAGCTCTCAACAATAAGGTATCCAGATTAGAACAAGAATAAAGAGTATTCAATTCGAATCGAATTAAGCTTTTCTGAATCGAAGATCCTTCATCCAAAGTCCAATTCACAAAAATTGAATCCGTTGGTAAATCAAATCCCCATGATGCTTCCATAGCTGTGTAAGAAACTTGTTCTTTTTTCATTGCTGTGGTGGTGCAATTGAAGAAACGTGGACTTGTTTGTTTCAATATTGGCGACTTCAAATTGTCGAGTTTAATTGACTCGAAAAATGGAGAGTCCCAGGCATGTTGAGACAATGGTCGAGTTGACAAGATTATGTAATGCCTATAACCGCGCATGAACTGAAGTATATTCATATACTCCTTAGCACTCGCCAAAACTGTTCTTTTTGCAGGAAATCCATACAACTGAACTAATGTGTCGCTCACCACAGAAAAAGAAACTTCGTCGTCCTGTGATAACATTATTTCGACCCCTGATTGAAAAAGCTGATCTGATTCTGTGTAGTATTCACCAGGACTGCAGTCTGAATGTCGGACCATGAATACCTCTCCAGTTGAAGTCTCCATATACATACTTAGAAAAATTTTCTGACTTGTTCCATCGATCCTAGGCGCTTCAATGACTCTCTCCGTAAGCAGCGGTGGAGCCATTACGCGAATTGATGATGCTGTTGGTTTGCACTCTGACCACGACGGCGATAATTTTTCTTTAGGAGTAGTGTATTCCACGCTGTCGAAAAACCTTTTGACACCCGGCATGCTCAACTTCTCTTTTGTTCTGGCCGATACACCCAAGTAGTACATGTATCCATTTTCATGAAAAACATAACAAGCTTTTAAGTACTCATCCGCTTCCTTGCCTATTATTTCTGTGGCAGCCTGATTTGAAAGCGTAGTGTTTTTAATGATCACTCCTTTCAAATTTTCAGAATTAGCGAGCGACTTTTTGAGATTTGCTTGGGCTTCTTTTAAACTCAGGGAGGTATTCCACTTAATCTTCAACGCTCCTGCGAAATAGGAAATTCTTTCGCCCACATCCATAGAAATGAACATGTCTAAAACACCATTCCCCTGAAATTCTACTTCGGCCGGTTTCGATGGAAAGTAAACCATCAGACCGTCGTCGTGAACAAATTGTTGCCAAGGTATCTCGAGCTTTTCTTCTTTCAAATAATTCGAACTACCCGTAAAGGATGGTTGTACTCTTTCGACTATATAACCCTCTTTTCGAAGAAGATTGATGACGCCTTCTTCACCGGGAAGGTGACCGGCTCCCACTGATACAAAAAAAGTTGAATCCTTCGAAAACTTCTTAATTCCGTTGAGGTGCATATAATTTCTAGGAATCATGTTCAGGTCTTCGGAAACGTGCGCTAGAAATGGATGTTTCATTACCTTTTCAATGCTGTCCAAATCTCCTGCCCAATAGATTTCCAACATGTCTTCCTTGTCTAAAAAGAGCTTCTTGAAATCCATCGTCTTGTTCAACTCTTTCACCAAACTATCGATATGGACTTTCATCGCACTATCGATCGCAATTTCTTCTTTCTGTGAGACGTCCGTTTCTAGCGGGTACTCATCATCAGCCATATCTTGACCGGTCTCTTCTTCCTCACTTTCTTCCTTTTTCATTTTTCTCATGTAGCCATCAGCTTCTTCCAGACCAATCACTCTTTTGCCTTTTACCACGGCTCTTTTATGCAGATAACTGTCCAAAAATTCCTTTTGCTTGGAATCCTCGGATATAAGCGTTTGACGCATTTTTGCCTCCTTTCGAATATCCCACTTCTCCGTATTCAAAGGAGTGCTTGAGGATTCTGTGAATTCGGTAGGAGGAGACTTCACTTCGGTTTCATCATCAAAAATATAGTCTCCTAAATCCATTTGAGCGCCGATAGCTTCTGCCACAATAAAGTTCAATGAATCCATATCAATTTCAAATGCAGCCCCATCGCAGCGATCAAAGCAAACCAATACCGAATCACTGAAATCGAAGACCTTGTCGTCGTTTAAGTGCATGGTACCGAAAAGGTAATTGTATGAATTAGATTCCGGGAGTTTGAACCTCCAAAGAAGTGAATAATTCTCGCGCGATTGCGACCAAGATTGAACACATGAGCAAAGAATCAGGAACAGCAGTAAAAACTTTTTCATTCAGGTGAATATTGCCGTGAAAATATGTACAAAATCGCAAGAATTCAACCCATAATTTGCAGTTGGAATTGTCATGAAGTGCTCAAAGGCCAAAAGGACGGGAGCTCTCGCAAGGTTTTTATTTAAAAGCTCATTATACACATGCTCCATTTAATACCGTTAGAGTAGCTGTAATAGGCTAATAGAGTGAAACGAAATCGGAATATTAAAGATAGATAAATAGATAAACTGTATAGCTAAACGGTATTACATATACCTTGAAAATAAAAATCGAGAAAGCGCGTGTCATTGCAGACTTTTTAGTTATGCAATAGAATCCAACTACAAAATCTGGGTATAACTAACAATTAGCCGAGGGCAACATCTAGAATCATCATCACCACAAATCCGCCAATGAAACCGAGCACAGCCACATCGGTGTATTTGTCTCGTTGCGTTTCTGGGATTACTTCCTCGACCACGACGAAGATCATGGCTCCTGCCGCAAATGAGAGCGCAAAAGGTAGAATAGGTTCGATGTAAATCACCGCCAAAGCACCGATCACACCAGCAATCGGCTCCACAATAGCGGAGAGTTGGCCGTACCAAAAACTTTTCAGTCGCGATACTCCATGTCTGCGCAGTGGCATTGACACAGCCATGCCCTCCGGGAAATTCTGAATTCCTATTCCAATAGCCAAAGCAATGGCTGCTGGCAGCGCTTCTTCCATGCCATTGGCCGCAGCACCGAACATTACACCTACTGCAAGACCCTCCGGTATGTTGTGCAGGGTAATAGCTAAGAGAAGAAGAGTTGTTTTGTGCCACTGCGTTTTAAGACCTTCCGTTTCATTATCACCAAAATTGATATGTAAGTGTGGCGTAAGCTTGTCTAGCGCAAAGATGAAAAGAGCCCCTCCCAAAAAACCCACTGCGGCCGGCATCCAGGGGAAATTCGGGTATATTTTTTCGGAATATTCGATGCTTGGGGCCAACAGCGACCAAAAACTTGCGGCTACCATTACGCCACCGGTAAACCCAAGCATGGCATCAAAAACGCCTCGGTGCATAGATTTAAAGAAAAACACTAGAGATGCACCGGCGGCAGTAACAAGCCATGTAAATGTAGTGGCAATAAGAGCGGCCAAAACGGGACCAGTATATATAAAGAAGTCAATGAGAGTCTCCATAAAAAATCAGCTCAAAATGCAAATATATAGATTATTATAACACAAATTGTTTGACTAGTCTAATATTTATCTTTTCATTAAAACGACCTTCATCTCAATGAATTACCCCTATTCTTTGAAAGCATAAATGTGTTTACAAAAGACTACCTTTGCAGCCCAATTTTCATTTCATGCAAAGAGAAGTAGTTCGAGTAACTAAAGTATTCAATTTGGACATGGCACATGCTTTGTTCGGATATGAGGGTCCGTGTAAAAATATTCATGGTCACACTTATCACTTGCATGTAACGCTTTCCGGGAAGATTATTGAAGACGAATCGAACCCGTTGAATGGTTTGGTAATTGACTTTGGAGACATCAAAATTCTGGTACACGACAAAATTGTAGATCGATTTGATCATGCCTTGGTACTTCATAAGGACGCGCCTTACAGCATCAACAGCTTTTTGCCCGACCATTTTGAAAAGGTGATACTTTTGCCATTCCAACCATCTTGTGAATGCCTGATGATTCATTTCAAAGAAATTCTGATTGGAAGTCTTCCTGAACATGTAAAACTTGTCTATTTACGTTTGGAGGAAACGGCTACGTCTTATGCAGAATGGAGAATAGAAGATCAGAGGTGAGGGTTAAGGATTGCTTTCTATATTTTATGTGAAAATGTTGTGCCAGCATCTTTAATTCCATTTTGGACACCCTTGAAGTTGTGAATTGGTTTGATTCTTTGACATGTAAGATATTTGTACCAACACTCTTACAACGCGCATACACAGCGATTGTGTTGTGAATTGCTTTCGATCTTTGACATGTAAGATATTTGTACCAACTTGCCAGGGCGAGACTATTGCCTTAAACTCGTTGTGAATTGCTTTCGATCTTTGACATGTAAGATATTTGTACCAACCATTATTATGGTTCCCAATATGCCACTTCAGTTGTGAATTGCTTTCGATCTTTGACATGTAAGATATTTGTACCAACTCGAGTATAATTATACATCCGTCAACTATAGTTGTGAATTGCTTTCGATCTTTGACATGTAAGATATTTGTACCAACAGAATTTGCGGTTGCAAAGTTGCGTGAAGGGTTGTGAATTGCTTTCGATCTTTGACATGTAAGATATTTGTACCAACCTTGCTTTTTATAATTGTTCACGAAGAGTGGTTTTGAATTGACTTTCTATTTCCAATGAAGTTTCTTTCAAATCCACTCTTCCAAATTTTATCAATTTTAATTTCAAAATTTCAAAAATGATTGCATGGAAGTATTATCCAAAATATATAAAGAGATAAATAACAATAGTCGTTATTTCTCAGTATATCAAAATTTTGATATAGAAACGTACAAAAGATTTTCCGAACTTTCTATCTTTTTTGAATTGACATTTGATTAATAAATTACCG
>Ga0209490_10000318_pt1 | contig 49541 bp, 49 predicted proteins | sample MAT06_FD_187209 | JGI IMG/M metagenome (GOLD analysis project Ga0209490, IMG submission 187209) | Freshwater microbial communities from Lake Fryxell liftoff mats and glacier meltwater in Antarctica - MAT-06 (SPAdes) (version 2) | ecosystem: Environmental > Aquatic > Freshwater > Ice > Liftoff...
GCCCATGCCAACAAACATTTCGACAAAGTCAGACCCTGAAATGGTGATGAAGGTTACGCCAGCTTCGCCAGCAATACAACGTGCTAACAGCGTTTTTCCGTTACCTGGTTCACCCACCATTAAGGCCCCTTTCGGTACAACACCGCCATGCTCGGCCAGAGCTGTTGGGTTTTGCAAGAATTCGATAATTTCAACACTTTCTTCTTTGGCTTCGTCATTGCCAGCGAATTTGTCGAGCTTCTCAGTTACTGTGCCTTTGGGGAAGATGCGGTGTTTCAGAGATTTCTTCTTACTGGCCATGGGGTTTTGAGTCATCATATAGACCCAGACGCCAATGATGATGAACATTCCGCCGTAACCAGCCAGAAATGAGACAAAGCCCCCATTGCCTTCGTCAGGCTCTAAGGGCGGTTGATAGGTGCCATCGACTTCGATGTTTTTAGCTTTGGCAGCCTGTTTGATTTCGTCATAACCCCCTGGAGGTGTTCCTGCAGTAACAGAGGCTTTGCCCTTGAATTCGATGGTGACTACGGCGTTGCCGAAAGTGTCGTAGCCGAAAACTACTGCATTGACAGTGTCGTCGCTTTGAACAGCTTTCAGAGCTTGGCCGTAGGTGGCAATCGAGCTGCCTAATAGTGGGTTCATTGTAGGTGCTGAAGGCCCGACGATCTGGAAGAGCAGATACAGTGCAACAACGCCTACTAATCCGATAAGCCAGTTTCTAGGCGTGTTCGGATCTTTGTTTGAATCTTTGTTTGGATCTTTGTTTGGATCTTTGTTTTCGTTCATGTTGGTATCCTCTCAGCACCTGAAGCAAGACTTGTTTGCTTCGGCGCTTTGAAAGTTAAAAGTACAAATGAAACGTGCGTCGCGAACGCACATTTCGTTGGGCCATGGTTCTCTATTTATCTATGTTCTAAAAATGTCAGAAACAACCACACCGAAGTGCAGTTGTTTGTGGGGATAAAGAGTGAATTTCAGTGGTTTTGGAATGGAAGGAACTTCTTTAAGAAAAGACGAAGAGATGAATGGCTAGTTCTCACCATATAGAAGTAGCCGGACCAGGCGCAATCAGAACTTGAGTGAAAGTACTCTTTTCTTCTGGCTCGCTTGGCGCGGGCGAAACGCTTCTTGTTGTTCTTCATGAGTCACTTGCAGCTAGGTGCATGTTAGCGACTCTGCCTGGTGTTACTTATTTTCCTTATTTTCTCGCTCTTGCTTGGCTTTAACATCCACAGCCTGGGCCTTTTCGTGACGTCTAATCCAATCGTCTTCTAGTGATTGGCCACGAGTTGCAAGGCTACTGACTCCCGGAGAGGTAGGCATGTGGTGCACTGCGTCGTGTCTAGCCTTGAGCTTTTCGAACTCGGCGCTAGAACCCAGCGGCAAGAAAGCTCTTAATAACGGCTGACGGTGGCGGTAGCAACGGCTCTCGCGTTAGGCTCTGGAAGCTAGAAATACAAAATTTAGCCGACGAGCTAGACATACCAATTTCAGTTTGTCACTTCCCGCCAGGGACAAGTAAATGGAACAAAATTGAGCATCGCCTATTCTCGTTCATTACCCAAAACTGGCGAGGGAAGCCACTTGTAAGCCATGAAGTAATCGTCCAGCTAATTCGTTCTACGACAACAAAGAAGGGCCTCAAAGTAAAAAGCGCACTCGATTGCGAAACCTACCCAAAAGGTCGGAAAGTTACGGACGAACAATTTTCAAAAATCAATCTAACGCGCAATGATTTTCACGGCGAATGGAACTACACGATCAGCCCAAATGCTCCCTGAAATATTGGCTTTATTTTTTGACGGGCCCTAAGCATGAATTCTTTTTGTAATTGACACTGCAAACCACTCGCCTTCTTTGCCAAAATCTCAGTCCAGCGGAAAACAGACATCCGTCCACAGCCTTTATTTTCAGCAATATTTCGATAACTCTTTAACGGCACCCCTACCGGCGCTGTGACATAGGTCTCGGCAGTACCGGCTACAACTTGAGCACTGTAACGCCGGTAAGGCACCAGAAAGCTAAACAAGCACGAAACCACAAGGTCGCAATATCGACACTTGAATCTCTGGATTCTGAGCCTTACAACAACCTCGTCATTGTCTAAAACATCCCGGCTGTATGCGGTTTGTTTCCAAAAACAATCACACCTTCCGCACGCTGGGTCAGGACAAGTACTCGGCCGAGGCACTTCATAATCTTTCCCAAAAGTTCGAAATTCCTCTAACGTCTTGAAGATAAAAACCATTATTATCATAAAGGTGCACCTCTCTTTTATTTGTTGTTTCGCAACTACAAAATAAAGTGGGTGCACTCCTTTGTTAAATTAAATTTGTCCAGCATTGCCGGCGCCGTAAAACCCGAGTTTTACACTGCTCCGCCGGCTGGATACCTCGACGCATTACAGCAATAGACTTGCTCTAAGGTTCTAACAATTTCTTTCAGGCTGGCTTTGCCTTTGATTGGCAAGTTGCCTGGCAAAAATGTGGTAGTGCTCAATTCGGCTTCATTGCTTGCTAAATTGTAGGAAGCTAAATCAAGACATTTGAGTAGTTCGTTTTGCTTGCGACCGAGAGGATCGATCTTAGCTTGGCGCACGCCACTGATGCGATAGGCTTCAATCAGTTGCAGCACAGCCAACTGTTTGAGCATGGCCTTGATGGTTTCTTCATCGTTTTGCTGCGCGCCTGTTTTGTTAACTAGGTCGCCGTCAACAAACTCTAAAGTGGCTAGGCTGGTAAAAAAATGCTGCCATTCTGTAGTGACAGATTGAAGGTTAGCGAGAAACTGTTGATACTGTTCCGCTAGGTAGGGAGCGTTATGCCCGTGCAGGCCGGAGGTTTCCCTGAACTTCTCCATAGAAACTTTTTTCATGATAAATACCTACAGATGTTGATTTTCAATTTTGATTAGTGCTTGAAGGCAAAGCGACTGACCCAGGCAATAGCCAAGGTGGAGAAGACAAAGACCATGTGCACCACAACTAGTTTCATCAAATATTCAATGCTTTCGCCTTTGGCGTTGATGAATGCGCCAAGCAGGTGAATGGTAGACACGCCTAATATCGACATGCTCATTTTTACTTTGAGGGCACCAGGGTCAATGTGTCCAAGCCACTTTAACTTTGGTAGTTCCGACGGTGTTTCTGCCGCTTGATCGTCATCGTAGTCGCTGCCGCTAATAAACAATACGTAGCCGCCAATCATCACCATCACAATTAAGTGACTAATCATGATGATATCGAGCAGTTGTAGTACCGCTATAAGCATGTCAGTTTCAGACATGGCAAATGAATGCCAGACTAACTCGAAAGTTTCAACTGAAAAACGAACAGTGTAAACAAGCAAGGTGACGATTAGGCCCAGATACATTGGTAATAACAACAATCTGCCGCTGAATATGAATTTCTCGAACTGTTTGTTCATGCGATTTCCTGGTTTTAAGGCGTGAGGGTGCTGACTTGCTTGCTTAGATGCAGCAGGCAAATCAGCGATCGGTTTGAACAGAGTTCGATTCGAAGAAAGAACTTCAAGTGCTCGTGGTTTTAAGAGTTTGAAGGTAGATCAGGTTCATAAACAGCCTTGCACCATACGCCTAGAGCGACATAAGACGAGAGCAGTATGGGCATGCCTAAGGGCCAGGGGCTGATGTGTGATTGCAGCATGATCAGCAATATATTGACGACAAAGCAAACGCCAAGGCCATATTTTCTGTGCTCAATGGCTACTAAGCGGGCAACGCCAAAATAGCCAATGGCAATCATCAGTGCTTGTAAAACGAGTTGGGTAGTCATGATTATTCCTTATTGATTCTTGCCAAAATTGGCAATTTAGTAAGTGGAAGTGAGGGAAGGCCTCTATTTCAAGTACCTACTTGTGAATAGGTAGCCCTCCCTTGTTTATTGCAAACATCCTTGTTACAACTGATTAATCTCAGTTATTCGTCAATCAGTTGTGCCTGATTTTTGATTAGCTAAAGCCTTGCTTTCGCGCAACTTGTGAACTTCGGTTGCGGCTGCTGCTGTCGCGGCCTTGTGAGCCAGCACTGCAGCACTTTTGGCCTCATCTAAGGCGTCTTTGCCTTTAGCCAAAACCTCTTGTGCTTTAAGCATCATCAAGTCTGGTGCGGTCAGCGGGTCATTGATAAAGGCTGTATCTTGACCAACTTCAAAGTCTGGTAAGACAGCTACACCAAGATCGCTGCCTCCAGGCAAGAAGCGGAAGGTTGTAATCTTCAGTTTGGTGCCAAAATCAAGGCGGTTGACTGATTGGCCGACTTCTTTGCCGAAGCTCGGAGCCCCTACTACAGTAGCGATACCATTCTTTTGCAAGGCGCTTGCCATCAATTCTGAAGCACTAGCGCTGCCTTCATTGATTAACACTACAATGGGCAGATTTTCTGGCAAGATTCGCCAGAAGCGGGGATGAGTAAAGCTTTTTACTGATTTGCCGTTGGCGATTTTCTCGCGTCGAAATTGACCTGCTGTGAGCGACTCTCTCACTTCAATAATTTGATCGCCTTCTCTGTTCAAGGTAGAGACGATGGTGCCGTCTTTCATGATGGCTTGCATCATCTCTACAACCTGGTCTAGGCGACCACCGGGATTGTTGCGCAAGTCTATGGCCAATCCGTTTAAGTGGTCACAATCTTTCTCTGGTTGGTAGCTGTTAACTACTGCAGCTAGAGCACTTGTGCTTTCGGGCAAAGTCTTGCCGGTGCAAGCCGAATAGACCGCATAGCTAAATTCTTTCGATACGTTGTCGCCGAATAGCTCGACTTTGACAGCAGCATAGCCGTTTTCAAGCCTTTTCCATGTGGCTACTTTTGAGTGTATTTTTGCTCGCACAACGGTGAAAGTCAGTTTCTCAAAGTCAGAGCCTTTGGGGCGCAATACTTTTAAGACTACTGCGGTGCCAATAGAGCCACGAATGTCGGTTACTACTTCGTTTACAGTGCGGCCATTGATTGGTTTAGTGTCAGCCGAGCCAGCAACAGTGCTAATAACAGGATTACCAACTTCGACTACGCGATCGCCTTTCTTTAGGCCAGCAGCTGCGGCCGGACTACCTTCAATCGGATCAGGATAAACCACTAATGGTGTGTCGTCAGTGATTTTGGAGAGAGCTAGATTTTCATCTGAGCCAAGCAGATTTTGCCCTCGAACTTCTGAGCTTTGATTTGATGCTTTCAAGTTCAACCGACTAAGACGGAGGCCAATGCCAGCCGAACTAGAGTCAAACATTTGCTCTAGATCTTTCGCTTGTGCGGCTGTGAAGAAGTTGGTGTGCATTTCGTTTAGGTCTGCCAGCATTGAGCGTATTGCTTTCGCTGTTCCTTCTTCGTTAGATAGGGCGTTGCTGCGGTCAAATCGATGTTGCCATTTCTCCACAAAAGCATTACGTTTTGCTGGCTCTATGATTGACAGATCAGTCGTAGCTACTAAATCAAAGGCGCATGCGTAGAGAGCTTTGCCATCGAATTGCCCTTGGTTTTCTGGATTGCAAGCCTTGCTGACATATTGGTCCATCAGGTTATCGTTGTCTTCATTAGACTCACCATAGACCGTGTAGTTCAGTTCCACAAATTTCTTGAGGTCGGCTTCACTACTGGTGCCCGTGGGAGCAATTTGCAGGCCCTGATTGGCATAAACATAGACAGGGTAGATGATAGAGGCTGAGACATTACTGCCTTTAGCTTTGGCCATACCAGCTTGTTCGATTTCCAGTCGGGCTACAAATTCTTGGTTGCTAGCGCTGTTTGCTTGGCTAAATTCTACGTCTGGGTATTGCTTTGCCAGAGTTTCTAAGATTGTTAGCTGTGAAGCACAGTGTTCGGCTTTGCAAACCTGAACTAAGGCATTGCCGCCAGCGTTAAAGTCGGCTCTATTTAAGTCTTCTTGTGTAACTTGAACTACTAATACTAACGGCCTAACTTGCTTTTTTCCGTCGCCTGGTTCAATCACTTCTCTCATGCCTGGTACGCGGATGCCCAAGCTCTTGGAGGCTTCTTCAGCGCTGGACCGGTTAGTTGCAGGATTAAGAGGAGTGCCGTGCTCATGAGCCGGTTCTGTAGTTCTAGGCGCAGGGTGGCTAGTATCACTGCTGCTATTGAAGCTGCCGCCAAGACTACTAACTAAAATTACTATGGGCAAAATTGAGTTGGTCACCACATGCAGTAGCACTGGTGTCCAAATTGTCCTTGTCACTAAGTAGAGTGTACCTGCCACTAGTCCGAAGAAGAACTCACTAAGAAAAGCATCGATGTTCAGGTGGGCTAGAGCAAACAAAGCTGCAGCAATGACAATTGCTATTGAGCTGCCGCAGATTGATAGAAATTTATGAACTGCTCGAGCAAATGCATTTGGGCTGTTGCTTAGTTCTTCGGCCTGGGTGGCAAAGCTTGTGCGCCACAAGTTGAAGATAACGCCACGAAATACCATCTCTTCCATGAAGGCAGCTAACAGTGCCACGAGCACGGAGGTGATGAGAAAGTTGGTCATAGTCATGTGAGCCAGCACCTGTTCAATTCCTTGAGGTCCGGATGGTGAACCGACATTTGATGAGACCGCTGCTTCTGTGCCGTTGGGCCCGATGTGAATGAAAGAATCGGTGGCGTAGTCAAAGAGATAGGTCAGAGCAAAGCCGCCGATAGCCCACAAGGCAATCTTCTTGAAGGTCATGCCCAGAAGGCGATAGTTGAAGCCCAGTACCTTAGGGAAATTGGGTAGGTTGCTATCGAGGTGAAAGAACGGATGCAGTTTTTGCGACCAGCCAGTGACAAAAGCAGTTCTGCCCGTGAAATAGAGGTAACTCAGCACAAGGGGCGTGCCGGTGGTACCAAGAGTAAACAATACTTCGCTCACCGATGGCATAAAGGGCTTGAGTGCCACTATGTGCCCCAGTGAAAGGATTAATAGAAAGGCTACAGCGGAGCCGAGTAAGCTCGCTAATATTAGTGCAAGGGTGGCACTCGTAGCCCAGCGGAAGATAGCTAAACCGCTTGCGGCGGCTGAGTTTGTCGAATCGGTTTTCATATTCGTTCCTATATTTAATAACTAGTTTTTAGTTACTAGTGAAGAGCGGGGCTTTCGCCTATGGTGGCGAAAGAGTAGTTAATCAACTGTCTGTGCAATTCGCTTTCTAGTTCGCGAAAGTCGTCGGCAATATCTTCACCGGCCTCTTCTAGCGCGTCATCAAGAAGTTGCTCGGCTGCCTGTAGCTCACTATCAACAGCTGAAGGCGACAGCGAAATTCCCATTGAAAACATCAAACGGCAACCACGCTTGTTTTATGACGTACTAAAAGAAGCTGAACTGAATTCGAGTAGTTCGTAAGCATGCAGGTAAGCCACTGTTGCGGTGGCAAGAGCGCTAATTTTAGGTAAGTTCGCCCTCACTGATGCCAGTATTTCTTCGATACCGGGTTCGTTTAGTGCCTCAAGTTCGGCCATGATCTCTTCTACGCGGGGGTGCTTCAGGCCTGAGAGCATGTCGATGTCATCCACCGCCATATCGAGTTCGTCGAGCAGGGCTGTGGTTGTCGGGGAGAATTCGGGTTCGACCAGGGTTTGTTCTTCTTGCTCTTCTTGGTCCATTGAGTTGCCTCGGCATTGACCCAGAGATTCAAGAAGTTGTATTCTCAGCGATATTTCGATAACTCTTCAGCGGCACCCCTACCGGTGCTGTGACATATGTTTCGGCAGTAGCCGCTACTACTTCAGCACTGTACCGCCGATAAGGCACCAGAAAGCTAAACAAGCACGAAACCACAAGGTCGCAATATCGACACTTGAATCTCTGGATTCTCAGCGATACAACCTCATCATTGTCCAAAACATCCCGACTATACGCGGTTTGCTTCCAAAAACAATCACACCTTCCGCACGCTGGGTCAGGACAAGTGCTCGGCCGAAGCACTTCATAATCTTTCCCAAAAATGCGATATTCCTCTAGCGTCTTGAAGACAAAAACCATTATTATCATAAAGGTGCACCTCTCTTTTATTTGTTGTTTCGCAACTACAAAATAAAGTGGGTGCACTCCTTAGTTAAATTAAATTTGTCCTGGATTGCCGGCGCCGTAAAACCCGAGTTTTACACTTCTCCGCCGGCTGAATACCTCGACGCATTACAGCTTAGCGCTGGGCAATTGAGAAAAACACCAGCTTCTACCGTCAAAGAAATAGATCGTTTGCTCGAACATCATGGGCTTGAAGAAATCGCCAGACTCTTAAATCAAAATGGCTTCAAGCCTGGTGAAGTAGCAGCATTCACGAGAGGCATGGTCGCCCATATCTGCCAGGTATACACTTTAAAAAGTAGGCGCGAACGAGAACTGGCTAGAGGCTTCCTTACGCGAGCCGAAGTAGCAGCGTTGCTAAATATCAAAGAATATCGGGTGACAAAATTACTGAATCAGGGATACTTGAGAAAACATGCCACCACCGGCAGTAGCCGAGAACTCTACGAGTCTCCGACCAAGCGTGAAATTAAATTGATTGCTGCAATTCCATCCAGTAAAATAGGGCGTCCACCAAAACTATTTTCCTAAGTACCGAATAAGGAGCAGTATGCAATGACCGGTTTTTGATTGCCTCGCGCCACTGCCACCGGCTTCGGTGCATAACGATAGTGCGCAGCCATATCGAGTAACTTCGGATTGAAACGGATTGAGTCACCGACACGCTCGAGCACTGCGCTTTTTAAATTGTCATAGAGTATCTCGCGTGGCACTCCGTGCCACGCTTCAAAAGCGTCCACATGCCCTTGCAGAAAATTAGCTGTAACCATGCCCGTATAGAATTTGAGAAATATTTGGCGTGACCAAGACAAGACCATAACAAAGCCAAATAAAGGCCTTTCAGCATTGCCGATGGTGACTTTGCCGAAGTAAGCCCAATCAACTTGCGCCTGCTCGCCTGGTAGCGTCTGCAATCGCAAATAGGCTTCTGCTGCAGGCTTCGGCCTGTGCCGTGCCACCATATCTCTAAAGTGATCGACAGCGCCGGAATAGCCTCGCTCTTTGACCATTTCGTAGAGCCGCGAGGCTGTCAGGTTTGGATATTTTTCAAGTACTGTCCGAATAAATGGCAGATACGAATCAATCATCGAAGGCCGCACCTGCAGCCGGTCGATTGCAATGCCATTTCTAAGCAGCACACGGTCGACCACTTCGTGGTGGATATTTAACTGGCGCGCAATTGTTCCTCTTTTCCACTTCTCAACGTATAACAGTCGAAGAATCTCTGATTCTGTTTCCTTTGAAACGCTCATTTTTGCTCCCTCCATTTTTCGAAGGCTCATAATTTCGGCCGACGAAATGAGTGCGCGCGAAAGGACCGCAGAAAACCGCGCACACGCTACAGCGTGTACGCCCATTTCCGTCAAACTCTGGTCTCAGAATCTCTGGGCCTTCTACCCTTTCACCACTTCCTGAATACAAGTTTGCATTGCCGAGGGCAGCAAGTGAACCCTGATGCGTCACTTTCTCCAAAACACGTGCCCGATAGGTCGCATTGCGCTCGCCGTGCTTTACTGCACCCCTAAAAGTGCGCTGGTAGCGTTGTCCAGCATCTGCCAGTGACCGACGGCGGCCTGAAACAGCTCAATCTTTACCGCAGTAAATATTGCCTCGGTCACACTTTGTGCAGAGACGCACCTGAATGGCACACCAGCAGCAGTTGTAAAGCCGATATGTAGCTGTCTTGTCGTCCAATTAGTGAACTAAAAGATCTGGACAAGAACCGCTGTATGTACGAGACTTAAGTTGTCATCGTCCAATGATGATTCCAGGGATTCAAGTTGCCGCTTGAATCCTTGACCTTTAAGAACTCTATAAATGTCTCAGATTGCTCCGCCCGCTTCAACAGCTAGAGCTCTAAATTTTGTTGCGCGATCTAAACTTGCCACTTCAAAAGGTGCGGTTTTAAACGGCTGCTAACAGTGCTTCGGCCAGATCTCTTTTTCGGTGCCAGCCTTTTCCTCCACACAGAAAAAGTGCTGTTGGAGATACCCTGCGTTCGACAAAACTCATTGGCACTAATACCGCTGGCAAGAAATTCATTTACCTTGCTGACGCGGTGCTGCTCTGAAAAATTCTTTCCCTTAGCCATTTGCTCAATCTCCTGATTTAGGTGCGGCGGCTCGTTACAGCCAGCTCACTCAAATCAGGAAACCACCATCGCACTTGAACTACAACCACGTCTTAGCTGGGACGGACACCCAACAGTCATGAATTACATCGATGTGTTTCAAGCTACTCAGGTAATGACTGTATTGAGCCCATTTTCCGCAGGTGGACGTCGCGAGATTATTGCTCAGAAAAAAATCTATGGATTCGATACCGGTTTCGTAGCCTTTTGCCGGGGCTGGAATGAATTGCGCTCGGAAGATTGCGGCACCCTCTGGGAGCACCTTGTGCTGGAAGCTTTGCAGAGCTTTGTCGATGAATCCAAACTGCATTATTGGCGCGACCAACAACACAGAGAAGTCGATTTTATCGTACCGGCTGGTCGAGATGCCGTAGATGCGATTGAATGCAAATGGAGTGTTGCTGTCTTTGATACAAAGGGCTTGAGAGCTTTCAGAGAGAATTATCCGAACGGTCGTAATTTCTTAGTGACTGCGCACCACATACGCTGGCACTCGTAATTCACAAAAATCAGACTTTAATGCCCGCTCGATAAAGTTCATCGACAATAGCAGTCCTTTGATATGCTGGCCGTTGCGACCGATATCATTTTCAGGATTGACAACGATGCCGCCGTAACTTCCATCTTTCAAGACCTTCTCAAACACATCTTTCCCGGACATCATTTCGACAGTACACTCGTCATCGAAGTACTGCGTGTCGTCGAAAGTGGCGACTGATACAACGTGTTCCTTGCGCCAAAGCCCCTTGTTGTACATTGCCACTCGAAATTTGTACTTCAGCAGTTTTGCGGTCTCTATCGGACCGTCTACCATGAGAGCGTCCTCAATTTCCACCGCGTCTGCCAGACCGCGTAAGTTGTTGAAGTGGTCTGCGTAGAGCTCGCGAAGCGGTTCTTCCGGGCCGCGTTGAACCAGCAAACCACTTATTTTGGCTGGCAGCGATCGAGCCAGAGTACGTCCGTCAAGTTCAGCGCAAGGTCTATTCGGCTTTTCTTGATAGATGTGCAACAGTTGTCCACCCTGTCCTTCTCTGACCGTGCGCCGCCCATCTTTCTTTGATACGCGTGCAATTAGAGCCTGATGCTCACCCTTGCGAACATTCAAGATCTCGAACTCGGCATCGTTCTTTAGTGGCACGTACCATGCATCACGTTCCACGATGCAGCGCAACTCGTAGGGACCGGCATTGTCTGCAAGTTCGCCATTCGTGGCGTCAAAAATGAACTGTTGATGTTTCTTCTCCTGCGCTTTTTTCTCAGCAAGCGCAGGACTCATAATTTCAGCGATTTCGTCAGCGCTGAGATTTTGCTTTCCAAGCTCGAACTTATGGTCAGTCATGACAATCCTTTAAAAACCGATTCATTATCAAACATTTTACTTGTGGGCCTTGAGAATGTTCACGACTTCGCCGTCTTCAGGAAAGCGACCGAGTAAAATTTTCGAGAAGATGCGCTCTTCGCCCAAATCGACCTCGAACACACCGCCGGTAGTGCGGTACAACTCAGTTCTAATACCAATTTCGCTACCGATCTCGTCTGCCAGTGCCGATGCCCGCTCTTCGTAGCCGCAACCGCCGCAGTAAGTAATAGTAATGTATCGACTCTCGCGCTCGACCAGAGCACTGATTTCGCCATTGATTTGCTCTTTCAACTCATGCCAAGACTTATTACTCACAGACAGCCTACTCCCACAGCGTCAATCGTATCGTGTGCATTAGAAGCACCAATATAGCGAATCTTGATCAGTGGGCGACCGACATGATCCAGACCTGTAGTTGCCGTTGAAGTGGTAGATACAAAAATCAATCATTGCTCCTTAAAAAGGTGACGATTATATCAGAGGTGAAATTCTTCTGTTGGAAGGTTCGCAGACCAGCACCTCTGAACCCACGAAAGCGATCTTTGAATGGATGTTCCTGGCGCTGCCCCATCCTCTCTTTGCCTTCGGTTTTCAACATTTGGATGTGGCAAAAGAGCAGAATGCAGCTCAATCTGCTGAAGCCCGTGCGGCTAGCGATCACCAGGCGTCGGCTAAAGACGCAGCTTCCGGCAAAATTTTGAGCCGAAATAATCTAATCATAAGTCAGTAAGAAATTTCTTCTAGATCTGTTCTTGTAGCGCAGGCCACACCGACGTAAACCAACCCCAAAAGTCGATGAACCTGGCCAAGAATCAAATTACTAGAGGTACACAATCATGGCAAGAGTAAATAACTTAGCAGAAGCAGACGGTCAAGATAAAATTGCTGTCAAAGGCAATGAAAACCAGTCGAAGAACTCAGAAAAATTTGGCAACATTGCCGTAGACGCATGGAAAGACATGGAGAAAGACTTCAAATGCCGCAAAGGCATGAATCTGAAAGACTCTGAAGCTAGCCATGCCGATAAAAGCGACATCAGCTCGCTGACATTTGACGACCCCTATAAAACTGGTAAGAATGACAAATCATCTGCCTTGCAAGACAAGAAAATGATGGGTGATGAAGACTTTACTCGTCAGAAGAAGAAGGAAGCAGCTCTTGAAGATGCCCTTGACCCAAGCTCCTATCTCCACAGACGCTAGTCTCAGCCGCCTTTCCACACTGCAAAAAAGCCGAGCTAGCAAATTGTGTATGCGAGTCGTCAGCTATCGGCCAGCCTGCGCCACTCCTGCAACTGTTCGATCGTCAAGTGAGAGTATTTAAGAAACTGCGCTAGAACATCCACATCTACAGCGCTGATAACTGTGTCTGCACCGGGCTCGTCGTCGGCTAAATTGCAAATGGTTTCAAAATATTTTTCCAAGACTTTGAGCATGAGCAGCTCTTCGTCGGAGAAATTGAATGGCATGGTGTCGGCTCGCTTGATTTCGCGAAGTGAGACACCGTCGCCATTCATATCAATTTTTCCGAAATTTTTTATGAGCAGGTCAGCCAGCTGCTCGCCACCCATAACCGTTGGCTTCTGGTCTGTTCCCTCGCTATTGAGAAAATCGCCGAAGAGATCTTTGTAGGCGCTAGCTGCCATGCGTCTTCTTTTTTCTGGCATTTCACTCATATGCTAATGATAGTACATTGTTTCCAATTCTCCATCCCGGCGACAATGGCCTAAAATATGCTGATGACTGAGCAAAACTGACAAAATCAAAATTGAACAATGGTAAGAGTTTGTTCAAATCAACTAAGATTTCAATGTGGGTTCGAAATCTTTTGTCTTTGATAGTGAGGACGGCTAAATGTCTGGTCTACCGATACTGGTTATTGGCGCTTCCGGTTACGTAGGCAGCCGCCTGGTGCCGCAGTTGCTGCACGCTGGCTTTAAGGTCAGAGCCTGTGGCCGTTCTCTGGCTAAGCTGGAAAGTAAAGTTTGGTCGCAGCACCCCAATGTCGAGTTGGTAGAAGTTGATATTCTCAAGCCGAAGTCATTGAGCGCGGCGGTTTCTGGTTGTGAAGCCGTCTATTATTTTGTGCACTCGATGAATCAGAATACAAGCGATTTTGCCAAAAAAGATCGGCAGGCTGCACTGAATATGGTATCGGCTGCCAGTGCTGCCGGATTACATCAAATTATCTATTTAGGCGGCTTGGGGGAAGATAATGGGCGGCTCAGTAAGCATTTGAAGTCTAGAGCGGAAGTTGCCACCATTCTTCAATCGGGCTCAACTCCGGTGACTGTTTTGCGTGCCGCCATGATTATCGGCTCAGGCAGCGTTTCCTTTGAAATGCTTCGCTATTTGGTGGAAAGATTGCCGGTGATGGTTACACCGGAATCGGTGGATACTGAGAATCAACCGATTGCCATTGAAAATGTCCTTACATATTTGATTGGATGTTTGGCTAATGAAAAAACTTACGGAAAAAATTTTGATATTGGCGGCAGCAAAATTCTTACTTACAGAGAATTGATCATGACCTATGCCAGGGCAGCCAACATCCTTCAACCGACAATTATCTCAACGCCTTATCTTTCTGCCCAGGTCAGTGCGTTATTGATGCGCTTCGCCACGCCCATTCCTGGATACTTAGCCGGACCTTTAGCAGAAGGAATGAGCTGCGGAGTAGTCTGCGAGGAAAATCAGATTAGAAATTTGATTCCCCAAAACTTGCTCGACATTCGTGAGGCTATTGGAAAAGCTCTGGAGACGAGGCAGTATCATGATCTTGACAGTCATTTTAGCGATTCTGATATGATTCGACATCCCGAATGGGTATCTGCTGATGAACCGGATTGGGTGGGAGGCACTGTATATAGTGAATGTTATCGCATCGAGGTGCAGGGATCACTCAGTCAGGCTTGGAAACCCGTAGTGCGACTGGGCGGAACCACAGGTTACTATTTTGGCGATCAGCTATGGCAGATCCGCGGCGTTCTAGACAAGCTTCTTGGTGGTGTGGGTATGCGTAAGGGCCGTCGTCATCCAACGGAGCTTGCAGTGGGAGATGCACTTGATTTTTGGCGAGTTTTGCTGGTTGAGCCGGAGCAGAGGCTAGTGCTTTTAGCGGAGATGAAATTACCAGGAGAGGCGGTTCTGGAGTTCAGGGTGAATCGCTTGGAAAATCAGAAAACTGAAATTGTGCAGATACTAAGATTTCTTCCCAGCGGAATTGTAGGTATGAGTTACTGGCATGCTTCCGCTCAATTGCACGGTCAACTCTTTGTCGGCATGCTTGAGGGTATTGCCGCTGCAAGCGGCTGCAAGATATTGACCGGTCCTGTAAAGGTGGAAACACCCACTCCAGTGCTTTCTAACTCTAAGGTCTAAGTATCTTTTACGAGATGGAAAATCTTTGGACCTAGACATAACCTCTTCATAATTAACTGACTACGCGGTAGTCAAGCGAAGCGCTTTGCGTCTACTAGGCTTAAAATACAGCCATAGATAGACATTCAAGGTATAAGCTGTGCTCAATCGCATAAATGTCCGGAACGCTGCGCTCTCTGCTTTGCTCGCCCTGACTTTTGCTGGTTCAGTCTCACCCGTCGTAGCTGAAGATTCTGGCACAACAACCATTTTGAATGCTTCAGACGACTTAGGCTCTAAGCAGCTTCGTCTTCCGAAGTCTACTTCTGCTCCAGCGAAGGCTCCGTGCTTATCCTGGCTCCCTGCCGACGGAATTCAGCCTAAAGTCGCTGTTTTATGTCTTCATGGCTTCAGTTTGCATAAAGGCTGTTATGAAGCGCTGGGCAAAGTGCTAGCGAAAAATGGAATAGCAGCCTACGCCATGGACTTGCGTGGTTTTGGCGAGCGAAAAATTGCCGATGACCGCAATGGGCTAGATTTCGACGGTGACATATTAGACGTCAAAGCGATGCTCGAGCAAATTCACAAAAATCATCCGGATATACGTGTAGTGATATTGGGTGAATCGATGGGAGGAGCAATCGCGCTGCGCGTAACCGCCTTTTATCCTGAGCTTATCGACGGGCTTATTTGTTCAGTGCCGGCGCACGACCGTTTTGCGATGAGTGATGAAGAAAAGAAAGTCGTGGAGAAGTGTGCGCTTCAAACTGTAGTTGGTGCCTACAGTAAACCGATGACCGATGTCGCGATGGCTGCGGTGCAAAAAATCACAAACAATCCTGAATTACAAAACGAATGGAAATCAGACTCGCTGATGCGTATTAACTTCTCGCCAAAAGATTTCGTTCAACTTGATGGATTTTTGGCGCACAATCTGGAAGCGGCTCCGAGGGTAAAGACAACGCCAGTGCTTTTCATTCAAGGTACAAACGATAAGCTGATTCGTCCTGCTGGCACATGGAAGCTCTTCGAGCGTCTCGCAACGCCTAATCGACAGATGGTTTTGAGCAAAAATTCTGAGCATTTGATTTTCGAAAAGGGACAATTTAATACTGACGATTTAAATTTCGTAGTGTCATGGATTGATAGAAACGTTGCCACTCTTGATTGCGAAATCGCAAAATCTAGAGAACAATTGCCTGTAGTGGCTTCAATGGAACAATTCAGCTCTAAAGACTCTAGTATCACATCTGGTGCCCTTGCTGCGAACACCTCGGCAGATACAATTGCATCGGCTATAACACCTTCTGTGCTCCCGCCAGCGCCGGCACCATCCAAATTTCAAAATAGTCTTCCAACTAATAGTCACAATAAAATCAGTTACTGGATCGAACTATATAGAGGCGGAAAAGTCTTTCGCTGTAATAACAAAATGGCATTTAAAACTGGTGATGCAATTCGCTTCCACTTAATTCCAGAACGTGACGGCTACGCTTATCTGGTGATGAAAGCGAGCACGACTGGAAAAAGTGATGTTTTATTCCCGAAAAAAGAATACGGTACTCACAACTTTTTGAAACAAGGTCAGGATTATGCTATTCCATCTACCGGTTGGATGGCTTTCGATAAAAACGCTGGGACAGAGCAGCTTGGTCTAGTTTTTAATCAAGAGAAAATTGCTGTAACGCCAGAAATGCTTCGGAACAATGAAATGACGGCTTTTGTTTCTCCGTCTCTGCAAGGCTCAAAAGATTTGTGCCCGACACGTATGAAATTGTCGTGGGATGATCCGATGCCAGTCATGCTACCTGAAGATTTTTCGCCAATTTCTCAAATTGCCAGCTCTCGCGATAGCAGCCTGGTACGACTGACTTCCGCTGGTGGAGGAATGGTATCGGCAAACATACAGCTCATGCATGGTAAGTAATTGAGGTCGTGTTGAACATTTTTTCTTTGCGGATTCAGCGATTTGGTTTTTCTGCTTTGGCGGTGACCATAACTCTTTGTTGTCCGGCCTGGTGTCAATCAGTAAGTGAAACAACGCCTTCAAAGGTGCCTGGTGTCGAATTCACTAAGATCCAGGATCTCAATCCGACTGTGCGTGGAACAAACCGACCAATTAAGCAAAAATGGGCAGTGGTCATTGGCACTTCAAAGTTTAAGGAAGGTCGCCTCATTTCAGCCAATGAAGGAGAAATGGCGCAGTCAGCCAAAGAATTTTACCAATATCTGGTAGATCCGCATGGTGGGCGCTTTGACGCATCACATGTTAAATTGCTGCTTGACGCAGATACTCCAAAACAAAGCATTATGACCGCGCTTGGTCCGAGCTTTTTAGGCAATGCCGTTGGTCCGGATGATCTTGTCGTTGTGTTTGTTGCGACAAGTAGTTTTCCAACAACCGACGGCAATATTTATCTATGCTCGTACGACTGTGCGCTCGATAACATTTACGGAACTTGCTTTTCGATGCAATCATTGATGAGCACTCTAAAGCAGCACGTACAGTCCGACCGTATTCTTCTAGTCTTGCAAGCTGCCTACTCTGGTGCGGCAGACCTTACATCTGGTGCAAAATCACTGATGCCGATTAAAAGTCAATATAATTTGGACCTCGATAAAGTTCTTCTTGGAAATGGCTTTATCATTTTGTCGTCAAGTCAATCGAACGAAATTACTCAAAACAGTGTGTTTTCTAGAAATCTCATCAGTGCTCTCCGTCAGGAAGATGGACTAATTTCTCTTAACAGAGCATTCGCAATCGCAAAACAAAAAACCGAATCAGAAACCTCCTCTAAAGATTCCAGAAAACGGCAAGTTCCTGGTATTAAATCAGCATGGACTGGAGCAGAGCTTGTTGTTGGTGTACCTCCTGTAGAGCATGTCTCTAACCTACCTGCTTCCGTCACTTCTTTCCTTTCGGCGGAAGGAGCTTACTTAAAAGGTAGCAAGTTTGTCGCGGAAGGAAAATTGGATGAGGCGCTGGAGCAATACAAACTAGCTATTAGCGCAGATCCCAAATACGCTGACGCGCTTGCAGATTGTGGCGCCGCATTGGCGATTAAAGGCGATTGGAAAGCTGCATCAGAAATGCAGAAAAAGGCAATCGAAGCAAATCCGAATGATGCACTCTTTCGCCTTAACTACGCTCGAATCTTAGACAAGCTGGGTGATGCGGAAAACAGCTTGCTAGAGCTCAATACAGCATACAGACTCAATCCAAAAGACACGTCAGTATTGATGGCTCTTTCTAAAAAAACGCTCGCTACCGGTCAGGCAAAAGAGTCTGTGCGCTATTTAGAAGAAGCTGTCGACTTGTATCCGAAGCGCTCAGATTTGCGCGAGCGACTCAGCTACGGCCTTATGAAGAGTGGAGACGTAGACCAATCGACGGCTCAAGCTAAAGAAGCTGTGCGCCTCGACCCCAAATCAGCTTCTGCGAATACGACTTTGGGCTCGGTGTTACTGGCGCAGGGCTATATTGTCCCTGCAACAAACGCGTACAAAGAAGCTGCCAAACTTGCTCCCGATGATGCCACCATTCACTGGCTCTTAGCCAGTTCTATGGAAAAGAGTGGTGACAGCGAAGGAGCTATTGCGGAGTTGGAAACCTGCATCAAATTGTGCAGTAGCTCTGATCCGCTTGTTTTAAAAGCAAGACAGCATCTTGAAGTACTGAAGACGCGATAATTCTTTCATCCGGCTTTTTTGAGTTCCTACACAAACCTTAGCTGTATCTTCTTCAAATAACGCTACAGACCAGCAAAATTTCGCCGCTCAGGTTAAGCAGACCGAGCAAAAAAGTGTTGGTTACGATGTGAAGCTGCACTTAAAAGCGACAGCCGACAGTCCGTACCTTTATCCAGAACTCGAAATCGAATAGCATCTGTTGGTAAGCACCCCTAGTGAAGGGTCTATCTCGTCATTCCTTGCACTGCGGCTAGCTCCAGACTGCCGTCTTCGCTATGGCGAATCGGCAGAAATTCTTCCTCAATGGGATCGTAAATAAATACGTCTCCGGACTCAATATCGTAGACCCAGCCGTGCAGCTCGATTTCGCGCTTCATAATCTTGCGAGCAACACACGTTAGAGAGCGCACATTCTCCAATTGCATCAAAACGTTTTCTTGAACAATAACGCTGTGCTTTCCGTCGTGGTCTAAATCAGGATAGTGTTTCTCCACTACTTCTCTAGATTTAGAAGCGCCTGCCAACCACTTCTCAACGTTAGGCATGGCTGAAAGTATCTCAGGCTTGAGCACACCAGTCATAGCACCACATTTGGTGTGGCCGCAGACAACAATGTTCTTGATCTTCAAAGCCTCGAGTGCGTACTCAATTGTTGCTTCCTCTCCACTGACATTATCGCTGTGAACAGGCACAATGTTGCCGGCATTGCGAATAATGAATAGTTGACCTGGATCAGTCTGAGTTAGCAGGCTAGGGACAACACGAGAATCTGAGCAGGTAATAAACAAGACGTCAGGATTCTGCCCTTTGGCAAGAGTGCCGAAAAATTCTTCGTTCTGCTCGTGAATTTCGGTTCTGAATTGATGCAGACCATGGTGAAGCTTATGCAATTTGCCCTCCGGGAAATGAGTATCAAAAGAATTGTGCCCAGTTTCAACTTTAACAGACACCCACGTAGAATCAATCAGGGAGTATGTTTGACTGAAGATTTATGAGTCTTTGCCGCAGCATGATTAGTTTTGCTGGTGTGGTGAGCGCTTATCGTTTGCGTCGTTTTATGATGGTGACTGGAGACCGGCGCTGTACGTCGTTCACTAACAGGAATAAAAACTGGCGGTGGTTGATGGTTAACGATTGGCGATATGATCAACGGCTAGGCTAGCATGATGACCACGGTAATGAAAAAGCAAATGTACGCGTTGAAATTAAAAATTAGATAGCCGTTTGAGCGGTCATGCCCAAACAACAAGCCAAAACCCAGTGCGAAAACGAGCCGGAATGGTGCACATAATCCAAACATTTAAGTCCTCAGTTCTCGTTCCCATCGCTATTTTGCTATCCTAGTCGCTTCCTGATGACAACCTTCTGTTCTTAATTCTTCTTAACGAATTACTAGTTTGCCTGTACCTGGAAATATTCGGCGAGTATTTTTATGTGGCTTTTGCTCAGCTCGCGCTTTCCGTTGTATATCTCGCTCGCACGTCAGACCAATCACGGGGATAAGCAATATTTTCATAGTGCAGAATTAAAATACCGAGCGCTTCCAGATATAGCTCTTCGTCAAACTCAAGAGTTCGCGAATGCAGTTTTTCCACGACGTTAATGGCACTATTAAGGCGACAAAATTTTACGACTGAGAGAGGTCAATAAAAATAGGTGAAGAGTCTGAAGTCAGGCCTAAAATACCAAGCGACATTGTAAAACCATTTAGTGAAGTAAGGCCCATATAGAAATCACAAAAAGAAAGCAGGAGCCGACGCCCAATGCCACATAAGCAATCATTGCCCATTCAACAGTGGTGCTTCCCGGTCTCGATTGAGAAGGGTCAGTTGGATTGTAAAACGCTGGAACTACGCGCTTTTTATCACAATCGGCTTGAATTGCCGCGACATGTTGCGGTGTAATTTTGTTTGATTCAATTTCGGAGGCCAAGTAAGATTTGCCTGCCACCACATATTTGTATGTGATTTTGAGATCCTTGTATTTGCCGGAATCAGTGGTCGCTCCGACAAGTAAGGCCTCGGTCTTTGTCCACTTGCGTTCCGGCTCCATGTGCATCGCCGAATACGTAGACCCTATTGCCGCCATTAAGCCTGCGGCAGCTAACACATAATAACCACCACGAGCATGCCTCGCTTGTCTGACTTCATTGCTTGGATTTATGTCATTCATTTACTTTGATAATCCACCTCAACTTGAAAGCCATCTTACAGGAGAGTTCTGGCAAAATATTGGCAATCTTGGTGTTTCCTGACCAAGATTCGCAGCCATTGTCAGATTAGTACCCTTACGGGGTTAGACCGCTAACGCTCCTCAATTCCAAGCTTCGCAATCAGCCACTTCTTCACGCGCGGAAAATACTTATAGAGGTTATCGGTGTTCTCGTTGTGACCACCCATCATCGAGCCGAACATTTCAGCGCATGTCTCGCGAGCGCCCCAATCATCGAGCTTCGTAAACTCTGCCATTTTGGCGTGTGCATCGGCAGGCATTGCAGTCTTGTCCGCTTCGTACTCTTTTCTCAACTCGGGGTCTTTAGACAACGTCATCGCGTCACCGTCAAGCACCTGGAACAACATGTCACCGACCTGAAGCTGTATGTAAGCGGGCGCACGCGCCGGGCCCAAATCGGTTGTGCCGCGTTTTTTCGGGCGCTCGTATACGCACATATCAACGCCGCCATAAATGCGACCAGGTTGTTCCGCCAGAGTTGGTCGCGGATCTGTTTCAGGTAAATCTTTCACGCTATCTGGCCATCTATCAATCATGTTTGGCGAGATGATGACTCGTGCCGCGGTTTGATCTAGCTTTGCGCGAAGAGGTGCAGGCAGCGCCAAAATTGCATTTTTAACTGCTTGAATGCTCGCCTCACTAACGGCTGGGTGGTTAAAGCCTGGAGGATTTACGACAATACGATTCAAAAGAGTTGTGTTAGGGGAGCCCGGAGCATTCGGCGCGGTTGCCGTGCCGACAGGTGGTGTCGTTGTCACCGGCACCTCATCTATACAGCCGGTTATGGCACCGCATGTAATACTAATTGCCAGAGCAAATTTTGCAAATTGGGCAATGCGTGTTTCGTTATTTTTCACAAGAAGTCTCCATAAGCGGCTTAGAATTTTTGTCCAGATATAGCAAAATCATTTGTTTCCAGTACGGCCAGTCATGGGCAAACCCATCCCAGGTGATGAAAGCGTGCGGCAATTTCTTTTCCGTCATTGTTTCAGATAATAGTCTACTGCCTTCATAAAGCGGGTCTGTCCGCCCAATGGGAAAAATCATTTCGACATCAACAAGCTTTTCAATCTGTGCCTTAGTCAACGAATTGAGTAAAAGCACAGGGTTGCTTTGTATGACATTGTCGTCGCTATAGTGATGAATCCAATCGAATACATTATACGGCGCACTCATCTGCACGAAATCATAAGGACCGCTCATAGCGAGACACTTATTAAAGTTTTGAGGGAATCTCAGCGTGAGATTCATGGCGTGATACGCACCCATGCTGGCTCCCAGTGCGATCACATAGGCGTTATCGTTAAGCTTTTTCGTGAACGGCAATACTTCTTCGATGATGTAATCGTGATATTGAAGATGCCGTTTGGCTCTATCGCCTGGCTGCACCTGCATGTTCCACCAGCTTTCGGCGTCGACGCTGTCGACACAGAAGACTTGAAGATCGCCGCGCTCGATCTGCGGCCCCAGAGTCTCGATCATTTCGCGATTTTCCCAGTCGTAAAAGCGCCCGCACGAGGTGGGAAAGACAATCACTCGCGCTCCGGAATGGCCGAAGACCAGCAGCTCCATATCACGATTGAGATTGGGGCTATGCCATTTAATATATTCTCTGTTCATTTTTGCGGCTCTTCTACGCTAACAGCTTCCACCTTGCCATTAAAACCAAAGTTGTCAATTGCTGGGCTGGTTGTGGAAAGCTTAATTGTACTTGAGATCACTACGACTTCAATTTTGAGGATACTATTGCATAGCTTGGTTCTCTGGTAATTTGGTATGGAGCAGTCTGCAAATAGAGCGTCTTTCTGGTCACAATTTTGGTTGGCTGTCTTTACGGCCTACTTCTTCGCTTCAGCGATTTTGCTCTATTTGAGCTCACTTATTCTCTTGCCGTACTGTTTCTTCTTCGATAAGAACAGACGCCTTTTGTCTTCCATAGCCTGCGTCTGGGGCTACCATTTTGTCAGGCTCAATCCTGGCTGGCGTTGTCATTTTGAAGGCATGGCCAATTTTCGCACGGGAGAGACTTACATAATTGTCGCCAATCACCAATCGATTGCCGACGTTTTTATGTTGTGTGGGCTGGCCCAGTCGTTTAAATGGGTATCGAAAGAGTCACTGTTCAAGCTGCCCTTTTTCGGCTGGAATATGTATCTCAAAAAAGACATAGCCATTCAGCGCGGGGATATGAGCAGCATTAAGGCAATGCTCGCTAGCTGTACTGAATGGCTGAAGAAGGGGGAAACAATCTTGATGTTTCCTGAAGGCACACGTTCTGAAGACGGAGAAATGATTCCCTTCCGTGATGGTAGTTTTCGCCTGGCGGTGCAGAATAATATTCCGATACTGCCAGTGGTGCTAAACGGTACCCGTGAGATATTGCCGAAACAAGTCCATCAACTGAAATTGTCTGCCCATGTACATGTGAAACTTTTACCGCCGGTTTATCCTTCGCAGTGCGACGATAGTGCCCCTGAGCTAAAGCGCTACGTGCATAATCTTATGAAAGAAACGCTAGCCGAAATGCGGCTGCCAAAGGCGCTTTGAAGGAAGCAGATCGATTTAGACAGCAGGGGCGCCGATGACCCAGATTTGGCTACGGGTCTGATCAACCTTGGTGCTCATTTGCATTGTATTGAGAGGTTCGAAGACGCTGAGCGGTGCTACAAAGGAGCCGCTCTCGATAGTCGAGAAGAAGTGCGGCGAAGAGCACGATAGAACAGCCAGAATATTGAACATGTTGGCTTTGGTTTATTGTGATGGGTGGGTCTTTGGCGAAGCGATTCCGCTAGAGGAGGTACAGCCCGATAGGAATAAAATCCCGCCAAGCAGGCAGTCCCCTGTCTGTTTACGTGTTTCCTGCAGCGGATTAATTGACGGCGGGAGGAGGACACGAGTGCCTTCCTTCCGCCGTTCAGCGCGTTAACCGCAGCAGCTAGACTTGTCGTTCGTTTTGTCGGTTTTTTCTACCTTCGCTTGTTGTTCTTCATTGCATGCTTTGTCGACTTTTTTGTCAGCAACTGAAACCGAAGAATGGCAGTCTGATTCTTTTGCTACTTCTTCGTCCGACGGCTTCTTCTCTTTTTTGATTTCCATTTGTGGCCTCCACCTGCTTCACACGACCCACAGGCATTAATATAGCCTTAGCCATGTCATCGTCTGCGACGCAACCACAATCATAAGGTTCCTTAGATTGCGGATAAGTGCGGTAAATGAATCCGGTTCTACAATAGATAAGAGATGAATTTCTATGGTAGAACCAAATTCTGAGAGCTTCTCGAAGCCCCCAGAGAATTGATTTCGTATCCCTGTAAAGTTCTGGCTTCTAAGTCATTTGTGCCATTTTCTTGCAACTTTCGGCACAATCACGACACTCGGCCGCACAATCCTTCATTTTCTTATCGTTGCCCATTGCTTCGCAGCTTGCTGCACAGGCATTACAGATCTCAGCACAAAAGGCACATGATTTCGCATGCGATGTAGACTTCCGAGAAAGAAAATCGGCGCTGGTTTTGCATGCCAAAATGCAATCTTTCAGTGTGTTGATGTGTTTTGCTTCGGCATGCTTGCCTCCTTTCTTTTTGCAGTAGGCTAGGGTGTCTTGACACATTTTCTGGCACTTGCGGCATGTCGATTCACATGATTCCATAGTCACCGATGTTGAACTTTTTTGAGCGACCGCTGGAGACGCTGATAGCAACACATTTACGGCTGTAAAGGCTACAATGGTAGCTAGCAACGAAATTAAAGCAGTGATTTTTTTCATTAACTTTTCCTTTTAACTAACGATTATTCAACAGAGTGAGGAACAAGGGTAAAGTTCCTGAGATGGTCAAAGATTAATGTGATTTTCTCTAGTTTCATCGTGTTTCTCCTGTTTACGCCCTGCTTTAGCTTCCGCCGGTAGCAAAAGTCAGGCGTGCCTGCGCTAAGCGATATTTGTAATTGGCTTGAAGTAAATCTAGTCGAGCTTGTATGAGCTTCACCGATGCGTCGAAATCCTCCATCGCTATGGCTTTGCCAACCACGTATCTTGTATGAAGCAAGCGCTGATCCTCCGAATCAGAGACCAGTTATGTTGCTTCCCAGTCTGTACTGCCGAAACAAGTCCATCAACTGAAATTGTCTGCCCATGTAGATCTAAAACTTCTCCCGCCGAAATGCGGCTGCCGGCGAAAGATAAGTAGCTGAAAGCCAGACCTAGCAAGGTTAATTCAAGTCAACATGATCACTCATATTTTCACCGCTTCATCGAACAGTCGCTCCAGTGTTTTCTGAAGTATGCAATGCCACTGTCGCTTGGATAACCGATCGGAAGCTGTGAACAACGAGCCTGTGGTACCATCACGACATCTGAAAACAGAGAAGTATTATCATTAGCGACTCAAAAATAGATCGTAGCGCAATTGTAGTCGGAGGTGGTTTCGGCGGTCTGGCCGCAGCTATTCGCCTGCTTGCGCTAGGATATCGTGTCAAACTCATAGACCGTCTCAGTAAGCTCGGTGGTAGAGCATTTGTCTTTCACAAAGAAGGATATACTTTTGATGCCGGACCAACTGTAATTACGGCTCCTTTTCTGATTGAGGAGCTGTTCAAGCTTCATGGGCGTAGACTGGAAGATTATGTGTCGCTCGTGCCGGTCTACCCATGGTATCGCATTCGCTTTGATGACGGCACCTATTTCAACTATGGTGGCACGCAGACCCAAATTGAGTCGGAGATAGCCAGGGTGAGTCCTGGCGACGTGCAAGGATATCGCAGGCTGGTGGCCCAGAGTCGAGATATTTTTGATGTAGGGTTCGTGCAGTTGGGTGACAAACCATTTTCCTCGGTTGCTTCGATGGTGGCAGTCGCTCCAAATATGATTCGGCTTAAAAGTTTTTTGTCTGTATATCAGATGGTCAGCTTGTATATCAAAAGTGAAAAGCTTCGCCAGGTATTTAGTTTTCAACCATTGCTGGTGGGAGGCAACCCCTTTACCACCACTAGCATTTATTCACTGATACAGCATGTCGAACGGCAATGGGGAGTGTTCTATGCCATGGGAGGCACCGGTGCAATAGTGTCGGCAATGGAGAAGCTAATCAGAGAATTAGGCGGCGAAATACTTCTCGACACCACCGTAGATGAGATTATGGCGGACGGAGGAAAAGCTCTGGGAGTCGCCACTGCCGATGGTGCCAAGCATGTGGCTGATCTGGTTGTAGTAAACGGCGATCCTCCCTTCGTGTACAGTAAGCTCTTAAAAGGAACAGTACGCAAAAAGTGGACTGACAAAAAAATCGAGAAACTGCAATACTCGATGGGTTTATTCGTTCTGTATTTTGGTACTAGCAAACAGTATGAGACAACGGCCCACCATAGCATTCTTCTCGGCAAGCGCTATAAAGAGCTGCTGAAAGATATCTTCGACCGTAAAGTGTTGGCTGAAGACTTTAGCCTCTATCTTCACATTCCTTCAAGGACTGATCCTTCTATGGCTCCGCCGGGGAAGGACTGTATGTACGTGCTATGCCCGGTGCCAAATCTTCAGTCTGGCGTGGACTGGCAGGTGGAGGGCCCACGACTGAGGGATAGAATAGTCAGTTATCTCGAAGAAACTGAGTTACCGGAATTGAGTAAATACATAGAAGCAGACTTTTATGTCACTCCTGAATACTTCCAATCAGAATTGCTTACGGCCTATGGTACTGGCTTCTCGGTGCAGCCGCTGCTTACACAGTCGGCTTACTTCAGATTTCACAATAAGTCTGAAGAACTTGAGAATTTATTTTTTGTCGGTGCCGGCACGCACCCTGGAGCGGGAATGCCCGGTGTCTTGTGCTCGGCAAAAGTTCTGCAAAATTTATTGAGTCCGGGCAGTCTTGAGAGAGATGCTGGCGGAAACAAACAATATGATAGTCACGCAAAAGTAGTCAATTAAAAGTGAAAAAATGAGCTGATTTTTCAGGCCAGATCTTGCGTGAGGTTCTGGCGTTCGGAGAAAAACATCTCGACAAACATGTGGGGCACGGTCAGAGCACTGAGCAGATAGAAGACGGTTCTAATCTGACTGGCGAATAGCTGCTCGCCACCTACCATCGCGCAACCTAACTTAGCATACAGAAAATAAATCAAAAGTGCTATTGACCAGCTACCTAAAGTCAGTGGCAGGGCGATCTTGATAAACTTGATCAGGCCATGTTGAAAGTCTGGAGCATCTAAGCCGGCTATTAGTTTAAGACATTGTCGGAGTGAGTGCCACCAGCAGAAGTAAATGCTGAAGGAGAGAAGTGGTGGGAGAACTATATAACACAGAATCAAAGACAATCCGGAGATGCTCATAGATAGACCTTTTGTGCTCTTCTGATTAATGGCGTTCACGATGCCTATGCTGAGTGATACCACGGTCAGACCGACTACAACAAAGCCGACAAACTGCAACACTACATTGAGTTGCATTGAAAATTCGACTTGAGAACCAGTCAGAAAAGTGAACATCTGACCGACTTCTTTGGCATGAAGAAAGCATGGGCCAAGCACTGGCAAAACGCCCCACAATAGTCTGGCGACGGCTGGCAGGTCGGTGTCTTCGTCCATGGCAAAATGCAGGCAAGAGACACTGAGGAAGCTGACCAGCATCGGACCTGGGTCGTGCAACCATGTGAAAATGACCAGGGCAGCCAGACCGAGATAAAGCAGTCCAAAGAGCAAAAGGCGCCAAAGAATTAATTGTCCAGTCTTATCAGTGTGAAATCGCAGATGGTCCAGGGCACCATGGCAAATACCAAAGAAGGCGACGTTGAGAACGAAAAACAATACTTGCCATTGCAGGTCTTTGATCAAAAAAAACATTGGTAATATGGACAATCCTGTCGCCATAGCAGCGACACGGCGGTGCACCACATTCCAGTCTTCTAGCTTGTTCATAACAGACAAGTTTTAGCCATGATCGCGCCTAGCTCAAGTTTTTTTGGCATTGCCGAGACAATAGCCGAGTCGTCCGCCAGTGAAGAATTATCGCAAAGAAAGCGGACGACGATATCTGGGTCTACCTGCGCAAAAAGAGAATTAAGTAGCATTGGGCCATCGCTTGGTCGTTGCTTCAGATAGGTTAGGAGTACAGTGTCTAAAAGTCTTGCCTTTTTGCTTAGTGTTTCCGGGGGAGAGGGTAATTCATTTTGCTTCAGCGAGTGCGCGAGTGTTTCGGAGAAACGGTGAATCGCCGCAAATGCGTAACCGGTGGAGGGGCGCACTAGGCCCGCCCTCATGCCAAGGAGATAGTGGCGTGGATTTGGTTGCGCAAGCGAAATTGCATGCATAGGTATGCAACCGCGTTCAATATGCAGTTGCTCAAATGTGTGTACGCCGAACTCCTGGGCCAGATGTTTAAGCACCAGGCGGTGATGTTCTTCTTGGGAGAAGTTATCTAAACCGATGTAGACCGACTCTACCAGAGCTTCCGTCGGAGAAAATGGCAGGAGATAATAAAAATGAAAGCCACCACCGACCTCTTCGCCGCTGAAGTCCATGAGCGTCACGCAGCTGTCGTCAAACACGCCTTTGTCTAAGCGAATATGTAATCCATAGAAATCTTGTTTGAATTCATTCCCTCGAGTCTGCGGAGGCCGGCTATCGAAGAGCACCTTACTCGATAAAATGCGCTGGTCAGTTTTTACAGTGACAAGGCCGCTGCCGTATTCTGTGGCTGTGACATTTTCGCCGAAATACAGATTTACCTTTGGGGATTTTTCCAGGTGACTGATTCTGCTTTCATAATAATCCTCGGACAAAACTGCACAGTAAGGATACCGCTTGCTCGAGCAAAGATTGGTTTTGCCCTTATAACGCACTTTCCATTTCTGCCAGGACTTCTTTTGTGGGACGCTGAGAGACTTTGGCGCATTGTTCCAGAAGCACCATACATGGTCGCGCTGATAGTTCTGACGGGGCTCGATCAGACAAAGCGTTTTATCTGGCGAAGAATCAATCAAGCATTTTGCCAGTGAGAGCCCTGCCAGTCCAGCGCCTGCTATTACATAGTCAAAGTCGTTCATGGGCATACGGCATCAAAACTGGCTATGCCTCGGAGGCACTCATGCAATTCCTGGCGATGACCGGGCAGTTCTTCCACCCGGCCATAGGCAGGGAAGATGAAGGATGCTACAGCGTGGAGAAGGCATCCGGTCTTTACTAGCGGCCCGGTGCTGACCCGTTCTTGCAAGCAGCGATCAGGTCTGGCCAAAATCATTTGGCCGATTTTGCCATAGCCCCGACTGGCCGCGAGGATACCCAGACGGGTTGAGGCGGGCAGACGACACATACCCCTGTCTGAGCTCTCATAATAGGCCTTCGACATTACGATGATATGTCGCACAGCCTCTGCTATAGCCGCCCGAGCCTGATCGTCTTGCTCCAATGCAGCTCCGATCAGCTGGCGATTGACCAGGTCGGCAGGTAGATAAATGCGGCCTGAGATGAAGTCTTCTTTGACGTCTCGAGCTATGTTGGTCAGCTGCATGGCAATGCCCAGGTCTATCGCCGCAGCTGCGGTGTCCTGGTCAGTCACTCCCAACATGAAACACACCATCAGACCCACCGTGCCTGCTACCTGGTAGCAATATCGCAATAATTCTTGCTCAGACCCGATCTGCTCGAGAAAGATGTCTTTCTTAACTCCCCTGACCAATTCCAATGGCAACTCCAGTGGAATGTTGCACTCTTCAGCCAACTGTAGGAAATTAGTTACTGGTGTCAGGGATGAGCTCTTTCTTTCTAAGTCACGCTTGATGTTTTCGAGCAACATAGATGCCTGCTCTGTATCACAACATTCGTCGGCGCAATCGTCGACGTATCGGCAGAAAGTATAGAGGGTCTCAAAATTGAGTCTGATAGAAGCGGGAAAAAATGCTGCGGCGAAAGCAAAGGTTTTGCCGCGATGGGACATAGCCAATGACTGCCATTCTGAGTGATTAGTGGATACATCCGCTCGCAATCTCATCACTTCCTTGAGAGGCTTTCTGGATCTGTGAGTGCTTACTAGTGAGAATAACCATGACGATAGCACTCAAGAGAGGTTAATGCACCTGGGGCCGGTTCATTGTGGCTAATGAATTTTACTTGAGCGGGCCATGACCTTGATTAGTCATGGCCCGCTCATTCACTGATTGTCTGTTACGAGTCAGATTTTCTAGTTGAAAAATTGACTTGTTCATCCTCTGTCAACAGGCAGACTCCTGGCTAAGGCATCTCTAGGCCAGAGATGCCTTAGCCACTTGAGCGTCTCCGGCAAATCCATCTGCTTCAGACTTGGCCATTGCAATCATGTAGATGTAGATGCCTAGACCAACTTTGGCAACGATATCTGCAATTGTGTAGCCGACCTGCAAACCGCACTGGGCCACATCTCCAGAGAGTCCTACCATCGGTGCCAGATAGGCGATAGGATAGAAGGCCCACGTGATCAGTAAGAGACCTCTGGCATTTCCCACTAACTTTTTCACCTCGTCCGACTGTCTGCTGTAGGCCTGGGTGAACTCGGTGAAAAGAGTGACCATGATGATCGACCAGGGCACCATAGATAGACCCCAGAAAATCCACCTTGTGGTGGTTACCTGAGAGATTTCTCCGGGATATCCCAGCAGAATCATGAGCGCTGCAGCTGACGAAAGTTTCAAGATCAGTTTCCGAGACACCTCAGGTTGCAGTGCCAGGACAGCAACGAGCTCTATGACCAGAAGCGGCACTGTCAGTAGCCAATCGGCGTACCTGTACGCATCATTGAAAGGCATGCCGCTGGCGATGTAGATGCCGTTTGTGAGAGTGTATGCGTGAGTGAAGCTGTCGTGGATACGGAAATAGTGGTAGCAGGCAATTGATGGCACCAGAGCGCTGACCAGCAGAGCTGGTCTGTATTTGTGAGCCACCTGGCTTCGTGAGTAAAAGAAAAACAGTGCGCCGGCGAGCATGGCTGCGCAGCACAGGGACATCACATTCGTGATCAGGCTATATTCGGTAGCCGTTAAGTTAGGCATAGAAATTTCCTCGATGTCGGTAAGTTGGATCTGGATGACAATTTGTAAGGCCAACTCTCACAAAACCATACTAGAACAGCCTATGTGAACGGATAGTGAACAGTGAGGAAGGTCAAGATCGGCGAGAGCTTTTGTTGCCACCGCTCACGGTGTTAGAATTACAACATACGATCGAATGGTTTATCGAAAAGTGGAAAACTGGTATGGAATGTATGTTTCGAAGATGCGTCTTCTTTAGCTTACTCCTGGCAATCTTGTTTGCAAGATCGACAGTTGCTAATCCTGTTGTTAGTTCACCATCCTCTGAGATGCTGGAGGCAATTAAGTTGGGCGATGCTTTTTTACCTTCTCTTAAGCGCAAGTCTCGCGACATGAAGTTGATTGAAGTCAAAAATGTTTTTGGAGGGAAGCCAAATCAATGGCGCCTGACTTACAAGGAACGCTCTTCGCTACCTCGTGAAACGGGTGGTCCGGGCGCTTTAGGCGGGGAGTTATTGATTGACGTCAATCTCGATGAAAAAATCGCAAAGTTCGCAGGAAGCGGCGAGTAGCAGGATTCGCTACGCACCACTGTCGGCACATCATGGACCTTCTATCGGTTTCTTACACCATCCAGATAGGACGAAATCAGCAAACTTACTTGTTTGCAAAAACGACTTCGCTATCCCTGCGACGGTTTCTTCGGAGACCTCACAACCTGATCTGTACATGACTTTGGTGTTGTCATTCTTCAAGCGTTCAAATCCGGATTTCATTTTGGCTGGTTGACCATTGGCTACATTCGTCTCCCAGATGAGCGCGGCCGCGAACAACTTACCTGCAGGTGTTCCTGTGGTCATCATGTTTTCGACTTCCGAAGGTTCCAACTTGCGCAAATTACTGCGAATGTGATCATATGCCGCGTAGACAGTGTTCTTTGTCGCCTGGCCCAACACTTCACCGTAAGTGAAAGTTTTCGCTTGTTTGAGAAGCGCCATATCACTTGAGAGTTCACCAGCCATAGCGCCTAGTATTGTTGCTTGCATCAGGAGTAGGAAAAAATAGCAGCTCTGGCAATTGTGCGGAATACCTGGCGAGCGGGAAATTGCAACCCGATCGAAATCACTTATCGAGACCACTGAACAAATCATTGATACCAGACTCAACAGCTTGGTCCATATTGAGCGCTTGGAACGAAGAAACTGCCTTCAATCCTTCGGGAACTTTGAGCCAATCTTTCTGTGCCTCGACAATTTTGCAATTATTGGTAACCACGACTGTGGTCTTGGAACGGCCCAAACAAGCATAACCGTAGTTCAACGGCACTAGTGGCACCAAAGGCACGCCGTCAATCTTCTCTAGAATATGATAAATAGCGACAGGCACGTGCAGATCAACACCTACAAATTCAGCTTTACGGGGAAATCTATCACTGAATCTCTTACCTTGGAACAAATCGATCTGCTGTTTTGTCCACGCCTCAGTCGTACTGCATGTCTGGCAGAGCAAGCCGTTAACTTCTTTAGACCCACTAGCCACAAGAGGAAACTTTGATGACGCAGGAAGGCCAGCCAATGTAAGGCTCTTGAGCATGATGTCAGACGGAGCGAACTTTTCTAAAGTTGGTTTCCAAACAGCATTAGCTCGCAGATTGAAAGCAACCGCATCAAAACGTGGTGCCCTAGCAATCACCGTTATTCCAGAGCGGGGGCATTCAGCACGCAAGCCGTTTTTACTAAGATAAACATCAATATCGCCAAAGACAATGCCATGTTGTTGCAACCTCCAAACTTGACTTGGCCCCGGTTCTCTTCCCCTAATCAAATCAGCAAAGCCAGCCTGATGGCTAGCTGAAGCGGTGGCCTCTGGTGGCGCAGCGACAACAGGCGCCAGCGAGAAACAAAGAAAAGCAGCGAGCAATATATTTACGGGAGCCAAAACTGAAACTTTCACTAAAACAGACACCTTCGCCTCATCGCACCGCTAGAAAAAGATACGGCAGAAACGCTTAAGTTTCAAACGGTTCGTCACCTTCTTTATTGAAGCAGATTTTTGTAACACTAAAAAGAACTGAATATGTTTATCGACTTATGCTCAATCTCTTACTGTTAGAAAGCTTGAAATTATGGGCATGTTAAGTGATTGATGGCCAGATGTCGAGTTTGGCTCAGAGCTGAGGGCATCTTCACTGTTTTGGGGTGCGCTTATTGAGATACTCTAAACCCGCCAAACAAACCGATAAACCAAACAAACAACGTCGTTCTTCTGGAGCCGTGCTAGTTGAAGCGGTCCTCTCGACTTGTATTTTATTGCCTATCATAATTTTGACTATATGGGCCTGGATTGAAATTTCCTATGCCTACATCATTGGCATGAACATGACTGAGGCAGCTAATCTTGCCGCACGAGCTCTGGCGGCAGAATATTATCGAGATCCCACTATTGCTCAAGACCTACTCAAGCAAAATCTTATACTTTCCCGCATTCGCATTGACAATATGGTCTCGAGCAATGCGCAATTCAAAATTCCTGACAATGGCTGGCAGATCAAGAAAGCCATCCTCAGCTCACCTGAGTCTGTAACCGTGACATGCACTTACACTCCGGGCGAGGGAGAGCCACCCCTTCCTAACTTTCCAAATCCCGACCCGCTCAATTTACGCCAGAAGATCAACATCAGTTCGTCGGCTACGGCCTTTGTTTACTAAACCAGCAACCAAAGGTAGTTATTTTGAGATCACGCCGTCGAAATCGTTCTGATGATGCCCAGATGATGCCTGAATTTACGGCCTCTCTAATGATGATTGTGCCGCTTATCGTAATTGCTGTTTATGTGATGATTGAAGCCAGTGAAGCGTATGTTATTCACTGCACCTTGAAGCAAGCCGCTAGCACTGCTGCTCGAAAACTAGCTATGGCATACGGTCTTGACCCAAAACATACCGTCGCGCACTGGAGCGAAATTGTTTCGTCAATTAATTACCCAGCGGTGGTTAGCAGCTATAAGCAGTTTGAACTTGCCGGCCAGGGCTTTAATGAAACAACCAATCCACCAACCGTTACTGTAAAAGTGCATTTTGTCTCAGACCTGTATGGATGCAAGCACTTTCCGGAACCAGATTTGCTTGGCTTAGGCAAAGGCTTCGAAATTGTGGCCGAATCTACCTGTCGCCTGGAGTAAATATTGGCGCTAACCAACTAAAGAGCCCGTAAAAGGCCCAAATAAATATGGCATGATGGTAATTGAGTTCTGGAGTCACAGGCAACAATAGAGACAGACTGTAAGCAGAAGGTATCGCTAGTGCGTATGACTAACCGGTTCGTCATCAAACTCTTAAAAAAGGACATATATGTCCGCAATGAAAAGGGTGCACTTAGCTCGCTATTTTTAGTAGCTCTAATTTTTGCCTTGTTAGTGCTTGGTTCAATTGCTGTAGATTTTGTTCATGGTTTTCATATTCGCAAGCAATTGCAGGTGGCTGCCGATTCAGGAGCTCTGGCCGGCGCCTATATGCTGACGACTCCGGCACCCAGCCAGTTTCAACAAAAAAAAGCCAGAGGTTGGGCACTAGAGATGGTCGGGCGCAACACCTCTGATAATCAACCATTAATCGATGATGGTCAAACTGTTGCCGTTAGCGTCGATGTAAATGCCAGGCCGATGAAGTTTCCCCATACCTGCGAAGTGACAATTACCCGGCAGATGCCAACGATATTCGCTAGATTCGTTGGTTTTCCCAGTTTTCCTATCAGCGCCCGTGCTCTGGGCGGAGCTTACGCTGGCTTGCGCACGGTCTCACCCAACCAGCTAATGCCAATTGGCATTTCTTCCAAGGCTGCCAGTGGAATTTTGCAACTCGACCCCAACAAGCCCAAGCAAAATGCTACCTGGATCTCCAACTGGAATGGAATGGGAAATCCCAGTCTGGATGTAGGCAACAGCCCGCTAGACGTTAACGGAACTGGCGATGTTGCAATGATGAGTTCGTTGGTTGGATGCACTTTCTTCTGCCCTGTGGTCAAAGCGTCGAATGACGACGGCCCAATGCCAAAAAAGCAAGAAATTCTAGGCACCACCCGAGTCACTTTGAAAAAGGTCAAGGGACCAAGTGATATCGAAGTACAAATCTCTGGTGGTGGCATTCTGAGAGGACGGCCAGGATTTCCTAACTTGCCAACTGCCAGCTCAGATGATTTGCAATTTGCTTTAAACATGCAATCATGGCGGATTCTTCTTATAGACAAGGATGCTGCTGAGCCCCGGTAGTGACCATTTAGATATCCGTTTTCTCTTAGGGTCAGCTTCCATTGACTCATCCTTTTGACTGAGCAAAATTGGTCTGATAAAGCATCGCGCTGTCATACCGCCGATTGATTTGCTTCCGAGCTAAACACTAGATACTGTGGCATAGATGAATAGCAACGGAAAATGATTTAGAAATACAGCAGGAGCGAAACAAATGAAGGTTTTGGTCGCCATTGACGACGCCATTTCGGCGAAGGTGGTCTGTCAGTTTGTGTCAAATCACAAGTGGCCTAACGACACTGAATTGCTCTTTGCCCATGTAATCGATCCGACTGGTTATGATCTTGATAATATTGCATTCAGCGATATTGTCCATCTGAATGTAACTGAGGCGGAAAGTGAGGCGCAGAATCTTCTCAATGGCCTGGCAGCAGCAATCAAGTTGAGCCATCCGAAAGTTCATTGCCAGGCTCAGATTGTCAAAGGAGAGCCGGCGGATGCAATCATCAAGCTCACTCAATCGTGGAAGGCTGATCTTTTAGTAGCGGGATCACACGGCCGTTCGGGTTTTAAAAGAATCCTGCTCGGTAGTGTTTCGATGACGCTTCTGGCTAAAGCACAGTGTTCAGTGCTCCTGGTCAAACCTGATTTAGTTCAAAGCGATGAAAGCATGAATGCGGCAAATAAAGAGAGTACACCAATTATTGGCAGAATTATAATAGCGATTGATGAAAGTGAAGTCTCAGATAAACTTGTAGATTTTGTCACCCAGCATATCTGGTCTAAAGCTGCACAGTTCAAGATCATTTCTGTAGTTCAGTACGCCCATACCATAGGTGTTTATCCTCCACCCGATTTAGCCGGGCGCTTGGGCGCTATTCTAGAGGGGCGCCGGACGCATATGGCAAAAGCAGTAGAGAGACTTCAGCTGGCGTTGCCCAAGCACAGTGTAATGTCAGAAATTGTGGAAGGGGATCCGAAACAAGAAATTTCCGAGTTTGCAGAACACTGGTATGCCAGTTTGATAATTATTGGGCACCACAACCGCAAAGGCCTAGAAAAATTGTTCGGCAGCACTTCTCTGGCAACTTTTTGTCATGCTCAATGCTCAGTGTTAATGATCAAAAGCTAGGCTGGGAGCAAGATATCTATCGCTTTGGCATAAAAATCAAACTCTTTGATGTTTACCCCCTTAAGTCAGTAGCTTTTTGCCAATTACTGCCACATCTGCATTAGTCGGCAGGTCAGATTTCACTTTGTCAACAAGTTGATCTATGGTGCTTTTCCGAGGGCATCTCAAAGTCCCTTTTTCTTCGCTTGCCGCTCAAGCCGGCTGACAGAAAGATACAGACCGGCATTGCCGAGGAACAGCAATCCCGAAAATATAGCGCCCGGTATGGCGCTAGCAAGATTGCCTGAAAGGTGAGCTTCCAATGATGCGGTCAAAAGCCACATTTGAACAATCAACAGCACAACCGTTAAAGACAAACATCCATCAATAGCAACTATATACTGATGGCGACTACTGTGTTTCGGAGAAAAATTACTCATGGCCTATCTCTATGCCAACTGCGATCAATAGTCCATCTTGGCGCTCAAGCTTGATGCGGGGCAACGGTCGCGGTGGCGGCCCTTTAATTACCGCTCCTGTTTCAACAGAGAACGTCCCTTCATGACACGGACATTCAAGCCGTTTCGTTTTACCGGAGTAGTACACGGGGCATGAAAGGTGCGTGCACTTTTGCGTGTAAGCTACGAACTGATCCTGGTCTGTATGCACCATAATACAAGGGTCATTGTCTGTCGGATAGCGAAAAAGCTTTACGCTTCCAACCGGAAGGCTGGCGTCGCCAACAACTTTTCTTGGAAAAATCGGAACTTTATCCCACAATGGCTTGGCAAGAATCCACAAGTTACCAACAAACATTCCGAGACTTGTGAGCGTCAAGAATTTAGTAAACTGCCGTCGGTTTACCACAGCCTCGTGAGAGGACTCAATCGAAAACTCATCTTTCCATAGTGGTTCTGTATCAGATTCTTTGTGTGTCATTACTTTCGCCCTTTTCCCAAATGTAATCGACAACGTCGATAGAGATTTCGTCGGTGTCTTCAGGAACCATCATGAAAACCTTTGTGGTAACTGTCTGATTGCCAAATTGAAAAACATTTGTCGGCTTGAGTTTGCGTTCGCGCGTTATTTGCTCAATAGGAACGAATGCGAGCGCCTGACTGGGACAAACAGTGGCACACATCGGACGCTTGCCGACAGATGTGCGGTCGTAACACATATCGCATTTCATCATCTGATCGAGGCGGCTCATCATTTTAGGCACGCCGAAAGGACAACCCAACACGCAGTTTGAACAAGATACACATCTGGGCTTGAGAGAAGATTGCACAACGCCGTCTTCGGTTTTTTTAATAGCATCCGCTGGGCAGACTTGTGCACAAGTCGGATTGTCGCAGTGCATACAAACGGTAGGGACTGTGGCAATGCTGTTTGTGCGATCAAGAAAGTCAACTTGGATCATCGGATAACCACGATGCGTCTCACATTCCGAGCACGCGTTCTCGCATGCTTTGCAGCCAATGCATCGCGATGGGTCAATAAAGAATCCATACTCTGTCATTAATTGTCTCCTTTATTTGCCACCGCCCACGATGGCGCGGCTTCACTTTTCACAATTTGGCAGGCCGATACTTTGTATTCTGGAATTTTGCTTCGCGGGTCGATGGTGCGATGAGTGAGCTGATTAATGCTCTTATCGCCCGGCCAGTGATATGGCACAAAGACTGTGTCAGGACGAATAGTTTTGACGACCATAGCTCTGAAAGTAGCTACGCTTCTGCGAGTTTTGACAGCAACCCAGTCGCCGTCAGCGATACCATACTGCTGTGCTAGACGTGGATGAATTTCCAATCTGGGTTCTGGATACATATCAACCAGTGCGCCAATGCGGCGCGTTTGCGTGCCTGAAAGATACTGGCTTACAACACGTCCAGTGGTCAGGTAAATCGGGTACTCGTTGTTTACCGGATCTCCACTTTCTCGATATGGGGTGAGCAAGAAGCGCGCCTTACCGTCCTTATGTAAAAATTTTGCGTTCTCAAAAAGCCTTGGAGTACCAGGGTGATCCAGCGATGGACAAGGCCAGAAGACGCCCATTTGTTTGTCTATTTTCTCGTATGTGATGCCGTAATAATCGGCAATCCCTCCGCGTGATGCTTCGCGTAGCTCATCAAAAATCTCTCTGGAGCTCGTGTATGAGAAACGCTCAGCATTCCCAAGCCGTTTGGCGAGATCGCAAAAGATCTCCCAGTCCACACGAGCGTCGTCAGGAGGAGTAATGCATTTTTGGATGTGCAGCACTCGTCCTTCGACATTGGCGACCACGCCTTCGTCTTCTTCTTGTAGACTGCCAGCTAGCACGATATCGGCATAATGAGCAGTTTCTGACATGAATGGATCGATGATGCAAACAAATTCTGCCTTTTCCAGGGCCTCTTTGGTGAATTGTAGATGTGGAAGAGAAACGATAGGATTGAAGCAGATTGAGACCAGCGCTTTGATCTCCCCTTTGTGTAATGCATCCATAATTTCCATTGCAGAATAACCAGCGCGAGGAATTTCTTCTGGCTCAACCTTCCAGACTGATGCCACATGTTTGCGCCCTTCTTCGTCGTCAATCGATCGTTGCCCTGGGAGCTGATCGCATTTCTGCCCGTGTTCGCGACCGCCCTGACCATTGCCTTGCCCTGTGATCATCATACAGCCAGCGCCTTTGCGGCCAAAGTTGCCGGTAGCAAGACAGATGTTGATCAAAGCAGAGCAATTCTCTACGCCTTTCGATTGATGTTCGACACCACGAGCATGCAAGATCATTGCATTTTTGGCTTCGCCTAACCAGCGTGCCGCTTTCTCAATTGCTTCAGGCGGAACACCGGTAATTTCTGCCGCCATCTCGGGCGTATACTGTTTTACCGAATCGGCAACTTCGGCAAAGCCTAAAGTATGAGCGTCGATGAATTCTTGCTTGTGAAGCCCTTCGCGAAGAATGACATTCAAAATACTCATGTATAAAATTACATCGGTGCCGGGTCTGACCGGAAGGTAAAGATCGGTGTTGCGACTAATCGGCGTCATTCTTGGATCGACGATGATTAGCTTGCCACCATTGTCTTTCATTCTCCAGACATAGTCTGTGGTGATTGGCGAGCACTCTGCTGTATTTGATCCAGCGATCATGAGTACATCAGCAGATGGTATGTCCTCCCACGGGTTTGGTGAGCGATCCACACCGAAAGCGAGCTTGTATGCGGTCCCAGCTGAGACCATGCAAAGCCGTCCGTTGTAATCGACATGCCTTGTTCCGAGCGCGACACGAGCAAATTTACCGACAAGATAAGCTTTCTCTGTAGTGAGCGATGCGCCACCATATACGGCGACAGAGTCTTTCCCGTATTTTTTTTGGATTTCTTCAATTCGCGCTACGGTCTGACTGAGAGCAGCGTCCCATGTCACTTGCTTAAATCCGCTGTCAGTGCGCATCAATGGTCCAGGCAAGCGATCAGGGTGGTTGTTTTGCATATAGCGCTTTACACCCTTGGGACAGAGCATGCCTTCGTTAAATGGAAAATCTTCCCACGGTTCAAAACCAATCACTTTGTTGTCCCGTACTTTTAACTGTATCCCACACTGCTGACCACAAAAACAACAGTGTGTTTTTACAAGTTTCTCTGCTGGGTTTCTCGATTCGTCCTCCCATCCGCCCAGTGGCTCATAGTTTAACGATGGCCCATACAGTTCGATCAATTTCTCAATTGGAAGTGGAGGTTTAGCCATTCGTATTTTCCTTCAGCCTCATTTGTGCATTAGCCAAGGATTTACGCTTGCATGGAGGGCAAATCTCTTGCCAGGTCTTGGCCGGCCCGGGCATAGAGTAGTCGAAGCCTAACTGCGGCAAAATTTCGTTCAAATCGTCGATGTGCATTCGCGAAGCAAACCGTTCTCCGCAACGGACACAGAACGCTCCTGGGCCGCGTTCTCCCGCATCATGGTACAGCTTGACTCCAAGTTGTGCCGGTCGTTGGAAAATATGAAAGAACTTGCCAAAAGGCAAATAAATCAGTGCGCCGATTACTGTGATTGCATGCAGAATTGAGAGGAAGTCATAGAAAATACCATCAAAGTAAATGTTGGAGACGGTGAGTGCAAGGCCAGTAACTGAGATTGCAAATAGGATAATCAAAGGAACAAAATCCAACGCAAACGATTGCACTGCTTGAGCGCCTTGATCTCTCATCCGTCTGGATAGGGATAAAGTGACGCCGATGATAACCATGACAGCGGCGATATCCAGCACGTGAAACATAATCCAACCGAATAAACTGTGAACTGAAAATGGCACAGTCGGGAAACCGAATAAGTGCGGCACATATTGAGTTGGATCATCCGGTAAGGTGCCGAAGTGAATCCATCCAAAAACTAAGGGGAAAGTAACAGCAGCTGCTAATGTGCAGCCCCATGACAGGAATAGGTGCGTGATCCACCGCATTTTGGAACGACGGCGAATGAACGTTTGTGCAATCAGATGAGTGACTGAAACTTCAGACAACTTAATTATCGTTCTTGGAAATTCTTTGAAAAATAGCTGCCAGCCTCGTTGCCAGTAGCGTTTAGTCGGCGGCTTTTGAAGCCAAATGTAGTAGTGATAAGTGACGCCCCACGTGGCAAATATAGTTGCAAATGTGTAAATCACTAAGGCCGGATCGAAATTTTGCAACTTACGCGATCCGATCACGATGGACGCAATCAGGCATCCAGCAAAGAAAGTAGCGATAAAAGCAGCTCTGACTTGCTCCGCTGTACGCACTAAATGTGGTGGCAGTATTAAGTCTCGTTTCTCTTGCCGTGAGACAAAGACCTTTTGATTTGCCAGCAGCAATAAAAGCGAAAGAAGAGAGAGAAGCCCAAAGCACGGCCACATGACGCCGAGATACTGCTTAGAGGCTCCCAGCAAAAGTGGAGGGAAGAAACCGCCCAATCCGCCAAAGGCACCTACTAATCCGCTTACCGTCGCTACATGTTTTGGAAATATCTCGGGCACAAGCTTGAATACCGCTCCATTGCCAAGACCTAAAAATAATGCGCATCCAAGTGCACCCACAGTGAACGGCAATATGTTTGGCCACGCCAGCAGCGGCGCAAAAAGTGCAATGCCCAGAAAGACAGCCGAAAGAACTTTTGCCCCGCCAATTTGATCGCCAAGCCAGCCGCCTATTGGTCTCATTGTAGTGGCAAGGATGACAAAGACAGCGACACGCAGTCCGGCGTCGGCTCCATCTAGCTTGAATTCTTCTCGCAGTAGTGTTGGAAGGTAGATAGCAAAAGCAATGAAGCCGCCAAAGGTAAGGAAGTAAAATAGCGCGAGCAGCCATGAGAGGCGCTCAGTGACGAGCACCTTGCACATATCGGAAAAAGTTGCCGCCTTTACTTCGCCCGGCGCATCGCGGGCGATAAATGCGAACGCGATAGCCCATGCCCCTAAAAGAGCGGAAGTTCCATAAAAGACATTCTGCCAACCAAGCTGAGCTGCCACAACGGGCGACAGGAATACTGCAAGCGATTGTCCAATATTTCCTAGTCCATACAATCCCAGTACGCTGCCTTGTCTGGCAGGAGCAGTCCAGCGCGATACATAGCCTATGCCAACCGAGAATGATGAACCGGCAAGCCCCAGTGCGAATCCGGCACCAAGGATGATAGGCCATGAAGCTGCCGATGGTAATGCAGCGCATATAGCAGCACTACTAAGAAGCAATGCTGTAAAAACCATGCGGCCGCCAAATCTGTCTGTAAGCATCCCCATTGGTAGCCTGGCAAGCGAGCCTAACAAGACTGGTACGGCAACCAGCATAGCTGTCTGCGTACTTGACAAGGAGAGCAACTCTTTGAAGGTCGGTGCAAGTCCGCTAACCAGCCCCCACGCCATAAAACAAAGGGCAAAAGAAAAAGTAGCTATAGTCAAATGTAACTTTTCTTGCACGTGGGTCTATCTTCCAGCAATGAGATTTGATGATTTTCGCACACTGGCCAAGTCTAAATGGAGAAAGATTTCTTGATTTGACATGGCTGGACAGTCCTTCGCTGGGGAGCAAGCCGTTTGAATAGGCATGAAGCTTTTTCGCTAACTTTGTTGGCGCTTACATCAAATCCATCTTTCGGATGACAATTTTTGGTTGCTTCTCGGCCAAACTTTATTCGTCATGTGAAAGCCCTGTGGGGAATCTAAGGATGGTTATGCTCGACAAAGATAAAGAACGGCTGCGAAATATTGAAGGGCGGCTCCAGAACTGGATTTTTCCGCCTCAAGTCGTTATCGAACTTACAGCCCTCTGCAATTTTCGCTGTGTTCATTGCAACCATAAAGACTTAAAGCGTGTCAAAGGTTCAATGTCAGACATCCTCTTCGAAAAAATCATTGATGAAATTGTCGGAATCAATCCGGATACTGAAATTTGGCCTACATTTTATGGGGAGGCCTTCATCTTAGGACAAAAGCTCTTTGATCGGTTGCGCTATGCGGCTGCCAGGGGCGCTCAGAATTTGGTCCTTAACTCGAATGGTTCATTGCTTCATCATAAAGACTGGATCGATCAGATATTAACCTCTGGATTGAAGCGATTCATCTTAAGCCTTGATGGATTTACCACTGAAACCTTCGACAGCATCCGCGTAGGAGGGCAAAGAGATCAAATATATTCGTCTGTGGAGCGCCTCTTGAATCGCAAGAAAGAGTTAAAGCTCGAGTATCCAGTCATTCAGTGCCAGTTCTCTATCATGGAGCAAAATGAGCACGAGTTTCCAGAGTTCAGGGAGTTCTGGGAAGCGCGCGGAGCCGAAGTAAAGTCGCGAAATATGTTGTCCTGGACCAACTCTGGCCCAGTGGTGGCAAATCGCCTTGATTATCAATCTTCCTTCCGCATCGCTTGTCCCTGGGGCAACAACACCATGGCTATCCATTACAACGGCGATGTTGTTGCGTGCGCGGTCGATTACGAGGGACGCTTCGTTGCTGGCAACGCAGAAGAACATTCACTGGCTGACATATGGAACGGACCGCATTACAAGTTACTGCGATCAAAGCAGATGGAACATCTCTGGGATGAAATTCCGGAGGTGTGTAAGACATGTCCAGATTGGCAGGTAGCTGGAGCAACATATCATGGAGACGAAGAAGAAACACAAATCAAAAAATATTCACGTCCTTTTTGGTCCACGCCAGCGAAACTGTGAAGAGTTCTAGCTGGGAAAATATGTGGTGCACTTTTTATCTGGGCAACGCCATGTTACTTGGCTGCAGCAGAAATACCTATTTCGGATGATGTCTTTGACTGAAATAGAGGCACATACTTAATTAGTCATAAAGCAACTTTTTTAACAGGGTCTATAAAAGTCATGAGTTGCGACAATTCAATTTGCCCAATAACCAAAACCCTCGATTTAATTAGCGCAAAATGGACTGTTGAAATATTGCGCGAGCTGGCTCTTAAGCCCGTTCGCACACGAGAATTTATTAAGGTCATTCCTGGGCTAAGTATGAAATCATTACAGGAGCGCCTCAAAGCCCTCCTTACCGCAGGCATGATCACCAGAGTAGCTTTCCCAGAAAAGCTACCAAGAGTTGAGCATACGATCACACCGCGAGGGCAGCGCTTATTTCTCGTGCTGAGCGAGTTGAAAAAGATAGCAGCAGAAATAGGCGCAAGCAATTATGAGTGCAAATGCCCGCTAGAGGGTTTTAGCAAAGACCAAATGGATTGCCCAAAGCGTCGCGAGCCCATATCCTTAGGTATTAAAACATGAGTAAATTGCCTTCCCGCTTTGTCAAATTTCAGAGCACATACCCAGAATTCTTTGCTGCTTATGAAGAACTGGGGAAACAGGCAAGTACAGCTGGTCCGTTGGATAAGAAGCAGACAGCCCTTATTAAATTAGGCATTGCAGCCGGTGCCCGTATGGAAGGTGCCGTGCATTCACATTGCAGAAGAGCCTTAGAAGCGGGAGCGTCACCAGCCGAAATTCGTCACGCCATGCTACTTTCAGTGACAACCCTCGGCTTCCCATCAATGATGGCTTGTCTATCCTGGGTAGATGAAACCCTCGATACCGCCGAGAAAGAGAAGGCATAAGAGACAATTTATATGTTCGCTATTGTGACGAACCGTGATAGTGAACTGACTTAGCTACCACTACCACTGGTATCAATAACCAGGGCTAGTTTTGCTATGCTTCCCTCTAAACGAACGATGGAGAAGAATTCTAGTTACCTTCAAGTAACCAGTTATGGTCACGCTTTAGCACTGCTAAACTCGCATCCATCAACTCCAATAGTAAGGCTAAGGCACGACTAAGTATGAAAAATCCAATATTGATTCAAGGAGGTATGGGCGTCGGTGTCTCCAACTGGCGCTTAGCTAAAGCAGTGTCGGAAGAAGGGCAACTTGGTGTCGTATCGGGAACACTTCTTGATACCGTCTTCGCGCGTAGACTGCAAGATGGAGATCCCGGTGGGCACATGCAGCGAGCCTGTGAGCAATTTCCACAAAGAGATTTAGCCGACCGAGTATGGAAGCGATATTACATTGCCGGCGGTAAACAGGCAACAGCGTCTTATGCAAACGTCCCAATGATTGGTGTACAACCATCCGATACCTCTCTTGAGTTGATCGTCCTCGCCAATTTCGCTGAAGTCTTCCTAGCCAAAGAAGGTCATCAAGGCCTAATCGGAATCAATTATCTAGAAAAAATTCAACTCCCTACTTTGCCTTCACTGTATGGTGCGATGCTGGCCGGAGTAGACTATGTATTAATGGGCGCAGGCATTCCGAAAGCCATACCTGGTGTCTTAGATCTACTGAGCGAACACAAAGAAGTATCGCTAAAACTAAACATGCAGAGTGACGCCGCAACGGAACCGACAGCATATCTAAGGTTTAATCCCAGCAGCATTATGCCGCAGGCTCAGGCCCTAAAACGTCCTCAGTTCATTGCCATTGTCTCTTCTCATACCCTTGCGGCAAACATCGCAAAAAAGGCATCAGGAAAGGTAAACGGCTTCGTCATTGAAAATTCCAGTGCTGGTGGACACAACGCACCGCCAAGAGGCACCATGCAACTCTCTCAAGATGGAGAACCAATTTACTCAGCAAGAGACAATGCTGACTTAGAGGAAATCAAAAAACTTGGTCTGCCGTTTTGGTTGGCTGGAATGTATGGCAGTCCAGCTAAGCTAGAAGAGGCTCTAGCCCTCGGTGCGACCGGAGTGCAAGTTGGTACACCTTTTGCCTTTTGCAACGAATCAGGAATAACAGAAGAAATCAAAGCAAATACATTGCAAAAAGTTTTAGAGCAATCGGTAACAATATTCACTGACCCATGCGCCTCAGCATCAGGATATCCTTTCAAAATTATCAATTTAGAAGACTCACTTTCAGAAGAAACAGTCTACAAAGCTAGAGAAAGAGTATGCGATCTAGGCTACCTTCGGTCAGCCTATAACCGCAAAGACGGTTCGATCGCCTTCCGTTGTCCTGGCGAACCAGAAGCGGATTATGAGCGGAAAGGCGGTTCGATTGAAGATACTGTCAATCGCAAATGTCTCTGCAACGCACTGTTATCTAACATTGGACTGGGCCAGGTTCGCTCAGGCGGATATGTAGAGCCACCACTGCTAACCGCCGGTGATCACATGCCCGCCCTGCGTGAATTTATCAAGGACGGCCAAACAAGCTATTCGGCAAGAGCGGTGATCGAGCATCTACTCGGTAATGATCTGCAAAATGTGTAACACTGTTGCTATTGAAACCCACAAAAGACAAAAGCTTTGAACCTGGCCTAACTGCTTATATGAATGCTGTGCCACTGGCAATAGCCATAGGCTCTGGAACACATAGGCAAGCAATGACAGTGCCGCCAGATGCGAGCTAAGTGCAGAAAGACAAAGCCAAAGCAACAAAGATAGCACCGCCAGTAGCACCAGTGCTGCTGGCTTCTGTTTGCGAGCCTGTTCACGGCAAAAATATATCATAGAACTACTTGTTAAGGTGGCAGCCAGTAAGGCGAAAATTGCCGACATATGCAAACTCAGATTGAGACCTCGATTAGCAGCGAGCAGATAAGAGAAAACCAGTGGCGCCAGAGCGGCACCAGCTAGACCGATAGACTCTCTGGGCAGCGCACCTAAACGTAGCCAAGAAGAAGAAGAAGAAGAAGAAGGAGAAGGAGAAACAGCAAAGATACCAATGCCCACGGCAGCAATCCAAATGGCAAATGGCAAACCCTCACACAAATAAAGAACAATCGCTATCAATACCGTCAATTGCAGAAGCTGCTGAGGGCGGTGAGCTGAAAAAATGAGAGGCCAAAGACAGAGCTGCAAGCAAGCAATTGCGAAAAATTCTCTTTGACTCAATACTAGCGCTACGATGCTCGCTAAAACAAAGACAACAATGGCGCCATATTCTCGCGGCAACTTAAATGACAACGAGTTGCTCGGTGGCTTAAGCACAATTTGATTTTGCCCGAAGGTCATAGAACACCTCCATTTACTCAATTGTAGAGGCAAAATTGTTTCTGTCCTATCGGCCCCAGGATGGGTTCTATTAAGTAACAGCTCATCTGCGGGCAGGCACTTTAAGGTAATCATTCTTGGTGATGATGGAAACCATCATCTATTGCCCTAAGATAAGGTCAATAGATGAATCGCTTGTCCTTACTTTACCGAACCATATACACGATACAAACAAAATGACCGCGCCAAGAATAGCTCTCTAAGAGCTCGACAAAATGGACGCGGTCATTTTGTCGTCAAAAATTTAGCCAAGCCAGTGAGACTATCTGGTTACCTCAATGTGTTCACCTTTAGAAGGATGAATAAATAGAGCTAACCATAGAGCATTAGTTTCACAAATCATCACCGGGAGACGAGCATGCCAGAACGCGCAAGACCTTGGGCCGAACCGTTCAAAATTAAGATGGTTGAGCCACTAAAAATAACAAGCCATGAGTATCGCGAGCACGCTATTGAGCAGGCTCATTTCAACACCTTCTTGCTGCGCTCGGAGGACGTCTATATCGATCTTCTAACAGACAGCGGTACAGCGGCCATGAGCGACTACCAATGGGCAGGCATGATGCTTGGAGACGAGGCCTATGCTGGCTCGAAAAACTTTTACAACTTGCAAGCAAACGTGCAAAAGTATTATGGCTACCAGTACACAGTGCCCACTCACCAGGGTCGCGGGGCAGAGCACATCATCTCGCAAGCCTTGATCAAAGCCGGTGATGTGGTGCCCGGCAATATGTACTTCACTACCACCAGAGCACACCAGGAACTGGCTGGCGGTACCTTTTATGATGTAATTATTGATGAGGCCTACGACCCGTCGAGCCCGCATCTTTTTAAAGGGAACGTCGATCTAGAAAAACTTCAAGACCTGATCGACCGAGTTGGTGCGACAAAAATTCCCTATATAAATGTCCAAGCTTGCGTCAATATGGCAGGCGGCCAGCCGTTCTCCTTAGCCAATCTCCTGCTTGTGAGACAGCTTTGTCATCGCTACGGTATTAAAATAATTCTTGATGCCACCAGAGCCATGGAAAATGCCTGGTTCATAAAGAATCGAGAACCCGGCCAGTGTCATAGAACTTGCGCCGAGATTTTACGAGACATGTGCGATCTCACTGACGGCTGCACAATGTCAGGCAAAAAAGATCTGTTGGTCAATATCGGCGGATTCCTTGCTCTGCGCGACCCTGCTCTTTACGAAAAAGCCTGCGAACTAGTTGTTTTGTTTGAAGGCCTACATACTTACGGTGGCATGGCCGGCCGCGATATGGAAGCCATGGCAAGAGGAATCGAGGAGGCGGTGCAAGATCAACACCTGGCGGCTCGTATCGGCCAAGTTCTCTATCTCGGCAAGTTGCTACAGTCGGCCGGGATTCCAATTGTCACACCAGTTGGTGGTCATGCTGTCTACCTGGATGCTACTCGGTTCTTGCCGCACATTCCACAAAGCCAATTTCCAGCCCAAGCCCTGGCCGCTGCACTATATGTAGAGTCAGGAATACGAGCAATGGAAAGGGGAGTAGTTTCGGCTGGTCGCAACAAAATTACTGGCGATCACGAATATCCAGCCCTGGAGCTCGTTCGCTTGACTATTCCGCGCAGAGTATACACACAATCGCATATGGATGTAGTCGCCGATTCGGTAATCGAATGCCATAAGAATAGGCAGGCAATTACCGGGCTAGAAATGACCTACGAGCCTAAAACCTTGAGATTCTTTCAAGCCCAATTCGTCCCGACACAAAAGCGAGAGCCATTAGTTGACCTACCGGCTCTCGCCAGCACTCACTTCATTCACGAGCCTTCTCTCGGCAAAGGCTAGAACATGACCATCTAAATCAATGTATAGGCCACAAAATCGCCCCAGTCTCGCGCCATAAGACCGCTCAGTTCAAGTGCACCGTTTGCTAAAGCAGTCGTATGGTATGCTGCGGCAATTTCGACGCAAAGATAAAGCTCTGCTAGCATGGTCTCAATAAATCAGTTCTTTCCAGACTGAACAATTGTAACTCCTTTGATCAGTTGAATTAGACCATAGTTGATAGCAAACACCGCAACTACAGCCAAACATACATGCATTTTATAGCGGCCAAGATTGATCCAAAAGAGCTTCCCTGGATCGCCATGAAATTGATTTAGTGGATCTGTACCATCCAAATACTCGCGAGCGTCTGAAATACCATCTCCGTCCAAATCACTTTTGTCACCAAGGCGTTCTGCCAGTTTCGCCGGCTCCGCCTTAAGCGCAACAAATTCTTTTTTACCAATTGCTTTTATAATTTCATTACCAAACTGGTTCAGAATAGGACTGTCAACATCCTGTCCGGGTAACAAAGCAGCACGGGCTTTATTCAACTGTTTCATTTCATCAGCGCTGAAGCTACCAATTTGCCCCTCACCATTGCCAACCGGACCATTCTCATTAATGTGACACATGGCACAATTAACCGTTCGGTGCGAATTCTTCTCGACAAACTGTTGAAACTCCGGGTAAGCGGAAGCAGCAGTAAACGACAGAGCATAAAGTGGCGGCAAAAATGCCAGCCGCCAAGTCCATCTGCACAAATTATAACGGCGTCGGTTCATTAGCATCACCAGATATCAGTGTTTGAAAAATTCATAGATTTTCTCACCAAAGAGAGTCATAACTACCAGATAAATGGAAACCAGGATTGTGATGAAACTTAGAGTCCGCCTACTGGTGCCTTTAAATATCCAGGGAGCAAATATCAGGATAGAAACGCATACCATGCTAGCGATTAAAATCACCCAAAAAGGCAGCAGCTCAAGAGGATAATAGACGAAGTAGAAGTACCACTCAGGCTTTATTCCGGCCGGTGTGGAGCCTAGGGCGTTGAATGGCGCCAACAAGGGGAAAGGA
>Ga0209490_10000322_pt1 | contig 49175 bp, 37 predicted proteins | sample MAT06_FD_187209 | JGI IMG/M metagenome (GOLD analysis project Ga0209490, IMG submission 187209) | Freshwater microbial communities from Lake Fryxell liftoff mats and glacier meltwater in Antarctica - MAT-06 (SPAdes) (version 2) | ecosystem: Environmental > Aquatic > Freshwater > Ice > Liftoff...
TGGCGACGGTTATTGATCTCTATTCGCGTCGCGTGGTCGGCTGGGCATTTGGCTCGACCCTGGAGACCACCCTGGTGATAGAGGCCTTGGATATGGCCCTGCGTCAACGTCAGCCAGCACCAGGGGTGATTTTCCATACCGATCGGGGCTGTCAGTACACCAGCCTGGCGTTTCGAAACCGCGCCTACATGGCTGGCGTTTGCCAGAGCATGAGCAAAGCGGGCTGTTGCTACGATAATGCGGTTGCCGAGAGCTTCTTCCATTCATTGAAAGTCGAATGGATTCACGGCCATGAACTCCGGGACCCGGAACTCATTCGCTCCGAAGTATTCCGTTACATCGAAGGCTATTATAATCGGGTCCGTCGCCACTCCACCCTGGGATATGTCAGCCCCGTAGAATTCGAACGGCGTGCGGGATGGGTGGCATAATGCCTCGGCAAGCAGGCATCATGCTCTACCCCGGAGCGCAGGCGCCAGCCGAGCACCGGAAAAACGTGTCCGCACCCCGAAACCGGCGTGCGGACACGACCATGCATCCATGGCAATCAGGCCACCAGCTGGGCGCTCAGTCCCGGCACCACCCGGGTGCCTCCTTCCCGCTGGCACGCGGCGATTCTAGCATCATTATTTCGACCTGTCCAAACAACCTTAAACCGGTGTCCACTTTTGCGGGGGAAGATCAGTTCGCGCTCTACGAGCAGGGCAAGCCGCCCCTCGGGTGGCTTGAGGACCCGGTGGTGATCAAGGCGATGGGGAAATGAAACGTGCAGGACCCGGCCTGGGCCTGGCGCCACATCGCCCCGGCCAGCCCTCCCAAGCAAGCTCCGTCCCGTGATGCCGGACCAATGAGGATACCACAGCCATGACCAAACCCACGCTCCCGATTTTAGAGAGCCGGAATGACCAGGGTCAGGCCGCCCGTCCGTCTGGCTTTGGCCGCTTCCGGCGCCGTGCGCCTGCGCTCCTGCTGCTCGTCCTCTTGCTGGGTCCGGCCCTGCTGAACAGCGCCGAGGACATCCGCTTTCCCGCTGACGGCATCCTCGCCGACGCCAAGGAGTGCGGGGCCAAGGGCGATGGCGTCACCGACGACACCGCGGCCCTCATCGCCACCTTCGCCAAGGGCGGGGGCAAGATGGGCATCATCTACATCCCCGCCGGCACCTACCTAGTCTCGGGCCCGCTCTTCGGCAGCGGCGCCTTCCTGCGCTGGACCTACATCCAGGGCGCCGGCAGGGACCGGACCATCATCAAGCTCAAGGACAACTGCCCCGGCTACCAGGATCCCAAGAACCCCCTGTGGCTGGTCTCGGCCCTGCCCGACACGGCGCCCTGCCCCTGCTTCTCGGGCAAGGACAAAGGCTGCAACATCGCCTTCGACATCCAGATCAACGACCTGACCCTGGACACCGGCAGCGGTAATCCTGGCGCCATCGGCATGCATTACCTCTGCAGCAACACGGGCGGGATCAAGAATCTGACCATCCGCTCCGGCGACGGCCAGGGCGTCACTGGCCTGGACATGCACCACTACGGCCAGGGACCCTGCCTGGTGAAAGGCGTGATCATCAGCGGCTTCGACTGCGGGCTGTGGACCAAGCGCGAACGCTACCAGAACACCTTCGAGGACATCCGCCTGGAGAACCAGCGGGTGGTCGGCCTGCGCAACGAAGGCCTGCCCATCACCATCCGCAAGCTGGTCAGCAAGAATAAGGTGCAGGCCATCAGCAATGGGAATTCCGGCGAGTGGATCGGGCAGCTCGTGCTCATCGACTCTGAGCTGGGCGGCGGCGATCCCGAGCAGGTTGCGATCAGCAACGACGGCTCGCTGTTTCTGCGCAACGTCACCATATCCGGCTACAAGGCGGCGGTGGACAACAAGGGCACGCAGGTTCCCGGGCCGCTGGTGAAGGAATGGTTTTCCGACGAGTGGCAGACCCTCTTCCCCAGCGCCAAGCGCTCCCTGGGCCTGCCGATCAAGGACACCCCCGAGTTCCCCTACGAACCGCTCAGCGCCTGGGAAAGCGTGCGCGCGCATGAGGACAAGGTGGTGGGCGACGATTGGGGCCCGGCCATCCAGGCCGCCATCGACGCAGGAAAGACGACCGTGTACTTCCCCAAGAACTCCGGCCGCAAGGACGCCAAAGGCAAGGAGGACTGGAGCTATCCCATCCGCTCCACGGTGATCGTGCGCGGGGCGGTGCGGGTCATCCAGGGCTGCGGCGCAGAGCTCCGGGTGGACGAGAAAGCCCTCGCCGGCCAGCCCGGCTTCCGCATCGAGAAGGGCGTCCCCGACACGGTCTTCTTCGAGAAGTTCTCCTGGCCCGGCTCGCGGCGTACCTCCCCAAGCATCGTCCATGCCGCCCGCACCTTGGTGATGCAGCAGTGCCGCTGGCAGGTGGTGAACAACGCCGCCGGCTGCGGCGACCTCTTCGTCGACAGCTGGGGCGGTACGGGGACCTTCAGCGTGCCCCAGAAGGTCTTCGTGCGCTCCCTCAACATGGAGTCCGGAGGCAATGAGCCGAAGCTGGTGAACGCCGCCGCCGACCTGTGGGTACTCGGCCTGAAGACTGAGGGCGACGCCACCAACATCCACAACCTGGCCGCGGGCAAGGTCGAGGTGCTGGGCGGGCTCATCTATCCCGCCGGCGGCAAGCCCGGCGCCCGACCCGGGTTCATCAATGAGGGCGGCGCCTGCTCGCTCATCGTCTGCACCATGTGGGCCAACAAGCCCGCGGTCAGGGACACCGTGAGCGGCGTCAGCAAGGACTTGCCGGACGCGGGACGCTTGTGGAACTACGTCTATCTGCCGGGCAGTGCCAAGTGATGCCTACACAGGTTGCCGCGTCACAAATACTGAATGCTTTCGTTTAAGCATCATTGAAGGAGATCGTCATGTCAGCACCCCGCGTTTTCACTCTGGTCTTGCTCGCCTGCCTGGCCGCCGCCGCCGCCGCCGAACTGGTCCTCACGCCCACCGAACTGGTGCTGGTGGATGGCCGCACCGTCCAGGGCCACCTCGCCTGCGAGCTGGAGACCCACCTCATCCTCTACTCTCCGAACCTGGGCACCCTGCAGAGCTTCCGCAAGGAATTCGTCGCCAGCTACACCAGGGCTAAGAAGATCGTCGAGCTCTCGGCGCCGCGGACGCTCAGCCCCGAGGAGCTCCAGGTGGGCCTGAACTGGAAGGGCTGGCCAGACGCGCCGCCCGCCAGCGGCCCCAAGCCGGCCTACACCACCCAGAAATGGGCTCCGCCCAAGCGCCTGCTGGTGTGGCGCAAGCCCGGCGTCGGGTCGCTTTCCGGTAAGGAGGCGATCAAAAGGGATGGGCCCAAGGAGTCGAGCGAGGTGAAATGGGTCGGCAGCTTCTGGAAGGATGCCGACAGCTGGCTGGTGCTGGGCGAGCCCCTGGTTGAAGGCAGTAAATGTTGGGGTGCCGAAACCGATATCATCCTGCCCGGCGTTGATCTCGCCCACGCCTATATGGCCGAGGCCGCGGGCGATGTCGACATCGCGTTCCGCCACGCGGTGGCAGAGAACCACACCTTCCTCCGCGCCAGCGCCATGGATATCTCGGGCAATGTATGGTGGCATGAGCGCGGACGCTGGTGGACGCCCAATGTGCGGATGTGGAACATCATAGGCGCGCAACACACCTTTATCCGCAACGACCGGCCGGCGATGGTGACGGTGCGCGACCAGGACCTGGTGCCCGCCGTTCCCGGCGCCACCTGGGATGAGCGCGGCCGCCGCCTGGCGCAATACGTCTTCGTCAAGAAGGAGACGGGCGCCTCAGTGGAGTTCATCGGCCAATTCGGCGCCGGCGACAAGTTCTGGATGTACAGCGGCGCCACCATCCTGGGGCCCGACAGCTCGGTGGGATCTGGGGTCCAGAACTCCGACCACATCTATAAGGACGCTTCCCTGCACCTGATGGACGGGGCCATCCTGGGCAAGCAGCACGCCTTCCCCAATCATACGACCATCACCGTGGATGGTCTGCTCACCGCCGGCCTGCCCAAGCGGCCCCTGACCCGGAACGCCGCCATCGTCCTGGCCAAGAAGGATTACACCGGCGTCATGGGCGCAGGCGGTAACGACCCCAGCGGCCTGCGGGTCAATCCCAGCGGCCACTTGCGTATCTACTCCACGGATCCCGCCAAGGCCAAGCTGTTGATCCGCGGCATCGGCAGCGCCAACGACGACCTGAATGCGCTGTCCCTGAACCTGTCGCCCTCAGACTACGACGGGGCGCGCTGGAAATCCCTGCCCAACCGCATCGACGTCGTGCTCCTGGGGAACGTGGTCCTTGATGGGGTGAACTTCGAGGACCTGCACCGGGGTGGCATTCGCCTCAAGGACCTAGGCATGGCCAGCGCCTGGAAGAACATCATCTTCGCCCCTTCCTGCCAAAGCCAGAAGCCTGGGGACAACTACGCGGTCTATCAGAAGAACGTGGCCCCGCTCGGCTGGACCGAGGACCCGGCGGTGAAGAACCCGCTGATCTCGCCAGGTGGGAAGGTGAACCTGCCGCTGCAGACCAAGAAGAAATGACTGAGCGACTGACGGGGACGGAAAGGCTCTCACAAATCCATAGATCAATGGTTTGATATTTTGAATCGCCACCTGCACCCCTCGGAGCCACCCATGACCATCGCCGCCCTGCCTAGCGCTTCCTCGTCGGTCTCATCCTCGCCCTAAGCACCGTTAGCGCCGGCCTGGCGGTGGAGGAGCCCACCGCCGTCAAAGGCACCCTCACGGCGTCCGGGCCCCTGGTCCTGACCCCGACCGAGTTGGTGCTGGTGGATGGGCGCAAGGTCCAGGGCTAATTGGCCTGCGAACTGGAAGGCCACCTGGTGCTCTACTCGCCGGGCTTCGGAACGCTGGCCAGTTTCCGCAAGGAGTTGGTGGCCAGCTACACCAAGGGCGGCCAAGCGGTGACGGTCACGGCCCCGCGGAAGTTGACCCCGGAGGAACAACGGCTGGGCCTGAACAACTGGACCGATTGGCCGGATGCAGTGCCTGCCGGAGACGGGCCCCAAGCCTGCCTACACGACGCAGAAATGGGGGCCGCCCAAGCCGCCTGATGATCTGGAACAAACTCGCCGGCGGACCTAAGAAGAACGGCAGCTTCAGCCGCTTTGGCCGGGGCGAGGAGGACAGCAATGTGGCCTGCATAATGGGGAAAACCGGCGACGCCGGGAGCTGGCTGGTCTTGGGCGCTCCCGGAACCACCTGGGACGTCGAAACCGACGTGCTCCTGCCCGGCGTGGACCTCGACCAGGCCTACCTCATTCTGGCGAGCGAACGCTTGCGCTTCCGGCACCTCTCGGCCGAGAATCACGCACTGCTTCACGCCAACCATGCCGGCATGTCGATTCAGGGCAACGTGTGGATCCACGAACGGGGGCGCTGCCAGGAAAACAGCGTCGCCGACAGCACCTTTGAGGGCCCCTACCACACCTTCATCCTCAACGAACGTCCGCCCGTCTACACGATCAAGGAGAAAAGCTTTCGTATCGACGAGAGTTGGAAGCCGTGGAAGGCCCTTACCTGGGACGCGTACGGATACAGATTGTCCCAGTACATCTTCGTGAAGAAGGACCGCGGCGCGTCGCTGGAATTCCGCGGCTCCTTCTTTGCGGGCGACAAGTTCTGGTGCTTTTGGTATACGGTCAGGTGTCCGCCCCCAGCGAAGGCTACAACCAGCGGGGGCGGACATCCTGTCCGTACACAAAATGAGGTCAGGTGTACGCAGCGAAGCGGCCTTTGGGCCGGGCACCTGTCCTCATTTTACGGACCACCATCTGACGGATCCTCGCTTGGTTGGGATCGACCTCCATGTCCCCTTGGGGCGAGAAAAACACCACCAGCCGCCGCCATTGGACGATCTCTCTCAGTCACCACCTCTACCACCAAACGTAGACGACGACGAAAGCCACCAATCACCGCCCGAAACCTCCAAGACCAGAATCGCCGTCATGAGAGCCAAATTGAAAACCGCCGCAGGACACGCCATCTACCGCATGCGGAAAGCCATCGTCGAACCCGTCTTCGGACAGATCAAACAGGTGCGGAGGTTCCGACAGTTTTCCTTCCGCTAAAAATACCGAGGAATGGAGTCTGATCTGTACGACGGGCAACCTCCTGAAGCTCTGGTGATACGGGTGGAGGCCCAGCTGATCGGCTGGCAGGCCCTGCGCCCCGCGCAGGGCCTGCCGCGGAGCGCTGCGTGTGCAGACGGCCTCGGCTCGGGCTGGGCACGGGGCTTATTTCCGACAGACTCCTAGGCTAATATCGTGCCGGGACGTTGGCCCTCCTTTTCGAGGACCTCGGACAGGCGCGAAGCGCCATAGGACCTAGGACTTAGGACGAGGCTCAAGGCGCAAGCAGCCTAGAGCCGAATAAAAGAAGTTCGCCTCACTCAGCAAAAGAGAGCGCAACCCCATTGATGCAATAGCGTTTGCCATTCGGGCCTGGGCCGTCGTCGAAAACGTGGCCGAGGTGGCCGTCGCAGCGGTAGCAGCGGACTTCGGTGCGGGACATGCCCATGCTGCGGTCGACGATTTCGGTGAGGCGACCGGGGACCGCTGTGGTGAACGAGGGCCAGCCGGTCCCGGAGTCGAATTGTTTGGTCAGATCAAAGAGTTCGAGCTGGCAGCCGGCGCAGCGGGCGAAGCCCGTTTTGCGGCCCTTCCAGGTGCTGCACTGATCGCCGTGCGGGCGTTCGGTGCCGTGGTCGCGTAAAACCTGGAATTGTTCGGGGGTCAGCCGGGCCTTCCATTCGTCGCGCGTCAGGTCGACCTTGGCAGTGACGATCTGGATTCCGCGGCGGCGGGTATGGCACTGACCGCCGTTGGTCGCCATGTAATTCTGATGATAATCTTCGGCCGGGTAAAAGGTCGCGGTGGGTTCAATGCGGGTGGCGATCGGGGTGTCGAAATAACGCTGTGCCACGGCCAGCGACTGCGCGGCGTCGGCTTTCTGGGCGTCGTTCACGGGAAAGAGTGCCGTGCGATATTGGGTCCCGGCGTCCGGCCCCTGCCGATTGACCTCGGTCGGATTGTGGATGTTCCAGAACACGTCGAGAATCTGGGTGTAACGGATGACCTTCGGGTCATAGGTCACCAGGACTGCCTCGGCGTGGCCGGTGGTTCCGGCACATACTTGGCGATAGGTCGGATTGGCGACGGTGCCACCAATATATCCCGAGACCGCCGAGCTCACCCCGGGGGTCTTGGCGAAGGCATCTTCAACGCCCCAAAAACAGCCGGCTGCGGCTATTGCGGTTTCCATGGGAGGTTTCTCTTCTTTCTCTACCGCCGCGAGCGGATGACAGGCCAGCACGACGCCCAGCGTCAGAAGCAGGGCAATCCTGATTCGCGTTGCCGCACATCCGCAGTGGCTAGACGTAGTGAACATGGTGAATCTCCTCGACAGCGTGGAAAAGGTCCAATCGACACAAGCAACGGCTACTGCTACCTTGAATACGCGGCAATCGCGTTGGTGTTGGATCCGTTTCTGGGCGGTCTTGTACGTCCCGTTCGTCCTGCGTCCTGCGTCTCGACGCGGCATTTCGTTCTTGGAACACTCATTATGTCCCGTCGTCCTGCGTCTTCGATAGAGCCATCTCATCTCTCTATCGAAGATGGTTAGGCCTCGTCATACGTCGCCCACCGATTTCTCAGGCATGTCGTTACCGGTATCGAGGACGCAGGACGCAGGACGCAGGACGAACGGGACGGGTCTAGGCGAACAATAAAGGGAATGCGGAATGTCGAGACGCAGGACGCAGGACGACGGGACGTAATGAATGTACCAAGAATGGAATGCCGCGTCGAGACGCAGGACGCAGGACGCAGGACGCAGGACGAAAATGCCTAGTGACGTGTGTTCTCTCATCGAAAAATTGTTAAAATTGTTAAATTAACCAACAGCCCCATTCGCACGTGCCGTTGCGATCCACGTATTCATAAGATCGGCCGGTTCAGCGCCAAGACTCGCGCCGAGGTGACAGGCCAAAAGCATCATCACTTCGCAGCCGTGGCGGACGGCGCCGAGATCGTCGAGATTGCCGAATTGTTTTTCGGCGCGAGCGCGCAGGCTTTCTCGGTGATCGTGAATGAAATCAACGGGTGCATGGGGATCGCCGCTGGCCAGAGTCAAGGTGTCGATCCAGCTTTTACCGAGTTGTTTCGCGCGTTCATCGCCGCTGAGACGGATCATGCGCTCCCAGGCATTTAACACGCCGGTGTCGGCGGCGTGCAGGGGGGTGTCGAACAATAACACGAAACTGCCTTCGGCGAGATCTTGGACGACTTCCAGATACGCGTCCTGGGCATTCGCCCCGGCGTCGATGTCCTGACCGGCCAGATAGTCGCCGACGGTCATGCTCGGTAATTCGGTCACTTCCAGACATCCGTCCAGGCAGGGAAATATCCTCCCTTCATGGATGAAGCGCACCTGTTCGCCACGGCGCTCGCGACCCAGCGGATATAATCGGCACGCCAGCGGGCGGCCGGGATGCACGGTGCAGCCCTGGCCATGCTGATAGAAAGTGCAGGCGGCCCGGCCACGCCAGCGGTGCTCGCCGTTCATACGCAGACGGATACCACCGTCTTGGGTGTGGGTATCGCGCACGGTGCGCAGGTCCTGAGCCAGGGTGCGGGCAAGCAACGCCAACTCCCACGGGTTGACGCTGATGGACTTGCCGTGGCAGCAGGTGCCCGCCCGGGTGCAGGTCAGCGGCAGGCGGTCGTTCAAGGCTAAGCCGGTACTGACAGTCCGTTCATTCTGCTCAATGGGCATCCGTGCGCTGCCGTTCATCGGCCCGACGGGCTGCTTCAAGAATCAGGTGCGTGGTGGGTACTCCCATTAGATCTTCGACCGAGATCGGTTCGAAATTAAAAAAGAATTGGCCCGAGCGCCAGGACAGCAATTCAATCGCGGCCTCGGGGCCAGTACTGCCATCGTCGAGGACCTTGGCGTGGACGATGCGCCCGTCGCGTAGCAAAAGGACGCCCTGGCGAGTCCCGTGTTGGAGCATGACCGAGCCGGTCTTGCGTTCGCTCGCCATCAATGATAGCAGCCCGGGTGCATCAAGGACCGACAGATCCCCAGCAAAGCCGGAGCGCAGCGAGCGGCTGGCTGAGGTTGCATCGCGTTCGTCGTTGAGACGGCCCAAGCAGCGTTCGACCCGGGCGCCGATCTCTTCGATGCCGAGATGACGCGAGACCACATCATCGACGCCCAGCCGCATGGCGCGTAGCCGTGCATCGGCATCACCGCCCATCACGAACAAAATAGGGGTATCGCCGAGGGCTTTTGAGCCGCGGATGCGACGCACCAAGTCCCACCCATCCATGCCTGACAGCTCGGCATCGATGACGGTCAGATCAGGTTTCAAGTGCGGCAGAAGATCAAGCGCTTCGAGTGCATTGCGGGCCACTTTGGCCTGATGGCCCTGCGCCGACACCAGACGGGTCAGGCCATCACGTACGCTTGCGTCACTTTCAACAATGAGAACCGTGGCCACGGTCGCAGCGTAGCAAGGGTGTTCGGCCCTGACCAGAGCCCGCTGGTCTGGCCGGCCTGATATCTTGGCCAGCGCTCACGCTTGCGCATCAAGCGGCCGCTCTTTGTTCAGCGCAGGAATGACCTCGACCTCGGCGATGCGGCCATGGCGCAGTCGGCGGATACGGAAGCGGACGTCGCCTTCCGACCAGATGCGGCCGATATGGATCAGATCGCCTAGACGGACGCGCAGCCAGGCATCGATGGTGCTCTCGCCGGCATCCCTCCAGGTGACGCTCAGCCGGGTGGCGAGATCGCTGGCCCGGAAGCTGCCACCGACGATCAGGCTGCCGCGTTGCGCGATGCAGGTGCGCGGCAGATCGTGGTCACCGGTTTCCATCTCGCCGATTAATTCATCAAGGACATCGGTCAAGGTGACCATGCCGACGGTGCGCCCGTCGGTGACCACCAGCGCCATCGCGTCACCAGACTCGCCGAAATAATCGAGCAGATCGCCGAGGAGGTGGCTGCTGTTCACCTGATGCGCCTCCTTGGCGATGGTGCGCAGATCTCCATTTTCCGGATGATCCTGGAACAGGAAGACGAGATCCTCAAAACTGACTTGGCCGATCACGCGATCCAGATCGCCATTCTCGGTCAGGAGCAGGACCGAATGTGGGTCGTTGCGCACATGGGCGAGGGCGGCGCGAGGCGACATGGCACTCGAAATTGTCATCAACGCCGATCTTGGCACCATTGCTGCTTCGACGGTTTGTTGGCGCAATTGGGCCACACCGGTGATGATGCGGTGCTCGCGTGCGCCGATCTGCCGCGTCGAATGCGCCAAGCGGGCGGTCGCCGCCAGTTCCTCCAGCGTCGCCTTGCCGAGGTCATCTGCGGTCGAGGCACGGCCCTGGAACGGCTTGTTGATCCAATGGATGACCGCCAGCAGGGGCGAGAGCAGCCGCATCATGATGGCGAGCGGTCGGGCGATGAGCGGGGCCAAGGCACCGTTGTAGCGCACACCCAGGCTTTTCGGCAAGACCTCCGTGAATTGCAACATCGCGACGGTGAACAGCACCGAGAACAGCAGCAGCTTCTCTGGACCGAAGACGCGGGCGAACTCGGCGCCAGCGATGGTGGCGCCGATCGTATGCGCGGTGGTGTTCAGGACCAGGATCACCGCGATCGGCTTGTCGATGGCGAGCTTGAAGCCGCGCCAGATCGCTGCCGCCACCGGCGAGCGCTGGTCCATATTCGCGATCTGAGCCGAGGAGAGACTGAGGACCGCCGCTTCCAGCAGGGAGCAGATGAACGATATGCCGAGCGCCAAGCCCGTCGCAAAGAGGAAGAGTTCCATGGGGGGTGATCATTGCCTCTGTCCGGAGGTCCGGAAGTCCGGAAGTCCGGACTTCCGGACTTCCGGACAAGAGGCATTGCGATCTTCAGTACGCGAAGGCCTCGATCCGCACCTTCGGCAGCAGCGATTCACCACCACTGAGCCAGGTGTCGACGCAGCGCGCGACCTCGCGGCCTTCGCTGATCGCCCACACCACCAAGGACTGTCCACGGCGACAGTCGCCGGCGGCGAAGACGCCAGGGACCGACGACATGCGGGTTTCGGGATCGGCCTGGATATTGCTGCGCGGATCGAGTGTGCATCCGATCTGGGTCAGTAGGTCAGCGCTGCGCGGGCCGAGGAAACCCATGGCAAGCAGGACCAGGTCGCATTCGTAGGTTTTCTCAGTGCCGGGGACCTCTTCGGGTTTGCCCTTCGACCAATCGAGATTGATCGTCTTCAGGCCAGTGAGTTTACCGTCCTTGCCGAAGAATTCCTTGGTCGCGACCGAATAGACCACTTCGCCGCCCAAGCTTTGCATTTCATCGACGCTCGACGAGATGCGTTTGACCCGGGCCCATTGCGGCCACGGATTGCCATTGGGACGGTCATCCGGCGGCGCGCCGAGCAGTTCGAAATTAGTCACTCCGGTCGCACCCTGGCGCAGCGAGGTGCCAATGCAGTCCGACCCCGTATCGCCGCCACCGATGACGATGACTTTCTTGCCTGCGGCCCAGATCTTTTTCTTTTGTGGATGCAGGGCAGCAATATCGGCATCGCCCCAGTTATTACGGTTCGACTGCGGCAGGAATTCCATGGCGAAATGGACGCCATCCCAATCACGACCGGGCACCTTGAGGTCACGCGGGGCCTCGGCACCGGTGCTGACGACCACCGCATCGAATTTGCCTTTGACCTCATCCCAGGTCGGACTGACGCCGACGTTGGCATTGTAGACAAAGGTGATGCCTTCAGCGGCGAGCAGATCAATGCGGCGCTGCACCTTTTCCTTGCGCAGTTTATAGTGTGGAATGCCGTACATAACCAGACCACCGGCGCGGTCATTCTTTTCAAAGACGGTGACCAGATGGCCAGCGCGGTTAAGCTGCTGCGCCGCCGCCAAGCCAGCGGGACCACCGCCGATAACGGCGACCTTTTTGCCGGAGCGGGTCGGCGGGACGATCGGTTTGATCCAACCGCTTTCAAAACCCTTGTCGACGATCGAGACCTCGTGCAGCTTGATCGTCACCGGCGGCTCATTGATCCCGAGCACGCAGGAATTTTCACACGGCGCGGGGCACACCCGGCCGGTGAACTCCGGGAAATTGTTGGTCGCGTGCAAGGCGGCCAGGGCCTCTTTCCAGCGTCCGCGGAAGACCAAGTCATTCCATTCGGGGATCAGATTGCCCAAAGGGCAGCCCGACATGCAAAAGGGCACGCCGCAATCCATGCAGCGGCTGGCCTGGGTGCGCACAGTTGCCTCGTTGAGCACTTCGATGTGCTCTTCGTGGTTCTTCAGGCGCTGCTTGGCCGGAAGATATTTCGGGGCCTGGCGGGTATGCTTGATGAAGCCGGTGGGGTCGCCCATGGGGTAGTCCTTTCAGTCCGGGAGTCCGGAGGTCCGGAAGTCCGGAAGTCGTCTGTTCGATAATAAAATGGGGATTAGAGAGGGATGAACCGAAGCCAATCGGCTCAGGTGGCCACGGGATCCTTGCTGATCCGGCCGGTGTCGCGGGCAGAGCGTTCGGCCAGGACCCGGCGGTATTCGCGCGGGAAGACCTTGACGAAGTACTTCACCTTGGCCGGCCAGTCAGCCAGGATGGCCTTGGCCTTGGGACTGCCGGTCAATTTCAGGTGTGCTTCGATCTTGCGCTTGAGGGTGGCGATGTCCTCTTCGTCGGCGAACTGTTCGAGGTCGACCATGCCGGGATTGCAGCGTTGGCTGAATTTCCGGTCCTCGTCCAGAACATAGGCCAGACCGCCGGACATACCGGCGGCGAAATTGCGCCCGGTGCGGCCCAGGACCACGACCAGGCCGCCGGTCATGTATTCACAGCCGTGGTCGCCCACGCCTTCGATGACCGCTTCGGCGCCAGAATTGCGCACCCCGAAACGCTCACCAGCGGCGCCAGCGAAGTAGACCTCGCCACCGGTGGCACCATAGAGCACGGTGTTGCCGACGATGGAGTTTTCCGACCACACATACGTCGTGCCCGGGAAAGGTTTAATCACGATGCGCCCGCCGGCCATGCCCTTACCGACGTAATCGTTGCCTTCCCCGGTCAGGGTCATTTCGATACCTGGCGACAAGAAGGCGCCAAAGCTTTGGCCGCACGATCCGGTCAGATTGATTTTGATCGTACCTGCCGGCAGTCCGGCAGGGCCATGTCGCTTGGCGATTTCGCCCGACAGCATGGTCGCACAGGTGCGATCGGAATTGCGGATCGGCAGATCGATGACCACCGCTTTCTTGCTTTCCAGGGCGGGCTTGGCCAAGGCGATGAGCTTGCGGTCGAGGATCTTCTCCAGGCCGTGATCCTGGGTGATGCAGCAGCGGGTTTTGACCTCGGCGCCGACCTTGGGCTTGGCCAGGAGCTTGGAATAATCCAGACCCTTGGCTTTCCAGTGTTTGATCGCTTCGTTCATTTCCAGGATCTCGGTGCGCCCGACGATCTCGTCCAAGCTGCGCACGCCGAGCTGGGCCAGGTGCTCGCGCACCTGTTCCGCCAGGAAGGTGAAGAAATTGACCACGTTCTCAGGCTTGCCGTTGTACTTTTTGCGCAGCGATTCGTCCTGGGTCGCAATGCCGACCGGGCAGGTATTGAGATGACACTTGCGCATCATGATGCAGCCGGTGGTGACCAGGGCGACGGTGGCGAAACCAAATTCTTCGGCGCCCAAAGCCGCGGCGATAATGACATCGCGACCGGTGCGCAGCAGGCCGTCGGTCTGCACGCGAATACGGCTGCGCAGATCATTCAGCACCAGGGTCTGATGAGTTTCGGCTAAGCCGAGTTCCCACGGCAGACCCGCGTGCTTGATCGACGATACCGGCGATGCGCCGGTGCCGCCTTCGCAGCCAGAAATGGTGACCAGATCCGCGTGCGCCTTGGCGACGCCCGCGGCGACAGTGCCGACGCCGACTTCCGACACCAATTTGACCGAGATATTCGCGGCCGGATTGACGTTCTTGAGGTCGTAGATGAGCTGGGCCAGATCCTCGATCGAATAGATGTCGTGATGCGGCGGCGGTGAGATCAGGGTCACGCCGGGCACCGAATGACGCAGGCGGCCGATATATTCGCTGACCTTATGGCCGGGCAGCTGACCACCCTCGCCGGGCTTGGCACCCTGCGCCATCTTGATCTGCAATTCGTCGGCATTGATCAGGTAATGCGGGGTAACCCCGAAACGGCCCGAGGCCACCTGTTTGATCGCACTGCGGCGCAGGTCGCCATTGGCGTCGGGAGTAAAGCGGCGCGCGTCCTCGCCACCTTCGCCGGTGTTGGAACGCCCACCGATGCGGTTCATTGCGATGGCCAGGGTCTCGTGCGCCTCGGTAGAGATCGAACCCAGGGACATCGCCCCGGTGCAGAAACGCTTGAACAGACTTTCTACCGGCTCGACCTCGTCGATTGGGATCGGCGTCGCGGCTTTGAATTTGAACAAGCCGCGCAGGGTGCACAGACTACGGGCCTGATTATCAACCTGATCGGTGTAGCGCTTGAAGGTCGAACGGTCACCAGCGCGCACCGAATGCTGGAGCAAAGCGATAACTTCGGGATTCATCAGGTGGAATTCACCATCACGGCGCCAGTGGTAATACCCACCGCGATCAAGATCGCGATTGCGATCGATCAGGGGCGCAAAGGCAACGCGATGCCGATCCAGGGTTTCGCGAGCGATATCCTGGACCCCCGCGCCTTCGATGCGCGAGGTGGTGCCGGTGAAATAGCGTTCGACAAAGGCCGAGCTCAGACCGACCGCTTCGAAGATCTGCGCCGAGCAGTAGCTTTGCAGGGTCGAAATACCCATCTTCGAGAACACTTTGAACAGGCCCTTGCTGGTGGCCTTGATATAATTCTTGGTGTAGATGTACCCGGCATCGTGTTCTTCATCGGCGGCGCGATTGCCATCCAGAGGCGGCAGTACGCCCTGGTCGATGAGATCATAGATCGAATCGAAGGCGAGATAGGGATTGATCGCGGTACAGCCATAACCGACCAGCAGGGCGAAGTGGTGGACTTCGCGCGGCTCGCCGGATTCTAAGATCAGCGAGCACTGGCTGCGCTTGCCGCGCCGAATCAGGTGATGATGCACGGCGGACACCGCGAGCAGGGCCGGGATCGGGCAGCGTTCAGCCGAGACGCCGCGGTCGGAAAGAATGAGCAGCGTATGGCCACCATCGATGGCGCGTTCCGATTCGGCGAACAACGCTTCGAGTCGGGTCTCTAAGCCGGCGTTACCATCGGAGACGTTAAAGGTGATATCGAGGGTGGTGCCGCGGAAGCCGGGAATATCGGCCTGACGCAGTTGCTCTAATTCATCGTCGCGCAGGATCGGCTGATCCAGTTCCAGCATTTTACAATGCTCGGGCCCGGGTTCGAGCACGTTGCGCGCGGCGCCGACATATTGGGTTAGCGACATCACGACTTCTTCGCGGATCGGATCGATCGGCGGATTGGTGACCTGGGCGAACAACTGCTTGAAATAATTATACAGCGGGTTGCTCTTGTTCGACAGCACGGCTACGGGGGTGTCATCGCCCATCGAACTGACCGGCTCCTGGCCGTCGATGGCCATCGGCGCGAGCATGATCTTCAGGTCTTCGACCGTGTAGCCGAAGGCCTGCTGCTTCTGGCGCAGCTGGTCATGTTTGGGGTGCGGCGGATGCGCCGGGGCGGGAATCTGATCGAGGGTTATCTTGTATTTTTCAATCCAGCCGGCGTAGTCATTATGCCCAGCCAATTCAGCCTTGATCTCGCGGTCATCCAGGAGCACGCCCTTGGCGGTATCAATGCACAGCATCTTGCCAGGCGCCAAACGGCCGCGCCGCAGCACTTTTTCGGCAGGAAAGTCGAGCACGCCCATTTCCGAGGCATAGCAGAATTCATCATCGCTGGTCATCAGCCAGCGCGCCGGGCGCAGACCGTTACGATCCAACGCGGCGACGATTTGGATGCCATCGCAGGCAACCATGTTGGCGGGGCCATCCCACGGTTCCATCATGGTGGCGTGATATTCGTAATACCCTTTGAGGTCACGCGCCAGATTCGCCTTCGACGCCCACGCCTCGGGAATCATCATCGATATCGAATGGGTCAAAGAACGCCCGGTGCGCACCAGCATTTCCAGTGCGTTGTCGAAGCAGGCGGTGTCTGATCCGCCTTCAATGATCACTGGCTTGAGATCTTCGACGTGCTCGCCGAGATCGCGGTGCTTGAACAGCGATTCGCGCGCACGCATGCGATTGGCATTGCCACGCAAGGTGTTGATTTCGCCGTTATGGGCGACCAGGCGGAAAGGATGCGCCAGGGCCCAAGTCGGGAAAGTGTTGGTGGAATAGCGCGAATGGACCAGGCTGATCGCGGACACCGTACGGGGATCGGCGAGATCGGGGAAATACGATTCCAGGCATTCGGGCAGGAACATGCCCTTGTATACCACCACCCGGCTCGACAGCGAACAGACGTAGAAATACTTCAGCGGCGACCAGTCGTTGGCGGCGATCACGTTCTCAGCGCGCTTGCGGGCCAGGAACAATTTGGTCTCGAAATCTTTGGGCGCGACCTTGCCGCGGCCGACGAAGACCTGTTGGATAATCGGCTCGTTGCCACGCGCGGCTTTACCCAGTTTGCTGTTGTCGGTGGGCACATCGCGCCAGCCCAGCAGCTTGAGGTCATAATCAGCCAAGGCGCCTTGCAGGGCGTCGATGCACTTGGCGCGGTTGGCGTCATTCGTGGGCAGGAAAATCAGGCCGGTGCCATAATCGCCGGCCATGGGCAATTCGAAGGGCACCACAGCGCGGTAGAACGCATCCGGCAGCTGGATCAGGATCCCGGCCCCGTCGCCATCGAGCGGATCCGCGCCCGAGGCACCGCGATGCGAGAGATTGCACAGGATCTTGACCCCGCGGCTGACGATATCATGCGACTTGCGCCCTTTGATGTTGGCGAGAAAGCCGACGCCGCAGGCATCGTGTTCATTGCGCGGATCATACATACCAGTGGCGGCGGGGCGGGCGTCGAAGGACATGGCAACCTCTTGTGGTGTTCTACGTCTGAAAATGGTGAGATAATGAAAAGGGATTAGGCAGCAAGCAGAGCGATGCGTGATCGCAGCTCGCGCCAGGGGATAAGGCGGGAATAATCCACCGGTGCGACCATCGGGCGGATATCAATGCGACGATCGTTTTCCCACAGACAGGCGACCGGGTTCAGGCCGGTGGCGATCATCACGCCGACGCGGCCTTCGGAAGGGGGCACGTTGAGCAGCGCCTGTCCGGGGCGGCCGATCAGCAGGATGCCCGGCATGCCGGCTTCGCTGCAATCGTGCGCCAATTGCCGCAGCGCTGGCAGGGCCGCGGCGGGCACTTCGCGATACGACACGGTGATCGCCCCGGTGCCGGTGCGCGCTGCACGATCAACGCTGGTCAGGTTGGCGCGGATGAAAATCTCATTCGGCGACAACGTGGTCGCGTCATAACGGATCATTTCCAGGACATGTTCGGGCTGACCCCCGGCGATCTGCAATAAACCGCCAAATACGGGGGTCGACGGAATCCCGCGCGCGAGAATGCAACGCGCGATCGAAATCGAACACGGCGTGCCCAGACCGATATGGCCGAGCGGCACCGGGCGGCCGAGAATTTCACCGCCGGGTGGCACCAGGAGCAAACGTTCACCGACCGCTAGGCCGGCGCGGTAGACCGCTTCAATACCATCAAGGTGGGCAGTGAGCACTTCGCGTGGAATCACATAACTATTGACCGACACCAGACCCGACGCGGTTTCCGGGTCATAGGTCAACTGGCAGACGGTTTCTTCCATTTTCGCGCGGATCGAGCCCAGGCGCCGGGCCATGGTCAATTCCTGGGCGATCTCGCTGCCCGGCGCAGTCAGCGAATAGCCTTTGCGGCCATGGCGTTCGATCAGGCGCAGGTCGGCCATTTCGGCGAGATACAAACGCAGGGTGCGCTCAGACCAGTCGATGCCTTCGCCGGCGAGCCGGTCGAGGAGGGCGCGGCTGGTGACCAATTCCTGCCAGGGCTGATCACGCAACGCGGACAAGATCGGCTGAAAGCGGTCGCCGTGCAGGCGCAGCAGATCTTGGAGCTCCTGCCTCGTCGGCGGCGGCAACACCGGTCCCGTAGTGCGGACGTCGGGAACGTCGCGCACGGGGGCGCTTTCGCGGGTGTCGCGAGCAGAAGGCTCCGAAAGGGCGTGTTTCAGCACTGGGTTTCCGCGGGTATCACTACGGCAAGGGCTTGCCGTAGTGGCGGGGCAGGTTTACGGCCCTTCTTAGGCTGCGCAAGCGCTTTGCCGGGACCCTTCGAGAAGATTCGGACAACATACCGTTAATCTCTTTCAATACTCGACTTACAACGTGAATCTTGAGCCGGCTGCGGGTCAAGGTCTGGACCTACGGGCGTTTATCCATGCAGCATATGCATGAGAGAGCGTGAGGCAGGAACAACGGCAAGGTTGCCGCTGTTCGCGGTCACCGGGAACCGGTCGACCTCTCTAAGGCCACTGCGACCAGGTGGCCTCCGAATCCCAAGCTGAGTTTCCACAGGCGTTGCACCGGACTTTCCAAGGCCGCACTCAATTCGACCAGACCACTTGCGCCTAAACAATGTCCTATCCAGGGCTTGCAGCGAATCTGCGGGATGTCTCGCCACGGCCCTGCGGCCAGGGCAGCAGCCTCAAAGGCATCCCCAGCAACGGTGCCGGTGCCATGGACCACGATCATCTCGGGTTGTGGACAGGCATCCCAGAGGGCGGCACACGCGGCGGTGAGCACGGCGGGGTCGCCGCAGCGGGTTTCGTGCGCGGCTTCGCCCAGGCGCACCCCCGCCAGCAAACGCCAAGTGCCTGTGCGACCAAGGGCTATAGCGGCGGCGCCCTCACCGAGGGCAAAGCCGGGACTGCCCTGGCCAGGAACCCGCTGGCCGCACAGCGCGCCCATGGCGGCAAAGCCGGCCAGGACCAAGGGCGTGGCGCTGGCATCGCTCGCCGCGAGCAGCCCTTCGTCGCACTGCCCGGTCGCGATGGCATCCGCACCCGCAAGCAAGGTAGCCAATCCGGTCGAACAAGCAGCGACGACCGGCACCGGCAGAATCTGGCGAATGCCAAGCTGCCGGGCCAGGGCCATGGTCGGCGCATCCGGAGCAACCGCCGGCCATGGAGTCGGGATACGGTGGCGCAGTCGCTCGGCCAATGCAGCGATGTCACCTTTACTGGCGGCACAGGCAAAGGCCGGGGGTCGATCGCCACGCAATGCTCGCGCTGGCGCCTGTGCCGCGGCGGCGGCCAGCGCGATCAGATCCATGCCCGGCGCTGCGCGGCCCAGCCAACCCCACTCCGGATCGCAGCGCACATGCGAAATACCATCCCGCACCGCCTGCCACGTTTCCGCAGCATTTCCGGCTACGCTGCGGCAATCCCACGCGCGCAGAAAGACGGAATCATAGAGCGTCGCCGGAGCCGGTCGCATGCACGGGCACGTTGGCGGCGTCCAGTCACGGACAAGCAGCGGAGTGCCACATGGTAAACCCATGTCGCTCGGCTAAGCCTTGCGCCCGAGGGGGGGCCTGCCAATGTCGCCTGAAACCCAGGCAGCCGACATGATCGAAGCGCAAAAACAGGTCCTCATGGAGATCACCACCGATCATTTGGAGACCGGTTTGCGCAATGTGCCGGTGGGATATTGCACCACCAGCTCGGTCGATCCGCAAAAAGGTTTGTTCTATCTCGGCATGCCGGTCGAAGACCTCGCCGAACACGATCCCGAAGCCGTCATATTTCTATTGCTGTATAAGCATCTGCCATCCGACGCTGAAAAAGCGACATTTGCTGCCGAATTGCGCAAGCGTCAAGCCATCGACCCAGCGGTATTAAAAGCCCTGCATGCGCTGCCCCGCAGCGGTCATCCGATGAAATGGCTGCTCGCCGGACTCAGCACCCTGGGCATGACGGGCGTCACCAACGATTGGCGCGAAGACTGCCTAAACGTGATTGCCCGCATTCCCGCCCTGGTCGCGGCGATTTTCCGCATTCGTTCTGGCTGGGGCGATCCGATCGCCGCGCGTGATGATCTCGGCTACATGGAAAATTTTGTCCATATGCTCGGCGTCCCCGGCCTCAGTGCCGAAGGCACCAAAGCCCTGACCCATCTCATGCGCGTGTTTGAAGTCGTGCATCTTGATCACGGCGGCGGTAATTTATCGACCTTCATCGGCAAAGCCGTCGCTAGCGGTCACGCCGACATGTACGAATCCCTGGTCGGCGCTATGGCTGGCCTCGCCGGCCCGCTGCACGGACGCGCAAATCAAGAATGCCTGGAATTCATCCAGGACTGCGTGCGCCGCGTAAATGGCAAAATCGACAGCGACAGCGTTGGCTCCATGCTTAAACAAAAGCTGGCGAATAAAGAAATTATTTACGGCTTCGGCCACGCGGTCCTTCGCGTCGAAGATCCCCGCGCCCGCGCCCTGCGCAAAGTCGGCGCCGAGCTGTGTCCCGACGATGTTAATTTTCGCATGGTCAAATTGCTGGCCGAAATCGGCCCAGAAGTGCTGAAGACCAACCCGAAAATAAGTAATCCCTATCCGAACGTCGACAGCACCTCGGGCTCCTTGCTGATGTTCTGTGGCCTCGCCGATCCAGAATATTACACCGTCCTCTTTGGCCTCAGCCGCTGCGTCGGCATCGCCGCCCAGATCGTCTACGAACGCGTCGAAGCCCGCGGCGGCCGCGGCACCCCGATCATCCGTCCCAAATATTTATATTCGCTCGCGGGAACGGCAACGGGACCGGTTACTGCTTCTTCGGCTGGGTGAATTTCGACCGGTCCTAAGTCCTAGGTCCTAGATTCTGCCGCGTTGCGTCAGAATTTTAGTCCTATGTCTTCGATTCGAAGTCCTCGATTCGAGGTTCGAAGTCCGAGGTCCGAGGTCCGAGGTCCGAGGTCCGAGGTCCCCGCAGATATGCGTGGCATTGATCGGGCAAGCACGTCACATCCTCAGGACGCCTGGTAAAGTCCAGCGATAGCGCAGATCTCCGTACCGCCGACTTCAGGCGGCTCGAACGTTTCCCCAATGCGCGATCGACCTGTGACTTCCGTCTTCGAAGCGCCAAGCCGAGACATATAGGCGATCTTTGCGCTGATTGAGGACAATGGTGCTACCGAAAATTCACTTTATTATCAAAATACTCGCATAAAAGACTCAGGACCTCGGACCTCGGACTTAGGACTTGCCTAGACGAACTACGTAGCCAAAACGAGGCAGGAAAGGAAAGACACCATCATGACCACCGCGACTTTACCTCCCGTTCACCCTGGCGAAATGCTGGCGGAAGAATTCCTTTTCCCGCTGGGGTTGTCCCACACTCGTTTGGCTGCCGAAACCGGGCTACCGCTAGCGCGCATCAATCAAATCTGCCTGGGGAAGCGCGCGATTACCGCCGACACCGATCTGCGTCTCTGCCGGTATTTCGGCCTCAGCGAAGGTTGGTGGCTGCGTCTGCAGGCTATTTATGGCCAGTAAATCTATGACATACATTTTTTCTAACGTCAACACTTAACGAGCTATCGCAATAGAATCATTTGCTGTGGTTGAATTAGAAAATGCAAGTCGCCGAAGGCCCAAGCCCGATGGATCAGCGGGTTACATCATTTCTCCAGACCCAGATCAGAAGTCCTTCAGGCAGGCAATTATTTGCATTGTCTTCACTGGGATGTGGCTTGAATCGCTGGTTCATTTAATAATGATTGAGCAGTTTGGTGAAATTGACGCCAGAAAGTGGGATCGTCGTAGTTATAGTGAGAAGTGTAAAAAGCTTGGCTGCACAGACAAGAGCATATTGGATCAGGTGCAGACTTTTTCCGATTCAAGAAATGACGTGATGCACGAGAAAGCATACTGGAATCAAGGATCATATACAACAGCCCAGGATGAGGCAATGCGTGCTATGGCGTTCATGAAGTTAATAGACTCATTTTTAGCCGCTATCAAAACTGGCCATCAATGTATTTTTCCTGGTGGGCCGACGTACCCCGCCGATCCATAATAGCATGGCTATTTTAATGTCGGGTAAATCATATGAGGAAGAATGGAAAATACTCTTAGACCCACGTCTGGAGGCCTATCGTGGCTATATAGACGACGCTCGATTGCACAAAATTCTTGATCAGATACCGGGAGGGTGTCAATTTTCCACACGTTTTAGCTCCTTGATGCTAGATCTCCGTGGGTTTTCCTACGCAGCATCAATGCCAAATATCCTGGCAAACAGCTTGGCTAACTTTGCCAGAGGCGCACATAGCCAATCAGGCCCAGCAGGGCAGGTCATGAGGGCAGTGCCAATATTGCTAAATAAACTAAAGGAGCACCTCCCTTCGCTAATCAAACAAGAAAGGATGGCAAGGAAGATCGAGACACGGCTGACCGAGCTTGCTAGTCAATATGCACGGGTCAATTTGCCCGAGTCATACTTACAAATGGACCCCATGAGAATATGGCAACAAATGTTAGAGGAAAGGGTGTTTGGGTATGGTGCATGGGCGACTCAAAAATTAGCGTTTCTCTCGATATTCAGTTCATATGACAACTTTCTAGCACGAGTCGTGAAGGATGCTCTCAAGATCGATAAGTGCAGAACAACGGAGACGAAGCAATTTACAAAACATCTAAAGAATGCGTTCGGGGAACAGGCTGCGATGACTTGTTGGTTAGGGCCGGAGGTGACGCGAATGAAAAAAGCGAGACACTCCTTGGCACATGCTGGAGGTCAGGTCACCGTTGAATTGGAAAAAATTGACCATGGATTTCCTGTGGTTGATGACAAGATCCAGGTTATGCCAGATGAAATAAAGTTGTTAATTTGTCACATATTCGCAGCGGTGGAGGAGATTATTTCAGAATCTGGCAAAAGGGATAATCTGACACATTTATTCATAGAGAGCGCGGACATACCGCCTCAATAATAGCTGATCTTGGGCTGTCTGAGCAAACGGAAATTACACGGTCTAAAATTAGTTCTCGCACAATAGACCTAGGACTTCGGACTTAGGACAGGGGCAATGAAAGTGCTGCCTTGACCAATCCAGCAAACGGTTCATCAAGATGCAGCCCAAGTGCGAATGTATGTGCCGCCGGACTCATCTTCTTCCACGTCTTCCGTAGAATAATGATGTATTGTTCAGCGGTGTAATCGCGGTGTTGGGCGGCGAAGGCGGCGATTTCTTGTTCGAGGAACACCAGGCAAGCGGCGTCCTCGAGGGCTTGCGCTTCCGGATCGCCGACGGGGGCTTTTTTTGAGATCAAGGTGGCCACTCGGTCGATAATTTCTGGGGTAACCAGATCGGCGAGTAATTCGCGGGCGCGGTCGCCCTGGCGGGCTTGCACGGCTTTGCGCCATTGGAAATAGGCGGCTTTGCCGTCGGGATAGCTGGTGCGGGCAATGACCCAGCGTTCAAGATGTTGGGCGCGGGCGGCGAGGGTCAGGGCTGGGCTGGGGGTGGAAACCAGGCGCGGGATCCAGCGGGTGATGGCATCGGCGTAGTGCAGGGCGTCGGGGCGGCCGTCGGCGTGTTTTTTAGGATCGGCGGCGTTGGCGCTATCCAGGGCGGCGGCAGCGATCGCGGCGGTGTTCATAGGGTTTCCACGATGCGGTGGCTGGCAGCTTCCAGGACTAACGCGCACGATTCGTACGCAGCCAGCGGGCCGCCGAAGGGATCAGGAATGCCTTCCGGATCGACCAGGACTACCCGATCGTCGGGAATGCCGTAGTTGAGCACGGCGGCCACATGACCGGGCGTCATGCAATAAATGCGGTCATACAAAGACAGTTCAAGATCGTCGATGCTGCGGCTGCGATGGCGGCTGCCATCCAGGCCGCGTGCGCGCAGACATTCTTGGGAATTGGGGCTGATCGGATCGCCTTCGGCCGCGTGGCTGCCGGCACTGTCGACGGTCACCGTGGTCAAGCCATGCTGCTGACAGGCCTGCTGCAATAATGTCGCCAGCAGCGGACTGCGGCAGGTATTGCCGGTGCACACACACAGCAGATGCACGGCGGCGGCCTCGTTCAAACGGTGCGGATCGCGGGCGCGCAGAACCTGCATGGGCTGACCGTCAGCAATAATCAACGCATCGTCCGGGTCGATTCCAATGGTGAGCGTGAGCGCGGCGCTGATCGGCAGGGGGCCGCTGCCGCACACCGTCAGCAGCGGTTCGCGATGATCAGCTACGGCCTGCCACAACGGATGTTCGGGCCGGCGGATCCACGGACCCTGGGCGCCCAGGCGAATAGCAACCGGACCAGGCAATAGACGGTTCAATAATTTGTGCGCGCGCAGGCCGCAGGGGGGCAGCAAACTGGCGAGCAAGGTTCCGTCACCAGCGGTGGGACCCAGGCTGTCGCCGTCGACACCGGGCAGGGCCAATAAATCAGCGCTGGAGCGCGCGCGCGCTATGCCCAGCCAATTCTGGCCTTGAGGTAAGACGACCACCGCACCGGCAGCGAGGGCGTCGGCAGCAGCGCGCATGTCCGCAGCGTTGGCCTGGTCGCCCATTTCCCCCGACGGCCGACCCGCGGTCATGGCGCAGTCCGGGCCTCGCGGCGTTTGCCGATATCGCGGCGGAAATGTTTCCCTTCGAATTGGATCGCGTCGCAGCCTGTGTAGGCGGTCGCGCGGGCTGCATCCAGATCTTTTCCCATCGCGCACACCGACAGCACGCGCCCGCCAGCGGTAACCAACTGTTCGTTCTTGATCGCGGTGCCGGCGTGGAACACGGTGCAGCCGGCTTTTTCCGCCGCCTCAATACCCGTGATCGGCAGGTTTTTCGGATAATTGCCGGGATAACCCGGGGCGGCCATGGTCACGCAGACCGCGGTCGCCGGATTCCAGGTTAATTCGATGGTATCCAACGTGCCGTCGATGCACGCCAGCAAGGCGGGCAGCAGGGGGCTTTCTAAGCGCTGCATCAGCACTTGGCATTCGGGATCGCCAAAACGGACGTTATATTCAATAACTTTCGGGCCGGCGTCGGTGATCATCAGGCCTAAAAATAAGACGCCGCGATACGGTCGGCCTTCTTTGACCAAGCCGCTCATGGTCGGGACCACGATGCGGCGGACCATTTCGTCCTCGTCGCGGGGCTTCAAAATGTGCGCTGGGGAATAGGTGCCCATGCCGCCGGTGTTGGGACCCTGGTCGCCATCGAAGACTTGTTTGTGGTCTTGCACGTAATCGAGCAGGACCGCGTTGTGGCCGTCACAGAGGACGAACACGCTGATTTCTTCGCCACGCAGGATTTCTTCGATGACCACGCGGCGTCCGGCGTCGGCGCCGAATTCCTTGGTCTCCATGATCCGGGTGACGGCGGCGTGGCCCTCGGCGGCGTCCTTGGCGACGGTGACACCTTTACCTGCGGCAAGACCGTCGCATTTGATCACGATGGGGCCGTCGACCTCGTCAATATAGGCGTGCGCGTCGACCGGCTTGTTGAAGACCTTGAATTGCGCGGTGGGAATATTGTGGCGGCGGAGGAATTCCTTCATTGCCACTTTGCTGCCTTCCAATTCGGCGGCGGCTTTTGTGGGGCCGAAACAGCGCAGTCCCTTGGCGGTGAAGGCATCGACGATGCCCAGTACCAGGGCGGTCTCGGGTCCGACTACGGTCAGCTCGACTGCATTCTCGGCCGCAAAGGCAACCAGGGCGGGAATATCATCGGCGGCGATAGGCACACATTCGCCCACTGCAGCCATGCCGGGATTGCCCGGCGCGAGATAGAGGTGGGTGATGGCAGGGCTTTGGCGCAATTTCCAGGCCAGGGCGTGTTCGCGCCCGCCGCTACCGATGACAAGGACCTTCATGAACCGGCGACTCCCGAGGGGCGCAGTGTCGGTTCACCAGGCGGTCACGCAATCATCAGTGGCCTCAGCGCCCTCTGCGCAAACACTGCGTCCCGCCGTGGAACCCGCTGCCGCTTCTCACCTGCTGACCGCGATCACCGTGGATCTGCCCCAAGCCCTGGTGCGGGATCGCCTGTGGGCTGAGCCTCGCCTGGCCCAGGCCCGGGCCCGTTTGCACGCCGGTCAGGCGGCGGATCGCCTGCTCGCCGAATGTCGGGTGCGGGTGACGCAAAGTCTGGCCGCGGTCGTAGAACGCAGCGCCACGCCGCTGAACATCACCTACCCGGAAAGCCTGCCTGTCTCGGCGGCCCGCGCGGAAATCCAGGCTCGGATCCGCGAACGCGGCTGTCTGGTCCTGGTCGGTGAAACCGGTTCTGGCAAGACCACGCAATTACCGAAAATGCTCTTGGAGCTGGGCTACGGTCGGCGCGGTTTGCTGGCCATGACCCAACCCCGCCGATTGGCCGCTGTCGCCATGGCCGCCCGAATTGGCGAGGAACTCGTGGCGCGGCCGCCGACGGTGGTCCACAGCGTGCGTTTCGACGACGCCGCGACCGAGGCAACCGTGCTGCGGGTAATGACCGATGGTTTGCTGCTGGCGGAAATGGCGCGCGATCCGCTGCTGAGCCGTTTCGAAGCGATCATTATTGACGAAGCGCACGAGCGCAGTCTCAATATTGATCTCTTGTTGGCCCTGCTGCGTGTATTGCGTCGTCAGCGGCCAGAGTTGGTGGTGGCAGTCAGTTCCGCATCCATCGCTGCTGAGGCCTTCGCGGTGCATTTGGGCGACGACGTCGCCCCGGCGCCGATTGTGCAGGTCGGCGGGCGGACTTTTCCGGTCGATATCCGCTGGCAGCCACCCATAGACGACGATTTAGGGTATCTCGCGGCGGCCGTCAGCGCGATCCGCAGCGTCCACGCCGACGAAGGCACGGGCGATGTGCTGGTCTTTCTGCCGACCGAGCGCGATATTCTTGAGGCCAGCAAGCGCCTCCATGATCTTGGCGGGGCGACGGTCCTACCGTGTTTTGGCCGCTTATCAGCATCAGAGCAGCAGCGCATTTTTTCACCCGTGGCGGGACGGAAAATCGTGCTGGCGACGAATATCGCCGAAACGTCCCTGACCATTCCTGGCATTGTTTTTGTCATCGACGCTGGGTTAGCGCGGATCAAGCGTTTCCATCAGAGCACCCGTACCGAACGTCTCCCGGTCGAACCCGTCGCCCAGGCCAGTTGCGTCCAGCGCGCCGGTCGTGCCGGTCGCGTGCAGCCGGGCGTGTGTATCCGTCTCTACGCTGAGGATGATTTCGCCCGACGCCCAGCTTTTGCGGATCCGGAAATTCTGCGTGCAAATCTAGCCGGGGTCCTCCTGAACGCGCTGCATTTTGGCGTCGTCGAGCCGGAAGCGCTACCGTGGTTGGATCCGCCGTCGCCGCAGGCGTGGCACCAGGGGTGGGGACAACTGGATGAACTCGGCGCCGCAGTACCGGGTGAGCGCACCTTGACCGCCCTGGGTCGGCGCATGGCAGCGCTGCCGGTCGATCCGGCGGTGGCGCGCATATTATTGGCCGGCATCACCCACGGGGTCCCGCATGAAGCGTGTACGGTTGCGGCGTTTTTGTCGATTCAGGATCCGCGCGTGCGTCCGGTCGGTGAAGAAGCCAAAGCCGATGCGGCGCATCTGACTTTTCGCCATGAGGCGGGTGATCTGACGACGATCTTGCAGCTGTGGGATCAGCTGCAGGCAGAACCCAGCCAGGGCGCCCGCGCCCGCTTTGCCAAGGCGCGGTATCTCGGTGTGCGCCGGGTGCGCGAATGGGCGGACGTGCGCCACCAATTATGGAGTGTTCTGCGCGGTCAAAGCGACCAGTCGCTGCCGGCACATGGATATGCTGCGGGCACGTGGCCGATAGACGCCCTGCATCAGGCGGTGCTGGCGGGTATGGTCGGCAATATTTTGATGCGCGATGATCAGCAGCGCGCGTATCGCACGACTGGCGGCCGCGAAGCGCATGTGCATCCCGGCAGTGCCCTGCGTTCGGGCAAACGCGACGACGGAAAAAAGGCGCCGCCGCCGCCAGGCTGGTTGTTGGCCTGTGAATTGGTGGAGACTACCCGCTTGTTCGCCCGCTTGTGCGCGCCGATTGATCCCGAATGGGTCATCACCCTGCTCGGTGAACGCTGCAAACGCACCTATCGTGATATCCAGTATGATCCGCACCGGCGTCAGGTCGTTGCCACCGAACGCCTGGGTTGGAAAGGCCTGACCCTGCGTGATGGGCGACGCATCGCGTATGAGCGGGTCGATCCCGTTGCAGCGACCCGCTGTTTTGCTGAGGCTTTGGCCAGCGAAGCCGGGCAGGATATTGCCAAAGATGTTCCCGCCGTGCGTGATGATCAGACGATGCTCGCGCGGATTGGCACGCTGCGCGCGCGGCTGCGGCGCACGGATCTTGATATTGATGCCAGCCAGGTTGCGGCATTTTATGCCGAGCGTCTCGAGCAAGCCTCTTTTCCAGTCGCATCGACGGCGGCCTTGCGCCGCTACGGCAAAGAAAGTGGTCTGCCGCCGATTGCCCTGGATGCTGATGCGTTGATCGAACCCGGCCTGCTCGCACGCGCAGACCAGCAGGCGCCGTTGACGTTGCTGTTGGGCGGGCAGACAGTGCACATTCGCTATCTATTCACGCCTGGCGAAAGCGATGACGGCGCTACCGTCACCATCCGCGAAGATCAGTTAGCTGGTTTGCCCATCATGCGTCTGGCCGACGGTATTCCGGCCTGGTGGGAAGATATAATCGCGACCTGGATCCGGGCCTTGTCCAAGGATCAGCGTCGGCATCTGCAACCGATTGCCCAACATGCGGCGGACATTGCGGCTGAAATCAGTACTGGGAACGCTGCGGAATCATTGACCCAGCGCGTACATACCATTTTCCAGCAGCGCTTGGGCCCGTGCCTGGCGCCAGATCCGGCCCTTCTCGACGACGTGCACCGTCTGCGCATTCGTATCATCGACAGCAGTGGCGCGGAATTATATGCGGGCCGGGATCTGGGCGCGGCCTTCGGTTTGACTCCGGGTGGCGACCCGCTGGCCGCGGCCCGGGCGCGCTTTGGTTTTCCACCGCGACGCACCTGGCCCGAAGCGTGCGCAACGTTGCCCGAACGCATCCAGGCCGGCGGCGTCACCATCTGGCGCGGTTTAGCCCGTGATCGTCTGGCGGATGGTGGCGTTGGCATACGTGTCGCAGTTTTCAGCGGTGAACGTGCGGCAAAAGTGTGGCATGCGGACGGCGTCATGGCCCTTCTGGAAGCGGAGTTGGACGATGATTTACGCCGACTCGCGGAAACGCCGCTGGCTGCGGGAACGCAGCAGATGATCGAACGTCATCTCGGGCCGAGGGTCGGTGGGCTGCGTCGCAGTCTCGCCTTTGCCGCCGCCAGCGAAGGTCTGGGTGTAGTGACCACGCCCGCGCAATTCGCCAGTGCGGTGGTCGTGGCACAACGGGCTTTGCCACGCTGTGCCGAAATCGATGCCCTGCTCGACACCGCCGCGCGCACCGCCGAGGCCCTGCGCGGGCGCAGTCGCCGTCCCGCGCGGAGTCTCGGCGAAGCCGCGATTCTGCGCAGCGTTCTGAGTGATCTTGATCGCTTATTGCAACCGGGCTGGACGACGCGCCTGCCGTGGAGCGCAACCCGCCGTCTGGCCGCGCATCTGAAGGCGTTGCCTGCGCGACTTGATCGTGCGTACAGTGATGCGGCGTCGGCGCAGCGGCTCGCCAGCCGCGCCGAGGATATGATCGTCGATGTGCAGCACGCCCTGGGCGACGATCCGCGTCTGCTGGTGATGCTGGGTCAAGATCGGGCGGCCCAGCAACTGACGGCCGATCTTGAGGACTGCCTGCTTGCTCTGACGACTCCTGGCGCCAGCGGGGCTCTGGGCTTTGCCGAACAGCGCCTGCGCACGGGAGCCACCACGATTGCCCATTCAGTGCGGGCAGCGCGTGCAGCGATCACAGCCGGACGTGATCGTCTGCTCGACGCGCGTCAGATCGCCGGACAGATCCGCGAGGAACGTCGACGCACAGTGCTCGTGCAGGAAGTCGAGCGCTTGCTGGCCGAATATCCGGATCGTTCCCTGGGTGCGGACCTGGATGCGCAGGCGACGCAGATCGCCGCGCTGATCGAACGCGCCCGCTTACTGGCCCAGACCAGTTCGGCGCCTGCGCGCGCGCCCTAATATCGCCAGGTGTTGCAGCGACATTGGGTCGCGACCATCGGCTGGCCCTTGCCCTGCTTGGCCCGGGGGCAACCTCGCGTCCATGCTGCGTACTCAGGCCTGGTTTCCCGTCATTCGTTTCACCTTCGTCGGGGTGGTGGTACCGCTGCTGCTGCTGACCGCCTGTGGGCGTCCGCCGCCACCACCGCAGGCTTTGAAAGTCCTGCGCGAGTATGGCTGGGAAGCCAACGTCGCCGATCCGCAGCCGGCGTGGAATCCAGCTTCGTATCAAGTGGTTGCCCGGTCGGCGGCGGGATTCGTATTGTTGGATGAGGGCAAGGGTCAGGGTCAGCAGGAATATTTCAGCTCCAAAGAGAAGCGTGAATATCACCATCCCGCCTGGCTGGATGGGCGTCGCTTCGTGGTCGGTCCCTCCACCAATGTGGTGACCACCGACGATGGTCGCGTGGTGCCCAATACCGATGGGGTGCAAGTATTTACCATCCAGCCCGGTCGTCCAGTCGCCACGCTCGAACTCGGATTGGTCGGGTATCACCCGCGGCCGTGGAAGGACCGAATCGTCGTGCAGGTTGATCAGCGCATCGGCCTGTATGACCTCAATGGTCATATGACCGAATTCGGGCAGGGTTTCCTCGCTGAACCGCAACCAAAAGGTGCGGGTCTGGCCTTCCAGGAAACCCCGGTATTCACCCCCGATCATTGGACGGCAAAGTCACCGCTAGGCAATCTGGTGGTGCGCTGGCGGCCTGGGAAAATTGATCTGATTGCGCGGGCGGTGCAACCGCGGTGGACCACCGACGGTGGTCTGATCGCGATACAATTGAATAAAGTGCCAGTCTCAGGTCGTGATTGGTGGGCTGACGGGACCACGTTGGTGTATATGGCCAAGCCTGGCACCAAAATGGTGGTCCTGGGCCAGAATCTGCGCAACCCGGATCCGCACCCGCAGTGGCCCCTGGTTGCCGCCACCGACCAGGATGGACGGGTGGTGGTGATTTCGCTGAAGGACGGCAGTCAGCGCGTTATTGCCCAGCAGGGGGAGCGTCCACGCTGGAGTGGCGACGGCCATCGCCTGTTGTATGAAGAAACGTTGCTAACCGGAACCTCGGCCGGTCGCATTTATCTCCACGTGCTGGTGTTGGGCGTGGAGAATCCGGAGCGCTGATGCCGGTCTTCGATCCCGCCGCTTTGACTCATGTCGAACGTTATCGTCTAAGCATCGGCACTGTCGTGCCGCGGCCGATTGCATGGATCACCACCTGCGAAATAGACGGCCAGGTGAATTTAGCACCCTTCAGTTTTTTCACCGGGGTCTGCGCCTCGCCGCTGACCATTGTGGTCAGCATAGCGGAGCGCGAACCGATCAAAGATACCTTGCGCAATTTGCAACGCAGCGGCGAAGCGGTGGTCCATTTGGTTCCGCCAGGGGCGCTGGCGGCTATGTCCGCTAGCTCGGCTGAATTTTCGCCTGGCCTGAGCGAAATAACCGAATTAGGTCTGGACGTGGTGCCGTCGCTGGCGGTGCGCCCGCCACGACTTGCGCTCGCGGACATCGCCTTGGAATGTCAATTGGCCTCTACCACCGCAGTCGGCGAAGCCGGGCGCGGAACGAGCCTGGTATTATTGACCGTGGTGCGGGTGCATGTTGCCGACAGCGTTGCCGACGCTGATGGATTTCCCGATCCGCATCGACTGCGCACCGTCGCCCGTCTGGGTGGGTCGTCCTACCTTGACGCGACGCAGTGGGACGTGGTTGATGTGCCGCGGGCCAAGCCGCCTATTGGCAAAGGTGTGCGAGGCTAATTTTTCGCCGACTTTCGTTGATTTTTTCCGACAAGAGTTTTCGTGACGGGTTATCCATTTTGCGCATGTTCCTTTTTCGTGGTATCCCCCGGACCGCGACTCATGGAGTCGCGGTCCGGGGGCTGTCCGTTTCGTGGGAGATTTTCGGGATTGCGCGCGGGCTCTTGCGGAGCGCCTCGCATGAATCCATATCGCCCATTAAAAGCCGTTGGCGCTTGCGGGTTTGGCGGGTTCGCGGCGCACGAATCCTGGCTTGGGGGTGAGCACGACGGTCAGGGGCTGCGCTGGGAAGGAGAGCACGGGGATGCTCTGCATCCTTAGATCCTCATATCCGTCAGCGCTGACCCCGAGATACCCGCCGCTAAATCGCGAAAAAGGCCCCATCCAGCACACTCCCCCGGCATTGGTGGTGCCGCCATAGGTGGAACAGCTCAGTTTGGCCTGCACGACCGGTTGGCCTGCAGTATCGACCACATAGACTTCGATCCGGGCGCCGCGTTCGACGGCAACGATCAGCGGTCGTTCACGAAAATTCGCCACATCGATAAGATACCCAGCGCCCATGACATCTTCGCGCCAAACCACGATCGACGTGGTCGCCTGATCATCCGGCACGGTCACGGTGAATTGACCACGGGCATTCGTGCGGGTGATCAGCGTCCCGCGGTTATCAGCGAAAATGCCCATATCTTAACCGGAATAGCGCCATTTTCATCAACGACGACACCGTGGATTTCCACCGCTGGCATTGCGGTGGTGAAGAGGACGAGAAAGAGAGCGAAGATACGCATGAGCGCAGGGTAACGACCGCCGCCCCATAAAAGCGCCGACCTGGGCACTCTCTGCCAAAAGACTTCCGGACTTCCGGACTTCCGGACCCCCGGACCGTGGCAATGATTCGCCCCTACAACGGCCCCGGCTTGGTAAAATCCATAGCATCGACCAGCACGCTGCCGCTTTGGCCCTTGCCATTATAGATCAGCAATTGCAGTTCCTTGAGATCGCTGAGATCGTTGACCGCAGCGGTGTTTTCCCATTTGCTGGTTTCACTTTTCCAACTTGCGGCCTTGAGGTCGAAGCGGACCTCTTGCCAGGCGGTCTTACCAGGATCCTGGACGGGAACCTGGACCGGCATGCTCTCGAAGTACACCCAATTACCGGTTTTTAAGGCGACGGCGATGCGCACCGGCTTGTCTGTGCGATTGAACAGGTACAAGGACAATTCGCTGTTGTCGCCAACGGTGAGACCCCGCAGGGCGCGTTTGATGGCAGCCTTGTCCTTGTCGCCGGCGGTGAAGGTGACTTCGATGACCTGATTGGTGCCGCTGTCGCCCTCGATGGTGACGTTCTTGGCGGTGACCGGATTGGACCATTGATTGGATTCATTATCCCAGCCGCGCGCTTCGAGGCCGTCGGCGACTGCCGGCGCCTTGGGTCTGACCTGGGGTGCATTCTGTTCGCGCATAAAGGCAGCGAGGGCGTCTTCTAATTCTTTGAGCCGCATCAAAAGACGTGGATCGGTGCCGCCCCCGGCGCGGTAGGCGATAAGCAGGTCAAGCGCACGGGCGGAATCGCCGCTGAGGTCGATCAGGTCGGCATATAATCCCCGAGCTTCGATCGGCGGTGCGCGTAAGGCCAGGGCCCGCTCCAGGAGGTCGAGGGCCTCGGGGTCCATGCCTTTGGCGTGACACCAATAGGCCAGATCGGTCAGGGCCCGGGCATCGCTGTCGTTGATCTTCGCCAAGCGGGTGGCGTAACGCTCTTCGACATAGGCGATCAGTTCGCTGCGCACCCGGAGCAGACCTTCGGCGGTGCGGATGGCCGTGGTGCCGGGCTGCTGGTCGATATCCGTGGCCATGACACCGCGCAGACGTTGGCCATTGGTTAACAGCACCACGTCTTGTTGCGCTGCACTATCCTGCCCGGCCAGGGGCGATAGGGCGCAGGTTGCGGCCCAGGCAAGAAGAATGGTGTGGCGCATAGGTGAAATCTGTCGTTTGGGGACGGTGGCGGAAGTGAGGAGCTTACCGGGTGATTGGAAAACGGGTGCGGCAAGCAGTCCGTGACCGTTGACTCCCCGCGGCAGTCGGCCCCGGCTCGGCACTCCGGCAACCAGCGGTCCTGGCCAGCGCTGGGCAGGCCTGGAGATGCTTCGCTGAAGAAGAGGTGTGCGCGGATGTTTAGTGTACCCGTGAGCCGGTCTGGGATTTCGTGGGCTGTCCGCCCCTGCATGCTCAACAGCGCAAGGCGGTCAATCTTGCCCTGATCACAGCGGTCACGGGCAGTGCCTGGAAGGAAGAACTCAAGCGCTGCGGTCTCCGTTGACGTGGAGGAGGCGCGGCCTGCTTGGCCCTTCCGCCTGGGTCGCGAAATGATTAGGATGCCACGGTGGCTGTTCCTACCCGCGTGCTGCTGTTGACGCTGCTGCTCTTCCCCGTTGTGGGGATGGCCCAGGACGAATGGGCGGGTGACTTCTTTCCGGAATTGGTCGAGCCCTTGCCTGCCCAGGGCCTGATCCCCGCGCGCAGTCAGCCGGACGGGCCGGCGCCGGTGGTGGCCTGGCGCTTCAATTGGGACACGTACCAGTCCTTGGTGGTGGTATCACCAGCAGGGAAGAGTCGTCGCAGCACGGCTTGGGTGGTCACCTACGATCACGATGGCTCAGTGGTGGTGGCCTATCGCGCGGTGGCTTTCACGGATGTGCAAGGGGTGGTGCACATCGATGCCCGGCGAGCCTTGGTGTCGGGGCCGATGGCGGATGATTGGTCACCGGACAGTTTTGCATTTACCGCTGACGGCATGGTCAGCACCATCGATGACTACCATCGTGCCAACACCGGGAAGGTGTTGGAACAGATTGCTGGCGATACGCCGGCGTATCGCCAAGTCCTGGCTATTGCAGTGGCCACGGTGCGCGAAAGTTCCTGAATTGGGGTACAGCAAGTGACCAAACCCGATGGGCGCCGCGGTTTCCGCGGCGCCCATCGGGTGGACTGCAGCCCTGCTGCCACCGGGGTCCACAGGGCCCTAAGGGAAAAAATGATCAGCAATAGCCGTTGAACAGATTCTCGAGGTATTCCTGGCGTGCCGAGGGCGGATGCTCGATGGTGCCCTTCTTGATCGCGTAGGCCTGCAACGATTCCAAGGTGGCCTTGCCACTTTCGATGGTTTTGCCGATACCGGAATTGTAGCTGGCGTAGCGCTTGTCGACGAACTGCGCCAATTTCTTGTCCTTAATGATCTTGGCCGCAATGCGCAGACCACGGGCCCAGGTGTCGATACCGCAAATGTGGGCATAGAACATATCTTCGACATCATAGCTGTCGCGACGGATCTTGGCGTCGTAATTCAAGCCGCCCGTGCCCATGCCATTCTTCTGTTGGAGAATGATCGTCCACGCCTGCGCGCATTCGCGATAATCGTTGGGGAACTGGTCGGTATCCCAGCCGTTCATCACGTCACCGCGGTTGGAGTCGATGGAGCCGAGGGCGCCATCGGCGGTGGCGACGGCCAATTCGTGGCAGAAGTCATGGCCCGCGAGGGTGGCATGGTTCTGCTCAATGTTGAGCTTGAAGGACTTTTCCAAGCCGTATTTGCGCAGGAAGCCCATAACCGTCGCCGAATCGAAATCATACTGGTGTTTGGTCGGTTCGCAGGCCTTGGGTTCGATCAAGAACTGGCCCGTGAAACGCGCTTTCTTGGCGTAGGCGACGCACATCTGGAAAAAACGCCCGAGATGATCTTGCTCACGGCCCAGATCGGTGTTGAGCAGGGTGTTGTAACCTTCGCGGCCACCCCAGAAGACGTAGTTTTCGCCACCGAGGAATTTGGTGACATCGATCATCTCTTTGACCTGATTGGCCGCGTTCGCAAACACGTCAGCGCTGGGCGACGACGCCGCACCCTGGCTGTAGCGGGGATTGCTGAAATTATTGGCGGTGCCCCACAGCAGTTTGATGCCGGTGGCCGTCTGCAATTCCTTGAAGCGCTTGGCGACGGTCCACAGATTGTCGTTGCTCTCGGCGACGGTGGCGCCTTCGGGGGCGACATCGCGATCGTGGAAGCAGTAGTATTCCACGCCGAGCTTGCTGATGAAATCGAAGACCACTTCGGCGCGATTCAGCGCATTGTCGACGCTGTCGGTGGCGGCTTCCCACGGGCGCTGAATGGTGCCGGGGCCGAAGATATCCAGGGCGACGCCGCGGAAGGTATGCCAGTAGCACACCGCATTGCGCATCCACTCGGCCATGGGCTTGCCGAGGATGCGTTCCTTGGGGTTGAACCATTTATAGGCGAAGGGATTGCCGCTCTCCGGACCCTCGTAACGAATGGTCGGGATGGATGCGAATGCTTTTGTGAAAGCCATGCTTACTTCGCTGCTGAAAGGTTTGTGGGACGCGCAGGCTATGGGCTTTGTCGCCATGGGAAGCGCTTCCATACCGGGTGCCGAAAGGCGCCGCGGCTGGCGCATCTATGGTCCCCGTCGTCCTCCTTGGTCTGAGCGCGAGATCCCATACACCCGGACGATGGCCCGAGGAAAACCAGCAACGGAACGCATTGAGAAATTCGGCCCATGGATCGGCGTCGGGCCCTTGCTCGATCTGGTCGAGGCCACCGCGCCGTTCCTGTTCAGCCCGAACCGCGAACCGGCGACTGCCGAACCCACGGATGCGAAGCGCCTGCAGGACCTGGTGGTCGGTCCCGAGGGGTGGTGGCACGTGTTGCGCCGCGCGCGCGCGTGGCTGCCCTCGACCACGCGGCCGACGGCGGCTGATCTCGACGAATATTTCACGCTCTGTTGCGCTGCCCATCATGCCACCGTGGGCACTTACACGCCGACTGATGTCGATGCCAAGATCCGCGGCGTGCTCTGGCAAGAGGCCAGCGCCGAGCATATTCGCCGACGCTGGGCGGTGGTCGTCGCGTGGCGGGGTTGGGATGAGCGATTGGTATGTACGCGCGGGGAACCGTGTGGCGCCTATGGCCTGATCGGCGGCCACGATGGCGAACGCCTGGGGGTCAGCTCCGGGGCCTTGGGTGCGGCGCTGAGTACGCCAGGCGCCGAGGATGTTGCCGAAGCCGCGCGGACGTGGATTGCCGAAGAGGTCGTCCGTGAAGCCGATGCCCTGCGCGCCGCTATCGATGCCGTGGCTGCAGGTCAGGGTGAACCGCTGGCCCTGCTCCGCTTGGCTTGGATCGCGACGCACAATGTCGGTGACTTGAACCAGGGCATCTCCTTTTGGCCGCAGGACGAGCCGCATCTCAGCGCAGCCGAACCATTTGCCCGCTTAGCGCATGAAAATGCGCAGGCCTGTGGTGGCGTATTTCTTGCCGCCAAAAGATTATACCACCTGATCGAAGCCGAAGGTCATCGCAATTATCCTCTGCGCCAAGCACGCTGTCTGCGCCCGCTTCCGGATCTCCTACTGCCCCTAGGTCCCTGCCTCGAGGACTGGGGCGAACAGGTCGCGCGCCATCGCAAGCTGGACAATAAGGACCATCTGGAAGTCATCGCCGCCTTGGTCGAAGGTGGCCGCAAAGTCCCCGGCCAGATCGGCTATTATCGCGCCCTGGTCGGCCTGCGCGAAGGACTCGGCGGCACCTTTGATCGCCTGTGTGAACGGCTGACTAGCGTCGATCGCAAGCATCTGGCGGAACCGGATGTGCGCCGCCGGCTGATGGTTTCTGCGACCTCGTTCCATTCCAGTCTCAGCAAGCAGGCACGGGCGGTGGTCGCCCAGGGCGACCAGCTCTTCCGGTGAAGGGGGTACGGTCAAATCGTAAAGATGTGACGTTTCAGCGCCGTTGCAGCGTCGGCGTTAGCTTCTAGGCTGCGCCCCCCAGGAGCCTGCGGCGATGACCAATTACCTCGACCTGCCCACCGGTCGCGATGTGCCGAACATCCTCCACGCCGTGATCGAAATCCCCAAGGGGTCATCCAACAAGTACGAGTACGACAAGGAGATGAATGTCTTTCGGCTCGACCGCACCTTGTACAGCCCGGTGCATTATCCAGGAGCGTACGGATTCATCCCGCGCACGCACGGTGAAGATGGCGATCCGCTCGACGTGGTCGTCATCGTCGAGCATCCGACCTTCACCGGATGTCTGATCGAAGTCCGTCCGCTCGGCGTCTTGATCATGCGCGATGACATGGGCCTGGATCACAAGATTCTCGCGGTACCGGTCAGCGACCCGAAAATGCGCGAAGTACACGGCTTGCAGCATCTGCCCAGCCATTATCTCGCCGAGGTCGATTATTTCTTCAATATCTACAAGGATCTTGAAGGGAAGAAATCCGACACGTATGGCTGGGAGGATCGCCTGGTCGCCTATCAAGTCATCGAAGACGCCGTGGCGCGCTATCAGGATCTGAAAGCCGGACGCATCGATCGCTGGGGCAAACCCGTGGGCGGAAAAAAGGGCGCTGCCGCCAAATCGGCAATAAAGGGCCGTAAGAAATCGAATCTGCCGGTCAGTCTGCAAGTGGCTGCCGATGCGCAGTCGAAAGTGCTCAAGCGGAAGATCAATCCACAGGCCAAGCTGTAAGAACAATAATCGGGTAGCGCGGAGCTCTCGCGCGACCAACCCGCTTTCACCCGCGCAGGGTATCCGGTGGTGCACCACTGGGGCTGCGCCTAGGAAAATCCCCATGGCTGTACTCGGTATCGATCTCGGCACCTCAGGCTGTAAGGCCATCGTAGTCGAACGTGATGGCAACATCCTGGCGACGGCGACGGCGGAATATCCGCTCAGCAGCCCCAAGCCGTTGTGGAGCGAACAGGATCCGGCCGATTGGTGGACCGGCCTGGTTACCTCGGTGCGCGCCGCCTTGAAGGCCGCGCCCAAGGCGATTATCGAAGGCATCGGCTTGTCGGGGCAGATGCACGGAGCGACCCTGCTGGATGCTGACAATAACGTCGTCCGGCCGGCGATTTTATGGAATGATGGCCGGTGTCAGGCCGAGTGCGATCAACTCCACGCCAAGGTTCCCAAGTTGATCAAAGAGACTGGCAATCGCGCTCTGGTCGGTTTTACCGCCCCGAAATTGCTCTGGGTGCAGCGCCACGAACCCAAAGTCTGGAAAAAAGTACGCAAGGTCCTGCTACCGAAAGACTGGCTGCGCTGGAAATTGACCGATGCCTTTGTCGCCGACATGAGCGACGGTGCTGGCATGCTGCTGATGGATGTGGCCAAGCGCCGTTGGAGCAAAACCATGCTCGCAGCCTGTGGCATCGATGAAAGTTATCTCGGCACCTTGATCGAAGGCAGCGCCATATCGGGTTATGTTACTCGGGATGCGGCGGATGAACTCGGGGTTCCCGTTGGAATTCCCGTCATCGGCGGCGGCGGTGACCAAGCTGCCGGTGCGGTCGGCGCGGGCTGCGTAAAGCCCGGGCAGACTACGATTGCGCTGGGCACCTCGGGTGTGGTCTTCACCACCACCGCCGGATATGCGCCCGACAAGGCCGGCCGTCTGCATACATTCTGTCACGCTCTGCCGGGTACCTGGCATCAGATGGGCGTTATGCTCAGTGCGGCGGGCAGTCTGCAGTGGTATCGCGATACGTTTTTCCCCGGCGTTGATTTCGGTACTTTGTGCGCCGAGGCAGCCGACGCCCCGCTGGGAAGCGACGGTCTGATCTTTCTGCCGTATCTCACCGGCGAACGGACCCCGCACTGCGATCCCGAAGCACGTGGCGCGCTGATCGGTCTGACCCGTCGTCATCAGCGTGCACACATCACCCGCGCGGTGCTCGAAGGAATCTGCTTCGGCTTGACTGATTCCTTGTCCTTGATCCGCAGCAACGGCACCACCGTGCGCGAAGCCACAGTCACTGGCGGTGGCACCCGCAGTGCGGTGTGGATGCAGATCCTCGCCGACATCGCCAACGTCCGCATCATCCTGCGCGCGGGCGGAGACGCGGGACCGGCACTTGGGGCCGCCCGCTTGGCACTCATTGGTGTCTGTAACGTGCCAGTGGCGAAGGCCTGTGCGCCCGGTCCGGTGGTCGCGACCTATTCGCCCAAGGCGGCGCACGTGAAAGCATATATTCCGTTAACGGCCCGTTTTGCCCAAGCCTATCCGGCGGTACGGAGCCTGTACGGCGCACGGTAACGGAGATAGTACCGGAGATAGTACCGGAGATAGTACCGGAGATAGCGTCGGATATGGGATGGGCCTGGGTTGGTTGGGACCAGCACATGTGCCTGCCACAAGCCTGTTCGACTCCATGCGGTCAAGCATACTTGACAAAAGCTAGTCTTTTTACGGGATCATTGGTATTGTCAAGTCCTGTAGCTTGACTCGGAGGTCGATCTGCTAACGTCCTCCATGAGGAGGGGGCATGTCTGATCTCGTACGTAGCCAAGAGATGCCCACCGCATCTGGTAGCATCAATGGAACCGTGGTAGCTGCCTCCGGCGATACCGGTGGCGCAAGCGGACTGCCGACCATTCCTGGCTACGATCTATTGGGCAACCTGGGCGCGGGGGCCATGGGGGAAGTCTTCCTTGCTCGTAGCCAGGCAACGGGTCAAGAGGTCGCACTGAAGCTGGTCACCCGCACCTTGATGGACCGTCCGGATCTGCTCAAACGGTTTGAGCGCGAAGTCAAAATTCTTTCGACGCTTCGCCATCCCAATATCGCGGGTGCCATCGGTTCCGGACGCTGCGACGGGCGTTTATTTTTGGCGATGGAATATGTGCGCGGTCCCACCCTGGCGAGCCTGCTGAAAGTCGCGGGTGCATTCACCGAGATTGACGCCCTGCGGATCACCATGCAGGTGGCGCAGGCGTTGGATTACGCGTGGCAAAAGTCGGGTCTGATCCATCGCGATATCAAGCCGGCCAACCTGCTGGCCGTGCCCGAGGCGGATGGCGGCGAAGGGGAACGCGTCAAGATTATCGATTATGGTCTGGCGCGTTCAGCGGTCGAAGAAGATTTGAGCATGACCATGACCGGGATGATCATGGGGACGCCGAACTACATGTCGCCCGAACAAGTGCGGGGCGAAAAAAATCTGGGTCCCCAGGCGGACATGTATGCGCTGGGGTGTACTATGTTCCACATGCTGACCGGCAAGCTGCCCTATACGGCAAATGCGCCGGCCCAAGTGATGGCGGCGCATTTGAAAGATCCGATTCCCGATCCCGGTGCGTTGGTGCCAAGCCTGACCGCAGCGACCCGCCATCTGGTGATGACGTGCATGGCCAAGGATCCGGGCAAGCGCTATGCGTCCTACGCCCCTTTGGTGACGGCCTGTGAGACCGCCATGCGCACGATCAGTCTGCGTGACACCACTTCGATTCGCCTGTTGCGGCGGCCGCTGGTGTTATCCCGTCCGACCAATCGACCGATTCCGCCCAAGGGAAAAGACGCTCCGGCGGCCAACGCTTTCGACAAGTTTGAAACCGCACGGCTGCATCGCCATGTCAAAGAGAGCGATCAAAAACCCGGCGATCCGTACAAACCGTCGACCGACCGCTATCCCACGCCGAATCCGGAAAATGCGCCCAAGCCCACCAACATGCGCGCTGGTTCCGCGACCGCCGCCTTGGCCAAGGCGGCCACTGAACGCTTTCAGCGCACCAAGTCGACGACCGCGATTCATCGTAAAGGACAGCAAGGGCAGCAGCCAGGAACGGGGCGGCAGGAATACACCTCAGGTGGCACCTCCACCGCAGGGACCCAGATCCCCATTCCGCAGAGCCCTGGAGCAACCCGGCTGCCCATACAACCGATCAGCGAACCTCCGCCCGAACGCCATATCATGGCGTGGTTGGTAGTTGCGCTCACGGTGGCGGGATTTGTCATCGCTGCGGTGCTGGTGCTCTGATTCCAGGTTTAAGGGATCGCTCAGGAACGCGGCGGGAGCCAGACCATGCGTTCAGAGGGAATCGCCTCACCACGTAAAAACGCCACGGCATTGCCTGCTGAGCCCATTTCCATCGCATAGCGTCCATCGTGGCTGCAGCTGCCCTGGTGACAGCACAGAATCACATTCGGCAATTGGACCAGGGGGCCGCGATACGGCTCCTGACGATAGACATCGAGGGCAGCACCGCCGAGATGGCCATCGCTCAAGCAGCGGAAAAGTGCATCTTCATCCAGAACTTCACCGCGACAGGTATTGAGCAAAAAGCCGCCCTGGGGGAGCATGCGCAATAATGATTCGTCGACCATATCCTCGGTGCTGTGGTCGAGGGGCAGATGAATGGTCACGCCCAGGCTGCGTCGGAATAAGTCTTCACGGCTGACATATTCGACCGCGTGCTTCGCGGCCCAGGCGTGATCTTCGACGATATCGTGGGCAAGCACCTGCATGCGAAAGGCGCGGGCGATTTCCGCGACCTGTTTGCCGATGCGGCCACAGCCGAGAATGCCGAGGGTCTTGCCGTCCCATAATACGCCGGTCAGCCGATTCCATTCGCCGCGGCGCATGCCTTCGTGGGCTTCGATGAAACGCCGGCCCAGGCTGATGAGCAGGCCAAAGACCTGTTCAACCACGCTGCGCGCGGGCGCATCGGGCGTATAGGTGACGGCGATACCGTTGCTGCGACAGAAATCGACATCCAGCCCATCCAGGCCGACGCCGACGCGAGCGACATGCTTCAAGCGCGGCAGGCCTTGGCGTAGGACGTCGGCAGGCAGGGGTTCGGTGCCCGCGAGGAGAATATCGACATCGCCGAGCAGGGCGGCGGTCTCTGCGGGAGTATGTTTGCGGCGATGCGGGGAGAGACGGTAGGTGATCCCAGCCTGATCAAGCAGATCGAGCGGATCCGTGCTGGAGATGCCGTAGGGATAACTGGTAATTTGCGCGATGACCGTCATGGGTGCGCGACGCTATATCTGGATGCGGCAATACCAAGGACCCACAAAAGCCGAAGCCCGTCAGAAATCTGACGGGCTTCGGTGTGTTCATCGTGCCAGGCTGCGTTGCGGACGTGGATTCACGCCGATGCAAAGCAACCACGGTCGACGCCGTGCAGATGGTAAAGCGTGTTCACCACCCGCAGGACGCTGACGACCGTTCGGTTCAGCGCTTGGCTTTACCGGGCGGGCGACCGCGCTTGGCAGCCTTGGCCTTACCGGGCGGGCGACCGCGCTTGGCAGCCTTGGCGGGCTTGGCGGCTTTCGCAGCCTTGGCCTTACCGGGCGGGCGACCGCGCTTGGCGGGCTTGGCGGCTTTCGCAGCCTTGGCTTTACCGGGCGGGCGACCGCGCTTGGCGGCGCCATTCTTGGCGGCTTTCGGAGCCTTGGCGGCTTTGGCCTTCTTGCCCGGCTTGGGGCCGCGCTTCATGCCTTTGCCCTTACGGTCGCCGGCGAGTTTCTGCGCTTCTTCCAGGCTGATGCCGAGGAAAGAGGCGTATTTGCTCAGGCTGCGGCTGTTCGGCACCGAGGTGCCGGCAGTCACTGCTTTGAAAGTGATGGCGGTGATGCCGGCCTTCTTGGCGGCCTGGGCGGTGGTGAGACCATCGGCTTTTAATTTAGCCTTGATCAACTTGGACAGGGACATGCATACTCCTGGTGGTGGTCGCTTTGTGCGACCTGTGAAAGGAATGATTTGGGCATTGGAAGATAATTTATGGTGAATTGCAAGTATATTCTTAAATTCCGTCCGGACCGGTCCGCCGAGGGTCCAAAATAAGCGCTACCCAATAAAACTTTTATTGGGTGTCGAGGAACGGCCGCGGACTCGGAATCGCCATTTTGATGCGGTCAATTCGTCCGCGCTCGTGGAAGGTGTATTAACGTTGCGTCATTCCTATCGCTTCGCACAGTGTGCGGGCATGGATGCGCCTCTTTCACGCCGTGCACTGCTGGTCGGTGGCATGGCTGTTCTCGCCGGCTGTCGCGTGCGAACCACTTCATCTGATTCGGTGCCGGCCCGCCCCGCCGCGCCCGTTACTCCGCGGTTGCCGACTACTGCGACCCTGCCATCGCAGGGGCAATGGTATGAAATCGCCATTGGTGATACCTTTCACAGCATCAGTAAACGCACGGGAATCAGCATCGATTCGTTGATTTCGGGCAACCGTGGTCTGGATATCCTCGACTTGCGTATCGGTCAAAAGGTATGGCTGCCCACGGCCACCCCCCTAACCGTGCGTCAATTGATCGCCACCCGCGCCAAACCGGGTGATGCCATTGATGGCGATGATGCGATGCCAGGGGTGGTCGGTAACGGCTACGTCCTGGTGCCGCGGTCGGCCTGGACCAGCCAAGCGGTGGGTGCCAATCATAATTTGATGAACGGGGTGCAACGGCTTACCGTCCATCATACCGGCGAATATGCCGGCATGGCCGACCTTCCCGAACTCGAAGTCTTGCGCCGCATCGAGCGCTATCATCGCAACGAACGCGGCTGGTGCGCCATCGGCTATCATTTCATCGTCGGCAAAGATGGCCGAGTCTATGAAGGCCGCCCAGTGAAATATCAGGGCGCTCACGTGCGTTCCAACAATCCCCATAATATCGGCATTTCGGTGGCGGGGGATTTCATGAAAAAGCCGCCCAATACGCAGCAATTACGCGCACTTTCCGCGTTTTTAGACGAAGGCCAAAGGAAATACCGGGTGCCGATGGCGCGAATAGCCGGTCATCGCGACCTCAACCCCAGCCTGTGTCCTGGCGATGCCCTGTATGCCTGGCTCCAGCGCTACAAACGTACCTGAACGTCGTTTGCTCGCGATCAGACTGCTGGTGCCGGGGGCAAATAGGCGTTAGCGCGTTGACCCCGCCGCCACGCCCAGCACCCCACGGCGATGGCGATGAGAACAATCGGCAGGGTTAATGCCTGCCCTTTGCTGAAAAAGCCCCAAATCAAGGCGTGGCCGGGTGATCCCGGCTGGCCGATATCGGGTTCGCGCCAGTGTTCGCCGACGATGCGCCCCACGGCATATAATCCCAGAATGATCGCTGCGGAGACGCCTGGGCGGCGATGCCGGGCATGGAGGGGCAGGGCGATCAGGAAGGGAATCAATCCCTCGAGAATGACCGCGTAGACCTGACTAGGATGCCGCGTTGGCAATTGCGCAATGACCTCAGCAGCGGTGGCGGGTGGATTCAGCTCGGTCGGGAATACCACTGCCCAGGGCAGATCCGGGGCGCAGATGCGGCCATACAGTTCGCCGTTGATGAAATTGGCGATGCGACCGCACATGATGCCGATGGGCGACCCGACCGCGACTGCATCCGCCATGACCAGGAAGGAACGCTGGCGCCGCCAGCACCACCACCACGTGCCCACGATCATGCCGATGATGCCCCCATGACTGGCCATGCCGCCATCCATCACCCGCAGTACGCCCCACCAGGGGAAACTGCTGCTGAAATCAATGAACAGATCGGGTTGATAGAACAGGCAGTAGCCTAAGCGGCCGCCGAGAACCATGCCGAGTCCGACCGTGAAGACGAAATCTTGCAATTCTCCCACGAGCAGCGGCAAGCGTTGCTGACGCCGCCAGCGCGACAGCAGCAGCCCGCCCAGGACGAGCCCGGCGAGATAGGCGATGCCATACCAGCGTAGCCCGAAGTCACCGGTGATGCGAAAAATAAAGGGATCGAGATCGTGAACCCAGGCCCCGGAAGGATGTGCAGGCATGCGCGGCAGCGTCGTCGGGAAGTGGCGATTGGCCAGCCTCGAGATGCCGCCATGCTGGGTCATGGACTGGATCGTCACGGGAATCGCAACGGTCGTCGCTGCCGGTATTGGTGCTGTCTTGGGTGGAGCTCTGGCCTGGGCCAGCACCCGGGCCAAGGCGGCCACGGAACTGCGCGCAGAAAGCAGCCTGCGCGCTGCGGCGGAAGCGCGCGCCGAAACTCTTGCTGCCGCCCAGGCCCGGGTCGGCGCGGTGGAAAACGAGAATGCGACCCTGCGCCAGCGCCTTGCCGAAACCAGCGCTCGCGCTGAGGCCGAACAGCGCGCCGCAGCGGCGCGACTCGAAGAATTGCACGATGTGCGCAAACAATTGGCGGATTCGTTCCAGGCTCTGTCGGCGGAATCCCTGGCCCGCAACAACACCGCCTTCCTCGAATTGGCGCAGCAGTCATTTGGACGCCTGCATGAACGCGCGCGTGGCGATCTGGACGTGCGCAATGAGGCGATCACCGCCTTGGTCAAGCCGCTCAGCGAGACCGTGCAGCGCCTGGACACCAAATTGAATGTCTTCGAAACCACCCGCGCCCAGGAATCCGGCACGTTGGCCGAACAGCTGAAACAGCTCGGCTTTGCTCAGGAACGGCTGACCCGTGAAACTCAGGGCCTTATCGAAGCGCTACGCCGGCCCGGCGTGCGCGGACGCTGGGGCGAAATGCAACTGCGCCGGGTGGTCGAAATGGCCGGCATGGTCGAACACTGCGATTTCGTCGAACAGGAAACCACCACGGGTCCTGCAAGTCAGCAACGTCCGGATCTGGTCATCCGTCTGCCCGGCGGCAAATCCGTGGTTGTCGATGCCAAGGCGGTCCTGGCAGCGTATCTGGACGCCATTGCAGCTCCGGACGAGGCGGTGCGCAATGGCCTGCTCGACCAGCATGCCCGGCACCTGACCCGGCATATCGATGCGCTCAGCGGCAAGGCGTACTGGCAGCAATTCCCGGCTTCGCCTGAATTCGTAGTTCTTTTTGTGCCCGGTGATGGCGTGCTCTCGGCGGCTTTTGAGCGGGATCCCGGTCTGATGGAATACGCCTGCGAACGGCGGGTGATTCTAGCCACACCGTCGACGCTGATCGCCCTGCTTACCGCGGTCGCATTCGGCTGGCGTCAGGAGCAGGTGGCCCAGAACGCCGCTGAGGTTGCAGCCCTCGGCAAGGAATTGCACGAACGCATCGCCACCCTGGCCGAACATTTCATTCGCATGCGCCGCGGGCTGGATGGCGCCGTCGAGGCCTACAACAAGGCGGTCGGCAGTCTGGAAAGCCGGGTTCTGGTCACCGCGCGGCGTTTCCGCGATCTCGGTGCCGCGGGTGGTGATGAAATCGCCGCTCCGGGCACCACCGATGCGGCGCCGCGGAGTTTAGGTATCGACAGCGAACCGTCAGCGTAATCTGGATGCAAGCCTCAGGTGAAGAACGTGAGGTACGCGGGCTTCTTCGCCGCCATGCGCTGCACCAGCACGGCCAGTTCCATCAGGTGATAATCGCCCCACAGGGCCGATTCGCCGCACGGGACTTTGCGTCCTTTAGGAATGTGATCCCAGCCGTTGGGGCGGTGATAAACCTGATGCAGCAACAGGCCCTGATGTTTCGCGGCGGTGCTCAGATAGGGCTCGGCGAACAAAGTCCGGCTGACGTGCAGGCCGGCCTGTACATATCGTTTGCCTGCCGTGCCTGTGAGCGCGCTGCCGAGACGGATCAGGCCCTGGGCGGCAATGGCGGCGGCGGAGCTGTCGACCGGCTCGTGATCATTGAACGGTTCGGCGGCGCGGGCTTGCCAATCGCCGAGCTTATGCAATTCCGGAGCGCCGGTGTCCCAGTAGGGGATGCCGTCGCTGGCGGTGCCATGATCGATCCAGAAATCGGCGGTGGCTTCGGCGGCGCGGCGGAAGCCGGCGAGAACCTCGGTTTTTTGCGCCCAAGGGCGGTGAAATCAGCGGCGGGCAGGGTCTCTAAGAATTCAATTTCCTCGGCAAAGCCGAGCATGGCCCAGGCCAGGCCACGGGTCCAGGTGGTGAAGGGGGCGAAACCCTGTTGCGACGACGGGCAACGGAAACGACCGTCGCTGCGATTGAAGATCGCTTCATGCGCGGTGCGGCCACGGATGTCGTAGCTGTCGCGTCCTTCGCCGTACCACACGATATACTTCGCGGTGGTTTCAGCGTGTTGGATCAAGCGCCCGAGCAAGCTGATCTTCTGATCATTTTCGCCCTGGAACACGTGCCCGAGTTGATGCGCGACGCCAAGAATGCGCAGGGCACGCATAGTATCGACGAACAGCGAATGCGGCCCGTTAAAGGAATAAACGTAGCCGCCGCCCTCGGCGGTAGTGGACCAGCGCGCAGCCTGGGTGCAGGCGCTGGCCTTGATGGCGAGATCGTAGAAATGCATTTCCCAGGGATCGTGGGCGATGCGCTTTTCGCGCATCAGGCGGCGCAGGTTGCCATAGGTCGAGAGATTATGGAAGCCGTGATCATGCACGCCGATATGGGTGACGTGCGCGGCCATATTGGCGACCGTGTGTTTGCGCCCAAGTTCCAGCAGGGAACGATTCCCGGTGCCGTCAAAAGCCAGAATCGCGCAGCCATACTGGAAACCCTGGGTCCATTCGGTCCAACCGCGGCTGGCATAGCGGCCATTGATGGTGAACACCGGCGTACCCTGGCGCGGATCCCAGCTGCGTTCGATCAGCTTGGCTTTATCGGCACCCAAGGCGAGGACCTGGTCGGCAGCTGTGCGCAGGTCGGTCGGGCGGAGGGCAGCATCAATTTTTATAGTGGCAGAGCGGTAGGTAGGGCTTGCTGAGAAAAAAGCGCAGAAGATGAGAACTGAGCGCGGCGGGGCGCCGCGTTGCGCTTACAGGCGGGCGGACAGGCGGCCCGGGGTCGCCGCGCCTTGAGCGGGCGGCGCGAGCGGCGCGACTTCGCGCAGAAAAGCAATGCTGCGGTCGATGGCAAAACGTGACGGACGGTCGTGCACCGCTTCGATCCATTGGTGTCCGGCATGCGGCACGGTCTCTAAACGGGCGATTTCTCCCGCCGCAGCCAGGCGTTTTTGCAGGGCCAGGGCGTGCTTGGGCGGAACTGCCTCGTCCGCTTCGCCGTGCAGGATCAGCACCGGTGGAAAGGCATCATCCGGCAGGGTGGCAGGATCCAGTCGTTCGGGATGTTCCCCACCAAAGGTTTTAACCGCTCCGGCGCGTTCGAGGGGACAGCCCTCCCACGGTCTCGTCGATGGGGTCAGACCGCAGGCGATCGCGGCGACCACGCGCAGCCGGCATTTACGTTCGCTGAGCATCCGCGTCGCCGCGGTCAGCGCGGTCAGGCTGCCAGAACCACTGCCGAGCAGCACGACGCCGCGTTCGTGCGCGCCGTGCAAGGAGGCTTCATCGACGATTTTCTCACAGGCCTGCATCACATCGCCGAGCAGTTCTTCGCCCGAGCGCAGATCTTTTTCCAACAGGCGGGTGCCGACGCTGGCC
>Ga0209490_10000323_pt1 | contig 49124 bp, 41 predicted proteins | sample MAT06_FD_187209 | JGI IMG/M metagenome (GOLD analysis project Ga0209490, IMG submission 187209) | Freshwater microbial communities from Lake Fryxell liftoff mats and glacier meltwater in Antarctica - MAT-06 (SPAdes) (version 2) | ecosystem: Environmental > Aquatic > Freshwater > Ice > Liftoff...
GCAAAAGTATAGGCTGGCAATAAGGTTGAGTTTGCTGCCAATGTAATTTTATCACTGTTATTTATTTGCAAATCAGCGAGCTCAGTCCCAATAAGCAGGCCGCTCAGGTAATAATAATTTTCTTCTTCGGTAAGTTTATTAAACAAAATATTGGTACGTACTAAAAAACAACTGTGAAGAATATTTGAATGCCTGCTCATTAATACTCCTTTTTTAAAATTTTCAAAATTTTTTGGTTCATTAAGCCCCGCTCCTTTTTTAACTGAATGGGCCAGGATTGTATTTTTACTTAGTGTGTCAAATATTTCACCTGTCATGTACGTTTTAAAATCCACAATTTTTCCATCTTCAACTTGTATATGCTTTGAATGTGTACCGGGAAAAAGATAAAGGGAGCTTTTGGAAGAATAGCATCCTACCAATTTTGTTTCTTCCCCTCTCATAACATCACATTTATTTGCTGCCCCGGAAATAATAAATATGAGGTGTTTAAAACTGGCATCTGAATTAATAGTGTATGTTATTAAATCAGATCCATCAGCAATTAAAGGAATATTTTTATACGCCAGTTCCACCATTCCAATAGAGGATGAGGCCATACCTGAGATTATAACAGGAACCCCATCTAAAGGAGCAGATATTTTTGTTTTGATTTCATTAATTTTTTCAGATAAAAACAATTTATAAAAATCAAGCCGGTTGCTGTCAGATGTATTTTGCCTCCATAGTTTAAAAAGTAACCCCATTCCCTCCTCGGAGGATACTTCTGCTAATACATTTAAGTCTTTTATATTAACCAACTTTAAACGGAAATTAGAGTTCCCCCAATCGCAGCTTAGAAAATATTCCATATTCATAAATAAAAATTTTTTTAATAATCATTTCTATCAAACAATCTGTTTCCGAAAATTGCAAGCCTCATAATTGTCTCTAACTTAATAATCTATTTTTTTGCTTTCGAAAAACCGTTTACATTATTTACATCATCCATTATACTTTCAACAGTTGAAAAAATGAATTGACAGCTACAGGTGCAGTTTTACTTTTATCACCAAATGATGTCTTTAGGTGCTACTGTTGCCCCTTTGTATTTATTGTTTTTGATGGAAAACCCATAAAAGATATTAAGACCACATAATGCAATATCGGATATAATACTTTTAATAATCATATATTTAAAATTAAAAATTTATTGTTAATATTTACAACCAAGAACTTTTACATTTGTTATTGATTCATCCATTTATATTTAGTCTTCAGTTCAATGCTGAATAATGTTATGGCGTATAAGTGTGCTACATAACAGCAGCCAAATAGTACCCATCAATTTGTTACCAAATCCTTACTCACTTCTATACGCTCCACTTTACCTACTAAAAATATATAGCACAACGCACCAGTAATGCCCAGGCTGCCAACCAAAATAAGAGCCGGTGCAAAATTGCCATCACTTACCAGGAATCCAATAATCAATGGAATAAAGATTGCCGCAAGCCCGCCGATAAAATTGAATACACCGCCTGTTAAACCAACTAAATGTTCAGGAGCTAATGTTGAAACAAACACCCAGGTAATTGATGCAAATCCATTTCCAAAAAAAGCAATACACATAAACATAATAATGAGTGCAGGGCTGCTTACGTAATTGGCCCCGATAATAGATGTGCTGAGCAAAAGTCCTGTAATGACGGGCACCTTACGGGCCATGCTTGTTGTCACCCCTTTCTTAATCATATAATCTGACAGGAAACCAGATAGTAAAACACCTGCAAATGCAAAAAGAAAAGGCACCGATGCTAAAAAACCTGATTTAATAAAATCCATACCCCTGTATTTTACGAGGTATGTAGGAAACCAGGTAAGAAAAAACCACATAGTGCCACCCAAAGAAAACTGGCCAAGATAAATGCCCCATAATTTTTTATGACTGAATACTTGTTTAAGGTCACTCCATTTAAAAGGCTGGGATGTATTTTTATCTCTTTTATATTTTCTGTTAATAAGACCACCTCCTTCTTCTATATATCGCAGTTCAGCATCATTCACTGCAGCATGTTCAATCGGATCACGGTAAAAGAAATACCAAACAATGCCCCATACAATACCAATCATACCAGTAATAATAAACATCCCCTGCCATCCTGTATAATATTGCAAAGCTGTAAGCACTGGTGCAAGAAATGCAAGACCCACAAATTGACCGGAAGTATATATAGCAATAGCTGTTGCCCTTTCTTTATCAGGAAACCAACTGGTAACAATTCTATTATTAGCAGGGTAAGATGGCGCTTCAAAAACACCAATCAACATTCTCAAAATAAACAATGCAATAAAACTGGTAGCAAAGCCCTGCGCAATTGTTATTACAGACCACAAAATCAAACTGAATGTATAAACTAACCGTGCGCCATACCTGTCGGTCATGATACCGCCGGGTATCTGCAGTATAGCATAAGTCCAACCAAACGCAGAAAAAATATAGCCTAATTGCACAGGCGTAAGTTTAAGGTCTGCGGATATCATATTAGCTGCAACAGAAATATTACTTCTATCCATATAATTAATAACAACATTAAAAAAAAGAAAAACCAGTATTTGAAACCGTATCCTTGTTTGCTTAATAACAGTAATACTTTGCGGCATATTCTTTTTTTTAAAACCAATAATTTATTTTTGTTTTTCTTATCACCATTCAGCTATACTTCCGTCAGAATGTCTCCATATCGGGTTTTTCCAATTATGTCCGATAGCTGCCATTTTTATAACTCTCTCTTCATTTATTTCAATACCCAAACCGGGGCCACCTGGTATTTTCACAAAACCATTTTCATAATTAAAAACGCTGGCATCTTTTAAGTAATCCAGCAAATCATTGTTTGAATTATAATGTATGCCGAGGCTCTGCTCCTGTATAAAGGCATTATGGCAAGTAGCATCAACCTGCAGGCAGGCAGCCAGGGCAATCGGACCCAACGGGCAATGAGGGGCAGCCGCTACATCAAAAGCTTCGGCCATGGAAATAATTTTTTTGCATTCAGTTATTCCGCCAGCATGTGAAAGGTCAGGCTGAATTATATCAACATATCCATCCATCAAAATCTTTTTAAAATCCCATCGTGAATACATTCGTTCGCCAGTAGCAATTGGGATAGAAGTATGTTGTGCAATATCTCTCAGCGCCTCATTATTTTCTGGCAATACAGGTTCTTCAATAAACATGGGATGAAACTGTTCAAGTTCTTTCACAAGAACTTTCGCCATGGGTTTATGCACCCTTCCATGAAAATCAATACCTATATCAAAATAGGGGCCCGCCGCATTTCTTACAGCAGCAAAACGTTGAATTACCGCATCAATTTTTTTAAATGAGTCTACATATTGCAGTTCCTCTGTGGCATTCATCTTAACTGCTGTAAAACCTTTCTCAACCATTTCTTTTGCAGCCTTTCCAACTTCATCAGGCCGGTCTCCCCCAATCCAGGAATATACTCTTATAGATTCACGGGCTTTGCCTCCCAATAATTCATGAATTGGTGCATTAAAATATTTACCCTTAATGTCCCATAATGCCTGGTCTATTCCGGCAATAGCACTCATCAATATTGCCCCTCCCCGATAAAAACCGCTCCTGTACATCATATTCCAATGATCTTCTATATTGCAGGGGTCCTTTCCAATGAGATATTCCATTAGTTCATCAACAGCAGTTTTTACGGTGGCTGCCTTCCCTTCAATAACAGGTTCGCCCCAGCCAGTAATGCCTGCATCTGTTTGAATTTTTAAAAACAGCCATCTTGGCGGTACCTGGTATAATTTATAACCCGTGATCTTCATTATTATTTTATATTGGTTTTATATTGCACAAACAAATTGTCGTCCCTATCAATAATTATGAGAGATGAATTAAATCACCTTCTTCAATAGCGCCATATCTCTTTGCTTAATTGTAACTATTAAAAATAAAATTATTGATGTACAAAACCGTACTGCACTGTACTGATGAATAAAAAATGAAAACCATTTAGAAATGGGATACCTGATACTTGTTTGACAGATAATTTGGTTTTATAATTACTTGTTAAGCAAATTCAAGTTTAATGTGAAAGGTTATTAAAGCAGAATTAATAATGTCATCTAATTATTAACGCCGCATTATCTCTTCATAAAAATTTATACTAATAAAATAAATAACCACAACGCACTAAAAAATAATAAAATAGTAATAATTTTAAAGATTATCTTTATTACAGCGCTGATTAAATTTTTATCTTTTTCATATACTCCGCATTATCTTTAGCGCTTTCTATTGGGGTGGTATTTTCATAATTCTCCTGTTCAACAATATAAAATTGCATTCCCTGCTTTTTTGCTTCCTTTAATATATTTGGATAATCTATACTTCCCCTGCCCAGTGTACAGGAATCAGCAATAGCATTTGAGCCTTTGGTCCGATCTTTTACATGGCAAAGCCGAAACCGGTTGGGATATTTTTTTAACCATGTCACAGGATCCTGCCCAGCCGTTACTACCCAATACATATCCATTTCAAAATCTACCAAAGATGGATCTGTATTTTGCATCAATACATCCTGCGGAAATTCCCCATTGATAGCTGTGAAACTTTGGTTGTGATTGTGATAAGCAAACCTGATCCCATTCTTCTTACAAATTGCAGCTTTTGCATTGAGATTTTCTGCAAATTGCTTATACTCATCTATTGTTTTAATTGCTCCTTCTGATGGACATACGAGATATTCTATTCCAATAAAAGCCGCATCAGAAACTTTCTTTTCAAACTCTTTATTAATATCAATATGGCTGGAAACTAAATTCATACCCAGTTCGTCCATAAAATTTTTAAATTCCTGGCTGGAAACTAAATTCATACCCAGTTCGTCCATAAAATTTTTAAATTCCGTATTGGTCATTCCCCAGAAAATCCCTTTTTTATTTTCAAAACTTTCAATTTGGGTGTAGCCAAAAGAAGCTATCTGCCTTAATACTCCCTTTGGGTCTTTAGGCAAAACATCCCGCAATGAATAAAGGTTGATACCGAAATTTTTCAGTCTCCTTCTTTTTTCAAAAAAATCATCATTCAATGCAAGTTTGCCGGTGAATGATGACAAAACAATACCCGAGGCAATGCCACCTGTAAGTTTTAAAAAATCCCGTCGTTGAAAACTCATGTTATATTTTTTTTTGATTTAATGCCTAAGTTGCCCATGCTTTTTCACCTTTAGTATATGGAACACAGCCATCATATCTTCCGGGCACAGCTATGTACCGTAACACTTCTGTAGCGCCGGGCTTTGAGGAAAAAAAGCCAAGCAATGTCAGTTGCTTCATCATGGTAAAATAATGAAACGTCATTGTTGCTTTTTTGTAATTATAATTTCTTTTGGTTTTCTCTGCTTTGTCTTTTTCATTTTGTTCATTATCAAAATCTGATTTTTTCTTCTGGTATACTATTGCCTCTTTGTCAAGAGTTACCAGCAAATCGTGGCGTTGGCCGGGGGTTATTTTCATAAAGCCTTTGTCATACATTTTTTTACTGGCCTGGTCCAATTGCTTAATACCCTCGTGAAAAGCCTGTTGATTTGCCGGTTCGTAACAATCATTGACGAATACCCTCATAAACTCACCAACTGCTGCATCTTTAGCTCCGGGAGTCTTTGTTTTTGGTAAAATGGTTTCGGCTACTTCATTAAGAAATTCAATATCATCTTCACTGAAACTATAAACTGTTGTGCTGTCATTATTTTTACATCCACTTAGAAATATTTCACTTCCAATAACAATACCACCTGTTAACGCTGTAATCATTTTCAAAAGTTCTCTTCTATCCATTTTTTTGAAATTTAAATAGGTTTATAATTTACAGGAAACATCACAGGTAAATCAACAATCTTATAACACAACTGGCTCATAAATTTCCTTTTTTTAATTGTTCTGTTGCAAAGCTGGCTGCTCTTGCAGTTAGTGCCATATAGGTTATTGAAGGGTTTTGGCAGGCGCTGGATGCCATACAAGCGCCATCGGTTATGAATACATTTTTTACATCATGCATTTGATTATTCCCGTTTAGTACAGATGTTTTGGGATCCCTTCCCATTCTTGCCGTGCCCATTTCATGAATACAAAAACCAGGAGCAGGCATACCGTCATAAGCATTTATATTTTTCAACCCTGCATTCTCCAGCATTTCTGCAGCACTGTCCTTCATGTCTTTGCGCATTGCCATCTCATTTTCTTTGAATTCGCAATCTATTTCCAGTACAGGTAGGCCCCATTTATCTTTTTTATCTTTACTTAGGGTTACTTTATTTTCATAATAAGGTAAATGTTCTCCCCAGCTTCCTAAAGAAAACTTCCATTTACCGGGCTCTGTTAATGCTTCTTTATAATCGTCACCAATACCTTCTTCAATTTTCATTCTTCCCCGACCTGCGCCACCCTGATAACCAAAGCCACGCAGATACTCTTTTTGTTTAGTAGCTTCATTCAGGTTCCTGAAACGGGGAATGTAAATACCGTTGGGTCTTCTGCCGTATAAATATTGGTCTTCAAAATCATCAGATTCACCGGTGGCGCCTACACCATAGTGATGATCCATTAAATTATGACCAACCTGCCCGGAAGTATTGCCCAGCCCATTTGGAAATGCATCTGAAACGGAGTTGAGTAATATATGTGTTGTGCCTAATGTTGATGCATTCAGAAAAATAACCTTTGCATAAAATTCCTCTGTCTTCATTGTTTCAGAATCAATAATGCGAACTCCTTTAACCTTTTTTGTATACTTATCATAGATTAGTTCAGTTACAATGGAAAATGGTCTTAAAGTCATATTACCTGTTTTTAAAGCGGCAGGTAAGGTAGCCGCAAGGCTGCTGAAATAACCACTAAAGGGGCAACCCTCATGGCATTTATTCCTGTACTGACAGGGGCCACGCCAACCAACTTGCGCTGTATGATTTGCTACACGTCCAATGATAACCCTTCTGCCATCAGTAAAGCTTTTTTTTACTCTTGCTGCAACCTGCTTTTCCAGGCAATTCATTTCCATCGGAGGTAAAAAATTTCCATCGGGCACTTGCGGTAAATTTTCAATTGATCCGCTTATTCCAACAAATGATTCAACATAATCATACCATGGCGCAATATCTTTATAGCGTATTGGCCAGTCAACACCATGACCATCTTTTGCATTTGCTTCAAAATCTATTTCGCTCCAGCGATAGCATTGCCTGCCCCAGGTTAAACTTCTTCCTCCAACATGATTGCCCCTGATCCAGTCAAATGGCTTTACCTGTGTATAAGGATTTTCAAGGTCGTTTACAAAGAACTTTTTAGATGCTTCGTTCCATGCATATATTTTACTTTGGATCGGGCTTGTAATCCTATCCTCATTAGTAGTGGCACCACGATGCGCTAACTCCCATGGATGTTTTGTTGTATCAGCATAATCTTTTATATGCTCCACATTTCTGCCCCTCTCCAATACCAATGTTTTTAACCCTTTTTCGGTTAACTCTTTTGCAGCCCAGCCGCCACTGATGCCAGTGCCAACAACAATGGCATCATAAGTGTTTTGCTTTACAGCATTGTTATTAATATATAATGTATCTCTGGGCATAATAGTAAAATTTATGAATTGAAATATCTAAATATAAATACTAGTCATCTTTATAGAATACGGGTGTTACACATCACAAATCTTAACTGCCTTTTTCAATGATGCTATTTTAGAATTGTTGTCTTTCCCGGTTGGAAGAAATTCCTGAGCCACATAGTCGTTGAAACCTGTAGTTACAATCGCTTTCTTTATTGCCGGATAATATAATTCCTGTGATTCATCTATCTCGTGCCTGCCCGGCACACCCCCTGTATGATAATGTCCGAAATATTGATAGTTGGTACTGATTGTCCGTATTATATCCCCTTCATCTATCTGCATGTGATAAATATCATAAAGCAGTTTAAAGTTTGGTAAATCAGCACTCTTGTAACACAACTGGCTCATAAATTTCCTTTTTTTAATTGTTCTGTTGCAAAGCTGGCTGCCCTCACAGTTAATGCCATGTAAGTAAGTGATGGGTTTACACAGGCTGCAGAAGTCATTGCTGCACCATCTGTTACAAAAACATTTTTTGCATCCCAAACCTGATTGTAGTCATTCAAAACCGATGTCTTTGGATCTTTACCCATTCTGGCAGTTCCCATTTCGTGGATGCCATGCCCCATATTATGCCCGTAATCATAACTGGTAATATTTTTTGCTCCTGAATTTTCTAACATAGCGATTGATTCTTTCAATATGTCGATTCTCATTTTTTTTTCATTTTCTTTTAGTTCTGCATCCATCGCCAGCACCGGTAAACCCCATTTATCTTTCCGGGTTTTATCCAATGAAATTTTATTTTCATGATAAGGTAATACTTCTCCAAAGCCTCCCCAGCCAATTTGCCATTCACCAGGTTCAGTAATCGCTTCTTTATAATTTTCCCCAATGTTCATTTCTGCAATTTCTCTGCTCCACCCTTTTCTGCCGGCACCACCCTGAAATCCATACCCTCTAAGAAAATCTCTTTTGTCGCCGAAAAGATTGGCGAATCTTGGCATATATGTTCCATTTGCTCTTCTGCCATAAACATATTTATCTTCAAACCCTTCAATGGTGCCTGATGCACCTATATTATAATGGTGATCCATTACATTGTGGCCTAATTCGCCACAACTGCTTCCAAGACCATCAGGCCAGATATCTGTTGCTGAATTCATTAATACCCAAGCGGAGTTTAAAGCAGATGCATTTACAAAAACAATCTTACTATAATATTCATAGGTTTTGTTTGTTTCTGAATCAAGCACTTCAACTCCTGTTGCTTTTTTTGTGTCTTTATTGTATAAAATCCTTGTAACAATTGATAACGGTCTCACTGTTAAATTACCCGTTGCTTTTGCTGCAGGAAGGGTTGAGGATTGTGTACTGAAATAACCACCAAAAGGACATCCTTCCCAACACCGATTTAAAAACTGGCAGGCGGTTCTTGCTTGCAAAGGAGCCGTTAAATTGGCAACTCTGCCTATAATCAGGTGGCGCTGACCATTATAATGTTTTTTGATTCTTTCAGCAACATCTTTTTCTACACAATTCAAGTCCATTGGGGGCAAAAACTGTCCATCGGGTAAATGTGGCAGACCTTCAATAGATCCACTGATGCCGGCAAATTTTTCAACATAATCATACCAGGGAGCAATATTTTTGTATCTTATTGGCCAATCTACACCATGACCATCTTGTGCATTTGCTTCAAAATCAAAATCACTCCATCGGTAACTTTGGCGACCCCATAAAAGAGATCTTCCGCCCATTCGATAACTTCTCCACCAGGTAAAAGGTTTGATTTCTGTGTAAGGAGCATCTTTTTCATTGACCCAGGCATCCATCACTCTTTCATTAGCAGCCCAGCCACGATGAATGACAGGATAGTCTTCTTTTTGCTTGCTGGTTGTTTTGCCACGATGCTCAAACTCCCAAGGATCTTTATTGGCGGTTTTATAATCCTTAATGTGTTCATGATTAGGGCCACGTTCTAACATCAATACTTTTAAACCTTTTTCGGTTAACTCTTTGGCAGCCCATCCACCGCTGATACCTGAACCAATTACAATGGCATCATAAGTGTTTTGATTTACAGCATTGTTATTAATATATAATGTATCTCCGGGCATAATAGTAAAATTTATGAATTGAAATATCTAAATATAAATACTGGTCATCTTTAAAGGATATGGGTGTTATACATCACAAATCTTAACTGCCTTTTTCAATGATGCTATTTTAGAATTGTTGTCTTTCCCGGTTGGAAGAAATTCCTGAGCCACATAGTCCTTGAAACCTGTAGTTACAATCGCTTTCATTATTGCCGGATAATATAATTCCTGTGATTCATCTATCTCGTGCCTGCCCGGCACACCCCCTGTATGATAATGTCCGAAATATTGATAGTTGGTATTGATTGTCCGTATTATATCCCCTTCATCTATCTGCATGTGATAAATATCATAAAGCAGTTTAAAGTTTGGTGAACCAATTCTTTTGACTAGTTCCACACCCCACTGTGTTTTATCACACATGTAATCTTTATGATCTACCTTGCTGTTTAGTAATTCCATCTGCACAATAACATTGTTCTGTTCAGCGAGGTTCATAATTTGTTTTAATCCATCTGCACAGTTCTTTAAACCGGTTTCATCATCCATTCCCCTGCGGCTGCCACTAAAGCAAATAAGATTTTTATAGCCAGCTTTAGCTACAAGTTGTATTGCATCTGTATAATTCTTTATTAGTGTTGTATGATATTTTTTATCGTTCCATCCCTCAGTTAAACTTATCTCTGCTCCGTTACACATTGAAGAAAAAATTCCGTTTTTTTGCAAAGTGGGCCAGTCTTTCGGACCAACCAAGTCGATAGCATTAAACCCAATTTTTTTAACAGCCCGGCATAATTCATCAAGGGGAATAAAACCATATGTCCACCGGCAAACAGAATGATTGATATTGCCCTTTAGTTTAAATGCTTCATCTGTATCTTCCTTAAAAGCAAATGAATTTAGTGAGGCTATAGCTGTAACCGCCAAGGAACAGGATGCCATTTCTTTAATCCATTTTCTGCGGGAAGAATTTTTACTCATAACTTAAAATTATTTATCTGTTTTAATATACCTGTACTGCACTGTCATGATAATATTTGCGCTGTTAATCTAGGATGCTTTCACAAATGATAAATTGGCAGTTTACAATTAGAATTTTTAAATAATTACCCAACCCCGGCAGTAAATATTACAAGCTTACCCCTCTTTTCCAAAAAATAAAATCCTGCTGTTCGTTACGCACTGCAGCAACCTCCACTTTACCACTAGCAACATTTATTATATAATCCAGTATCCTTTCTCCTGCCTGCTGAATTGTTTCATCACCATCAATAATGCTACCTGTATTGATGTCAATAATATCCTTCATCTTATTAAACAATATGCTGTTACTCGAAATTTTTACCACTGGCACAACAGGATTTCCTGTTGGTGTACCCAACCCTGTTGTAAACAATACAATGTTAGCCCCGCTTGCAACTTCTGCAGTAGTGCTTTCTACATCATTTCCGGGTGTGCATAGTAAATTGAGGCCGGGCTTGTTTATTTTTTCTGGAAAATCCAGCACATCTTCAACCGGTGATGTGCCCCCTTTTTTTGCAGCACCAGCGCTTTTCATTGCATCCGTAATTAATCCGTCTTTAATATTTCCCGGTGATGGGTTCATATCAAAACCACTTCCAACATTTTTTGCCTTCTCATTGTAATCATGCATCAACTTTACAAACCGTTCTGCAACATCTTTCGTAACGCAACGGTCACTTAGTTCCTGCTCCACACCACATAATTCAGGAAACTCTGATAAGATTACACTGCCCCCCATTGCCACCAATAAATCTGAAGTATATCCAACAGCAGGGTTCGCCGAAATACCGCTAAAGCCATCGCTGCCGCCACATTCCAGCCCGATACATAATTTACTTAACGGGGCTTCTTTACGTTTACATTTATCAGCTTCCATTAAACCTGCAAATGTGCAGCGGATAGCTTCGACCAGCATATTTTTTTCAAGACCTATTTTTTGCTGCTCAATAACATACAATGGTTTATCAAAACCGGGTACTCTTTTCTTAATTTCGTCATTCAGCATATCAACCTGCGAATGCTGGCAACCCAAACTTAGTACTGTAGCGCCTGCAACATTGGGATGTGTTATATAACCTGCCAATAATCCGCATAATGCCTGTGCATCGCTTTTTGTGCCACCACAACCCCCACTATGTGATAAAAAACGGATACCGTCTACATTGGCAAACATTTTTTTGGGGAGAGTAAGTATTTCATTTTCCTCTTTAAAATCAAAAGCAAGTATATCATTTACTCCTGCACCTCTTTTATACAGATTGCTTATACTTTCTACAAATGAATGATATTTTTCTGGCCGTGCATAACCCAGGGTATCTAGTAAAGCCTCTTTTAATTCCTCTACATTTTTGTTTTCACAGAATACCATGGGTACAACCACCCAGTAATTTGCAGTGCCCACGCTGCCGTCATTCCGGTGATAGCCCAAAAATGTTTTATTCTTCCAATGAGAAATATCGGGCTTACTCCATTGGTAATTATTTACCCTGACTTCATACCGGCCTATAGAATGTTTTATATTATCAACAGAAATTAATGAGCCTTTTGGTATATTTTTTTCAACTCTCCCAACAACCACACCATACATAAATACATTATCCCCCTCAAATAAATCCGTTGCAGTAAACTTATGTTTGGCAGGTATATTTTCCTGCAAAATGAATTCTTCATTATTGCACAACACTTTTTGATTTTTTGTCAAATGTGTTAATGCCACTATTACATTATCCTTTTCATGAATTTTCAAAATATTGTTCTTCATGCTTACCTGAAATTTACGGCTGATTTATGATATGCCTTTGCTATTTGCCTGCTGGTGCCTAATCCATCAATTCCCAATTCAATTATATCTCCCGGTTTAATAAAAATCGGTTCAGGTTTAACGCCCAATCCAACTCCCGGTGGGGTACCTGTGCTTATTACATCTCCGGGTAACAAGGTCATAAACTGGCTGATGTAATGAACTAAAAAAGGAATTTTAAAAATCAAATTAGAAGTATTACTGTTCTGGTAAATTTTCCCGTTTACTTTTAACCAGACATTGAGGTCGTTTACATTTTCTATCTCATCGGGAGTGATTAACCAGGGACCCAATGGTGCAAACGTATCACAGCCTTTTCCTTTTGACCATTGTCCCCCTCTTTCCAACTGAAAAGCCCGTTCGCTGTAATCATTATGAAGGCAAAAACCTGCGATATAATCCATAGCTTCTGCTTCTTCTGCATAAGATGCCCTTTTCCCAATTACAAATGCTAGTTCAACTTCCCAATCAGTTTTTGCACTGTTCTTTGGTATCACTAAATCATCAAAAGGCCCGCTTAATGAAGTAGAAGATTTAAAAAAGATGATTGGCTCATCAGGAATGTCTGCATTGGTTTCTTTTGCATGATCTGCATAATTTAATCCAATGCAAATTATTTTTGAAGGCCGAGCTACAACTGCTCCTATCCGTTCTTCTTTCGGAACTTCGGGCAAAACAGGATTTGTTGCAAGATACTCACGCAGTTTTTTTATCCCATCATCATTAAAAAAAGATTCATTATAGTCATTCACAAAAACTGAAACATCAAAATATTTATCCCCTATAATAACACCAGGCTTTTCTTTTTCTGCTTTACCAAATCTAAAAAGTTTCATATTTATTTTTTATCGTCACTGTAATTAAATTCTTGAATAGGATTAAATTAATCCGGAAATCCTATTTCAGTTCAATCTGAATAATGCTGTCAATATCATCATGCACTAATCCATCTAGGAATATAAATGTGCCTTCCGCCTGTTGCTTTATTTTTATTTCTTTTTTATCAGAAAACAAAAACGCTTTTACAATTTTATCTTTCAATTCAGGAACAAAAATAAAAGCATCCCTTTCCGGTTTATGCAGTATGTGCATATATAAGGATTTACCTTTCAATGTAAAGACTCCCCAGGGCTTTGGAGGAATATAATTGCCCCTAGTGCCATAAATGGTTTCCCCGTTTTTGTCCAACCATTTGCCAATTGCTTTTAAAGTATCAACAAACTCGGGCTGAATGGTTCCATCGGGCATAGGACCCACATTTAATAAAAAATTAGAATTGTACCCGGCGGCACTAACGAGGTATTGAATTATTTTTTTTGCTGACTTATAATTTCTGTCAGTAATGTTGAAGCCCCAACTGTCGTTCATCGTTTCACAAGTTTCCGAAGGCAATGCGGAAACGGATGCGCCACCAAAGCCTGATGTGTTATGGCCTGGTAAATCTTTTTCAAAAGCCTGAAAATCTTCCCCGGCTATTGGTGAAAGGTGATGGTTATTACTTATTAAACAACCTGGCTGTAAATCATGTATCAATTTATATATTTCATCATAATGCCAGTTTACTTTTGCCTTCAGGCTTTTATCAGTATCATTTTCCAGTTGGTCCCAATGGCCATCAAACCAGATACCGGAAATTTTACCATAATTGGTAAGCAGTTCGGTAAGTTGTGCTTTCATAAAACGGATATAATTTTCCCAATTACTTTTTTCCGTTCTGCCGGTTCCTTTACCTGTTTTGCCGGTTTCATATTGATAGTCGCTTCGGTACCAGTCGAGTAAAGAATAATAAAAAAATAATTGGATACCCTGCTTATGGCATTCAGCAGCCAATTGATTTAAAGCATCTTTTCCAAAGGGTGTGTTGGTAATCTTCCAGTCAGATTGTTTTGTGTCCCAATTGCTAAAACCATCATGGTGCCGTGAAATAAAAGTTATATACTTCATCCCTGCCTCCTTTGCCGTTGCCACCCATTTGGCAGCATCAAAATTTTGAGGATTAAAAATATTAATCAGCCGTGAATATTCATTTACCCTGATATTTTTTTGTTGCATTACCCACTCACCCTGGCCCAAAACACTGGATGCCCCCCAATGGATAAACATACCAAACTTATTATCCTGAAATAATTTTCGGTTGGCTATGTTTTCAGGCGCAGGTGTATAAGTTTGAGAAAATGTATTTGTAATAACAAATATAAAAAAAATAAAAATGAGTAATTGCTTCATAATCGTGTTTTTTAATTATTCAATTTTATAAATCCCCCATCAAACGGATAATCGCTTCCGGTAATAAAAGAGGCTTCATCGCTGCACAGGTACAGTGCAAGTGCAGCCACTTCCTCCGGTTCCGCCATGCGCCCAACCGGTTGTGACTTTGAAAGTTTATCAAACATTTCTTTTTCTTTACTCGGATAATTTTTAGCAATAAACCCATCAACAAATGGCGTGTGAACACGGGCGGGTGATATGGAATTACAACGAATATTTTCATGGATGTAATCCTTGGCTACAGATAAAGTCATTGCTATTATAGCACCCTTTGCTGATGTATAAGCAAACCTGTCAGGCAAACCTACCCATGCTGTAATTGATGCCATATTAATAATAACACCACCGTCTGCCTTTCTTAAATTCGGTATTGCCTCATGCAAACAATTATATACGCCTTTTACATTTACATTGATAACACGGTCAAAATCTTCTTCATTGGTTGTATCTGCCTTTCCAACATGGGCAATGCCTGCGTTATTAATTAAGATATGGATATGACCGATTTTTTCAAATGTTGTTTTTACTTCTGCTTGGTTAGATACATTACATGCATAAGAAAAAACTTTACCGCCAATAGCTGTAATTTCATTTACAGCACCTGATGCACTTTCAATGGAGAGTTCGAGGATATGAATTTCGGCGCCCTGTTTGGCAAATAATATTGCAATGGCTTTACCTATTCCACTGCCACCGCCTGTAATAACTGCTTTTTTATTTTTTAAACTAAACATCAGCTATGCTATATCTTTTAATGAAAAATCATTTATGTTACTCAATGCTGGTTGAAAATATTTTATCCATTAGCATCCATTTTTCGCCGGGATTAGCAGTAGGTATTGCTTGCTGATATTTCCACATCAATTGCTCCCATTCTTTTACTTTAAGGTTAGCGGCATCCATTGCTGCTTTTTTTTCAAAACTGAAACCGTCTATTGTTTCCATAACCATAAACAGCCGGTTGCCTGCCCTGTATATTTCCATCCACTTAATTCCTGAATCATGGATGCTATTAATTATATCTGGCCATACGGCTTTGTGATACTCCTCATATTCTGTAATTAGCCTTGCATCTTCAACCAAATCCAATGCTAAAGCGAAACGTTTCATAAAAGATAATTTTTATTATATTAAAAAACCTTTAATTCTTTTTCAGAACTTATTTCTTCCTTAATAATACACCCCCATTTACCATACCAAGCTACAATTAAAAAACAAATCAATGGAATAATATAAGCGAAAGCAGTAGAGTATTTATCAGCTAGTATGCCCATAAAGAATGGTACTATGGCTCCTCCAACAATTGACATTATTAGAAATGAAGAAGCTTTTTTTGTATGATGCCCTACATCTTTTACAGCCAAAGCAAAAATGGTGGGGAACATAATGCTTTCGAAGAAGAAAACTATCATCAAAGAATATATAGATACCCAATTTAGTTTTAAAATCACTATAACACATAGCGCAACATTAATGAGGGCATAAACAGTCAGTAATTTTTCAGGCCTTATCTTTCTCATCAATGCGGTTCCCGTAAACCTGCCTGCTGTAAATAATATCAGGCTTACTCCAAAGAGGGTAGCAGCTTTTTCATTAGTAATATTCACTCCGCTTTCTGTACAATAATTAATGAATAATGCAGCGATCCCCACCTGTGCTGCCACATAAAAAAATTGTGCAATAACTCCCGTGGTAAAATTGCTGTGTTTAAATAATGGCTTTCTGTCCAACTCAACTGAAGACACAATCTCGCTTTCTCTTATTTCCGGCAACCGAATGAATATAAAAAAACCTGCTATAACCAAAACAACTATACCGATAATTAAATATACCGTGGTTACATTATCAAGGTTGTTACTGTTCCCTTCTCCGAAAAAAAGTTTTGCTGCTATTAATGGTCCTATTATGGTTCCCACTCCATTGAAGCTTTGCGATAAATTTAAACGAGCGGCTGATTTTTCAGGTAAACCTAAAACTGTTATATAGGGATTTGCGGCTGTTTCCAAACAAGCCAATCCCGAGGCGAGAACAAAAAAGGCAATAAGAAAGAAATTAAAATTGGCCTGTTGTGCAGCAGGATAAAACAAAAAGGCGCCGCTGGAAAATAAAAGTAGCCCTATAATTATTCCTTTTTTGTAACCGTACCTGTTCATAAACATCCCTGCAGGAAAGGCCAGTATAAAATAAGCCCCAAAATAAGTTGCCTGCAATAATGTTGACCTTGCTTTGGTAATATTCAGTGTTTCCTGAAAATGTTTATTTAAAACATCAAGCAGTCCGTAAGAAAAACCCCATAAAAAAAATAAAGAGGTAACAAAAATAAATGGCAGCAAATAGCTTTTTTTTGACATGTAACCGATTTTTAATTAATAACTTTTAAGAACTCTAGTTAAATTTTGACACCGAAATTTACCATTCAATGCTTTGATAACTGTCCCGTACTGTATGTGGACATTTTTTTGACACAAGTTTCACAAACCGAAACAGATAAGGTATGTTTCATTATAAAATGGAACAATAAAATTGATAAAAGGACTGCCACTTCAGGTATTATTTTTTAAAACCCATCTAGAAGAAATAAATTGCCCAGCTATAATTTTTTACAATCTTTTATTAAATGGGCTGGAAAATCATCAATTGTTTCGCAGCCAAGCTGCTCCATTACCTGCTGCAATTGTGTTTTTAAAATGCCAATGGTGTGGTCGCCACCTTTTTTACCCAATGCACCCACGCCATACATAAATGGCCTGCCCATAAAAGTAAAACATGCACCCGATGCCAGGCACCTTGCAATATCAGGGCCCGAACGGAGGCCGCTATCAATCATCACTTTTATTTGATGACCATATTTATCTGCTAAATTTTTAAATGGCTTTATTGTTGATTCACCGGCGTCAATCTGCCTGCCGCCATGATTGGAAACAATAATACCATCTACACCCAATTCAATTGCTTTTTGGGTATCCTCTTCATTTACTATTCCTTTTAATACCAATGCACCTTTCCACATTTCCCGAATGGGTTTTATTTTTTCCGCATCAATCCTTCCTGTAAACGTTTGGTTCATAAACTCACCAAGTTTGCTCATGTTTAAACCTTTTGGCATATATGGTTTTAAAGTTGCAAAGCCAGGTATTCCTGCTTTCAATGTTTCAATTCCCCACAATGGCTTTCCCATTACCTGCACAATATTTTTTACAGACATTTTTGGCGGCATTGCCAAACCATTTCTTATATCCCGTGGACGGAAACCAAATGATGGAACATCTACTAATACTACCAGCACCGGGCATTGTGCTGCTGCAGCTCGTTTTATGATATCATCTCTTAACTCATTTTTTGTAGGATGATATAATTGAAACCATGCCCTTCCTTCAGACAATTCTCCAATACGTTCTATACTACTGGTAGATACAGTACTTAATATATATGGGATATTGTTTTTTAATGCAGCTTTTGCCAGTATCTCTGGCGAGTTAGGCCATATCAATCCTTGCAGGCCAATAGGCGCAATGCCAAATGGTGCATCATATTTATGGCCAAATAAATTAACAGACATATCATGCCCGGTAAATTTTTTCAGGTACTTAGGCATCAATTGAACCTCCTGCAAATCAGATTTATTTCTTGAAAGGTTCACATCGTCATTACACCCGCCTTCCAAATAATCATAAGCAAATTTTGGTATCCGCTTCTTTGCTTTCTTTTTTAAATCCTTTACAGATGGATATTGAGGATTGTAATTGAGTATTATTTTTTTCTTTTCCATTTATCAATTGTTACACAAAATAAGATTTTATAAAAAAAATTAATTACCGGATTCTGTTTGTAAGAAAAGTTCAGATAACTGGTGGCGCTTTAATGCAAGCAAAGCTCCCATAGCAGAGCCAAGCGGCATTGATGAAGGCAGGATTTCAAAGCTGGTTAATTTTTCAGAGAGGCTTTTTAGAAAAAGGTTGTTGTCAACAAAGCCGCCATCAATAAATATTTTTTTAACAACAGTGCCATTTATCACCAACCGTATTTTTTCAAACTGTAACTGAACTAATTCTTTCATTAAATGGTGATAAGCTTCTTCAAAACTGTCGAACCAGCTTAAATCCATATTGGCCATTTTTGCAATTTCATTATCAGAATGCTCAATACTTGTCCAATTAAATAAAGGAGAAGAAGTATTCTTTGCTTTTTGATATAATGCTTTATCAAAAACAACATTTTTATGATAGGTATTATCCACATTAAAATGAAGTGAAAGTTTGTTAATCCAATTATTGTACTCATTACCCATGAATAATCTTGAAGCTTTTACTTTCCGTCCATCGGGTTGCATATAACATAAACAATCTTGTTTTAATTCATCTTTTGTTAACGCTGTATCATTAAACGGATTTAAGCAAATATTCCATGTACCAGTAGATAATAAAATGAAAGGCTCATTACTGCCGGAAATATAAGTTAGTAAAGCAGCAGAACTGTCGTGTATTCCCATACCAATCTCTGTGCTTTTACCCGGCATTAAAAAAGTTTTATCAGAGCAGATGGGAGGAAGCAATTCAACTAAACCTTCCTGGTACATCCAATCATGAAAATCGTTGTGCTTAAAATCCCACATACCTGTATGGCAGCCAATGCCTGTGTACTCACTTACTAAAATATTACTGAATAAAAAAGAAAGATATTGCGGCAGAAATACAGAGTATTTTATTTTAGAAAACAAATGCGGCTTATCGTACTTCAACCAGTATAGTTGTATCCCGGCATTGAGCATTCCCAAAAAGGGCGAAGCAGTCTCTTCGGCCCAACTCCCTACCCCATCATGAGCGAATTTAAATTTACCAATAATATATGGAGGGATTGCTTTTGTATAATTATATAAAGGGGTTACCGGTTTGTATTCTTCGTTAAGATGAACCATGGTAGCTCCGTAAGCAGAAAAATTAAGGGCAATTAGTTCATACTTTCCATTCTCAATAATTGCTTGGTAAGTTTTAAATACCCATTGCTCTATTGACTGCAAATCATCTGAATGATAACCATCATCATCTTTTATTTCATCAAAACGAATGTACTCCTGATGTACTTCTTTTAGGTTCTCATCGAATAAAAAGAATTTTTTATTCGTTTTTCCAATGTCGAATATGGCTGTTACTTTTATTTTCATACATTATATTTCTATAACCCACTTGAAATTGTTTTAACTCCTCTTTCAGCAATCAATTGCTCCCTTATTTTTAATGAACGGAATAATTGTATTGGCTGCAATGCACCGCCTGCTCTTACGCTTGCTTCTGCCACAATTGGTCTTACATCGGTTCTGTAAGCAGCCTGCAACACTTCCTGTGCCCTTAAGGCATCGTTTGTATCCTGTGCTTCAACTAATGCAGTTTTATCAACTATCAATGCCTGTGCATAAGCAATCATGATTGCTTCTACTGATTGCAGTAAATCTTCCAGCGGGTCTTTTACATTATGGCTTGCATCAATCATCCATGCTAAATCTGTAGCATGATTCATTCCTTTTGCATCCATACCTTCCACCAGTTCATTAAAAATTAAAAACAATTGGTATGGGTTGATGCTGCCAACGGTTAAATCATCGTCACCATATTTACTGTCGTTAAAATGAAAGCCTGCCAGTTTATTTTCCATCATCAGCAAAGAAACAATTTGTTCAATATTGGCGTTGGGTAAATGATGGCCAAGGTCTACCAATGTGTATGCTTTATTTCCAAGTTTACTTGTATATAATAAAGATTGCCCCCAATCTGCAACGGTTGTTGAATAGAAATTAGGTTCATATGCCTTGTATTCCAGGAAAATTTTCCAGTCACCAGGCAATGCTGCATATATCTCCTGCAAACTTTCGAGTGTATTCTGAAAAGCTTTACGAAAATTCAATTGTCCCGGAAAACAGGAACCGTCAGCCAACCAAACTGTTAAAGCTTTTGAACCTAATGCAACTCCATTCTTAATTACTTCAATATTATGTTCAATTGCTTGCCGTCTTACAGACTTATTTATGTGTTGCAACGAACCAAATTTGTAACTATACTGCTGACCCGGCTGATCCTGAAAAGTATTGGAATTAACCGCATCAAATTTTAAACCGTGTTGTGCAGCAAGTGCTTTGATGGCATTCTCATCTTTTGGTATATCCCAGGGTATATGCAATGAGATAGCGCCACTTGACTGATTGAGTGCATGCAGCAAACCAACATCCTGAATTTTTTGCTGTAAGTTAGCTGGCTCACCTCCTCCGCTAAAACGGCCAAACCTTGTGCCACCTGTACCCAATGCCCAGCTTGGAATGGCCACCTGGAAGTCAATTAATTTTTTAAGCACTTCATCAACATTGCTGACTGAACCAGCAAGAAATTCATAATTGCGTTTATGTTCAGCAGAATAACTTTGATTACTTTCTTCAATGAATGCTTTGTTCAAAATCATTTTCTAAAATTTTATTTGAATTGCCGTTTGAATTTACGGTAAATAAAAGACTTCTTTTAAAGGAATGGAAACAGGAGAATTATCTTCATTACTTTTCATGATGTTTTCCATGTAATCCCACCATTTTTTCATTACAGGATTTGCCGGTAAATCATTTAATGCAGCCCGGTTATTTGCTTTCATTACACCAAACAATGCGTTTTTTGGTTCATCTAAAAAAATTGAGTAGTCGCTTATACCGGTTGATATTAAAAATGCTTCCAAATCGGTCCACAAAACATCATGACGTTTTTTGTACTCTTCTTCAAACCTTTTATGTAATTGCATCTTAGATGCAAGCCCCAAGCTCCCGGAACCTTCACTAGTTTGTGGAAATTGGGCAGTCATCGGTATTTCAGAGCGGGTAGTTTCATTCATAAAATTTAAAAAAAAGAAAAGAAAAGGTCAATAGATTAGAAAATTATCAACCTTTCTTATTATTGCATAAAATGACCAAAAATAAAACCTGAGTCGCATCCCTCTTTCCCTTCTCCTAAAGAGAAAGGACGGAGCTTCATACCTTTAATAAGCTTTCTATCTTCCACATCATCACCAAAACTTCACAAAACAGCAACTCATCCTTTCCACAGCTTATTAAGTGCTTTCAATTATAAAAAGTCTTTCAAAGACCCACTACGAGGAATTTAGGGGGCTTTACCTTACAAATGCCATTGCCACGCCACCATCCACATTCAAAATATTTCCGGTAGATTTATTTAATAAACCGCCTACAAATGCAAAACAGGCATTTGCAATATCTTCGGTACTTATAACTTCGTTTAATAAAGAACGGCTGGCATAATAAGTTGGCAATTCTTCAACATTAATACCGTAAGCCTGTGCCCTGCCTTCGGCCCAACCTTCATTCCAGATATTACTACCGGAAATTACCGCATCAGGATTGACTACATTTACACGAATACCATCTTCCCCCAATTCAGCAGCATTTAAACGACTCAGGTGCAATTGAGCCGCTTTTGCAGAACCATACCCTGCATTATTGGGACCGCTCACTAAAGCATTTTTACTTACTATATTAATAACATCGCCGCTCTTTCCCTGTTTCCGCATTACAGCAACAGCTGCCTGTGTTACAAGGAATTGTCCTTTCACTAAAACATCATACAGCAAATCCCAGTCCTTTTCAGTATGCTCTTCGAGTGGTTTTGAAATCGAAAGACCTGCATTATTCACTATTATATCCACTCCGCCAAATGCTAAAGTAGCCGCATCCAAAGCTTTTATTATCGTTTCGGCATTGGTAACATCCAATATTTCAGAAACAAAAACATCTTTTCCATATTGGAGTTTAAATTCTTCACTTGTTGCTTTCAAACGCACCTCATCTTTATCATTAATAAGAATACAGGCACCTTCATCTGCAAACTTTTTAGCAATAGCTTTCCCAATACCCCCTGCACTACCGGTAATAAGAGCAATTTTTCCCGATAATGCTTTTGGCTTTGGCATTCTTTGCAGCTTTGCTTCCTCCAATAACCAATACTCTATATTAAAGGCTTCCTGTTTTGGTAATGATGTGTATAATGAAATTGCTTCTGCACCTTTCATTACATTGATTGCATTAATATAGAATTCTGCTGCTACTCTGGCTGTTTGTTTGTTTTTTGCAAAAGCGAACATCCCAATGCCGGGATAAAGAATAACAACAGGATTAGCATCACGCATTGCCGGACTATTGGGATGTTTGCAGGAAGTATAATATTCTGCGTATATTTTTCTGTAAGCTTCAAATGCCGATTTAAGTTTTTCCCGTACAGAAGCTGCATCTTTTAAATCTTCGTTTGCTGATAAAGGAAGAACCAAAGGAGTGATCTTGGTGCGAAGGAAATGATCAGGACAACTTGTACCCATGTGAGCTAATTTATCCAGGTCATTAGAATTGATATATTCTAATACACGTTCATCATCGGTGAAATGGCCAATCATACTCATATTAGAAGAACAAAGCCCCCTTAAAAAAGGAGCCAACATAACCGCCTGCTGTAATCGTTGTTCCGCAGGTAAGGATTGAATTTTATTTCCCCCGAAAACCGGTTTGTTTTTACCAATATTATCCTGCAAGTAGTCGGCGCACCGTTCTATTACTTCTAATGTATTGATGTAACTCTCATAAGCCGTATCGCCCCAGGTAAATAAACCATGAGACCCTAAAATGATTCCGTGGATACCCGGATTTTCATCTAAACATTTTTTAAGTTGCAAGCCCAGATCAAAACCTGGTCTTTGCCATTTTACCCAGCCAACAGTACCCTTAAATAATTCTTTCGTTATACGTTCACCATCTTTTGCAGCAGCAATTGCTATGGCTGCATCTGGGTGCAAATGATCTATATGTTTAAAAGGAAGAAACCCATGTAATGGAGTATCAATTGATGGAGCTTTTGAATTCAGGTCATAGATGCAATGATTGAGTAGCTCCACCATTTCATCTTCATACTCAATACCACGGTATACATTTTTTAAAGAACGTAACCGATCGACATACAAAGCAGCCAGGCCATTTTTTTTCAACGTTCCAAGATCACCACCAGATCCTTTCACCCACATTACTTCTGTTTCTTCCCCGGTCAAAGGATCTTTCGCCATTGCTTTGCAGGATGTATTGCCCCCGCCATAATTGGTCAACCGAAGATCAGCACCCAATAAATTTGAGCGATAAATCAGCAAGGCCACTTCATCACCATTGAAAGATGCCGCTGTTGAATTATCCCATAAGTAGCTTACATGACTGAAATTTTTTATAGCAACACTTGCCGAATCACTTTTCAAATCTGTTTCCTTTATCATATACTTTTAAATTATAATCAATTTCCATTAGTTATGAAAAATTATTTTTTCAGTTTTTATACCTAATCTATAACTACAACGATATCCTTATCACTTATAAAAATTGACCGTATTTGTTAACTTACAGAATGGTCAAATTAAAAGTGAACCATGCCTTCATTTATACTTACTGTCCAAGCCAAAATTTTAAAAACTATTTAATTATTTCATTCCAGTTTATTTCATCATTATGAGAATGTGTAAAGCCAATAGCCCGTTCTGCATCAATTGTTTCTGCATCTCTAAAAGCCATTACGTAAGTTTTGCGCCATTCATTGGAAGTATTTCCGCCGGAACCATGTACAATTTTTTCATCATGAATAGTAATGCTTCCCCTTGTGACAGGAAGGTATAAAATCTCATCAGCTTCTTTCATTTCTATCACCAGAGTGTGGCTTTCATCCCTACTTATTTCAATATCGCCATCAGTATTGCTGTATTTTTTTGGGGAATGTTTTCTTAAACTGTTCTCCTTATTGCTTCCAGGAACTACCTGAAGGCAACCATTGTCAATAGTTGCATCATTTAATGCAAGCGAAAATGTTGCAGTCCAGGTATTGTCTGTTTTAGGCCAGTAGCCTAAATCCTGATGCATGGAGAACTCGGCACCAGCCTTGTTAGGTTTCTTTCCTAAAAATTGTTCATAGTCCATTGCAGCACTACCTTCGTACAGCTGATTGACTATATTTTGTGCAATTAAAAAAAATGTATTATTCATCAGCTCCGGGCAGTATTTGCTGGGTAACATAGCATTTACCAGTTTAAAATCTTCTATTGGCGTGCCGTAAGGTTGGCTCATATCGCAAAAATCTTTTTTCATTTCTGCTGCTTTACTACCCGAAACTAAGGCATCAAAATAGGGTTCAATTGTTTGTAGTTCCGCTTCAGTTAATACGTTAGTTAAAATTAAATACCCCTTTTCGCCATACTGTGTCACTTCTTCAGGTGTTACAAAGTAATTGTTACCTTGCCTGCGGTGATGGCCTGATGATGGTTGACTAGCTTTTGTCATTGTTGTATTTTTTGTTTTTATAAATATTAATGAATAATCCTTCAAAACATATTTTAGAATATGGAAGAGTTTATTTTAAAAATTATCTTTAAAAAACGATTTCTTCATTTGATATTTAATAAACTAACTCGTATAAAAATCGAGATTTTCGCTACTTTCATTTCAATAATTATTTGATCGAATTACCATATCCTACCAGTAATACAGAAAGAATAATGGTAATGATACCGACAATCACTGTTGTTATTGTTTTTTTGCTTACCCCTTTCCATTCTTTTAATACGAGACCCCACATATTAGCTACAAGGATTATAAAAGCCATATGCAGAATCCATGAACTGGCCCCATTTCCAAGTTTACTTTCACCCATACCATAGAAAAAAAACTGGAGAAACCAGGTAGTTCCTGCCAATGCGGCAAAAAGATAATTGGATCTTAAAGGAGTTTTTTTGTTGGTATAATCACCGAAAGTTTTATTTCTAGCATTTAGGATCATGCACCAGATAAAATTGGTAGTAAGCCCTCCCCATAATAACACAATATAGATCACATTATTGCGAAATAAAAACTCGCCTTCACCGGGGTGGGCAGTTGTCCATACTTCATTTGCCACCATAGCCATAGGTTTACCGGATTCAAGACCAAAATTGAAACAGGCACTTAATACGCCTGATATAATGGAAACAAAAAGACCCAAACCAAATTTGTATTCAGTTTTCATTTTCAAGCCATGTGAATCATTCATAGCACCAGCACTTAATTGTCTTTCTTTCATCATTCCGGCTTTTCCACAAAAAATAATACCAATAATACATACAATTAAACCTGCTAAAACAATTAATCCCCAATAGGAACCAATCAGTATGCTGAATGTGTCTTTACCTTCTTTAGGAAATACGTCATAATAAACTGATGGTATTAGCGAGCCAAACACCATGCATAAACCCAGGATAATACTGCTGCCAAGTGAAACACCAAGATAACGTACACCTAAGCCATACGTTAACCCCCCAATGCCCCAAAGCAAACCAAATAAATAAGTGATCCCCAGAGTGGCTGTATCAGTTTGGTTAATAATATCAATAAAACCCGGAATGGTTAGGTATGCAGCAAGAGGAGGAACAATAAGCCAAGAAAATAGCCCCCCTATGATCCAATAGCTTTCCCAAGACCAGCCCTTTACTTTTTTAAAAGGAATATAAAAACTGCCAGAGGCAAAACCACCGATAAAATGAAAGATAATCCCAAAAACTACCTGCATATAATGTTTACTGAATTGTAAGTTAAATACAGCCTGCTGTAAAAGTAATCATCAGTTTAAATGTATCTGTTATGGACTGTCATGATTCTAAATTGACAAAGAGATATTTTTACTATCTTCAAACCCGAAAGTATTTTATCGTATCAGTTAAGAGTTATTCAACTTCATTGGCGTTGCGTTGTTGAAAATATTAGTTCTTTGAAAGTATTGTCAGTATTGAGTTTTCGAGGATTTTGCTTGGAAATGATTTGAATTTTAAAAAATCAAAAATCTTATACTTAGCTGAAATTCAATCGTTTATGAATTCAGGTAAATATTTATTCTCTCAAATTATAGGGTTAATATCATACAAACAGTTTCAAACCATTGTTAACAGGCACTTTGGTGACTATTAGGTAAAGGATTTCAGTTGTTGGAAACAATTTTTATGCATGGCTTTCGGACAGTTAACACATCTAAAAATTATCAGCGATACTATGATGTGTTTAAAAGCTAATGCAGGAAAAATGTATCATTTATGAATCGGCGAAGTGGTAGCTGTTAGTACAATAACAAGGGCAAATGAGAATCGTTCTTTTCAAATTTATGAAGACCTTGCCATGTTGCTTATTAAAGAAGCAACACAACTATATTGTCTGGATGATGACTTAGAGGTATCTCTTCAGGTAAATATTTTTGCCATTGATGCAACTACAATTGATATGTGTCTTTCTGCTTTTTGCTGGGCTACATTTAGAAGTACAAAGGGTGGCATTAAGTTACATACTCAACTAGATTTAAAAACTTCAATACCTGAATTTATTTTATTCTCTAATGCATCTGTTCATGATGTGAATGTGTTGGATGTTATACATTTTGAAGCCAATAGTTTTTATATAATGGACAGAGGATACGTAGATTACAAAAGGCTTTACAAGATTCATTTATGTGGAGCATTCTTTGTTACAAGGGCTAAGGACAATATGAATTATAGAAGATTATACTCGCACCAAAAAGATATTGCTACTAGTATCTATTATGATCAATCCATTACCTTCAATAATTTTTATGCGGCTTTAGATCATCCTGAAAAAATACGAAGAATAAAATTTAAGGATGCACAGTTTGGAAAGGTATTAATATTTCTTACCAACAACTTTCATCTGAGTGCAACTGAAATTGCACAGCTCTATAAACATCGGTGGAAAATCGAACTATTTTTTAAATGGATTAAACAACATCTGAAAATAAAATCATTTTGGGGTCAGTCAGAAAATGCCGTAAAAACACAAGTATGGATAAGTGTTTCGATTTATGCTTTAGTTTCCATTGCTAAGAAACGATTTCTACTAAAACAGAGCCTTTACGAAATCCTACAGGTTTTAAGTATCTCTATTTTTGAAAGAATGCCCATAAATCAACTGTTTCAGCAAACTCAATTACAATATTTCAAAGAACAAAAAGATAATCAATTGACTATATTAGATTTATAACGCAACGCTATTGATTCAACTTTAACTCCTTATTAATTTCACATTAAGGTTTAAAGAGCTTTATAATTATCCAAAGCGGTTTGAAACATGAAGATCAATAATATATATAAGATAATCACAGTAGATGAACTTTCCTCTACCCCCAAATATATGCAACTGGCGAATTCAATTATAAAAGGAATAGATGAAGGTAACCTTGAAAAAGATGAAATGCTTCCATCCATTAATGAATTGAGTTATGAATTTGACATTGCAAGAGACACTGCTGAACGCGCATATAAGCATTTGAAAAAGCTGGGTATATTAGGCTCGGTTCCGGGCAAAGGATACTTTATTCTGAGTACAGATATAAAGAAACAACTTAAAATATTTTTATTATTTAACAAACTCAGTTTTCACAAAAAACTTATCTACGATTCTTTTGTTGAGTCACTTGGTAATGACGTTTCAATAGACTTTTACATTTACAATAATGACTTCCTGTTATTTAAAAAACTGCTTACCCAAAGAAAAGAAGATTATAATTACCTAGTGATAATACCACATTTTGTGGAAGGTTGGGAAAAGGCATATGAAATCATTAATTCATTACCCAAAGACAAATTAATTTTACTAGATAAAAAAATCCCTAATATCATTGAAGAATTTGGCAGTGTTTATGAAAATTTTGAAAAAGATATTTTCGTTGCCTTGGAAAAGGCCAAACCACAGCTCAGTAAATATCATACTATTAACATCATATTCCCTGAACACTCCTATTACCCTTTAGAAATATTAAAAGGGTTTAAGCATTTTTGTCAGGAATATGCATTTCACAGCAAAGTTGTTTATGATATAAATGTTGAATCTCTTAAAAAGGGGGAAGTATATATTAATTTAATGGAAGCAGACCTAGTAACCCTGATTGAAAAAATTATTTGCAGTAAACTAAAAATCGGTAAAGATATTGGTGTTATATCCTACAATGATACACCGCTTAAAAAAATTATCCTTTCCGGCATCACTACTATTTCTACAGACTTTCAAATGATGGGAAAATTAACTGCTAAACTTATCCTTGAAAAATCGAAGGCCCAAATTGAAGTCCCCTTTTATCTTAACCTTAGATCTTCATTGTAAGTTACATAATAAAATAACCTGACTTGTGCCCTCATTAATCTTCTGTTAAACACAGACTTCGGAGTAACATACCATAGGTATTATTTTACTGAAAATTACTTAAATAAAAATTACAATTAATCGGATAATCATAACAGTTCGTAACAGTTCAGCAAGGCTCAATTAGTAGTTTTAAATTTTTTATTTATACCATAATTAAATTCAAAAGTCTTAGCTTAATCTAAAGTTGAAAGAAAAAATACTTCTCTTAAAACGTGAACATGATCCTGAATAAATACAGCCGAATTATTACCGAAGATATAAGCCAGCCCTCTTCAAGAGCTATGCTTCATGGAATAGGGCTTACCCGTGAAGATTTAAAAAAGCCACAGGTAGGAATTGCAAGTGCCGGTTACGAAGGGAACCCCTGCAACATGCATTTAAACGAACTTGCAAAAACGGTAAAGGAAGGAGTACAAAATGCTGGTTTGATTGGATTGATATTTAATACTATTGGTGTGAGCGATGCCCTTTCCATGGGAACAACAGGTATGCGCTATTCCCTTCCTTCACGAGATTTAATTGCTGATTCTATTGAAACAGTAGTAAGTGCACAATGGTATGATGCAATAATCCCAATAATGGGTTGCGATAAAAACATGCCGGGAGCTGTAATGGCCATGTGCCGGCTAAACAGGCCGTCTCTTTTAATTTATGGTGGAACAATTTATTCAGGCAACTATAAAAATAAAAAGATAAACATTCTGTCTACACTCGAAGCCTATGGAGAAAAAATAGCCGGTACAATAACAGAGGAGGATTTTGAAGGTATTATTATGAATGCCTGCCCGGGTGCCGGCGCCTGTGGCGGAATGTACACAGCCAACACCATGTCGGTAGCTATTGAAGCTATGGGATTAAGCCTTCCTTATAGTTCATCTAACCCTGCACTTAGTAAAGAAAAACAAAAAGAATGCCTGGAAGCAGGTGTACATATTTATAATCTTTTAAAAGAAGATATTAAACCCTCTGACATCCTCACAAGAGAATCGTTTGAAAATGCTATAACAGTTATAATGGCATTAGGCGGTTCCACTAATGCTGTTCTCCACTTAATAGCCATAGCCAGGAGTGCTAATATTGATTTAACGCTTGAAGATTTTCAACGAATAAGTAATCAAACACCTTTGCTGGCAGATTTAAAACCAAGCGGAAAATTTCTGATGGAAGATTTGCATTTGGCCGGGGGAACACCTGCTGTTATGAAAGAACTTTTGAATAACGGTTATCTTCATCCAAACTGTTTAACAGTAACAGGTAAAACGCTTGCTGAGAACCTAGCTGTAGTTCCTTTATTAGACAATAGTTTTAATATACTTGCACCTTTTGATAAACCTTTAAAAGAAAGCGGCCATATAAATATTTTGTATGGTAATATTTCACCACAGGGGGCTGTTGCAAAAATCACCGGTAAAGAAGGTGAACAGTTTGAAGGACCTGCAAAAGTTTTTGATGATGAAGTTTCTGTCATTCGGGCTATTGAAAAATCAGAAATAAAAAATGGCGATGTTATTGTAATAAGATATGAAGGACCTAAAGGCGGGCCTGGTATGCCCGAAATGCTTAAAGCAACTGCCGCAATTATGGGGGCAGGCTTAGGAAAATCAGTAGCCATCATTACCGATGGAAGGTTTTCGGGTGGCACTCATGGGTTTGTTGTTGGCCATATTACACCCGAAGCATACAATGGTGGTGTAATTGCCTTATTGTGTAATGGTGATACCATTAGTATAAATATTTCTGCAAAAACAATCAATGTAAAACTTTCAGATGAAGAATTGGAAAAGAGAAGGCTGCTATGGAAACAGCCTGAATTGAAATATAAAAATGGTATCTTGTTTAAATACGGTTTAAATGTTTCATCTGCAGCTACAGGTTGTGTAACAGATGAAAGAAATTTTTAAACACCCTGTTTTCTAAATATATAAGAAGTAAAAGCATATTGTTGAATGAATGCCATAAACAAAATGAGAATTATTGACAGTCACCTGCACCTATGGGACATCAACCGCTTTAAATATCCCTGGTTAGACAGTGTTCCAGCTATAAAAAAAAACTTCTTTGTTGAGGATTATCAGAAAGAGACAAATGATTTTTGTATAGAAAAAATGGTTTTTGTACAAGCCGAATGTCTCCCACAACAATGTATCAAAGAAGTTGATTTTGTAATGGAGCAAGCGATAAAAGATAACCGCATACAGGGAATTGTAGCATACGCTCCTGTTGAAGACCACCCAAAATTTAAAAATATTTTACAAAAACTAAAAGAAATAAAAATTGTGAAAGGAATTCGTTGCATGTATGATGATGATCCTGAACTATGTTGCAATACTTCTTTTTTAGAAAGCGTTAACAGCCTGCCTGCATATAATTTGAGTTTTGATATAAGTGTAAAACCACATTCCATACCGGCTACAATAAAAATGATAAAGGAATGTCCTCATACCCTGTTTATCCTTGACCACTTAGGTAAACCAGATATAGAAAACAATGGCATTGAACTGTTTAAAAAAAACATGGATAAACTTGCAAGCTTTCCAAATGTGGTAGCCAAAATTTCCGGTTTACTTACTGAAGCAGGAAGCAAGTGGTCATTAAATTCTATTCAACCATATGTTGATTATGCAATAAAGTGTTTTGGATACGACCGTTTACTTTTTGGGAGCGATTGGCCGGTGCTGTTATTAGCAGCTTCGTTTAACGAGTGGGTTTCAAATTTGTTTCAAATACTGGGTAACACTTCTATAACTGATTTAGAAAAAATATTTTATACCAATGCAATGAAAGTGTACAGGCTTTAGTTTAAAAAATAATTAGTTATGCCTTCAAATATAAATATTGACTACAGCATCCAAATGCCAAAAAAAGTATTTCCGATATCCATTATTGGCGCCGGCGGAATTGTTCATGATGCCCACTTACCCGCTTATAAAAAAGCCGGATGGGAAGTGTTTGGGATATTTGACCCAAATACAGAAAAAGCAAATTCATTGGCGGAGAAGTTTGCAATTCAACATGTATTTACTTCTTTATCTGAAATGATAGCAACAGCTTCGGCTAATATTATTTACGATATTGCAGTACCGGCTTCGGCATTGCAACAGGTACTGGAAGCATTACCACAAAACGCTATTGTGCTGATGCAAAAACCTATGGGAGAAAATATCCAACAGGCAAATGAAATTATGAAGGTTTGCAAAAGCAAGAATTTTATAGCCGCCATGAATTTTCAAATGCGCTTTGTACCCGCAGTAATTGCAGCCAAAAATATGATTGCTGCAGGCCACATAGGTGATTTGCACGATATGGAAATAAGGATGAATATTTATCATCCCTGGCATTTATGGGAATTTCTTTTTGGTATCCCTCGCATGGAAATGTTATATCATAGTATTCATTATATGGATTTATTGAGATATTTTTTTGGAGACCCACGAAAAGTATATGCCAAAACGCTGAAGCATCCTAAAATGATGCAACTGGCTTCCACCAGGTCGGTTATTTTATTAGAATATGATGACATTATTAAAGCTCACATTAACACGAACCATGGGCATGAATTTGGGTTGAAGTACCAGGATTCTTTTATTAAATGGGAAGGAACAAAAGGAGCCATTAAAACCACTTTGGGATTAAATATTAATTACCCGCATGGGGTTGAAGATACTTTTGAATACTCGTTATTATCAGCAGATGAAGAACCACAATGGGTTTCAAAAAAGCTGAACGCCTCCTGGTTTCCAGATGCATTTATTGGTTCTATGGCTAATCTCATGTGTTTCGCAGAAGGCTCTTCCCCTGTATTAATAAACAGCGCCGAAAGTGCTTATAAAACAATGCAGGTAGTAGAAGCAGCATATGAATCAAGTGATGGCGGTGGTACTAAGGTTGATTATTAACCATACAGGATATTAATAACACGGACCTTATTTAACAGTATCTCAATTCAATTATTTTTTTGCAGAATTTTTTCTTCCCAAAAAATGATACAAACAGTTCAAGATAGTTAGATATTTTTTTACCACCTTTCATTGATTTTGGTTTGTCTTTTTTTTAACCAATTTTGCAATCTCATTTTTATTTGTAAATAATTTTAACCTGTTCAAGAATTAAAGAGTAAAGCCAATATGAAACCATCCATTCTTGTTATAGGAAGTTCCAATACGGACATGGTAATTAAAGCCAGCCATTTACCTGCGCCGGATGAAACAATTCTTGGTGGTAATTTTTTATGAATGCCGGTGGCAAAGGAGCTAACCAGGCTGTTGCGGCAGCAAGGCTTGGTGGATTTTTTTCAAAATAAACCCGAATAAATTTCAAGGTGAAGAAGCGAGGGTTGGGATAATGAAACAATAATTACAATTTTGGATTAGCAGGCTTAACCGGGCTTTCAAAAGTATTAGCTCCCCTTGTTTTTAGTTTTCTCCTAAACACTTTATCTCCTGCCAAAACATATAGAAAATTAAAGTCACTACCCCCGAAACATAAATTGGATGCTTGTACGTTTGAAGTTGGCATTGGTATTATCGCATTTACACGTCCCACCTGGTCCAATACCTGGATGCCTGATCTTGTTGCAACAAATACCCGCCCGGCCGTATCACATTTAAGACCACCAGACCAGGCGTTATCTTCATCATCTGGTACATGCAACCAGCCATAACGTTGTTTATATAAAAGTGTTCCGTCTGGTTTTATTTTATATACCCATATCCAATGAGTAGCCGATTCGGTAATATATAATTGAGTTTGGTCGGGAGAAAATGTAATGCCATTTAGAAATTTTAATCCTTCATCCACCATTATTTTTTTTCCATCAGGTTTTATTAAATAAAGTTTACCGGGCATGGTAACTCCATTTGGCGCTGTCAAATAAATGTTTCCATTATTTGCAACTGTCAAATCATTACCTGCAATTTTATCAGCAACCAATGTTTCTTTTCCATTTGCATCATAACATAAAATTTGTTTTGTTCTTCCTGCAATTGTATAGCGTTTACCATCAGGCCCAAAACAAATACCACCTGCAGCTTTCCCATTTTTGTTTAATACAATCAATGTGCCATTCAATTGAATTTTATACATTTTTGAATTTGATATATCCTGATAAAATACTTCACCTGCTGCATTGGCTGCTATGCCTTCAGTCAACTTATATCCCTGCCCAACCAATTCCCAATCTTCGCCGGGAATAAGCAAGTCACTTAAAAACTGGTTTTTTGAATTTCCTTTTGTTACCGGCTTTGGCCAATCTTTCCAAAGCCATCGCATGGCCTGTGGAAAAATTGCTGTACCCTGGTTACCGTTATGACTGCCTTCACCCCAAACATGGTTTACTTCATAACCGGAAAATGTAAGTGCCCTTTCCATTGTTTCATTTGCTTTCCACCAATCACCAGCATAAATATTTAAGTCATTAGAGCCATCCTGCAAAAAAACTCTTATTGGTTTGGGTTCATATTTACGAATGAGTGTTGGATAGCGGTCGCCACCCCGCAACCCTGTATAAGTACCAATAGCACTAAACACTCTTGAAAACTCTTCCGGATGCTCCCATGCTGCCGTGAAGGCGCAAATAGCCCCGCTGCTTGCTCCTCCAATAACACGGTCGTTACCACTTTTTGATAAATAGATGGCACGTCCATCACTTGTTTTTTGTTTTTCTACTTCAGGTAAAATTTCAGTAAGAATAAATCGGGCATACGCATCGCCTAATCCATCATATTCAAAACTTCGGTTAAACCGGTTAAGTGCATTAGCACCACTATCCGCCAATACTTTTCCGGGTGAAATAAAAACACCGATTGTAATTGGCATTTCATTTTTATAAATAAGGTTATCAAATACAGTCGTTGCTTTCCATTGCATACCATCCTGATTTATATAAACACAGGCAGGTATATGTGGTTTGTATTGAGCAGGCACATATACTAAATATTCCCGCTGTGTGCCCGGAAAAATATCAGAATGGTTATATACAAATTTTAATATTTCGCCTTTGGGTACACCCGGGTGTTCGATGCTGGCAGAATCAAGGGGATATGTTTCATTGGTCGCCTGTGCAGCGACAAGGTTTTGAACAAGCATTAATAAATAGAAGAAAAACTGTTTCATGATGAATCTTTATTAATCAGTTAAGATTTAAAATTAAGAACGACGAATCAGGTGTGCAACCTAATTATTCGCAACCGGAGTTTTACAGAACTAAACAGCTTATTTGTAAGATAGTCAAGAAAGATTGCTGTCTGTACTGAACTGTACTGAGGTTCAATTAATACTATTTTTTTTATTTTTCTTTGTAAATCATGTTGCAGAAATTTTAATTAATATAAAATGAAATAACCATTCAAAAGCTCACTATTGCAGCAGCCGTTGATGATTATTTTAGGTGCTAAAAGTTGAAGCCATGATTGGTTATTCTATCCAGCATTAGGCGGGACAAGCTGTTGCCAAAAAAAATAAAAAATAAACACATGAAAATATACTCTTTCGCATTCATCTCTGCCTGCCTGCTGGTTTCTAACATTTGTTTTTCGCAAACTTTTTTTTCAGCAAAAGATTTTATTAATCCGCCACAGTCAGTAAAAGTGCATATATGGTGGCATTGGATGGACAATGCCATTACCCGGGAAGGAATAACAAAAGACCTGGAATCTATGAAACAACAGGGCATTGTACAGGCAACCATTCTGGATGTAAGTTTATTCGACCAAAAAGACTTTGGGGTTCCCCCGGTTAAATTAAATTCACCGGAGTGGTATGCTATGTTCCAATGGGCATTACAGGAAGCTAACCGATTAGGTATAACAATAGGTGTGCATAATTGTGACGGATGGAGTACAAGTGGGGGGCCATGGATTACCCCGGAAAAATCGATGAAGCAATATGCATGGACTAAAATGATTACAACTGGCGGAAAGACTTTATCTGTATCACTGGCAAAACCATTTGCACGAAATAATTTTTACAGCGATGCAGCCGTTGTTGCGTATCGTACCGGTCAAACACCTAACTCTTTTCAAAAAGCAAAACCAACAGCAATATTGAATGATAGTACAGACGCCTCGTATGTATTGGATGGGGACCCGGGCAGTTCGGTAAATTTGAAAAAGGGAAATCATATTCTTATTTCTTTCCCCACCAAATTCAATGCAGAAAAAATTGTTATTCATTTGCGAAGGCCATTTACATGGGCTAATATGGCAAAAATTAAAAGCAATTTCACTTTATCGGCCTCTGCTAATGGGCTGAATTTTACAAAAATAAAAGACTTTGAATTAACTGGTTTTAATGAATCCTTTGAAACTGCAATAACAGCTGCGGGTGCCCGGTATTTTAAATTAGTCTTAACCGATTTCTCTAATCCGGATTCCTGGCATTGGTATCAAATATCAGAAGTGGAGCTATTGAAAAAAGATGAACAAGCGTCTTATTCACCGGGCATTGCCCATCTGCTGGAGAAAACGGTAGCCATCAAACCTGCGAATAAGAATTATTTTAAAAGTGATGACCAAAATTCAGTAAAAGAAATGATACCGGAAGATTCTGTGCTTGATATTACGGCTTACATGAATGCAGACGGAATATTAAAATGGCAAGCACCGGAAGGTAACTGGTGTATTATTCGTTTTGGATATACTACCACCGGTGTTACAAACGCACCTGCTAATGCAGAAGGAACAGGATTGGAATGTGATAAAATGGACCCGGAAGCTTTAAATTTTCATTTCAACAGTTTCCCTAAAAAATTAATTGATGCTGCTGGTAAATATACAGGCAATACATTTAAGTTCTTACTGGTTGACAGTTGGGAATGTAATTACCAGAATTGGACACAAAGTTTTCCAAAAGAGTTTGAAAAAAGAAGAGGGTATAACCTCATTAAATTTATTCCTGTATTATGTGGTGATGTGGTAAACAGTGCTCAACAGTCAAATGCCTTTTTATATGATTTCCGTAAAACAATTGCTGATTTAATTGAAGTAAATTATTATAAACGCTTTAGTGAACTATGCCATCAAAACAAACTGGAATTTCACAGCGAAGTTATCTATGGCGATACTGATTACCCACCACTCGATATTTTAAAAACCAATAGTTACGTTGATTTGCCGATGTTTGAATTCTGGTCCCACCCCAACAAACAAGCTATCCCTGAGTATGTGCCAACTTCGCAACCTGAGTTCAGCTTCCCTTTATATTCTTCTGTATTGTATAATAAACCGGTGATTGGCGCCGAAGCCTATACCAGCCTTGCTAATTACAGCGAATCGCCCTGGTATTTAAAATCCTATGGCGACAGGGCTTTTTGTTCCGGTATCAATCAAATGATTCTTCATAGTTATGTACACCAGCCTGCAGATAAAAAACCCGGACTGACATTGGGGCCTTTTGCCTCACATTTTAATCGTAATAATCCGTGGTGGCAATTTGCTTCCGGCTGGATGGACTATCAATCCAGGGTACAGTATTTTTTGCAAAAAGGAGAAACAATTTCCGATATATTATTTTATGCGGGGGACCAATTACCTCAATATGTACAAAATGATTTTCTTAAAAACCTGTCCTTCGGTTATCGTGCCAATGCCTGCAATTTCGATATATTGAAAAACAAAGCAACTATACAAAATGGAAAGATTGTTTTTGCAAAAACCCAACAGTATAGTTTGCTGGTATTGCCTGATAATAATGCCATGGAATTGGAAACGCTGCAGCGCATTGCACAATTAGTAAAAGAAGGTGCTGTTATTTACGGACCTAAACCAATAACAACTTTTTCATTAAAAGGATTAAAAAACAAATCAGCACTTCTTGCTTTGGCTAATGAAGTATGGGGAACAACCCCTGCCAAGGATGGTTCACATGCTTATGGAAAAGGAAAAGTTTACTGGGGTAGTTCTGTAAACGAGGTATTAAAACAAATTAACCTTACTCAGGATTTCAGCACGGGCCAGCCCGACTCACTGAACCTGATGTATATTCACAAAAAAACCAACGATGCGGATATTTATTTTGTAGCCAACCAACAAAACAATACAATAATTCGTGAATGCGTATTTCGTGTAGGAAAGAAAAATGTTGAAATATGGAACCCTCAATACGGTAGTGTAATCAACCCATCCAAATACAAAATTGACCGGGATGGCATTCATATACCTGTAAGCTTTCTGCCTCGTGAAGCGCTGATATTTGTTTTTACCAACAAGCCATCTAAAAAAAGTGTTGAGCCGGGTATCCCGGAAATAGTAACGATTAATAACTTCAAAGGCAGCATACAATTTTCGCCTGCCTACCCAGATGATATTCCTGCTGTTGACATATCTTCTTTCAAATCATACACTGATTTTGAAAATCCCGCTGTCAAATATTTTTCTGGTATAGCAAAATATACTATTCAATTTGATGAGCCTGCAAATATTGCTAAAAATGATTCGGTGCTATTGAGTATTGGTAATATAGAAGCAACTGCTGAACTGCGATTGAACAAAAAATTGCTGGGTTATGTATGGATGCCTGATTTTAAATTGAAAGTAAGTGGTCTTCTTCAGTCACAAAACACATTGGAGATTACAGTTGCCAATGCCTACCGCAACCGGATTATCGGGGATTATAAACAATACGACAGCTTAAAGAATGTATGGACATCTGCTGACATGTCACAATTTTCATCAAATAAAGAGAAGATGTTGAAACCATCTGGTGTAATCGGGCCATTACAGTTAATCATTTACAGGAAGCCATCGAAATAATATTTATTAGTTAGTACGATATCTCATACTTAATATAAGTTATACCGCCTCTCAAACATGTATAAATAATTATAAAATGAACGGTAAAAAAAAGACACTACTTGTATTAATTGTTTTTTGCAGTTTTTTTGCATCTGCTCAAAAGTTTGATCAACTGGCAAAAACACCGCCAAAAGTTAATATGGAAAAGAGCATTGTACTGATTAAAATTCCTCCCCATTCCGTAAAGGTTTACCAATTTATTAAAAAGTCCAGGTAGTTTTAATGTAATCGTTAGTTGATATTAAAAGGCATTTGTATCATAACTTAAAATAAAATAAAATGAAAGCAACTTTAAAGTACTTAATTATATTCTCAAGCATAATCTTTTATTTAGGCATAAATTCTACAATTGGTCAAACGTCTCGTTTTCGGATTGAAAGGTTTATAAATAACAAAGGAGATACACTTAATTATCGTTTATTATATCCCGATAATAATACTTTACAAAAGTATCCGCTAGTTATATTTTTACATGGCTCGGGTGAAAGAGGAAATGACAATGAAGCACAATTGAAATGGGGAGTAATGAATTTTGCTTCAGATAAAATGATGATTGCTCATCCTGCAATTGTAATTGCGCCGCAGTGTCCTCTGAACATGTCATGGAACAATGCTACAGAAAATAGAAGTACACGGGAATTAAATTTAAATTTTTCACCTTCAAAACCAATGGAACTTATGATTGCTCTTATTCAACAGCTTATTAAAACGACGCCAATAGATACTAATAGAATTTATATCACAGGTTTGTCCATGGGTGGTTATGGCACATATGATGCCATCGAAAGATATCCACATCTTTTTGCAGCAGCATTACCGGTTTGCGGAGCAGGTGATATTTCAAAAGCATCGACCATTGCACACATTCCTATTTGGATTTTTCATGGTGCAGAAGATCCAACAGTTAATCCGCTTTATTCAAGTGATATGGTTAATGCTTTGCTTAAAGCTGGCTCACGTCCAGGGTTTACACTATACCCGGGTGTTGGACATTTTTCCTGGCTAGCAGCTTACAGTGACTCTTTAATGTTTGATTGGCTTTTTAAACAGCATAGGTAGTTTGGTAAAAAATTTAAATTCCGCAACATCAGCTAACAAAACTTGCTGAAAGGTGGGGTGGATGCAATGAATATCACACTTGGTGCAATACCTGTTCGAAAGATGCAATAGATAAGAATATCTTAGTCAAAGACCCCTGAAATAGTAACGATTAATAACTTTAAAGGCAGCATACAATTTTCTCCTGTATACCCGGATGATATTCCTGCTGTTGACATATCTTCTTTCAAATCTTATACTGATATTGAAAATTCCGATATCAAATATTTTTCGGGTGTAGCAAAATATATCATTCAATTTGATGTGCCTGCAAATATTGCTAAAAATGATTCGGTGCTATTGAGTATTGGTAATATAGAAGCAACTGCTGAACTGCGATTGAACAAAAAATTGCTGGGTTATGTATGGATGCCTGATTTTAAATTGAAAGTAAGTGGTCTTCTCCCAGGCACAAAACACATTGGAGATTACAGTTGCCAATGCCTGCCGAAACCGCCTGATGTTGCACGTTTTCGTTTTGCCCATCATATAGTTGATTTTACAAAAGGTTCGCAACCCGATGAAATCGCTGTGAAAGTAACAGAGCGAAAATAAATTGACTTCATTTAAAAACATTCTTTTCATTCAGGTACAAAAACATTTCGGCTGCATGCCAGGTATGCGTCAGTTAATCATTTACAGGAAGCAATGAATAAACAACAACAGAAATTACAGGGACTTGTCATTAAAAGCTTTTAACTCTTCAGGATACAAAAATTTTCAGATGATGCCCATTGTGAGGTAAAATCATTTTTCAGGTTATATCTTTCTGCTTTATCAGGTGATTTTAATTTGCAAAGACTGATTTATTGAAATTGCCACAGGATTTGTAAAAGATATAGTGATATCACTTATACCCTGCTTATAAGAAATAGCAACTGGTTTGCCTTCTTGCATTACGCTAACTGATTTTATTTTATTCAAATCTGTTTGCAGGCTGATGGCGGATAAAGCAAGACTACCATATTTTAACTGAATTTGATATGCCCATGCTTTTTTTGAAAATTGCTGAATATAGGTACCCCAACCTTCGGCAGCAGTAAAAGAAGAGCTGAAGTTTGTTTTGTTCCATCTGGGTGCAAAGCGAATATATCCTTTTGGACCATGATATTGAAAACCACAGGCATTTATAAATGACTTCATCCGCATCGGTATCGAAACCTAACCGGATTTATTCTTCAAAACTAAATTTCAGCTCATTAGCCCAATGCAGTTACCCTTCTACCATAAACGACCCATTTATTTTTGAAACAGATCTTTCTTTCGACGGCTCCATAAAATCATTGCTACTGTTATCATTTACCCGATAAGAAAATTTAATAGTTTGGTGAGCATCCATTTTTTTCTTTACCTCCGGAATTTCATTCCAGGTATGGCTGCTTCAATAATTCTTGTGTTGCCGTTTTAGTTTTTTGATTCATTAGTTTCAAAAATATAGCAACTATTTTAAACAGATGTACCACATTGAAATAATATTTATTCCAGGAATGGAACCTTTCTGTTGAGCTATATAATTGCTTTGTTATCTATATACTCATTCTCTTTAAAATATCACTTGCCTCTGTTTGAGTAGTCAGTGCAGGTTCAAAAATGTCTTAAAAAAAATAACCCCTGTTAGAAAACCGGAGTCTTTAACGATTGATGCTATTAAAAACCTTTTTTTAGAACCTTTATTTTTAGTTCCCGTGCTTACACCTTTTATTTTTCTTCCACTTAACCAAATTGCCCTCTTAAAAATTTCAATCCTTCTCTCGCAATTGTTTCACCTGAACCATCAATTGTTCTCCAGATAGAAGCGGCTTTTGCAATCACTTTTACTTCGGGTGTAAAAGATTCTATGACCAACTGACCTTTATAATTGATTGTTTCAAGTGCCCTTTTTATATCATTCCAGTTGGTATGATCCCAACCCGGGGTGCCCCTGTCGCTGCCACAGGCATGAAGCAATGCCAGCTTTTCGCCAGCTTTTATGATCGCTTCCCCTAAATGCTTTTCTTCAATATTCATGTGAAAGGTATCCAGGTGCAGGTAGAGCGAATCACTTCCTACTTTTTCAATTAGATTTAACCCCTGTTCGCAGGTATTTATAAAATCTGTTTCAAAACGGTTCAATGGTTCAATGGCCAATTTGATCTCTTTTTCTGCTGCATATTTACACAACTCTTTTAAATGAGCTACTACTGTTTTTTCCTGAAGTTCATAGTCTGCTACTGAGACTGCGTCTGCCCTTCCTACACTTGAGTACAAAGGCCCTACTACCAATTCGCCGCCAACAGCTTTGGTAAAATCAATGGTATCTTTTATATATTTTATTGAAGTTTGTTGTTGTTCCGTTGTGCCACGTAAATCCCTGTCGGGCCCAAAAGCTGCTGCTACAGATATGCAGCGGAGGTTGTTTTTTTCCAGGGCAGCTTTAATAGCAGCAGCATCTAACTGCAAAGGATCTTCTGCCGCTATTTCAACCGTATCAAATCCCCAATCAGCAAATGTTGAAAATAATTCTACACTTCCATTTACAAATGGAGAAGTAAATAGAAAAGTATTAATACCTATTGGATTCATGGTTGTTTGTTGTTTAGTTTATGCGTTATCGAAACTGATACATTCTTTCAATTCCTTTTCGGAGTAGGCCATGTTGTATTGTTTCAACACATCTGCTGGTACGCCATTCCATTGATTGGGCCTGTTACCTGCATAACCAATATCTTTTACCCCAATTTCTGACGTATAAAAACCTGTAAGGGTTAAATTACGCATGAGGTTAAAAAATGACACCCCTTGTTGCATGTTTGCTTTAGCCTTTTCGGGATAAGCAATTTCATCTACTATTTCAAGGCGTTGCTTTTCAGTAATGGCCGCAAAAGATTTCTCAAAATGTTTCAACGATTGCAGTTCCAGCCAGCGTAAGCCTCCTCTCATGGGCACCTGATGCTCTGGCACCCGAAACAACATTAACTACATCATAAACTTTAGGTGGCTTTTTTATTTGCAAATCTCCCATGGTGCAATCGAATTTTCAAACTCAAATATAGCTGAAATAAGCACAGAATATACTTACCGTAACATAACAGTTGAAAGGGCGAATTGTACTAAGCGGAAATGGTATATGGAAAATAGTTTACGGCCAACCTGAAAAAATGCTGCCCGACCAATTTAAAGCGGCGTCAAAAACTGCGTTATTGGCTGCCATGTCTATTGAAAATGCACCCGCCGTTTCTTTATCTAAGATTCAATTAAAGAAGACTGCCGCAGGTATTACGGCTGAGATTGATGCAGCAGGTGATGAAAGGTTTTTTAGGGATTTTAATAACAATAAAAAGTACCAGGGCGACAGCACCCATCAAATTAGCATGGGATTAATGAAATACCGATCTTTATCAAAGACAATACTTTTAATAATTTTGAAAAATCTAATTATAACTGGCTGTCGTTATCATGGAAGAACAACAAAGGAACTATAATTCGCACCGGAAACTACAAAATAAACTATACACAATATAACGAAGTGGGAAACTGTAAAATGAGTTGGCTATTCATGGTAAATACAAAAATTAAAATATGAAACTATTCCTTTTTGCCATCCTTTTTTTCTTCAATATCACAGCAACTGTTGAAGCCCAATCAATCCAAAAGACGATCAGTCTGTTTGATGGCAAAACCTTTAATGGCTGGGAAGGAGATACAGTAAATACCTGGCGCATTTTCAACAATGCTTTAATGGGCGGAAGCCTTACAGAAACAGTACCGCACAACGAATTTCTTGCCACCACCGAAAGCTTCGGCGATTTTGAATTGATGCTTGAATTTAAAATAACCGGTACCGGCTTTGTAAATGCAGGTGTGCAGTTTCATAGTGAACGTTCAAAAAACCCAGCTTATGAAATGATTGGCTACCAAGCTGATTTGGGAGAAGGTTATTGGGCAAGCCTGTACGATGAATCGAGAAGAGATTTAACCATTGTACAACCAGACAGTGCATTGATACAAAAAATTCTTAAACCAGCTACGTGGAACCGTTTTAAAATAAAAAGTGTTGGACGAAGGATACGCATTTGGTTAAATGATGTGCAAACAGTGGACTATAGTGAACCCGATGAAAAAATTATCCATACCGGAAAAATTGCATTGCAGGTCCATGGTGGCGGAAAGGCATTGGCTGCTTACCGGAATATTAAGATAATCAGGCTATAGAGATTGATGCAAACTATTAAGGTTATTTTTTTACTACCTGCGATATGTGTCTTAGAAATCAATTCATTTATAAGACAAACTGAAATATCATTATTAAACATCGTTGTGTCGCACACTTGATTTGAGCACTAGCCGCAGCAAAGGATGTCCATAAAAAAAATACAAAATAAGACTAATGATATTTATAAATGGACTTAAAAAACAACTTCAATGCTTTACACATTCATGTTAGTACTGATGAGGTTTTACGGATTGCGAAAGGAAGGGAATTCCAAAATAAACTTCCTGTTCCGTTTGGTGCCATTTTTATAAGTGATGATGGCAACTAAAATCGTTGAAGTAGCGGCAAAACTTTACTTCCAGTATTTGCCGAAAATAATTTTAAAGCTGATTTATTTTGACTTGCCGCAACCAGTAAAGTATTGTTCACACATCGTAATGCTACCAATGCTTTGCCATCGCCGGGTATATAAATGCCAGCCTCCACTTTTAGCTCTTTTTTCAATACTAAATTCAATATTCCAAAAATAAATTGAAATCATTTAAAAGACTTCTTTTCTTGCAGGTACAAAACATTTCGGCTGCATGCCAGGTATGCATCAAACATATTTTTTCGTTTACAAGATTTGAATCAAGTATAATTACAATTAATCAATAACCACTATTTATAATTCATGTTTTAAGAGATATCGAAAGATAGACTTAAAATGATTTCTTGGTTTTAAAAAGTGTACCCAAATTAAAGCCGAATTGCAACAATGGAAAGCCTCCCACTGGACTATTTCGACTATTCTCTATAAATACATCATCAACCACAAATCCAATATTACCGCCTAAAAAAAAGCGTTTGTTAATTTCTCTTTGTAAGCCATAATGCATTTGAATACTTTTTACACTCTCAAAATTAATAAACTGGTTACTTCTAGAAAATGGAGGTGTTGACCTAAAATATTTTAAAGCAAAATAATTGCCTGAATAATTGTGAATATTTTTATTTTTCTTAACTCGATGGTATAAGTTTATGTACCTTCTTAATTCTGCGGAAAAAAACCTACTGTACTACTATTACTTAATTCTGGCGCACTACTCTCTTTATAAAAACCTATTGCAGAAACCAATCCCGCCTGTGGAGTTAGGGATAAAAACCTATTGCAGAAACCAATCCCGCCTGTGGAGTTAGGGTAAGTTTAGGTAAAATTTTGAATTCTGCAGAACCATATAAATGAACACCAATTGGTGCCATAAAATTAACCCTTATTACAGGGGAACTTTGATTAGGAAGTTCCCTTTTTTTAGGTATTATTTGACCAAATAAACTGTTGATCATTAAACCATTTAAAAAAAGATGATTACCATTTTTTGCATATATTTTTTTATTTTAAAAAACATAACCCAATGTAAAACCAAACTGTAACATTGGTATTACATTGGGTAAGCTTTTATTTATAGAACTTTTACTGAGAACCACTCCTGCATAACCAGCCGCATATAAATGTCGCTTATATTGTAAATGTCGCTTATATTGAAGTTGGCTTCCTATATTCAATTGCCAGGCACTTACGTTTTCATAACTAAATCGTGAAGAATTATTTTTTTTATTAGATAGTGTACTGGCAAAATATTTTAAAGCTAAATAAGCACCAGAAAAACCAAATAAGGGCTGATTATTTTTTTTCAGTCTCCCAATTGGCCTAAAATAATACCTCAATTCGGGAGATATAAAATAAGAAATTCCAGTTGGCGCAAATTCCCAAGGGTCTAAATCACCCAATGCTTCTTCAGGGCTATAATCCAAAGAAGCGCCAATTTGAGTATTTAAGGTAATTCGTTTGAGTAATTTTACTTCCGCCGAAACAAAAGGTTGAATGCCAAGTGGAAAGTGAAATCCCGCCCTTAAAACAATTGGTTTATTAAAATTGCAATCGGTTGAATCAAGTATTAAACTGTTTTGCCTATTTATTTGAGCTTGCACTGAAAATCCATTCAATATAAAAATTATCAAGGCTGTTCTTAATATTGTTTTTTTTATGGTTGAAAAGTAGCTTATATCTGCCGAGTCGGTTTCATAAACTAGATCTTATCAAAAAATAAAGTTTAAATAAATGTCTGTTTTAGTAAATTTTATAATTATGGAATCATTGTTTTGAATAAAAACAGTTGCATTTGAGATTGGCTCGTTATATGCATTTGATACAATACCTTTAATGCTTCTTTGTTAATATAATAGGTTAGATAATAGCAATAGTAATAATAGAATAAATTTCATTAAAATTCAATATCTCTTGTTTCACCAATTTTAAAACTTGAATTAGAAATTTTATCTCCACCAATTCCAGCAGATTTTGCATTTATACTTTCATATATCTGTGAATAAACTGGTTTTTCTGGCATTTGAACTGCTTTTAGTATAAAGGAATATTTATTTTCGCTATCAGCTGCTTCAACAATCAATCCTGGTAATCCATGCAATTTCCATGGACCAAAGCTATATGGTAATTCAGCAGTAAACCAAACAACCCAGTCTCGGCCACTAAAATTAGTAGTTGCTTTTTGACAAATATATTTACCAATTTGTTTTTTTTCATTTATTAATTGCCAAACAGGGATACTATTTTCTCGGTTATAATTGATATAACTCATGAAAATCCTATCCCTGATAAATGAAGTATTTGTTTTAATATCAAAGTAGTGCTCAAATAAGTAATCTTCATTTACTGAAATGGTAATTGAAGCCTGATTATCAGAAAGTTTTTTTACTACGGGGTTTCGTTTGGCTTTTTGAGGATTGATTTCATAATAGTTGAACCCAAGATTATTAAAATATAAAACTCCGTCTGTGTAACCAGTTGTTCCATTACTGCTTTTTTTTACAGCTGTAATTGAATATTCATACACAGCTCTCCCTTCTTGCGAGAAAACAGAAATACTTAAAAAAAATAAAAATGTGAGTTGAAAAAGTCTAGATTTCGTTTTCATAATAATAAATTTAATAAAGTTAAAAAGAAAAAACTATCACCTGAATTAAAAATAAATTTTATTTAACATAAACTAAAAAGGCCAAAGGACCATATACATATATCGTTGCAGTCATGACTCAACTTGATCAATATTTGTAATTTTATAATTCAATTTACTCAAAAATGGGTTTCTAAAGAACAGATTTTCAATACTATTATTAATTTTTTGAATACCTTGAAATTCTGTTTTTTTCTGTTTAATTGAAGCTGCATAAGTATCAATGTTCAGTCAGGAAAAGAAACAGATACTAAGAAAGATTATAATAGATTTTAGATGATAGCTTTACACAATATAAACTATTTTATATCGAATATTGCTGTAATATTGAATTATTTTTATAAATATATTTTAATTGCCAAACAGAATATTATCCCGTTAGTTTTGCTAAGAATCTTTTGGGGGATGTGATGTTTTTTACTGAGTCTAGTAGCAAAAACCTCATTTTTACAACTGTGTTTGTACCATCCTTCAGCTTCGGCAGCCATGTCAAACTCTAAACGCTTCGGCAGCCATGTCAAACTCTAAACGCTCTTTAAGTTCCTCTACTTTAAAGTGTTCGAGTAAGTCCATGTATTTATCTTGTACTTTCAAATCAAGAATTTTGGCTTTAATAATGAGCCTACTTTGGTTAGGCTGTCACCGAGTAACTGTTTGTTTTAAATGGTCGGTTCTCAAACCATTTAAGAAATTAACGAAAGTCGTTCCTAAATTTCTTGAGTACGTTCCAACGGCATTGCTTATAACAGATAATAACAGCTTTTGCTTTAGTATATAGTGCAATACTTGGATTATTTTTTATGAAACGTAGTACTCAATCATTACAAAAGATATAAAAGCATCACCAGCCTTCCAATTCACATTATTTAACTTTTGAAGCTAGTATTTTTACTTTTATCTAATAAAATATCAATTTTATTAAATAATAATTAAAATAACAACTGTTAGTTAAATTATTTTTCTATTTTATCTCCATTTTTTGTAATTTAGTCAAGATTGCCTGCCACTTTTTGATTCACTAATAATTCGGTGCTATGATGAATTCCCGTATAGATAACGGCATGTACAATCCTGAGTTTGAACACGATGCGTGCGGCATTGGCTTTGTTGCCAATATAAAAGGCCATAAATCGCATCAACATATTACAGATGCACTCACTGTTTTAGAAAACATGGAACACCGCGGTGCCTGCGGATGCGAAAACAATACTGGCGACGGTGCAGGTATTCTTTTTCAAATTCCACACGAATTCTTTTTTGATGAATGCATAAAACTTGGTGTTCATTTACCAGAATATGGCAGGTATGGAGTTGGTATGATCTTCTTCCCAAAATCAATTGGATTAAGAGAAGAGTACAGAGACATTTTTAACAGAGCCGCCGAAAAATTAGGACTAGAAATTTTAGTTTATAGAAAAGTACCTGTCAACAAAAATGATATTGGCCCTTCGGCCTTATCTGTTGAACCTTGTATGGAACAAGTATTTATTGCTTGCCCCGACACCATTAACAACACCGATGATTTTGAAAGAAAATTATTTATTCTTCGCAATTATGCTAGTCACACTATAATTAATAGTACACGAAAAGATGAAATAGGTTTTTACATGGCTTCTCTTTCTGCAAGAACCATTATTTACAAAGGGCAATTAACAAGCATGCAAGTGCGCAATTATTTTCCCGACTTAAATGATAAGCGCGTAGTATCTGCATTTGGTTTGGTTCATTCTCGTTTTGCTACCAATACTTTTCCTTCATGGAAGCTTGCTCAACCTTTTAGGTACATGGCGCATAACGGAGAAATAAATACACTCCAAGGAAATTTAAACTGGTTACGCTCTAGCGAAAAAGGTTTTACTACTCCTTATTTTTCTAAAGAAGAATTAGACATGATTCTTCCGGTTGTTACAGGTGGTCAATCGGATTCTGCTTGCTTAGATAATATGATTGAACTGTTGGCATTAACAGGAAGGTCATTACCACA
>Ga0209490_10000328_pt1 | contig 48763 bp, 43 predicted proteins | sample MAT06_FD_187209 | JGI IMG/M metagenome (GOLD analysis project Ga0209490, IMG submission 187209) | Freshwater microbial communities from Lake Fryxell liftoff mats and glacier meltwater in Antarctica - MAT-06 (SPAdes) (version 2) | ecosystem: Environmental > Aquatic > Freshwater > Ice > Liftoff...
GATCCAAAACTGTTTTGATGAGTTGATTCTTCAGGATATTCGGACAGAGCGGCTTCAGGGAGAGGTTATGGATCTGATGCACGGCATTCCTTTTGTCGAGCCTATTGAGATTAAAGCGGGCACTGTTGCCGATGTTGGACAGAATGCAGACATGGTGATTATTACTGCTGGAGCCAGTCAGAAGCCAGGAGAGAACCGCCTGGATCTAGTTGGACGCAACGTTGCTATCTTTAAGAACTTGATTGCAGATATCGTCAAATATTGTCCCAATACCACCCTGCTAATTGTCAGCAATCCCGTAGACATTATGACTTACGTGACGCTAAAACTCTCCGGTTTTCCTGCTGCCAGGGTAATTGGCTCAGGAACGGTGCTTGACTCTGCCCGTTTTCGTACCCTGCTAGCGCAGAAAATGGGCATTGATGCACACAGCGTTCATGCTTACATCATTGGTGAACATGGCGACAGTGAAGTACCCGTTTGGAGCAAGGTGAATATTGCCGGAATGCCCCTTTATGAGCGAGAGGGTAGTTCAGCACTAGACAACGCCGCACTACAGGAGATTTTTGAGCGCGTAAAAAACGCTGGCTACGAAATCCTCAAACGCAAAGGCTGTACTTCCTACGCCATTGGACTGGCAACGACTGAAATTGTCCAAGCTATTCTGCGTGGACAGGAGCGCATTCTTACCGTTAGCTCCCTGGTAAATGACTTCTACGGCATTAGCGATGTTTGTCTCAGTCTCCCCTCTGTGGTGAATGAAAAAGGTGTGATTAAGAGGGTTAACCTTACCCTCAATGACACGGAGCAACAACAGTTGATTCATTCTGCACAGATTCTACGTGACATTTTTGATACCCTGGAACTCTAGATCCATGCGATCGCACACTGAAGACAATAGACATCTCCAAAAATTAATTAAGACCCCTCTCCAAACCTCTCCCCGAAACGGAGAGAGGCTTAATTTCCGTGATATTTGTATGTAAATTTAAGGTAACTAAATCTTTTCTGGAGATGTCTAAGGGATTTCCAAGGAATAAATTATCCCAAAAAACGAACCACAGAGACGCAGAGAACACAGAGAGAGGAGAGACTAAGAGGATTTTTTCATCAGTTTTGGAATATTTTTTTATTTGGAAGTCCCTAATACACAATGGCTAAATTAATTTTGATCCGTCACGGACAGAGCCTTTGGAATGCGGAGAATAAATTTACAGGATGGGTTGATGTTCCTTTAGGTGAACAGGGGCGAGCAGAAGCAACGATCGCTTCCTGTAAACTTAAGGATTATCGAGTCAGAGTTTGCTTTACCAGTATGCTGTTTCGAGCAATTGAAACTGCGATCGTTATTTTGACAGAAGTAAATGATATTTGCGATGGGAGAATTCCGATCATCAAGCATCAGGCAGATGATGAAAACTGGCATGGTTGGGATAAATACAAGGGCGATCGCGAACAGGAACTACCAGTTTATCTGACAGCGAGGCTGGATGAACGGTACTATGGGGAACTGCAAGGATTGAATAAAGCTGAAACCGCCGTAAAATTTGGCCAAGAGCAGGTGCATCTCTGGCGACGATCTTATGCTGTGGCTCCACCAGGTGGCGAAAGTTTAGCAGATACGGTGAAGCGCACTGTTCCATTTTTTTGCGATCGCATTTTGCCGCACTTAATCACAGGAGATAATGTCTTGGTTGCAGCGCATGGAAACTCACTCCGTGCCATCATTAAGCACCTGGAAAACCTATCCCAAGAGGAGATTGTCAATGTTGAGTTAGGGACAGCAATTCCAATTATCTATGATATTGACGCTCATGGTCAGATCGCGAACAAAGTCATTTTGAATTGAGTTCGAGGCTGACTACTACTTCATGTTTGCGGTTTTATTAAGACAGTATCGATCAGAAGAAGACTCATGGGAGTTTGGTTAGACTACCTCTTGGCGCTGCTGTCGCAGGAAGGTGAGGAAGTCCTCAATGGAGTCTTCTTCGGGCCAAAAGTCAACGGCGAGATATTTGAGGTTATGAACGGTCGTGGGAGTTTGGGTGGCGAGTAGCTGCTTGAGCGTGATGCCTTGCCAAAACTGGGCACTGAGGGTTTTGAGATCGGTTTGGGAATTTGAGGTTGTATCGATTTGGGCGAGAATTTGCCACAGTTGTAGGCGCTCTGTGGATGAGAGCAGTTGGATGGCGGCGATCGCGGCTTCGAGTTGTGGGGTCATGGCGAACTTGTAATTGGTCTAGTTCTATGCTATGTGAATTCAGGAGCAGCTTCAAGGCGATCGCCAGCGACGATTTCACTGGCATCAATTTCAAAGTCTCTTGTTTCGATGGCGTTAGCGTAGCTTACCGTAGGTATGCCATAATTTTGCCACGATCGCCTACTTCGACATTGGGACACACTTGAGATTCATAGATATCATCACCACGGCTATTTCTGATTTGCCAGTTTGTAGGAGATCGCGGCTAAAGCTGGATGGAATCATTAATCCAGCGTCAACCTGTCCGCGTTCGACTTGCTGCGTCAGGTCTTGTTGACTATGAGGATAGCGATCGGCAATAAAAACGTGATTGGCTGTAAAAGCATCCACCAGTTCCCGGCTGATTGCCACTTGGTTTTGATCTAGAATGCTGAGGCGCAGATTGGTAACATTAGAATTGAGGACATAGCCAAAAATCACCATTGAAATAATCGGGGCAATGGTCAGGAAAATCACCAGTTGGCGATTTCTTAACAGTTCAGTAGCTTCTTTGATTAAGAGAGCGAAAAGACGACGATTCAGCATAAATTAACTCAATTAGCTGAATAATATTCCCAGCAATGATGTCAGAAAAAAATTCCCCAGACTAAATATTTACAAAATTTGCTCAATATAACCTCTATCTTTTGAATGTTTTAGTAGAACTTATACAAGTTATACACAATTCAGTGCGATCGCCTTTTGCAAACTTGAGAAGATGATCGTTGATGCGATCGCAAAAGTTAAGAATTGAGAAGCGATCGAGGCATAACAACACGTTGGAGCGGGCAAAATTATGATATTGTTGTTTTCCCACTTCAAATTTAAATCGACTCAATACTTCCAAATTTCAGAGGTCAAAAACATGAAAGTTGTTAACCATAAAAACAGTTTCAGTATGAAGAAATCCTTCAAAATCTGTGATTCAGACTTCTTTGAGTTTTTCAATTTGGATGACACGTATTTTTTTGAAAATTTGTGTAATATTCTAATCTATCTTAGTTTGTATTCTATGTTGTTGGTGTTTATTTATTATGGAAGATTTGAAGTACGCTAATATTACTCAAAAAATTATTGGGGCTAGTTTTGAGGTTCATAAGTTTTTGGGTAATGGGTTTCAAGAGGTGATTTATCAAAGGGCTTTGGCCTATGAAATGAGTCAAGTGGGGTTGGGGTTTGCGCGTGAAATTGAGCAAAATATTTTTTATAAGGATTTGGAAAAACCTATTGGTACTCGTAGGGCTGATTTTGTGGTATAAGGTAAGGTTTTGGTTGAGTTGAAAGCTGTTATTCAGCTTGAGGATGTGCATTTGGCTCAAGCTTTGAATTATTTGAAAGCATATAAGTTGGAGGTTGGTTTATTGATTAATTTTGGGAGTAAGAGTTTGACTTTTAAGAGGTTGGTTAGATGAAAAATATCTGAATCACGATCACGGATTAAATGGATTACGCTGATGTCACGGAAAATATCTGAATCACGGATTAAATGGATTACAGGATGTCACAGATTACAAGTGATGTTGTAATCTGAAAATCTGTGTAATCTGGAAATCCTTTAAAATCCGTGATTCAGACTTCTTGGAGTGTTTCAATTTGGATGTCACAGATTATAAATGATGTTGTAATCTGAAAATCTGTGTAATCTGGAAATCCTTTAAAATCCGTGATCGTGGTTCAGCATTGTCAACTGGATAATTGCATTCGACGCATTCCCCACCAAGCAACCCCAAACTCGGCAATCCCTAAAATCAGCATGGCAATGATTAGATACCATGTGCCGAACCAACCCGAACCCCGGACGAAGATATCGCGGCAAAGTTCGATGTAGTAACGCACAGGTACTAAGTAAGCTGCAATGGAAAAGGGAAACGGTACACTATTGAGGGGAAACAAAAAACCTGCGAGCAGAAATGCTGTTAAGACTTTAATTGTGCCGATCGCCTGGACAGCCGCACTCTGTGTTGTGGTAAAAATACCAATAATTAACCCTAACTGTACCCCAGATAACAGAAATACCAGTGTGCCGATCGCCAACGGGATAGGATCGCCAATAAAGCGGACACCAAATAACAAAAATCCAACGATAAATAGAATTACTGCTTCTCCCAATCCCACCAGCATATATGCAAGGGATTTGCCCATTAACAGTTCAAAGGCGCTCAAGCTGGATGCGTAAAGTTGTAGGATAGTTCCTTGTTCCTTTTCTCGCACTAGAGCGATCGCAATTAGCAAAGGTGGGAAAATAGCCAGAATCACCCCATAACTCCCCGGTACAATAAACAACGATTCCTGTCGTCCAGGATTGAACCAGAGTCTAACTTGGGAAACCACCCCCAACATTTCAGATAGTTTACCGAAAAATTGGGTTTAAAGCCCCGTCGTTCTACGACGGCTTTTCTTCCATTATTGATCGAAGAAACTCCCTTATGATATCTGTTTTGGTTCGCTTTGTTTTTAAAGCATATCGCTTAAGTGCTGTCATCTCTTCTTGAGAAACTCTAACGTGCAACTGTTTTTCAAGCATTCTGTGTACCAATGTGCTACACTAATTATAGTGGAAAGGTAATCAACCACTTAAAAAACCTAGCTGTCGAAAGACAAAACGCTGAACCTTGATAATTGAATCTATGCGGTTCTACTGCATTGTTCTAGTTTCTTCCTAGCAGTAGGTAAAAGATTCATAGGAGCTAGACAACTCAGAATTTTGAAACAGCTTTGTTTCAAACTCAACAGAACTTGCAGCAATGCAACTACCGAGGGGCACTCGGAAAGTTAACGCTTGGGGAGAATCCCACCTCTGGTCTAGATGACGCAAGGACTCTAGGTTAAGTGGTTTCGTTGAACCAAGAATCTCCGTCCATTTATGGCGGAGAGTGTCAACCAAATGATTTTGTACAGCAGAAAGCGTTGTTCCGTCTATAGCAAGCTGTGTCACCCGTGCGTTAATTACATCGCTACCATCGACTACAACCTGTATTTCCCCCGTTCTCCCTGCATCCACGTCAGCAGCAAAACCCACGGGAATTGTCACCTGTACTTGAGCCGTACCGCGATCGAGGGCATCGGGAAACCTTGCACCATACCACTTTGCGGGAACAAATAAATTGGTTGCATAAAGTTGTTCAATATAACTGCGACTGAGGGTGCTTTGATCTAAATCGCGCACGACTAGAGGAATGTTTTTTGCTTCCAGGCGAATGGCAAAGCCAATAATTAATAAGGCAATTACTGGGAGAATGAAGGCCAGGGCAACACCTAAGCGATCGCGCCCGAACTGCTCTAACTCTTTGAAAAACTGATTGCGAATTCGTCGTATCATCATGGTGGCGCACCTCCTGCCCGTTGTACTTCACCGATAAAGGCATCTTCCAGGGAGAAAGGAATGGGTTCAATTCCCGCTAGGGATAGATGGGCAGTTTGCAGAGATGATTTGATTTTTGGTAGTTCCCCATCAGGATGATCTAAAACGACGTGGAGGCGATCGCCAAAAATTGATCCACGCCAGGGTTCGAGATATCCGCGCAGCAAATCATAACTATTTTGCAACTCTCCCACTTGCAACTCAAATAATTTACCCGGTTGCATCGCCTTAATTTCACTGGCTGAACCTTCTGCCACTTTGCGACCTGCTACCATAAAACACATCCGGTTACATTGTTCGGCTTCGTTCATATAATGTGTTGTCACCAGAATTGCTGTACCATTTCGGGCAAAGTCGTTAATTAACTGCCAAAATTGCTGTCTTGCAAGTACATCTACCCCAGATGTCGGTTCATCTAAAAATAAAATCTCCGGTTCGTGCATCACCGATGCGCCAAAAGCCACCCGTTGTTTCCAACCGCCGGGAAGTTGTCGGGTTAATAAATGTTCTTGTCCTTCCAAACCGCAAATCGCCAACACCCACCGAATTTTTTCTTGTTGCTGTCGGGGTGGAATGCCGTAAACGCCGCTATAAAAGTGCAAATTTTCTAGAATGCTGAGGTCATCGTAAAGGGTGAATTTCTGGCTCATGTAACCAATTCGCTGTCTGAGGGAGGCACTGCGAAGATTTCCACGTTCTCCAGCCAGGGACATCTCACCAGAACTGATTGGTAATAGTCCACAAAGCATTTTGATGGCGGTAGTTTTTCCGGCTCCATTGGCACCGAGTAACCCGTACACTTCACCATAATGAATATCGAGATCGAGATCGACTACAGCATGAAATGAACCAAAAACACGATTGAGATGATAGGCAGAAATGGCAGGTTGGGGGGTTTTTCCATCGGAAGTGGTTGCAGCAAACTGGCGGGTGCGGGGAAAGGGGATTGATTTGGGGATCGAGCCTTTGCGACGCAGGAGGGCTATGAAAACGTTTTCTAGGGTTTGGGGGTGCAGATTGAATACTATCACCTGGATTTTGCGTTAAGCGATTGCTATCGCAGACAGCAAGCCGTTCGCGCACAAAGGCTTCTCCCTGCTGGGCATCTTTCACGAGAACTTCCAGGTGATCCCCTAATGTTGACACATCTGCAATCTGTCCATCGGGGTCAATCAGGGGCAATAGTATTTGTTCCGCTTTGACGAGATCAAGGGTGCGAATTACCAGACGACTGAGGTGTAAATCTGCTTTTAATGCTGCTGGAGAACCCACTTGCTGAATTTGTCCGTTGTCTATGAGTGCCACGCGATCGCAACGTTCCGCTTCATCCAAGTCAGGGGTTGCTACTACCACGGTGATTCCCTGCGCCGTCAACCCCGCCAGAATATCCCAAAACTCGCGGCGGGCAATGGTATCAACTCCAGTGGTAGGCTCATCTAGTAATAGCACTTGTGGCTCTGCAACTAACGCACAGCACAGGGCTAACTTCTGCTTCATCCCACCTGAAAGCTGACCCGCGAGGCGATCGCGGAATTGCTCCAATTGCATCAGTTTAAGATATTTTGTCCGTCGCCCTTCCAATTGGTCTTCTGGCACTAACCGCAATCCAGCACTGTAATGAATATTTTCATCAACGCTCAAATCTGGATAGAGAGAGAATTGCTGAGTCAGATACCCAGTATGGTTACGGGCATCTCTGGCGGGTAATCCCAGAATTTGCGCTGTTCCCGCCGTTGCTTCCATCACACCTCCCAGAATGTTGAAAGCTGTAGTTTTTCCCGCACCATCGGGGCCAATCAGCCCAAACAATTCACCGCGATGAATTTCTAGATCGATTCCTTGAATAGCGATGGTTTTGCCATAGTGTTTGTATAGCTTCTGGATGCGAATTGTTACATCATCCAACATCGGGGAAGGTGCCATTGCTGTAGCAACCTGCTGTCCATTTTCCAACCTATTTGCGGAGTATTTAATCACATATTTGTTCTACCCAAAGGCAAAAAAATGAGAACTTAATATCTTTGATAAAGCGATCGCATTTTTTCTAAGTTCTCTATACTTGTGCGACTACTCAACTCAACCTACTATTTTGAAGAAAAGAGGATTTGCCAATCTTGTACAAAGGATGGTGGAACTGATAGATTAATCGCCTCACCATCGATTACTGGCAATGTTAAGCTTAGGGGAATTTCTGGGTGTAACTGCGGTAACAAGGGCTGAATATCATACTGTCCCACATTAGATTCGGGAGCAGATAAATCAGTGAAAAGAGTACTGGAGGTATCATCCGCAGCAAGTGTTTTACCCATTGAATCAGCCAACAATAAAGGTTTACTGCGGTCAATTTCTACTGCACTCATGAACCCCACTAAACGCAGTTCCAGACTAGTTTTGCCATTGGGAGGAGTACGTTTAAAGGCGATTGCTTCCCAGTTATTATCGTGCTGATCTTTCAAGGTTTGTCTAGATTGGTAAACCATTTGTCCTGGGGCTTCTTCTAATTGGCGAATGGTAGCTCTCGCTGGCGCGATCGCCAGATTAATAGTCAACGTCCAGACTAGCATTCCGAGTATGAGTGTTGCTCCAATGAAACGAGAAATTGATTTCATTTTTATTCCTCTCTAAACCTATGTAATTCATCATTAATTGACGACTTTTTAAAGTGCTTTTTGAATTCCTTTCGATTCCTATTCCTAAGATGAACTGAATAGTCGTCTTACAATTAGGCTTGGATTAACATCAGGGATTTCCAAGAAATAAGTTATCCAATCTTGTGGGCTAGGCAACATGAATGCCTCACAAGAAATAGTCAATAGTTGGATATTTTTTTGTTTGGAAGTCCCTAAAAGCGAGGAAAGGCAAAGAATCAGCGTCGAACAAAAGTTTTAATTAGCTGACAACGCTGGTTGCTGATGTGCGTTAAATCAAGCCTGGCCCTTTGTGCCGCCAATCGTGTTCTGTTGTCAATTTACCCTCCTCATCCTCAGATAACTCCTGCAACTGATGGGCACGTTCTATAACGTCCTGCGCTGCTTGCTCTTCCAAATCTCCGGGAACATTAACGTACATTTCTGGCTCGATAGGGTAGTTATTAAGCAATCCCTCTTTATCTACACTGTAACCATCTGTGGGGTGACTCGATTCGCCATCAGCTTGTTCACGAGAAGTATGACCGAAGTACTTGCCTTCCCGATCCCGACGTGCGGCGGATTCAGCCGGGATGATGTGCGGGTCATATTGCGGGACAGATTGTTGGGAATCATCTTGATTGCTCATTGTAATATTCCTTTGTAGTTTCTCTTCAATATTTTTGGCAGTTGTCTTGTTCTCATCTTTCAAGCGCATCATGCGCTCCTTATTGAATATGAGGACTACTCGATCTGAATTAACAACTCTGGTCTTTATTGTTATGACAGACTGTTGTTTGATTTCCTGATTGAATTGATTAACTACGATATAAAACTTAGGAAAAACAGTTTTTTAATAAAACTCTAGTTAAACCCTTTATTTGTGGTAATTGCATCCTACTTTTGCAAAGGTTCTCCTGCTGCTTTCCAACCTTGAATGCTAGGCGGAAAACCATGCACGTTAGTACGTCCTAACATTTGCAAAGTCATAACTCCCATTGCGCTTCGATAGCCCGTTGTGCAATAGAGAACTACGGGGCGATCTTGGGGAATTTTATCAAGATTGGCAATTAAGGTTTGCAAGGGGATATTAATGGCGTTGGGAATGTGACCGGAGTTATATTCAGAAGGCTGTCTGACATCAATTAGTGCTGCATTATCATTTTTGATAATATTTTTGAGAGCTTCTGTATTTGCGATCGTGTAATAATCGCTAGGAAGAGAAGTCAAAAAATGCTCGATCGCTTCTGATAGCTGAGTTTGGGGCATCGAACTAGCAGATGCGGGTGGCATTGGTGCGATCGCCAAAATACAAATAAATGATAATATTCCTAGCAATAATGTTAGAAAAAGATTCTTCATATTTTTCGCCTCAAGTTGTGTGACTGACATATAACGCAGTTGGGCTGAATTAACAACCCTGCTTCTACAATTACCCTGACAGGCTGTTGTTTGATTTATTGAATGAATTGAATCAATTGATTAAATACGGTACAAAACTTAGGAAAAATATTGACTGCCTTAATCAGCGTGATACTTATCCATTTAGTGCAAGCGACGATCGCACAACACGCTAACACCAGGATTGTTCATTGGGGGGATTGTGCAAAAGCTCGCGGATATTTGCTTCGATCACTCGATACCCCACATTGCCATTGAGTCGTTGTCGTCCTTCATTAAAAATCAGGGTGGGACTGACGGATACTGTCAGTTCCTTGACTAACTCAAAATCCTGAGAAAGTTGGGCGTATGCCTCACCGCTATCAATTTGTTCCTGGATGACAGCAATCGGTAATCCTAATGTTTCGGCAATGGCAAATTGTACCGAGCGATCGGAGATATTTGCCAGTTCGGTAAAAAATGCCTCCCGAAATGCCCAGGTTGCCCTTTCAAATACCTTCTCGGATGGTGGAAATATTTCCTTCTTTTCTAATAGTTGAATCGCATGGAGAAATAAATGACAGGATGTGGATGAAGGAGGTATAATGTGCGTCCAAATATCAGGATGAATGGTAATATGATTGAACTTTTTCACAACTTCCTGAACGTGGTCGCTATAGCCTTTGAAACCGCCCTTATCTCGCCATCGGGTTTCTAACTTTTCACGAGCATTCCCGAAGACAGAAACAAAGTGCGGCTCGATCGCAATCTTGTCTTGAAAAGTAGTTTGCAACTCATCTAATCGAATCTGAGCAATATATGCCCAAACACAGAGAATATCTGAAAAGTAGGAAATACGAATAGGTTCCATTGGATTTTGAGGATGAGACATAAATCAAGACTGTACGTGTTGATAGAAAATTCGTTTAACGTTTTCTGCACAGATGATGTAGAGTCCCACAATTGCCGCCAGCACGAAAAGGAATTCAATCGGCAAAGGTTGGAATCCTAGTAAACCTGCAAGCGGGGTATAGGGAATGAGAAGCGTAACAATAACGATCGCGATCGTTGCCATTAATAAGTATTTTCCTGGCTTGCTTGTGAGAATAGATTGCCGTGTCCGAATTACCAGCACAATCATGGATGCAGAAATCACTGATTCCATAAACCAACCAGTTCTAAATTGTGCAGGATCAGCGTGCAGCAGCAACAGAAGTGCAGCAAAGGTGAGGTAATCAAAAACTGAACTCAGCAGCCCAAACACTAGCATAAAGTTACGGATAAACGTGATATTCATCCGGCGGGGTTTGTTTACCAGTTCCCGGTCTACGCGATCGGTTGCGATCGTCATTTCGGGGAAATCGGTCAACAGGTTTGTGAGCAAAATTTGACTGGGTAGCAGTGGTAAGAAGGGTAGAACCAGAGAAATACCTGCCATGCTAAACATATTACCGAAATTAGCACTCGTTGCCATAAACACGTATTTGAGCGTATTGGCAAACGTTACCCGTCCTTCTTTCACGCCTTCGACCAAAACATTGAGGTCTTTTTGCATCAACACGATGTCTGCGGCTTCTTTGGCTACGTCAACCGCACTCTCAACGGAAATACCCACATCGGCAGCATGAAGCGCTGAGGCATCGTTAATGCCATCGCCGAGATAGCCGACTACATTCCCGGCTTTTTTCAGCGCGATGATGATCCGCTCTTTTTGATTCGGCTCAACCTCAGCAAAGACATTTGTTTCCCCAACACGATGCATTAGGGCTTCATCAGAGAGCTTTTGCAGTTCGCTACCAGTCAAAACTTTTGGTTTTGGTAGTCCCACCTGTTGAATGATGCTGATGGCAACCGCTCGACTATCGCCCGTGATCATTTTTGTAGTAATGCCTAATAGCCCCAAATCTTTGAGGGTATCAGCAATACCTGCCTTTGGTGGATCGAAAAGCGCAAGATACCCCAAAAACGTCATGTTTGTTTCATCGTCTTTGCTAAAAGAATCGCGATTGTCGTCAGACGACACGCAAGCTACGCAGTTTCGGTAAGCCACCCCCAAAACCCGAAACCCTTCATTGCCCAATTCCTCAGCCCGTTGCTGAATCTTGTCTCCCTCGTCTGCAATGTCAATTATCTTTCCCTCACCAGTTTCGACCGTTGAGCAAACATCAAGAATCGTCTTTAACGCACCTTTAGTAACAATCAGATTTGTATTATCTTTCTTCAACAAAATACTTAGACGTTTGCGGTTGAAATCGTAAGGCACTTCATCTAGCTTCTGATAAGCAGAGATATCGAATTGTTTGTGCTGACGAATTGCGGCATCGATGGGATTTACATAGCCTGATTCAGAGGCAGCATTTAAATAAGCGTAAAGTAAAACGCGATCGCTCTCTTTCCCCTCTACATCAACCGCAGCGTGAATTTTCACTTCCCCTTCCGTCAGCGTGCCCGTCTTATCTGTACAAAACACGTTCATGCTGCCAAAGTTTTCAATCGCGGGCAGTCGTTTTACAATCACCTGCTTTTTCGCCATTTGTTTGGCACCGCGAGCCAAGTTAACACTGACGATCGCAGGTAGCAATTGGGGAGTCAGACCGACTGCAAGCGCTAGGGAAAATAGAAATGATTCCAGAACGGGGCGTTTCAAGTAAACGTTAGCGAGGAAAATCAAAACAACCAGAATCAAAGTCACTTCCATCAAAAAGTAACCAAACTTAAGCAGTCCCGTTTCAAATTCGGTTTCGGGCGGTCTAAGTTTCAGGCGTTCTGATACCTTACCAAATTCAGTCTGCTTTCCGGTCTGCACCACAACCGCCTTCGCAGTACCACTGATGGCGTTAATGCCCATATAAAGGGTGTTTGTTCGCTGGCTGAGTCCGACTTCCTTCGGCAATACGCCACTCAGTTTATCAGCAGGATAGGTTTCTCCCGTCAGTGCGGCTTCATTTACCGACAGATCCTTCGACTCTAAAATTAAGCAGTCACCGGGGATACTATCACCAGCAGCAAGCAACACAATGTCACCCGGAACCACCTCCTGATTAGGGATATCTTGAGATTGACCATCTCTCAAAACTGTGGCTTTTACTTGCACTAAAGCCAGTAGCTTCGTTACGGCATCTCTAGCTCCGCGCTCTTGCCAAAATCCCAATAGCCCACTAATTAGTACGATGACCAGAATAATAATAGTATCAATGACATCTCCAAGAAAACTGGAGAGAATCGCAGCTGCCACTAAAATCAAAATAATTGGACTCTTGAACTGGTTCAGCAACAGGAGTAGTGTGGGTGACTGCCGCTTCTGCTTCAGACTGTTTGCGCCATATTGAGTGAGTCGTTGCTGCGCCTCCTGGCGACTCAAACCCTGGGGACTACTCTTGAGCTGATCTAATACCTTTTCGGCAGACAGGTTCCAAAATGAGGGGATGACTTGAGGCATAGATTCAGTATCCAAATTTTTTTAAACCCTGAATAGATAACCTTGCTTATCTACTACACCTGAGCGACTACCGTTTGATTTACTGCGTGAATTCATTGATTACAATTTATGAAAGTTTGTCTATACCTCAAAAAAAATCTGCTATTATTCCTCTTAAATCCGCCTGTCTAAAATTTCTTTTCCCGGCGGCATATTGCTTCAAAACTTCATTGGCATTCATATTGTTTGCCTCGCAACGTCTAGCGTTGTCGCTGTTTTTATATTTTTATGATAACAGCTATATTTTGCTAAAAAAATATCACATCAAATCTCATTCTTTTGATATAGGACTTTTTGAAAAGTTGCTATTCTAGAAAAAAGTAAATTTATATTTGACATTTTTCTTAATTTTTATATTTTAATCAAACAAATAACCCTAGAAATCAAACAACACTATGTCATGGTGTAGAAAATTAACCTCTTGCAAAAAGTGCTTTTTGCCCTCTTGTGGATATTTGGTTCACCAAACCCCTGGATTTTGATGAGTTCCTTGCTGTGCTTGCTTGTTTAGCAATTTGCCAACAGTCATCACCTGCGAACGGCTTGCCGTCTGCGACAGCGATCGCATAACAGATTTTGGGTCAAGTCTCTAGAAATGGAGAACTAAATCTTGAAAAGCAGTTAGAAAAGGTATATCTCAGTTAGTATCACCATTTTTGAAACACTATCAAAAAACTCATTTAATTTGGTTATGTAGATTTACAAGGGGGATATTTTTTGCTAATTACACCCTCGGAATAGTTACGATGAAAGTAGGCAAAATGTCAACAACACATTTGCGACTCGATTAATCAATTAAATATTTATTCTGGAGGATGACAATGTTAGATATCGATGAAATGAACACAAAAGAGATACATGAACTCTTGCAGAAAGTAGGATATGGACACTTAGGTTGTGCTATTGAAGGACATCCCTATGTTGTACCCATGCGCTATTATTTTCAAGAGCCAAACATCTATATCTTTACTACGGTTGGGATGAAGACCAAGTATATGGATGCGAATCCAGAAGTTTGTTTGCAAGTTGAAGAAATCCACGATCAAAAGCATTGGCGCAGCGTTACTGTGACAGGTCTTGCCGAACATATCACTCTTCAGGAAGATATTGATCGCCTGATGCAATTTGTCAAAACCCAAAATCCAACGCTTTCACCCGCGATTAATCGCACCTGGATTGATGCCTGGGGTCGTGCGGAGGAAATGGCGCTCTATTGCATCCATCCCACTGAGATGGCCGGGCGAACCACTGATGGACTTAGCAGCCGGTGAGAATCTAGATAAGGTGATTTCTGTTAATAAATGTACCGTCGCCGTTGGTTTCGACTTCGCTCAACCAACCAAGGGATCGAGAGTTGAGCGTTCGCGTAGCGTCTCGCAGAGAAGTCGAAACTCGTCAACCTGGGTATATTCTTTGTCAGAAATCACCTAAGCTGTCGCGCATTTAATTTGCACAACTAGGGCGGGCAAGATGCCCACCCCACAAGAGATTCATTTTTTTGAGGATGCAAATTAAAAGATTTTTAGCTTAACTCAAATGTTGAGACTGTTGACTAAAGGCGCAGGGGGGCAGGGGAGAAAAAGGATTTTTGAGTGCAAGCTCTGCCTCTTATTGACGGAAATAGGATCGGCTAACCGTAACCTTTGCACCTTTTATATCACCTCACGACTTCCTCAAATTTGATATTTAACATCAAGTGAATTGATCTGTTTTATGTTTCATAGGAAAAAGTAGAATTATGGTTTCAACTGTTGATCTCAATACCGTGGCTGGCTTATCTGAGCAAGAGGCGATCGCTCGGCTCAAAGAAGATGGCTACAATGAACTCCCATCGTCGCGATCGCGCAGTATTTTATCCTTCGTTTGGGAAACTGTTCAAGATCCAATCTTCCTCTTGCTAGTCGGTGGTGGTATCATCTATTGGATTTTAGGCGATCTACAAGAAGCCTTGATTTTGCTGGGTTTTGTCTTCTTCATCACAGGGATCAGCCTTTACCAAGAAGGTAAAACCGAACACGCGCTAGAAGCCTTACGCGATCTTTCCAGTCCTCGCGCCTTAGTAATTCGGGATGGAGAGCGAAAACGGATTGCGGGGCGAGAAGTCGTTCGAGAAGATATCTTAGTTTTGGCAGAAGGCGATCGCGTGTCTGCGGATGCAATCATGCTCTCCTGCTCAAATCTCTCAACCGATGAGTCGTTATTAACCGGAGAATCGCTACCTGTTCGCAAAGTTGCAGCTGTGGGCAGTATGCAAATGGCGCGTCCAGGCGGAGATGAGTTGCCCTTTGTATATTCTGGAACATTGGTAGTTCAAGGACAGGGAATTACTCAAGTCCAAGCGGTGGGCGCTCAAACAGAGATGGGCAAGATTGGCAACGCCTTACAAAAAGTCAAGCCGGAACCGACTCCCTTACAACAGGAAATGACTCGGTTGGTGAGTCGCTTATTTGGCATCGCTTTATTGTTGTGTGTAGCGATCGTTGTTATCTATGGAATCACGCGAGGAGATTGGCTCAAGGGATTTCTCGCAGGTATTACTTTAGCAATGGCAATTTTGCCGAATGAATTTCCGGTTGTTGTTACCATCTTTTTAGCGTTGGGTGCTTGGCGCATTTCTCAGAAACACGTTTTAGCTCGTCGCGCCTCAGCCGTTGAAACCTTGGGTTCCGCAACCGTTCTGTGTGTGGATAAAACCGGGACACTAACTTTGAATCAGATGGCTGTGCAACAGCTGTTTGCATATAATCAGGCAGAAACCTCTCAGCCATATAATTTGGAATTGCATTCACGAGAGACTCTCCCTGAAGAAGTTCATGAATTAGTCGAGTTCTGCATTCTGGCGAGTCAAAGAGATCCCTTTGATCCAATGGAGAAAGCGTTTAAGGAATTGGGATCTCATTATCTCGCACATACTGAACATCTGCATAACGATTGGAAACTGTTGCGAGAATATTCGCTCTCACCTGAGCTATTGGCAATGTCTCACGTTTGGCAGTCAGCCGATGGTAAGCAATATGAAATTGCAGCCAAAGGCGCGCCAGAAGCGATCGCTGCCAGACTAGATGCTGAAGCTGCTGCGGAAACTACCGAGAAATAAGACATAAGTGAAGAAGGCAAGAGGAATACTCCCCTCTGCCTCCTTAAAGCAAGCTTATCGAAGAAATAAATAAGAGAAACAAACTCATGACATATACACATACAGTTGTTGCTCATTTCCCCTCCCATGCACAAGCAGAAAGGATTGTATTGGAGATGGAAAAAGAAGGCTTCGATATGCAAAAGCTCTCGATCATTGGCAAAGACTACCAAACCACTGAACATGTGCGCGGATTTCTCACCTGGAAAGATACTGCCAAAGCCGGAGCTACAGGAGGTGCTTATTGGGGTACTTTCGTCGGAGGTTTATTTGGCATTTTAGCAGGGGCTGGAGTGCTGTTTATTCCCGGAATAGCTCCTATTCTCATTGCTGGCCCCATTGCTGGAGTGTTGGCGGGTTGGTTGGAAGGAACGCTTGTTGGTGGCGCTGGTGCTGCTGCTGTCGGAGGACTGGCGGGTGCTTTGGCAGGGTTAGGAATTCCGAAGCATGAGGTACTGAAATACGAGACTCAAATCCAAGCAGGTGAGTTTATCATCCTTGTAACAGGCAGCGACAAGGATGTTAGTTATGCAAAGCAAATGCTAGACAGAATCAGTCATGAAATCAGCATTTCGGTTCCTGTCTAAATCTCTAAAGGGGCACGGCATCCGCAAACTTTCGGTGAAACTGTCCCAAAAAATACGGTGATCGGTTTGATTTAGCTGATGCTGAAACTTGGCATGAGGCTGACGAAACAACACAAATTCAACAGACAACTCGTAAAGGTCGTCTTTTAAACGTCACAATCTAAGCTTGGCATCAAATGTTGATAAGGGGAACCAAACACCAAAAAATGTACCGTCATCCCTTCACGCTTATCAGGATTCATGTAACTGATGATACTGGAAATTCTGTCTGGAAACCTATGTGGTTAATTGTTATCGGTCAGTTTTCAATTAGGTTTAACTTATCAAAAGATGGCAAAGCCTGATGAAAGTCAAATGAATTTTAATCGAGCGATTCAGCTATTTACTGAAATAAAAGCTCCGAAGCAAGTTGAAAAAATTTCCAACTGCGCTGCTCAAGGTTGTGTCAACTATTCCTGCCATTGTTGAGTGGATGGATATAGTTGCTTTTCTGGTGCTGAACTATGCGTAGGCGCTAAACTAAGGCATATTGCTAAGACACATCATATAATTTGTCTAATTGCGATCGCTATTGACTTGAGTGAAAATTATTTTAAGCGATCGCACATCCTCGACAAAGAGCAATATCTGACAACAAACCGAGGAAGGGTTTACAGTTTGGCAATTCTTTAGACAAATGCGATCACCTACGGTGGGCGCTTGCGCGATCGCTCATCTCACCTTCCTATATCAACTAATTATGGGGTTATCTGATTGCCAAAGTTTTATATCCACTAAATTTTAAATTTGTCAATATCTACTGTCTATAGCTAAAGTCTAATCTTAGAATCAAGTACTCAGCTAAACTAGAGACTATACAAACCATTGCTAATTACTAGTATAATATTACGGAAGTTTGCCTACCTTTAACAGGGGGCAAAATTCCCGTGTTAGTCTGGTTAATTGAGATGGTAGCTGGATTTACGCCGTGCTTTACTGTTGCTATGTCTTTCCCTCTCGAAGGAAATCTGGTCAAACGGTAGATATAATTCACGATACCGCGTCTGTCAAGTCAACTGATACTACAAAAATGGCTTAAAAGTTCAGGGATTGTGACACTTAGTTTGTCTGATTGCCCATAATAATAAAAGTAACTCTTCAGCAATTTCCTGTTGTACTCTATTAGTAATTCATAACTATATTTTAACTATGACTACGCAAACACTACCTCCACCAGAAGTTTATCAAGGTCAGTTTGGGGAATTTACAATTACTCAGAGCGATCGCACTGGCGTAATTATCTACCGCGCTGGGCTAATGGTAGCAGCACTGAGTTTTGCCATAGGCAGTGCTTTGGTTTTGTTCAACAATAACCCGACTATTTTTACCGCACTTACACCTCTATATACTTGTTTTATTCTCGCTCTTGGTGTAAGTTTATTCACCATTCATATTTATATGGCATCACTGCACCGAATCTTGCAAATTTTTTGGGCGATCGGTAGTATAGCATCAGTGATTCTGGCAATCTCTAGTAGTGAACCTTTAGCTCTGGCTGTTTACAATCAGCCTGTTACTTTATTTGGAGTTGGTTTTATCTTCGTTGCTTTGGCAGGTATTTATTTTAAAGAGGCTTTTTGCTTCAATCGCCTGGAAACCAAAGTATTAACCCTAACAGTACCGCTACTATTGTTAGGACATTTGGTAGGAATTTTACCAACTCAGGGGGAAAGTGTTTTATTAGGAATTTGGGCAACGTTGTTTTTGGTATTTGCCCTGCGAAAGACAGTGCAAGCAATTCCTGCTGATATCGGAGATAAGTCTGTATTTACTTACTTGAAAGAACAACGTTTAGCTAAGGTTTAATGCAGAAAAATCGTCGGCGTCAAAAATTTCCAAAAATCAAACTAATAAAATGCCAAGAAATGTGGACACTTACGGCTCAGGGGTGGGCGATTGCGATCGCTTTGATTGCTTATTTAATATTTTTCACTATTACTCATGTACACTCATTTCTCGCCGTGACTTCCCCTATCAAATCAGCAGAAATATTGGTTGTTGAAGGATGGCTACCAGATTATGCCATACAACAAGCTTTAACTGAATTTAAAAACGGTTCTTATAGTCTAGTAATTACCACGGGAGGCTCAATAGAAAAAGGAAATTATCTTAGCGAATACAAGAATTTTGCAGAAGTGTCAGCCGCCACTTTCAAACAACTCGGTTTAGAATCAGAGAAGGTGATAGCTGTGCCGACACCTGTGGTAATCAAGGATCGTAGTTATGCATCTGCTGCCGAATTTAATCGCTGGCTATCCGATTCAAATTTAAAGCTACAATCAATTAATGTTTTTTCTTTGGACGTTCACACCCGTAGGAGTTGGTTGCTATTTAAAAAACTACTTAGCCCTAACATCAAAGTTGGTGCGATCGCTGCCAAAACACAAGATTATGATCCAAACAAATGGTGGGATTATAGCCAAGGTGTACGGACAATTATTGATGAGGGCATAGCTTATATTTATGCACGGTTTTGGAATTGGAAAGCCTAATAATAATTTGTAATGACGCTCTCTTACGAGATGCTTTGCGTAGCAAGATCCCCATAGGGATACGCCGACTCGCTTTCTCGTGTCGCTAACGTAATTCGTAATTCGTAATTTTGAGTTACGAACTACGAATTATCTTAGATAAACGTAACTTTGGTGAGGTGCTTTTACTATGGGCAATTTGACGACATCATATTACTTTTCCAGGATTTGTAATAATGCTTGTCGGTAAATTTTTAGGCCGTCTGCGTTCAGATGATCACCATCGCTCGTCAAATTCTCTTTAAGAACATTATTCTCATACAATGGCGCTACTCCTGCTGCTGCAACTGGCACTTTTTCTATTTCAGCAACTTGATTAATCAGAGCATTAATTTTTTCAACTTTAGAAAGTGGGGCTGATACAGTTGGATCTGAGCTTGCTGCAACTGTTGAATAAAAAGCCGGAATGAGAAAAATCTCTTTATTTCCCATTGTCCGAATAAGTGCGATCGCCTCTTGCAGATTCTTGCTAAACAACTCATCACTAATTCCATACCAAGCATCATTTCCACCTATGGCAATAATAGCTTTTTCGCATGTAACCTTGGTAGGAATTAAACTTTTCAGTTGTTCTAGTAATGAGATTGTACTCAAGCCATTTAACCCAAAATTAAAAGTATCATTCCCGAGAGTATTACCAAGTCCAGCCGAAATAGAATCGCCAAATAAGCAACCTGAGAATTGTTTATCTTGGGCGGCAATTATTTGATATTGCAGTGCAATTTTTCCTAAGGGGGAAGAACTTACATTGTCCTTTGGTGGCGCATCAGCAGAACTAGAAGAAGAATTTGCCATGCCGACTAGCTTAGAAATTTTTGATACATCAACAACTAGTTGATTACTGGGGTAGGCTGCTAGAAAGCTGACTAATCCTAGACCTTCTGGTGATTTTGCTCCTATGATAATAGCAGATCGTAGGGCTTGTATACTGGCTTGATCGCGACGGGCGATCGCAACGGATGCAAAAGATAAAATTTGCTTGCCCATTCCTGTATTTATCAGCTTATCTAAAGCCACAATATCAAGAGACATTTTTACCTGAAGGGCATCTTGGAACTTCTGTTTCTCCTTCGCGCTGAGGTAATCTAGGAAAGATTGCAGATCAGCAGAAGCCTTTTGGTTGTCGGCATAGTTGCGTATATCTGCCACAGGGATCGATTGCTCAAATAATCCGTATCTGACAGTAACTTTCTCAGCCGCCAAACTAGGCAACAAACCAAGGCCACTGTGCAACACTAAAAATATTAAGCACCCAGATAGGCTTATTAAAAGATGATAGAAATATTTCATCACATGAAGATAAGAAGATAGTCAATAGTTAATAGTCAAGAGTCAAGGGTCAAAAGTCAAGGGGCTGGGAATTGGGAATAACTCCAAACTCCCCCTTAATATCAACAGCCAACCCTAATTTGGGAATACTCAATCCAGTAGGCGTGAGGATGAAACCGTGGTAGAAGAAGGCGCATATTGGCTAGCTTGGGCGCAAATTTCGGGAATTGGGCCGGTATTACTGCGGCGGCTGCAACAGCATTTTGGCACGTTGGCAACAGCTTGGAACGCTACCAAGGTACAGTTAGGAGAAGTAGAGGGTTTTGGTTTTCAGACACTAGAAAAAGTAGTACAACAGCGATCGCTTTTGCACCCAGAACAACTATTCACCAAGCACCAGCAGGAAAATTCCCATTTCTGGACACCAGCAGATGCAGATTATCCCCGATTACTGCTAGAAACTCCGAGTCCACCGCCGATTTTGTATTATCGCGGTGAAGTCGAACTCCAAGAAAATCTCGGACAAAAACCGATGGTTGGAATTGTCGGAACCCGCCAACCCTCAGAATATGGCATCCGTTGGACTCGCCAAATTAGTACAGCTTTGGCTAAAAATGGCTTTACAGTTGTTTCTGGTATGGCAGAGGGAATTGACACAGAAAGCCACATCGCCGCGATGAAAGCAGGTGGACGCACGATCGCAGTTTTGGGAACTGGTGTAGATGTTATCTATCCACATAAAAATCGGGATTTGTACAAGCAGATTTTGACGGCTGGGTTAGTCGTGAGTGAGTACCCCACAAAAACCCCACCCGATCGCACCCACTTTCCCCGCCGCAACCGGATTATTGCAGGTTTAAGCCGCGCCATCCTGGTAATGGAAGCGCCGATAAAATCTGGTGCTTTAATTACTGCTACCTACGCAAATGAATTTGGTAGAGATGTCTATGCACTGCCTGGTAGAGTAGATGATTACCCATCCCAAGGGTGCTTAAAGTTACTGAATCAAGGAGCTTCTTTCATCCTTAAAGAATTAGATGAACTGTTAACAATGCTGGGAGCAATACCACAAATTGATGGAGTCGAGGCTTCCACAGCACCAGAACAGTTAATGCCAACTTTATCGCCAGAATTGCAAACGGTAATGGATGCGTTCACAAGTGAAGCTTTACCTTTCGATTTTATTGTCCAACAAACCGGCATGGCTGCTGGTTCAGTTTCCGGTGCGTTGTTACAGTTAGAACTTATGGGCTTCGTTTCGCAATTACCAGGAATGCGGTATCAAAAAAGTTAAGAGTTAAAAGACAACAACATTGTTTAGCTTTGTTTTTAGCAATGTCATCATCAGATTTATGGCAATATAAAAATACAATTTGACTCTGGTTTCTCTGTGCCTCTGTGGTTAAATAAAAGATTTTTTAACCGCAGAGACGCAGAGGGCGCAGAGAGAAGAAAGAGATTTTACAAGTCACCTTGAAAGGGCTAGTCCTAATTCCTAATTATTTTTCAAGTAGGGATTTAAAGCCAACTTAAAATGAAACTGCCGTAATTAGAAAGAGGAATAAAACTATTTTTAATTATGAATTATCTTGGGGGATAATACTGTGGATTCGTAACTGGAGATTGATAACCGTTTGGGGGTACTGTACTTCCCATACTGTTGGGTACAGGATTCACAATAGGGGGCTGATAAACGCTCATGGGTACAGTGCCTGTGGTAGCGTTGGGTAAAGCAGGACTTACAACAGGTGGCTGATAACCATTTGCGGGTATTATGTTTCTGCTACTGTTGGGTGTGGCAGCATTTTGGCTAAATTCTTGGTAGCTAACACTAGAAATTGAGCTAATCAATTTTTCGGCGCGAGGGTCATTATTGGGACGTTGTACCATGACTGAGGCTATGTAGCGTTTGCCAGTTGGAACAATAATTAAACCTGCATCTGCCAGCATAGTACCAATATCGCCCGTTTTGTGGTATACTCTTGAGCCTGTTCCCAAACCGGATGGTAGCAGAGTGTCTCTCTGGGTGCGACGCAAGATATCGAGCATAAAATCGCGTGATGTCATACTCACTAAACTTCCCTGACTCACAACAGCCATCAAATTCCCCAATTCCCTCGGAGTAGTGGTGTTTGTCCCTTGCAAATCGGGGAGTTGATTACGAATTGTTGTGGTTGTTAATCCCCAGGTGCGGAAACGCTGGTTTAAGGCGTCGATTCCTCCCAGTCGCGCAATCAGCATATTTGTCGCCGTATTATCGCTGACGGTAATCATTTTTGTGGCGACTTCCAGAGCGGCGTACTGGGTTCCGGCTGGTTGGCGTTGCAGGGTTCCCGAACCGCCAGCAAGCATATCCTGTTGCATGGTCAGCATTTCATCAAGGCGAATTTTCCCCGCGTCCACATCCTGGAAAAAGGCAATCAAAATCGGTATTTTAATTGTGCTAGCGGCGGGAAAACTGGTAGAGGCATTGACATCTACATAATTACCAGTATCTAAATCTACTAAGAAAACACCCGGTGTAAGATTTGGGTTGGCCGTCGCCAAATTTTGCACGGCACTTTTCAAAGAGCTAATTTCTTGGGATAAGTATAAGCTCGAAGCTGCAACTGGGGGAGTTTGGGTAGGTTGTGGCTGCTCCCGCATCACATTACTATTAGATTGCGGCGCAGAAGTTGTGCTGATGCGATTAGCGGGGTCTAATACTGACAATGCTGTGCCAACAATTGCACCCATGCCAACACCCACAATCAACAATCGCACAACATACAACAAGGTTTTGGCCATTGGTTTTAACCGTGTCTTCCGCGATGAACGCAGGCCTCTTTTTGGCTTTTCCATCCGCACTGTTTTCACCATCACAGCACCTGGTCGAAAGGGAGGAATTTTGCCCTTGACGCTAGGTATTGGTTTTACTGCGGTTGGCATGACTAACCCCGATTTTACCCTACGTGTAGCACCGGGGATTGGGGGAGGACTGAGCGGATTTTTTGGGCGTGTTAGCGCCGCTTCTCGTCCATTCGCAGGTTGCTGCTGGTTGTTAGCTTTAACTTTCTTCTTTACCACTTTTTGAATTTTTTGTGGCGGCTGGCGGCGATTTAAGGGTTGACGCCGCGAGAAAGCTGTTAGTTCGTCACTTGACTCTGACACAGTTACTCCTTGTGACCGACTTGGCTGTTTTCTTGCAGACTCCTAACCCAAAACTTAATCTTTAAGCAAATATTAATACTCAAATTCTACTTTGCCACTAAGTAGCATTTTTGTGTTTAGTTTAAGCCATATTAAATATTTTGGGAGATGATTGCGTATATACTAAACAAATAATTACAAGTTTTCACCATCCCTCTGGTTTTTAAGGGCCCATTCTACCTGCTGCAAAATCCCTCGCAGCATGTATACTTCCCGTGTTTTCAGGTGAGCGCGATTATATATTTGGCGGAATTTTTCCATCCGACTAGCTGCCGTATGGGGATATACATAACCAATTTTTAATAATAATGATTCTAATTGCTGGTAGTATCCTTCCACAACATCTAAGGGGGCGAGTTCAGTTTGGGTTAAGGTTTTAGTGTCAGGTTGCTGGGTACATTGTGACAATTCATAACAGCAGATTGCTACGGCGGTAGCCAAATTTAGGGCTACATAATCTGGACTCGTGGGAATGCGAACAAACCTCTGTGCATAATTTAATTCTTCATTGCTTAATCCTCGGTCTTCCCTGCCAAAAATCAGTGCTGCGGGTTCTTCTGGTTCCTCCAGTAACCAGGGTAGTGCAGTCCGGGGAGTTTCTAAGGGTGTTTCCCAACTCCGAACGCGACCAGTGGTAGCGATCGCCCGTACACATCCATGCAATGCTTCTGGTAAGGTCGGCACTAATACCGCAGATTCTATAATTTCCTGAGCATGAACAGCCATCATCAAAGCTTCCGTCGATAGCGGATCGCATTGGGGGTTCACTAATACTAAATTATATAGCCCGAAATTTTTCATTACCCTGGCGATCGCTCCGATATTTATCGCCCCAGCTGGCTCTACCAACACAATTCTTAATCCAGCCAAGTCCATTTTTTGCCTCCTGCGATGCCTACGGCGGTAAACTACGCACCATAAGATATTTTTAGGTTAATTCTCAGCATTGTTATGTTCTGCTAAAAAGTTTCCTTAACATCATTCTAAACTTTGCAGGTAAATACCTACGGCAGATGTGATAGACAATTACTCAGCGCAATCTCCGGCGTTGAGCTAGTCGTTCGTCGTCCCCTCAGTTGTAGCAATCTAATCGTTGTACGTCCTGGAGGCGTTAATCCTACTAGATTTAGTTCTGAAAAGGTGAAGTGTTCAGCCCATTTCTGGGTGCGTGGGTTGAAGAGAAAACTAAAACTCCCATAGAGAGCGTCATTACGAATTACGTTAGCGAACGCGAGTGCGTCTCGTACAGAAGCGGGGCGTAGGCAATTACGAATTATTTTATTCATTCTTGTAGTCAGTAGATTGCAAATTGAGATGATGAAATTACTGAACCATTAGCGGGATAACAGAGGCTATATTCAATTTTCAAGGATATAGATGTATCTACTATTGATTATGAATCAGCCTACAATAAAATCTTGGCAAGAAGTTCTCGCTACGTTTAAAAAAATCTGGGGTTATGAAGATTTCCGCCCGCCACAAGGAGAAATTGTCAGCAGTTTATTGGCACAAAAAGATGCGCTGATTATTATGCCCACAGGTGGAGGAAAGTCAATTTGTTTTCAACTTCCCGCGCTACTACAAACCGGATTAACTCTGGTAGTTTCGCCCTTGGTGGCATTGATGGAAAATCAAGTTCAGGAACTATTACAAAGCAATCAAAAAGCAGCACTTTTGCATAGTGAATTACCTTCATCTCAACGCCGTGCAACTCTGCAAGCTTTAGAACGTCAACAGCTAAGATTGCTTTATTTATCGCCAGAAACTTTGCTAAGTGCGCCAGTGTGGGAAAGATTATGTCAGCCGCAATTGCAAATTAATGGCTTAATTTTGGATGAGGCCCATTGTTTAGTGCAGTGGGGAGACACGTTTCGCCCAGCTTATCGCAGATTAGGGGCGGTGCGTCCTGCGTTACTAAAATCAAAACCACCAGGAACAAAAATCAGCATCGCCGCTTTTACCGCGACTGCTGACCCGTTAGCGCAAAAAATTATTCAAACCGTTTTACAATTACAGCAACCAGAGATTTTCCGGTTGAATCCCTACCGTCCTAATTTGCATCCCAGCATTCGCATCGCTTGGACACCACGAGGTAGGAAACAACAACTATTAAAGTTTATTCAAAATAGACCGCAACAATCGGGGTTAGTTTATGTTCGCACCAGACGAGATAGCGAAGATTTAGCCCAATGGTTAGCAGAGATGGGTTATGCCACAGCTAGTTATCATGCGGGATTGGGTGCAACCGAACGCCGTGAAGTAGAAGCAAGCTGGTTAGGGGGCAAAATTCCCTTTGTTGTGTGTACCTGTGCGTTTGGTATGGGGATAAATAAAAGTGATGTCCGTTGGGTAGCCCATTTTCACGCGCCACATTTGTTATCTGAATATGTGCAAGAAATTGGCCGAGCTGGAAGGGATGGGAAACCGGCCGAAGTACTGACATTAGTAAGTGAACCTACGGGGTGGTTAGATCCAGAGGATAAGCAAAGACAGCAGTTTTTTCAAGAACAAATGCGATCGCAACAACAAATAGCGCAGCAACTTGTGAAAAAATTACCAAAACAGGGAGAAGTGAATGCAGTAACCCGACAATTCCCTAATAGTGCGATCGCCTTATCTTTACTCCATACCAATGGTCAGCTAAACTGGCTTGATCCTTTCCATTACACCATTGGGCAAAAAGCGGTAACTCAGCCACCAACGCAATTACACGCCGCTAAACAGATGCATCAATACCTGACTACAAAGCAGTGTCGTTGGCAGTTTTTATTAAACGCCTTTGGTTTTGATAAAGAAGCAGCTAACTGGCGTTGCGGACATTGTGACAATTGCTGCTAAACCGCCATGTTCTTTTTAATCTAAGATTGTGCGTGACTTAATAATATAGATTTCCGCTATCAGATTTCGATATCTTAATTCTGTCATCATAATTAATCAGGAAAACTATAGTGACACAAGAAGCTGAGGATATCCAGAAAGAGCAAGAAGTGGTTTCCTATAAGTCTTTGACTCCCAGAGAACAGAAGCAGCGATTAACAGAACTGGCGACGGTGTTTTTACGACTGGGGGCGATCGCTTTTGGTGGCCCTGCTGCCCACATCGCCATGTTGGACAATGAAGTGGTGAATCGCCGTCAGTGGATGAGCCGGGAGAAACTGCTAGACCTGCTAGGGATTACGAATTTAATTCCAGGCCCCAACTCGACGGAATTAGCCATTCACATTGGCTACGAACGAGCCGGATGGCGTGGTTTACTGGTTGCGGGTAGCTGCTTTATTCTACCTGCGATGCTGATCGTTTGGGCATTAGCCGCCATTTATGCTCGCTATCAAACAGTCCCCCAAGTGGAATGGCTGCTCTATGGAATTAAACCTGTAATAATTGCGATCGTGATTCAGGCTGTGTGGAATCTGGGGAAAAAGGCAGCTAAAGACGTGCCGACGATCATTGCAGGGATGGTAGGAATCGCAGCGTATTTAGCTGGATTGAACGAAATTTTGGTGCTGATTTTACTAGGTATCGCTGTCATGCTAGTGAAGAATTGGCAAGCGAGAGGACACACAAGTGGAGCATTCCTGTTACCTATTTCAGGTATTCTGGCGCAGGTTGGTAGTACAACAGTAGCAGTTACATCAGTCAGTTGGATTAACGTCTTTGTCTTTTTTCTCAAAATTGGATGTGTTCTCTATGGTAGTGGTTATGTGTTGCTGGCATTTCTGCAACGGGATTTGGTTGAGCGCAACCAGTGGTTGACATCACAACAGCTTTTAGATGCCGTAGCGATCGGACAGTTTACACCGGGGCCTGTTTTCACTACTGCAACATTTATTGGGTATTTGCTAGCAGGAAATGCTGGGGCGATCGCTGCTACAATTGGCATTTTCTTGCCAGCTTTTGTGCTGGTTTGGGTGGTTAATCCTTGGGTTCCTAAGTTACGTCAATCTTCCTGGGCAAGTGGATTTCTGGATGGTGTGAATGCGGCTTCTCTCGGATTAATGGCAGGAGTTACTTACACATTAGGGCGAGCCGCGCTAGTGGATTGGTTAACAATTATCGTAGCAATTGTCAGTGCGATCGCTGTGTTCCAATTCAAAATAAATTCTGCCTGGTTAGTACTGGCAGGAGGAGCGATCGGATTTGCTTCACACATATTATTAGGTTAAAGATAGCGATAAAAAAGTGGTTATAAACTTTTTTTTACCAAACAGAATTCAGGAGTCAGGAGTCAGAATGGGCTAAACCTTAGCTATCCGCTAACAGAATGAATTCTGTACGAGTGGCGGATAGCGACACGGAAGAGCGAGTCTTCTCCCTTGGCGCTAGCAGGGGAGACGCCAAGGGCGAACGAGCGTCGCGTCTTGATTCTGACTTCTGAATTCTGACTTCTGAATTCTTCTTCAACTAAAGCGATCGCTTCCCTAAAATTGCTGCAAAAACCGCAAATCACTAGCATATAACCGACGAATATCATCGATTTGGTGTAACACCATTGCAAAGCGTTCTACACCAAAACCCGCAGCAAACCCAGTATAAATTTCTGGGTCATAACCCACAGACTTAAGTACATTTGGATCGACCATACCGCAGCCCATCACCTCTAGCCAACGCCCATTCCACTGCAAATCCACCTCAGCCGATGGTTCAGTAAACGGGAAATAACTAGCGCGGAAGCGAATTGGCAAATCTCCAAATATTGCTTGTAAAAATACTTTAATTGTGCCTTTGAGGTCTGTGAAAGTTAGTCCTTCATCAATGGCTAAAAGTTCTATTTGATGGAAAACTGCTGAATGAGTCGCGTCTACATTATCTCGCCGATAAACTCGCCCTGGAGCCACAACCCGAATCGGTGGTTCTTCTCTTTCCATGTAACGAATTTGCACTGACGATGTATGAGTGCGTAAAAGATTACCATCTGGCAGGTAGAAGGTATCCTGCATATCACGGGCGGGGTGATCAGGCGGAGTATTAAGAGCCTCGAAATTATAATAATCTGTTTCCATTTCTGGCCCTTGAGCCACGGTATAACCCATACCGACAAAAATATCCAGCGCCCGATCAATAATGCCGTTGAGGGGATGAATGCGACCTTGGGGGCTGTAAATTCCCGGCATGGTTACATCGAGAGTTTCCGCCTCTAGCTGTACCTGAATTTGGGCGGCTTCCAAGGCGACGCGTTGCTGGTCTAGACTAGTTTGCAAGGATTCTTTGACTGTATTGGCGATCGCTCCAATTTTTGGTCGTTCCTCTGCACTCATCTGCCCCATACTTCGCAACAGTGCCCCCAGTTCCCCTTTTTTACCCAGATAGTTAACTCTGAGTTCCTCTAGACGTTCTAGGGTGTCGGCGGCTGCGATCGCTTTTTCTCCTTCTTGCCGCAGTGCTAAAAGTTGAGCTTCTAAATTGCTAGTCATTAGTTCTTAGTCATTGGTCATTAGTCATTAGTTTATAGTCAAAAGCTGTAAGCTGCTCGATAAATCAACTTACAGCTATGCCACTAACATCAGCCAATAAACCACCCATTCCAAATCAATAAAACGTTTACGCTGTATACATGTTTGAATTTTGCCGAAAGTATGATACGAGGTTTTAGACTATCAGAACTTTCCAAGACGAATTTTTAATTTTGAACTCTGCCTTGCGGTACTAGTAGTCTGTCAAGAACTAATTGACAGATAAATTCCCTGTAGATTTATCGCGTCTCTCTAACCGTCAAAATGAATTTGACAGACTACTAGTACAACTTGTCATAAATTTAGGTAACATCTTAATATCTAGCTAACATACACCTCAATATCTAGCTAACATCTCAATTAACCAGACAAGGAGCCAGCTTAAAGCCCCTTGTTAAAGGTAGGCAAACTTTCGCCACGATGTACTAGTGAGTATGTATGTTTTTTTGCTGCCTGTGATTTGCGACATTGACAAATAACAAATAACAAATAACTAATAACTAATGACCAATGACCAATGACTATGAAATTACTAATTAGCAACGATGACGGCGTTTCTGCCTTGGGGATTCGTACCCTAGCCAACTACTTGGCAGAGGCAGGTCATGATGTTAGTGTAGTTTGCCCAGATCGAGAGCGATCGGCAACTGGACACGGATTAACTCTACACCAACCCATTCGCGCCGAAATTGTTGAAGGGATTTTTCATCCTGCTGTCAAAGCTTGGGCTTGCGATGGTACGCCTTCAGATTGCGTCAAATTGGCACTGTGGGCTTTGCTAGATACTCCCCCCGATTTGGTTCTCTCTGGCATTAATCAAGGTGCGAATTTGGGAACTGAAATCTTGTATTCCGGCACTGTTTCGGCGGCAATGGAAGGTTTAATTGAAGGCATTCCCAGCGTAGCACTGAGTCTTATTAGTCACACATCTAAAGACTTTCAACCTGCTGCTAAGTTTGCCAAAATTCTCGTAGACCAGTTAGCCCAGAAACCTCTGCCGGATTTAATGTTGCTCAATGTCAATATTCCTGCGGTCAAATGGGAAGAAATTGCCGGAGTGACTCTTACCCGTCAAGGAGTGCGGCGTTACATTGATGTGTTTGATAAACGAGTTGATCCTCGTGGAAAAACGTACTACTGGTTAACCGGAGAGGTAATTGAGGATGTAGAACCCCCAACCGGATTAAATCTGCTTCAAAATGTACCGTTAGATGTGCATGTTGTACGTAAAAACTACATCAGTATAACCCCGTTACAATACAATCTCACTTACGCAGATGGGCTAGATAAATTATCTGATTGGGAATTCAATTTTCCATGAATCATTTGATTTATCAGGATAAAACTAGAATTATTTAAATGCGTCAGAGAAAAATGTAGGCTATAACGTAGGGGCACTCTTGAAATAACCGATACACATCCACCCGAAAAACTGGAAAATTCTACTTGAGAGTATTTCATTCACATTTACACAATCAGCCAGAAACAGGGTATGCTGTTTTACCAAGAAATCCTTCCTCTAGCCAAATCGGTGAGACAGCATAAACTTAGACAAAATAAGTAGCAATTTTTTCACTTATCGCCCGCTCAGTCCAGCAAGCAACACACATGTCTAGGATAGAGAATCAATTTACCGTAGAATTTTGGGGCGTTCGCGGCAGCATCCCCAGCCCAGGGCCAAACACCGTTCGTTACGGCGGTAATACCCCTTGCATCTCAATGCAAGCGGGCGATAAACGCTTAATTTTCGATGCAGGCACGGGACTACATGTTTTGGGGCAATCTTTGTTGCGCCAAATGCCGTTAGAAGCTCATATATTTTTTACCCATTCTCACTGGGATCACATGCAGGGTTTTCCCTTCTTTACCCCAGGATTTGTCAAGGGGAATGACTTTCATATCTACGGCGCGATCGCACCTGATGGTTCTACCATAGAACAGCGCCTCAATGACCAGATGTTGCACCCGAACTTTCCCGTACCCTTGCAAATTATGCAAGCCAATTTAAATTTCTACGACATTCGACCGGGGCAACCAATCCACATCGATGACGTTACCGTAGAAACAGCACCTTTAAACCATCCAGGTGAAGCTGTAGGATACCGCATCAACTGGCGTGGTGGTGCTGCTGTTTATATTACTGATACCGAACATTTTCCCGACCGACTCGATGATAATGTGCTGTGGCTAGCTCGTAATGCTGACATTCTGGTTTACGATTCCACTTACACAGACGAGGAATACTATTCCCCCAAATCTCCGAAAATTGGCTGGGGACATTCTACCTGGCAAGAAGCGGTGAAAGTGGCACAAGCTGCTAACGTCAAAACTCTGGTGATTTACCACCACGACCCCGCACACGATGACGACTTTTTGGATCGTGTAGGCAAACAAGTAGCGGCAAAATTTCCTGGGGCTATCATGGCACGGGAAGGATTGGTACTTCAGATTCCCACCTCAGTTGTCTTATCAGAATCTTTTCCTGTTAGTAAGTTTTCTACCTAAAGATTGCGATCGGAGGAATTAGAGATTTTAGATTAGATTGGTGATCAGAAGCTTTCAGCGTGAGAGCGTACCTGTTGGCTGCACGGTGAGACAGCGCTGCCCAGAGTTGTCACGCCAAGCATAAGATAAGGGCGACAACAGGAGGGGACATACTTTATAGATTCACCAACACAGCCCAGACACCCACAGACGTCCTAAGATTGCGGCTGATCGGAGGGTAAACACCTCATTGCAGTCTCAACAAGGAACTAGAGCCTTTTTAGCTCTGGTATTTGGGGTTATCTGGACTTAGTAATTAGCTATCAAGCTAATAGCACAAGATAGCAGCTTGGGCAACTTCCCGTGGGTTAGGCTTTTGGCTGATAGCTAAAAGGGGTAGCATCAACACCCTGGCTGATCGCACAAGACCTCATGGGCAGTTGGTGAATGTCCTCCTCAAGGCGGTTTACCATAAGGTAGCTTCCTGCTGATAGCTAAAATAAACCTAAAATCTCAGAATCCACGTGCTAAATTTGTCTAAAAATGGGTGTTCTGTGTGGGTTGCTTCTTCGAGCGAAGGGCTGCTAACGCCGACTGCTGTTGCCCTTGGCAAGTTTGATGGTGTTCATCTTGGTCATCAAAGGGTAATTCAACCAGTCTTGCACGCTGGTGCTAACTTATCATTAGCCAGTAGTCCGCAGTCAAAGGAAAATCAACAACTAGCAAATCAAGAATATATTTACTCAACAGTTGTTACCTTTGACCCCCATCCACAGGAATTTTTTACGGGGCAGCCCCGGACTTTGTTAACGCCACTGGATGAAAAAGTCCAACAATTGCGATCGCTTGGGGTAGAACAACTGGTACTACTACCCTTTGACAAAGAACTATCTGCTTTGACCCCCGAAGAATTCGTCGAAAAAATTCTTGTGCAACAACTGCAATGCCAGCAAATTAGCATCGGGCAGGATTTTTGTTTTGGCGAAAAGCGCAGTGGTACTGCCAAAGATTTACAATTAATCGCCGCCAAGCACAATATCCCCGTTACCATCGTTCCCTTACAAACTTATACAGGTAACTCGCCCACCGAAAGCAGTTGCGTCAGTACTGATCCGACTCAGGATGCCCGCATTAGCACTTCATTGATCCGCCAAACCCTTGAGCAAGGCGACATCGAAAATGCAAATTTGCTACTAGGACGCCCCTACACTCTCCTTGGTGTTGTCGTTCAAGGTCAGCAATTGGGCAGAACAATTGGCTTTCCCACCGCCAACCTCCAACTACCAAAAGAAAAGTTTTTGCCCCGCCAAGGAGTCTATGCTGTCCGCGTTTTCACTCTCAGTGAAACATCAGATGTCGCTCATAGTGAGAACTTGGGCGTAATGAATATCGGTAATCGCCCAACTCTAAATGGTACTTATTCATCTGCGGAAGTACATCTGTTCGATTGGTCTGGTGATTTATATGCCAAAAAACTGGCTGTGGAACTAGTGAAATTTTTGCGCCCTGAACAAAAATTTGCTTCTCTAGAAGCCCTGAAAACACAAATTCAACTTGACTGTGTTGTTGCTAAAGAAATTTTGAGTGCTGAGTGGGAACAATAGATAGGGCATGGGGCATGGGTTATTAATTCATCTTCCTAATGCCCAATGCCCAATTCCCAATTCCCGACTCCCCCTACTCCCCGCACCGCATGAGAGAAAAAATTGACGCTTTAACACAAAATCTGGCTCTTACCATCGTTGGCAAAGCTGAAGCAATACGCTTAGTGCTAGTAGCCTTGCTAGGTGGTGGTCATGCCCTGCTAGAAGATGTCCCTGGTGTTGGTAAAACCCTACTGGCTAAATCTCTAGCTCGTTCACTGGATGGTAAGTTTCAACGGCTACAATGTACCCCCGATTTACTGCCAACTGACATTACTGGCACTAACATCTGGAACCCAAAAACCGGCGAATTTACTTATCTTCCTGGGCCAATTTTTGCCAATATCCTCCTAGCTGACGAAATTAACCGCGCTACACCCCGCACTCAGTCAGCTTTACTGGAAGTCATGGAAGAAAATCAGGTAACAGTCGATGGTGTCTCTCGTGCAGTTCCTCAGCCCTTTTTTGTCATTGCCACTCAAAACCCTATTGAGTATCAAGGTACTTTTCCTCTGCCGGAAGCGCAAATGGATCGGTTCATGTTGTCGCTGAGTTTGGGCTATCCTTCCGAGGCAGAAGAACTCCAAATGCTGCAAAATCTCCAAAATGGTGTGAAGGTTGCTGATTTGCAGCCTTGTATTACCTTGGCAGAAGTACAGGAATTGCGTTACCTCTGCTCTCAAGTAAAAGTAGCACCCTCGTTGCAACAGTACATCCTCGAATTGGTGCGAGTAACACGGCAAGATGAGGAAATAGCCCTTGGTGTTAGTCCGCGTGGCACATTAGCATTACAACGGGCTACCCAAGCCCTAGCTTTTCTATTAGGGCGTGATTATGCCATTCCTGATGATGTGAAATTTCTCGTCCCTCACGTTCTTTGCCATCGCCTGATTCCTAGAGGTGGACGGAATGCAAGAACTGTTGTTGAGCGATTATTGCGATCGGTTTCTATTCCTTAAGGTAAAAAAGGTAGATAACTGTTGCTTTTAATTTTTTACCTAATTGCTTTCTCTTGAAATACTACTAACAGAATCTGAAATCCAATGCAACCCTGTACTAAAGTAAGGGTAAACTTAAATTCCCTTATCTTGCTTGGATTTCAAATGTTAGGATCTCCTACAAAATATGGTAGACAACAGATGAAAGCGATCGAATGTAAAAATAAATTAACCGCAGAGGCGCAGAGAACGCAGAGAGAGGAATCGGAGATTTTCACGATTCATTTAGGATTGCTATAAGAGATTTTTCCTTGCAATGTTGAGAGATGCGTATACGCAGAAGGGCTGGCCAATAGGCGTAGCTATGTTAATTATCGAAAATACTTACGCAAAATCTCAAACACTGCCAATACTGCGTAAGTTCTATGATTAGCACAAGCGCCACTTCTAAATATCTGGGAATGTGAGGAATGTCAATTTTTGTTAAGCGCAAAACCCGCGATCGCGAAAATCGCCCACCTTACAGCGATCGCCTTGTACTACAGCAAAGCGCCGAACGCCAATTCAAACGTCAATTTTTCGGTTTACTTCTGGTAATTGTAACGTGGAGCCTAGTTATGGGCTGGCTTCTAGCCTTGGCAACTAACGCCCAAAGTGCTACTCCCACCGCCGAAATTGGCACTGTTGACGTAGTGCCTGCACAGTATCAATTAGGACAAGAGTTGTATTTGGAAAACTGCTCTACATGCCACATCGGCTTACCACCAGCCGTTTTACCCACCCAAACTTGGAAAAATCTCCTGCAAGACTCGCAGCACTACGGCGCACAACTAAAGCCTTTAGTCGATCCGCCGCGCATCTTGGTGTGGAAATATCTTTCGACTTTCTCCCGTGTCCAGTTAGACGACGAAGAAACACCATATCGCCTTAATGACTCACGTTATTTCAAAGCTTTGCATCCAGGAGTTAAGTTACCACGTCCCGTCCAGCTTGGTAGCTGTGTCAGCTGTCATCAAGGCGCTAGCGATTACAATTTCCGCCGCCTGACAGCAGAATGGAAGTGAGGAGTACAGACGCGATTAATCGCGCCTGTACAGGAGTTAGGAGTTGAAAAATTCATAACTCATAACTCCTAACTCCTAACTCTATTCCTTCTCTGGCCCCATCTGGGGGCAAAATGATACTATGAGGAAAGACGAAATATAAGATAAGAGTTAAAACCAATTAGTTTCTTAAATGATTGGCTAGTTTTTCTCCTGTTTTTGAGTTAATTCTCATTTGACACCCATCCACAACCAAGAAGGTTGGGTTGGGTTAAATGTTTATAATCAATGCCAAACCTTTAACAGTGAACAGTGAACAGTAAACAGTTATCAGTGATCTATTTGTCCCTGGGTCTAAATCCCCCACAAACGAAGGTGGAATGCGTTAGTGGATGGATTTAGACCCGCCACCAGCGCTCCATGTAACTGATAACTGGTAACTGATAACTGATAACTGCTTTAATCCCCATCCCCCTTGATTCAGTTCTATAATCTGCCATGCTAAAACTTTTGTTGGGCGACCCCAACGCTCGTAAGCTTAAAAAATACCAACCTTCTGTTACTGAAATTAACCTTTTAGAGGAAGAAATTAAGGTTCTCTCCGATGAGGAGTTAAAAGGTAAAACCGTCGAATTTAAACAACGGTTTGCCAAAGGCGAAACTCTGGATGACCTATTGCCAGAAGCTTACGCTGTTGTCCGGGAAGCAGGACGGCGAGTCTTAGGCTTGCGGCACTTTGATGTCCAACTCCTTGGCGGGATCATTTTGCATATAGGGCAAATTGCCGAAATGAAAACCGGCGAGGGTAAAACATTGGTAGCCACCTTGCCCAGTTATCTGAATGCCCTCACTGGTAAAGGTGTACACGTCATCACCGTGAACGATTACCTGGCTCGTCGGGATGCGGAATGGATGGGACAGGTGCATCGATTTTTGGGGCTGAGTGTGGGGTTAATCCAGGCAAGCATGACTCCCAGCGAACGCCAGAAAAATTACGACTGCGATATTACCTATGTCACTAACAGTGAGATCGGGTTTGACTACCTGCGGGATAACATGGCGACATCAATGGCAGATGTGGTGCAACGCCCGTTCAATTATTGTGTGATTGACGAGGTAGACTCGATTTTAGTTGATGAAGCGCGGACACCACTGATTATTTCTGGGCAGGTGGAAAGACCTACAGAAAAGTATCTGCAAGCTGCCGAAATTGCATTCACACTCAAGAAAGACGAGCATTACGATGTGGATGAAAAAGCTCGTAACGTGCTTTTGACAGATGAAGGATTTGCTGAATCGGAAAATCTTTTGGGAGTCACAGATTTATTTGACCCAGAAGATCCTTGGGCGCACTTCGTTTTTAATGCAATTAAAGCCAAAGAACTTTTTCTCAAGGATGTAAATTACATCGTCCGCAATGACGAAGTGGTAATTGTGGATGAATTTACCGGTCGGGTGCTACCTGGACGGCGTTGGAGTGATGGACTACACCAGGCGATTGAAGCCAAAGAACACGTAGAAATTCAGCCAGAAACTCAAACTCTAGCGACAATTACTTATCAAAATATGTTTTTGCTGTATCCAAAACTCGGTGGAATGACCGGAACAGCAAAAACGGAAGAACCGGAATTTGAAAAAATTTACAAATTGGAAGTTGCGGTAATTCCTACCAACCGCGATCGCAGACGCGAAGATTTGTCTGATATGGTCTTTAAGACAGAACCGGGCAAGTGGGGTGCGATCGCTAAAGAATGTGCCGAAATGCACGAACTTGGCAGACCTGTATTAGTAGGAACCACTAGTGTAGAAAAATCCGAACTTCTGAGTCGGCTGCTGAAGGAATTGGCGATTCCCCACGAATTACTCAACGCCCGTCCCGAAAACGTCGAGCGTGAGGCGGAAATTGTCGCCCAAGCTGGACGAAAAGGTGCTGTTACTATTGCTACCAACATGGCTGGTAGAGGTACAGACATCATCTTGGGTGGTAACTCCGAATACATGGCACGTCTGAAGCTGCGGGAATACTTCATGCCCCGGATCGTCATGCCAGAGTCAGAAGATAGCTTTGGCGTTCAAAGACCAGCCGGATTACCAACAGGACACGGCAGTGGTCAAGGCTTTGCCCCCGGCATAAAAGTCAAAACTTGGCGGGCTTCGCCAGAAATTTTCCCCACCCAGTTGACAAAAGAAACAGAAAAACTAATCAAAGAAGCAGTAGAAATTGCGGTGCGTGAGTATGGCGATCGCAGTTTATCGGAACTGGAAGCAGAAGACAAGGTAGCTGTAGCCGCAGAAAAAGCTCCCATCGATGACCCTGTAATTCAGAAATTGCGGGAAGCTTACAACCGCGTTAAGCAGGAATATGAACAATTTACTACCCGCGAACATGATGAGGTAGTGGGAATCGGCGGTTTGCACGTAATTGGTACAGAACGCCACGAATCGCGGCGGATTGACAACCAGTTGCGCGGACGTGCAGGAAGACAAGGCGACCCTGGAACCACGAGATTCTTCCTCAGTTTAGAGGATAACCTACTGCGGATTTTTGGTGGCGAGCGCGTTGCTGGGTTAATGAATGCCTTCCAAGTGGAAGAAGATATGCCCATCGAATCTGGGATGCTCACCCGCAGTTTGGAAGGCGCACAGAAAAAAGTTGAAACCTACTACTACGACATTCGGAAGCAGGTGTTTGAGTATGACGAGGTGATGAATAATCAACGTCGGGCTATTTATGCTGAACGTCGGCGGGTGTTAGAAGGTCAAGATTTGAAAGAACAGGTAATCAAGTACGCTGAAAAAACGATGGATGACATCGTTGACTACTACATCAACGTAGACTTACCCTCGGAAGAGTGGGAGTTAGAAAAGCTGGTTGAGAAAGTTAAAGAATTTGTCTATCTGCTAGCGGATTTGCAGCCAAATCAATTAGAGGATATGTCAGTAAGCGAGATTAAAGCCTTCCTCCATGAACAGGTGCGAATTGCTTACGATCTCAAAGAAGCGCAAATTGACCAAGTTCAACCCGGACTTATGCGCCAAGGTGAACGCTTCTTTATTTTGCAACGCATTGATACACTTTGGCGGGAACACCTGCAACAAATGGATGCCTTACGCGAATCGGTAGGATTACGTGGTTATGGGCAAAAAGACCCACTGATTGAGTATAAGAGCGAGGGTTACGAATTGTTCTTGGATATGATGGTTAACATTCGCCGAGACGTTGTGTACTCGTTGTTTATGTTCCAGCCGCAGCCACAGCAGATGGTGCAGGCTTCGTCTGAAATGGTGTAAGTAGTCCCATATCTCATGCAGAGACGCAGAGGCGCAGAGGCGTTTTTGCGTCTTTGTTTTATGCTAGTAGTGCATTCGTTTGGCAGGAGAATGATCTGAGTATTGTTACTGAAAGAGCAAATCCCTTGCTTTTATCAAGGAAAAAGCATTTCTTTTCCAGTTTGTTCCGTAACAATCAGCGTTCTTGATTGAGGATGTTGTATAGTCTAATATCTTGTAAGCTAATGAAAAAGGATGAGGTCGAGCCTATATGCTAGAGTCCTTCCAAATACATAATTTCAGACTTTTTCATCATCTTGAGGTTAAAAGATTAGGTAATGTTAACCTCATTGTGGGCAGGAATAATGCTGGTAAAAGTACATTTCTCGAAGCAGTAGAACTTTATGCCAGCAACGCCTCACCTATGAGTCTCCTTGACCTTGTAGATTCGAGGCAAGAATCTTGGGTTAGTGAGGCACAACCACATACCCAAACTTTTCTTGGTAATCCTATACGCCATCTCTTTTTTGGTCATAAATTACCCGATATAGGAGAAGAAGGCATCATTTTAGGAGAAGTTTCTTCAAGTGCAAAGATTCATATTGGTGTTGCTGCATATCAGATTAAATCTGATAACGAAGGAACCACGAAAAGAATCCGCATCACTGATGAGCAGTTTCATCAGGATTTATCAGATATTGAAGTTGTTGTCGTAGCAGAAGAAAGTGAAAAAGTTCGGAGACTCTTCAGATTAAATCGTGATTTAAGAGATATTAGGCTCACATCTAGAGTTGCTTACGAACGGCTAGATGCTGAATTTAAATACACATGGCAATTTGTTTCTACAGAAAATATGCCTAATCGGAAATTAGCCGCTCTTTGGGATTTGACAAGTTTAACTAATTTGGAATCAGAGGTTATTTCTGCCCTTAAACTTATTGAACCTAAAGTATCTGGAATTGCTTTTGTAGAGGATATTAGCAAAGGAAGCGGAGGCAATAATCGTGGTCAGGGAGGCGATAATCGTATTCCATTAGTAAAAATTGAAGGTATAGATGAGCCATTACCTCTAAAAAGTATGGGTGATGGAATGACTCGTTTATTACATATAATTTTAGCTCTCGTAAATGCTCGAAATGGCATCCTTTTAATTGATGAATTTGAAAATGGATTGCATTGGACAGTACAGCCTAAAGTTTGGGATATAGTTTTTAATTTATCAGAAAGGTTGAATGTTCAAGTATTTGCAACAACACATAGTCGAGATTGTGTAAATGGTTTTGACAGCGCATGGAATAAGTATCCTTCACTTGGTGCTTTCTTCAGACTTGAAGCTAAAGATAATCTCATTAAGGTAACAGAATACACTTCCGAGACGCTTACTGATTCTCTTGAAACGGACGTAGAAATACGCTGAATAATATGAGTGATATCTGTAGGAAAGATTCCGATAAAATATTACTTGTTGAAGGGATAGATGATTGCCATGTCGTAATGGCTTTGTGTGCTGCTCACCAAGTTCCTGAAACTTTTGGAATATATGAGTGTGGTGGAGATACAAAACTTTTAAAACGTTTGAATGCTTTGATTGTACGTCCTGAATATCCTCAAGTGATAGGAGTAATGCTTGATGCTGATACTTCTATCGAAGGCAGATGGGCAAATATCAAAGGTAAATTAAGTCACTATAGCTATCAATTACCAGATATCCCTGATATTTATGGAACAATAGTTGAGAGTCTTCCAGATAAACCTAAATTGGGATTTTGGCTGATGCCAAATAATCAAAATTCTGGTAAGTTGGAAGATTTCTGTGCCGAGCTAGCAGAAGCAACAGCTTTAGCATTTGCAAGAGAATGTATTGCAGAAGCACAAGCAAATAACTTAACAACTTTCAAACCATTAGATATTAGTAAAGCAGTTATTCACACATATCTTGCTTGGCAAGATGAACCTGGTCGTCCTATGGGGCAAGCGATTACTAAGCAAGCTTTACGCCCAGATACAGGTATCGCTAGAAGCTTTACCAATTGGTTGACACGTCTTTTTACATAAAACTATTTCCTCGTTTTATAGCTCAACTAGAATAAATTTTAAATCCTAAATAGGAGTTTGCTGAAATGGGTAAGCTGGTACTGCCAAATTTTCAGGGTAAGCAAATGGGGCAAGTAATAGTTACCCTCACTGTCACGAATCGAATTGATAAAGTTTTGGCACAGCTAGGCTTTATTTCTCCAGAGGAAGTTGCGGGTTTTGCCGATGAATTCTGAGCAAACTTATCTGAGTGTATTGTAAGCGAAACATATTAATTTACCCAATGGTTAGTTAAAATTTCGGCATATATATTAATTTTAAAAAACTAGAAATGAAGCCTTCCTACAGAATTAGCTAAGATAAGTAGTAAGCATTTTCCCTAACAGCGCCATAGCCATAACCAAGTTGTACTTAAACAGGTTTGCAAAATTGATGCAACTTTCTCAAGCTGAACAGAATGCGATCGCTTATACTTGGCATAATTTTGGGGTTGTCTGTAGTGCGATCGCAAAGTAAAATACTTTATCTAAACAGTGAAATAGATCCGATTTCAGACTTTCTGTGCAGATACTTCCTCTGGCTTTTCTTGCCTTTGCAACGCAGAATACAGCCGATTGAGCGCATTTACATAAGCTTGCGCGGATGCCACGATGATATCTGTGTTCGCTGCATGACCAGAAAACACTTTAGATTCATAACGTAAACGAATCGTCACTTCTCCAATAGCATCAATACCGGCTGTTACTGACTGCACAGAAAACTCAATCAACTCGTTGGGTACATTGACCACCCGGTTGATAGCTTTGTAAACTGCATCCACTGGCCCAGTACCGATCGCAGCATCAGTTAATTCTTCACCGTCTGGGGTACGCAAGGTAACTGTAGCGGTGGGTTTGGCGTTGCTACCACAGGAAACTTGCACCAATTCTACGCGGAACAAATCGGGTGCTTGTTGGATTTCATCGTTAACGATCGCTTCCAAATCCCAATCAGAAATATCTTTCTTTTTATCTGCTACTTCTTTGAATCTGACGAATGCTTTATTTAACTCAGTATCTGACAGTTCAAAGCCCAATTCTTTCAACCGAGTACGGAAAGCATTTCTGCCTGAATGTTTGCCCAAAACTATTTGATTGTCTGCCAAGCCAATCAATTGGGCATCCATAATTTCGTAGGTGAGCTTATTTTTTAATACACCATCTTGGTGAATCCCAGACTCATGAGCAAAGGCATTCGCCCCAACGATCGCTTTATTTGGTTGTACTAACATTCCCGTCAAATTGGAAACTAAGCGTGAGGTTTTGTAAATTTGCCGAGTGTCAATATTTGTCAGGGATTCTTGAGATTCTTCTGGTCTTCCCAAAAAGGGATTAAAATATTGTCGCCGCACATGCAACGCCATCACCAATTCTTCTAGTGATGCATTTCCGGCACGTTCGCCAATGCCATTGATAGTACATTCTAGTTGACGTGCGCCATTTTTCACGGCTTCTAAGAAGTTAGCAACTGCCAAGCCTAAATCATTATGACCGTGAACGGAAATAATCGCTTGGTCGATGTTAGGGACATTTTCGATAATCCCCTTAATGATTGCCCCAAATTCGCTAGGGGTGGTGTAACCGACAGTATCGGGAATGTTAACTGTTGTTGCACCAGCTGCGATCGCTCGCTCTACCACTTGGTAAAGAAATTCTGGATCGGTACGAGCCGCATCCATCGGCGAAAATTCTACATCTGTCATGAAGGACTTGGCATAAGCTACCATTTCTTCGGCGATCGCTAGCACTTCTGCCCGTGACTTCCGCAACTGATACTCTAAATGGATATCAGAAGTCGAAATAAATGTGTGAATTCTGGCGTTAACTGCTGGTTTTAATGCTTCTGCGGCTGCTTCAATATCTGCTTTAATCGCTCTTGCCAAACTGCAAATTACTGGGCCATTTTCTGTCCCCACAATTTTAGCAATCTTACTGACTGCTTCAAAATCTCCGGGACTCGCAAAGGCAAAGCCTGCCTCAATTATATCCACACCCAAACGTGCCAGTTGCTTGGCTATAACTAGCTTCTCGTCTATATTCAGGGTTGCTCCTGGACACTGCTCTCCATCTCGGAGTGTAGTATCAAAAATGATGATTCGATCTGTTTTGTTTGTCATTTGCGGTTTGTCGTTAAGTTTTTACTTGCGGATCAAAATATCTTCAACCTTAGTTTTTCTTTTACTCTTACCTTTGTAAATAATTGCTAAGAATACTAACCTTCTGTTTTTTCTATTTGATCTCTGATATCATTTAAATCTATATATCTATCTGTAGCATTCCGTAGCTCTCTAGCTATCATTCCTTCTGTCGATACTACTGTAATATGTGTATTTTTTGAGCGTAATAGTTCGATTGCTCTTTCAAAATCTCCATCGCCACTGAATAATACTACTCGGTCATACTGGTCTACTGTATTAAACATATCTACAACAATTTCAATATCTAAATTCGCTTTTTGCGAGTAACGACCAGAAGTATCATCATAATATTCTTTAAGAATTTTAGTTCTGACTGTATATCCTAGACTAATTAAAGCATCTCTAAAACCTCGCTGATCTTGTGGGTCTTTTAAGCCAGTGTACCAGAATGCATTAATTAATGTTGTTTCTGATTGCTCATGTTTGAAGTATTCTAAAACTCGCCGTGGGTCAAAAAACCAACCATTTTTTTGTTGAGCATAGAACATATTGTTTCCGTCTACAAATATAGACAGACGATTCATTGGAGAACCCATACAAATTTACACCTAATAATATATATGAATTTAGATGGAACAATAGATTATAGCAATTTTCAAATGCCTTGTTTGCTAATATCTATAAACTAACTCTTCATCTGTAGCTTTTATCCTACCTCTTTCAAGGCATAAAAACGCCTGCAACATTAGAGTTGAGATATTGGGTGCTAAACCTTATTCACCTCCAGCACTGCAAGAGCCACCCTGTGATCAAAATCTACCAATAAAATTGAACTAGTAACAGCATTCATTACTGTATAACACTAAAGTTTACTCCTAGAGAGGTATGGTATAGGCTTAGGGTAGGATATAACTTGATGCCTATCTATAGGTTTTGCTTTCAGTCTAAGGACACGCTTTGTGGGTAGTACCAATATTGCGCCAAAGACAGAAGACAACCTTGGGACAGCTTCTGGTAAAACCCCAGTTAAGAACGTACTTGTTGGTTAGGTTAGAGGAAATCTCGCCGCAACCAAGTATACAGACGAAGTATATCCGGCTATGATATGTGAGACAATTACTAGTTGTAACTCACTCAACAGAAAAATAATAATTTAGGCAGTACCTAAATAGGAATCTCTTGGGGCTACCTTTGCCAATAAAAGTTTGTTGATGAATAGAAGATACTTTACAAATGTATAAGATTGTCATTTAAGTCTTATTTCAATGTACTTGTACTAAAACGTGGTCTGAATAAATAAAAGTGTTGGACTTAAATCAATCAGTAACACGATATGGCAGAAGAACCTACATCTACCTTAACTAAAAACTATGTCTCTACTGCCAATAGACACTCAAGTAAACCGACAAAGGTAACATCAACAGCATCGGCTCGTCAGTCTAGGTGGATGCTTCTCTTAGGTCATCTCCTCGCTGGCGGTTGGGCAATGGGTGCAGCAGTGCTGAGTGCTTCTGGTGGGGAATTGGTTCAATTGATGGAGAATAAGGCGCTTTCTGCCTTTTTCCAAGTGCGTGGGCCGATTTTGCCTCCAGAAGACATCGTAATTTTAGCAATAGACGATCAGTCAATATCAGTTCCCGCACAGTACTATAAAACAAATCCGAAACAGTATGCCTACCTAGAAACACTTAAATCTTATCCTTATAAACGGGCTGCTTATGCTCAGGTAATTACAAAGTTAATCAAAGCAGGTGTCCGCTCAGTGGCAGTAGATGTCGTTTTTGACACACCAAGCAGTTATGGAGCTACTGACGATCGCCAACTCGAGGCAGTATTGCAAAAATATGGCAGCAAAGTTACCTTAGCAGCCGTCTACGAAAATTCCCAGACGCACCAAGGGTCTTTTATGCAACTGATAGACCCACAAGAGATGTTTCGTACAGGATCTGTGTCCATTGGCTCAGTTAATTTCCCCTTGGAGGCGGATGGTAAAGTTCATCGATTGGCGAGTGAGTTTTCTAAGTTGTTAGCTGAAGATAATTTGATCGAGAAGCTACCCTCTTTTGATGAAGCAGCACTGAGGGCAGCACAAGTAAATTATCCCCGGACAAAGGGCGATCGCATTCATTTTTGGGGTTCTGCGGGTACATTTGAGCAAGTACCCTTTTGGCATGTCCTCGACCCGGAAAACTGGAACACCTATTTGGAGCAAGGAAAGGTCTTCAAAGACAAGATAGTGCTGATTGGTTCAACAGATAAGTTAAACAATGATTATTATCCAGTCGCTGCTAGCAACAGCAATCAACCCATGTCGGGCGTAGAAATTCACGCCAATGCGATCGCAACTTTGATGCAAGGTAAAGCGATCGCCCCAGGAATTAATAGTCCACCTTTACGGGGTTTGTTTGTGCTAGTTATAGTTGGCACTACAGCCTTGATAATTAGCAGACGCAAGCGTAGTATCAATAGATTTCTATATAGCCTCGCCCTCTCTGGCACTTGGCTAGGAATTAGCTATGGGTTATTTGTTCATGGTCAGTTAATTTTTCCCACTACTGTACCAATGATTGCGATCGCTATGATTGGATTTTGCTATCTGGGAACCTCATTAGTCAGAGAAAGCATCAAAAAACGCCAATTAGTAGACATTTTTCAGAAGTATAAAACTTCTGCCATTGTCCAAGAGATTATCAGCCAACAAGATGACTTGCAAGACCTAATCCAGCAACGAGATTTAGCCTTATCAGGAAAAGTCCTAGCTCGACGCTACAGAATTGTCAAAGTTCTCGGTTCCGGTGGATTCAGTGAAACCTACATTGCCGAAGATACCCAACGTCCTGGGAATCCGCGATGTGTTGTCAAGCAACTAAAACCAGCCAACACCAAACCAGAAGCCTTGCAACTTGCCAGACGTTTATTTAACTCAGAGGCGCAAACACTCGAAAAATTGGGAACACACGCTCAAATTCCTCAACTTTTGGCGTATTTTGAAGAAGATGAAGAATTTTATTTAGTACAAGAACATATCATTGGTCATCCTTTAAATCAGGAATTACCACCAGGCAGAGCAATTGATGAAATTGCAGCAATCAAAATTGTCAGGGACTTATTGCAAACATTAACATTTGTCCATAAAAACAATGTGATTCACCGAGATATTAAGCCCAGCAATATCATGCGCCGACATTCAGACGGTAAACTAATCCTGATTGACTTTGGAGCTGTCAAAGAAGTCAGTACAAAACAGCTTGATCATGAAGAGCAAACCCCGTTCACCATTGGTATTGGTACTCAGGGTTACGCACCAAGCGAGCAATGTTTTGGGCGTCCCCACTACAGTAGTGATATCTATGCAGTCGGCATGGTTGGGATTAAAGCCCTGACTGGTATAGCACCCCGTGACTTACCTAGAGATGCTGATGGAGAGATAAAATGGAGCGATGCCTACGGCGGTAAACTACGCACCCAGGTGAGCCACTCCCTCGCTAAGATTCTCAGTAAAATGGTGCTGGATGACTTCAAACAGCGATATCAGTCTGCATCAGAGGCTCTTGAGGATCTTGAAGCTTTTGACGATGTTGTAAGTTTCCAAACCATATACCCCATGCTACACAATGACTCATTAATGAATACTTTAGATGAATTAGCAGCTCCCACAAAATCTTGCTCAGAAGATCCTCAGAAACTGCTTGAGTAAGCTGTCATTACCCCTTTTCTATTACTCTTACCAAATGAAAATTAGGAACCTTGATTTTCATCAGGTTTATGAATCTATACGCGATATTACTTACATATCACAAATATATGATTTCCTCATAATTAACGGAAAATCTTCACAATTATACATATTTATCGTTGTGGGTTATAGTGAATCCTTATATATCTAGGACTTACGCAAAAGTTACAGAATAACGAACCACAGAGGCGCAGAGGACACGGAGAAATAAGAGTTTGAGAGATATTTTGCGTAAGTCCTAATATCTTCAGAAGCGGGTGTTGGAATAGAACCCGCTAGCGCTGATTTTAAATTAACGACAGGAATTCTTCTCCTGTAGTGGGATGAATGCCTATAGTTTCATCCAAGTCTTCCTTGGTAATGCCTTTGCGAATTGCCACACCCAGACTTTGAATGATATCTGCTGCATGTTCACCCACCATATGAGCGCCCAAAACTTGCCCAGAATCACTATTTAGCACTAACTTTATAGTGGTTGGCTCATCGTGTTCGATTAGCTGATACAACAGTGGTTGGAAATGGGTGCAGTAGCATTGTACAGATTCACCAAATTTTTCCCGTGCTTTTGCCTCCGTCATCCCCACACTAGCCGCTTCTGGACGGCAAAAAACAGCAGTGGGCACATAATCATAATTTAGTTTTTGCGCCTTGTTGCCAAAAACTGTATCGGCAAAGGCAATACCTTCTGCTTTAGCCACTGGAGTCAATTGCACCCGGCTGGTGCAATCACCCACTGCAAAAATGTTTTCTTGGCTGGTGCGGCTGTATTCATCTACTTTAATTGCACCATGTTCGCTAAGTTCAACATGGGCATTTTCCAAACCAAGATTCTTGGTATTTGGAGCGTAACCTGTAGCAACTAAGATGGTATCTACTATAATTATTTCTTGGCTCTCACCAGTAATAGTTAACAAGAAACTCTCATCCGAGTATTTGATTTTACTAACAGTGCTGTTGGTGAATAACTTAATTCCGCGTTTAATCAAACCTTGTTGTACCGCAGAGCAAATATTATTATCAAACCCCGATAAAATTATCTCGTCTTTTTCAATCACCGTCACTTCGCAGCCGAAAGCGTGCATCATGCTGGAAAATTCTACGCCAATGTAGCCGCCGCCAATAATTGCTAAACGTTTCGGCAGATAGGGTAGCTGAAACATCTCGCGGGATGTGATGGCGTATTCTATACCTGGAATTTTGGGCTTGAGGGGTTGCCCTCCCACAGCAATTAAAATTTTGTCGGCTGTAACTTTGCGTCCATTAATATTGATAGTATGGGTATCGATGAAACTGACATATTCAGAAATTAGTTCAATTCCAGCTTTTTGCAATTGCTGAAAATAAGACTGGTTAATGGTGTCAATATGCTGATGTACTGACTTAATAAATAATGTCCAGTCAAAGTATGTTTGACAGTCACTCCACCCATAACTGTGCGCTATTTGATTTTGCAGGGCGAAGTCAGCGGCGTAGACAATCAGTTTTTTAGGAACGCAACCGCGATTTACACAAGTCCCCCCCACGGATTCTTGTTCGGCAATAGCGACACGTACACCGTAACTAGCTGCTTTTTTAGCTGCTGCCAATCCCCCAGGCCCAGCACCAATGACAAACAAATCGTAATCAAATGTCATAAAAATCTGTTCCTTTTTCACTGTTTGGAAAGCAGAGCTATTTCATACCTTATAGTGATTCACACAAAACTTAATCTACTGTCTTTGGGTGGACAATTTGGGTGGACAATTTGGGATGAAACCAGGCTGATATCTAGCACATTGCCACATTGAATAGCAATTACATCCAAAAGGTACAGCGATGGCTCGGTTATTACTAAGTTATATTACATTATGTTACCAAAGAAGCATTTTGTCTATTCTACAAGAGTTAGATGTTTGCGTAGGCGTAGCCCGCACTTCTCTACGAGACCCTTCGACAAGCTCAGGGCAACGCGCTGCGCGTAGCTTGCTTCCACGAAGTGGTACGACAAAGCTCAGTGACCATCGTAGCCCATCGCTTAATTTGGGCGGGTATGCGATCGCACATCATCGATAACCCTCAATTCGTCGGCCTTTGCAGGCAAGGGGTGAATAAGGATATTAAGCGCCTTACCACTTGGCTACCCACCACATATAAAGTTATGAGTTAAGAGTGAG
>Ga0209490_10000333_pt1 | contig 48276 bp, 43 predicted proteins | sample MAT06_FD_187209 | JGI IMG/M metagenome (GOLD analysis project Ga0209490, IMG submission 187209) | Freshwater microbial communities from Lake Fryxell liftoff mats and glacier meltwater in Antarctica - MAT-06 (SPAdes) (version 2) | ecosystem: Environmental > Aquatic > Freshwater > Ice > Liftoff...
CGGGCCTGGCCTTCACGCCGCTGATGACGCTCTACCTCACCGACAACACGCCGCCCGAGGAAATCGCGCGGGCCAAGGCGGCGGGCGTGGTGGCACTGAAGCTCTACCCCGCCGGCGCCACCACCAACAGCGACGCCGGCGTGACGGACGTACGCAAGTGCCACGCCACACTGGAAGCCATGCAGCGTGAAGGCCTGCTGCTGCTGGTGCACGGTGAAGTGACTGACGCCGAGATTGACATCTTCGACCGCGAAGCCGTCTTCATCGACCGTGTGATGGAGCCCTTGCGTCGCAACTTTCCCGCGCTGAAGGTGGTGTTCGAGCACATCACCACCACAGAGGCAGCGCAGTACGTGGCCGAAGCCGGCCCGCACACGGCCGCCACCTTGACGGCCCATCACCTGCTTTACAACCGCAACGCACTCTTCACCGGCGGCCTGCGTCCGCACTATTACTGCCTGCCGGTTCTGAAGAAAGAAAAGCACCGGCTGGCGCTGGTGCAGGCGGCCACCTCTGGCAGCCCGCGTTTCTTTCTCGGCACCGACAGCGCGCCGCACGCTGCGGTGATGAAGGAGCAGAGTGTTTGCGGCGCCGGTTGCTACACCGCCCCTGCAGCGCTGGAACTCTATGCCGAGGCCTTCGAGGGCGCCGGCGCCTTGGACAAGCTGGAAGGTTTCGCCAGCCACCATGGCGCTGACTTCTACGGCCTGCCGCGCAACACCGGCACCGTGACGCTGAAGCGCGAAGCCTGGGTCCTGCCCGAGACGCTGCCCTTCGGCGACGCCACCATCAAGCCGCTGCGCGGTGGCGAAACCCTGAACTGGAAACTTCAATGAGCACGGACCGAGTGATGCTGCTGATCGACGCCGACAACGTGTCGGTGGACGTGATGGAGCAGGCCGTGCGCCTGCTGTTGAACCAGCACGGCGGGCTGCACGTTCGCCGCGCCTACTGCACGGCCGAAAGTGCCGTCACCAACCAGGCGGCCTTCAAGCGCCTGGGCATCAAGCCGATGGTGAACCTGGCCGCCGGCAAGAACAGCACCGACATTGCAATGGCCGTGGACGCCATCGACCTCGTGCTGGCCGAGCGACCCGACGTGGTGGTCATCGCGTCTTCCGACAGCGACTTCGCGCCGCTGGTGCACCGCCTGCGCGAAAAGGGCTGCGTGGTGCGCGGCATCGGGCAGATGGGCAAGACCGGCAACGAAACCCAGGACGTCTACGACGACTTCACGGTGCTGGAACACCGCAAGTCGGCCGCCAGCCAGACCGCCGCTGACAAACCCAAGCGCGCACCGCGCAAGACCGCTGCCGCCAAGACGCCAGCCGCCAAGAGAGCCCCGGCGGCGAGGAAGACTGCGGCCGCCAAGGCCGCTGCCGAGAAGGCACCTGCTGAGAAAACAGCGTCTTCGAAGCCAGCATCCGCCAAGGCCGCTGCACGCAAGACCCCCGCGCGCAAGGCAAGCACGCGAGCCCCGGCGCCCGTGGAGACCGACGACGACCTGCCGGGCGCCGTGGTGGCCATGCTCGAAGCTTCTTCTTCGGCACCCGCCCCGGCGTCAGCGGCTGACGCGCGTGCTGACGGCGGGGCCCGTGCGCCGCGCGGCCAGTCCTCGCTCGCCACCGTGCTGGCTTGTCTGCCTGAACTGGAGGCCGGCCAGAGCCTGCCCTTGAACGTGGCCGTGCAGCGCCTGCGTGCCGCGCAGTTGCTGGGCAAGAGCAGTTCGTCGCTGAAGTTGTTCTCGCAGCTTTCCGACCGTTTCGAGCTCGTGCCGGCTGACAAGCCATCGCAGGTGCGGCTGCGACGCTGATTCCGGGCCCCGCGCCGGCTTGGCCCTACGTTGTCCGGGCTTGCTTGAAACTGCGCGCCCGGCCCTAACATCTTCACCACTCCGGGCCCTTGTGCGCCCGGGTTTTTTTGCGGCATGGAGGCCGCTACTGCCATGAAACGCATATTGCTGTTTGTCGGTACCAACCTGGCGGTCATGGTGGTGCTGGGCCTCGCGGCCAGCTTGCTGGGGGTCAACCGTTTCCTCACCGCCAACGGCCTGAACCTGGGTGCGCTGCTGGGCTTCGCGTTGCTGATGGGCTTCGGCGGCGCCTTCATCTCGCTCTTGATCAGCAAGCCGATGGCCAAATGGACCACCCGCGCCAAGATCATCAACGACTCCACCGACCCCACGCACCGCTGGATCGTCGGCGCGGTGCAGAAGTTTTCGCAGAAGGCCGGCATCGGCATGCCCGAAGTCGCCATCTTCGACGGCGCGCCGAACGCCTTTGCCACCGGTGCCTTCAAGAATTCGGCCATGGTGGCCGTGAGCACCGGCTTGCTGCAAACCATGAGCCGCGAGGAGGTCGAGGCCGTCATCGGCCACGAGGTGGCGCACGTGGCCAACGGTGACATGGTGACGATGGCGCTGATCCAGGGCGTGATGAACACCTTCGTCGTGTTCCTTTCGCGCGTCATTGGCTACTTCGTCGACAAGGTCGTGCTGCGCAACAACAACACCGGCCCCGGCATCGGCTACTACGTCACCACCATCGTTCTCGACATCGTGCTGGGTGTGCTGGCCGCCATCATCGTGGCCTGGTTCTCGCGTCAGCGCGAATACCGCGCCGACGCCGGTGCCGCACAGCTGATGGGCCGCAAGCAGCCGATGATCAACGCCCTGGCGCGCCTGGGTGGGATCGAGCCGGGCGAGTTGCCCAAGAGCGTGGCCAACATGGGCATCAGCAGCAAGCCGAGCGGGCTGATGGCACTGTTCAGCAGCCATCCGCCGATCGAAGAGCGCATTCGCGTGCTTCAGCAGACCCAATAAGCGGCAAGACAGGAAAAAGAAGGGCCCGGAACCACCGGGCCCTTCTTCATTTCAGGCGTCCTGTCAGGACTTCGGTGGCCGGGGCATTCGCCCCATCAAGAAGAACTCATCGTTGGGGCGCATCGCCGTCAAGTTGGCCATGCGGTTGCTCAGGCCGAAGAAGGCGGTGATGGCGCCGATGTCCCAGATGTCTTCGTCGTCGAAACCGTGGGCCCGCAATGCCGCGAAGTCGGCTTCTTCCACGGTGTGCGAAGCGGTGCAGACCTTCATTGCGAAGTCGAGCATGGCGCGCTGACGCTGCGTGATGTCTGCCTTGCGGTGGTTCACGGCCAGCTGGTCGGCCACGAGCGGCTGCTTTTCGTAGATGCGCAAGATGGCGCCATGCGCCACCACGCAATACAGGCACTGGTTGGCGGCCGAGGTGGCCACGATGATCATCTCGCGCTCGCCCTTGGTCAGAGAGCCTGTCTCCTTGAGCAGCAGCGCGTCGTGGTAGGCCATGAAGGCGCGCCACTCGGCGGGTCGGTGCGCCAGTGCCAGAAAAACGTTCGGCACGAAGCCGGCCTTTTGCTGCACGTCCAGCATGCGCGCGCGAAGGTCCTCGGGCAGGTCTTTCAGGTCGGGCACGGGGTAGCGAGAAATCGCGTGCGGCATGGTGGTCTCCTTCAGCTTCTGAACTGCATGGCGTGCAGCCGCGCATAGAGGCCGCCTTGGGCCAGCAATTCGGCGTGGCTGCCTTGTTCCACCAGGTGTCCTGCTTCCATCGCCAGCACGCGGTCAGCATTTTCGATGGTGGACAGGCGGTGTGCGATGACGAGCGTGGTGCGGCCGCGCATCAACTCGTCCAGCGCCGCCTGCACGGCACGTTCACTCTCGTTGTCCAGCGCCGAGGTGGCTTCGTCCAGGATGAGCACCGGCGCGTCCTTCGCGATGGCACGCGCAATGGCCAGGCGCTGGCGCTGGCCGCCCGAGAACTGGTTGCCGTTGTGCCCGATGGGCGTGTCCAGGCCTTGCGGCAGGCTGTCGACGAAGTCGAGCAGGTGCGCGGCCTTCAGCGCGGCGCGCACCTGTTCGCGGCTCATCGGCAGGCCCAGGGCGACGTTGGCCGCCACGGTGTCGTTGAACAGCACCACATCCTGGCTGACGAACGCGAACTGACGCCGCAGTGCCTTTACGTCCCAGGCCGCCAGCGGCACGCCATCCAGCGTGATCTGCCCGGCGCTGGGCTCGATGAAGCGTGGCAGCAGGTTGGCCAGCGTCGTCTTGCCCGCGCCCGAGGGGCCGACCAGCGCCACTGTTTCGCCGGCGCGTACCTGCAGCGTGAGGTCTGCCACTGCGGGCGGGCTGTCGTCGCGGTAGCGCAGGCTCACGCCTTCGAAGCCGATGTCGCCGCGCGCGCGGCCGGCATCGTGCGTGCCGCCTTCCTCTGCCGGGCTGGTCTGGATGAGGTCGAGGCCGCGTTCCACGGCAGCCAGCCCTCGCGTCAACGGCGCCATCACGTCAGACAGGTGCTTGGCGGGCGCCACCAGCTGCAACATGGCGGTGACGAAGGCGACGAAATCGCCCACCGAGGTGCCGCCACTGCGGCTTTGCCACAGCGCCATCGTGATGACGGCCGCAATGGCAATGGACGCCAGCATCTGCGTCACCGGCGTCATCGTTGCCCCGGCCACCACGGCCTTCATCATCAGGCGGCGCACAGTGTCGGCGCGGCCGAGGAAGCGCTGGCCCTGCTGCGCCTGCGCGCCGTGCAGGCGCACGATGCGCCAGGCCAGCATGTTTTCTTCCACCACGTAGGCCAGCTCGTCGGTGGCTTGCTGGCCTTCGACGGTGAGGCGGTGCAGGCGCTTGCCCAGCACGCGCATCACCAGCGCCACCGCCGGGAACAGCAGCCCCACCACCAGCGTCAGCTGCCAGTTCAACCACAGCAGGTAGGCCAGCAGCCCGACGAGGATCAGCGTGTCGCGCACCAGCGTCAGCACCGAGGCCGAAAGGATGGTGACGCCGGCCTGCGCTTCATAGACCAGGGTGTTGGTCATGCCGCTGGCGGTTTGCTGCTGGTACAGCTCGGGCGAGTTGTCCAGCAGCCGCTCGAACATGCCCTGGCGCAGTTTCAGCACGGCACGGTTGGCCACCCAGGCCAGACCGTACTGCGCCACGAAGCCTGAGGCACTGCGCACTGCGAAGAGGCCGATGATGGCCACCGGCACCACCCAAAGGGACAAGGCGCCGCCAGCGAAGCCCTGATCGAGCAGCTTGCCCAGCATCAGCGGGATGACCGGCTCGGTGGCGGCCGTAACCAGTGCTGCCAGGCCGGCGGCCACCAGACCGGCGCGGCTGTGGCGGATGTAGGGCCAGAGCCGCTTCAGGCGCTGCAAGAGAGTGGGCATGGGGCCGCGATTATCGCGGTGACCGTCTGCGGCCTGGGGGCAGGGTGGGGCGCCAAGAGGTGCTGCCTACAATGAAACGATGCCTTGCCCACCTGTCCGGCCTGCTTTGACACCTCTCGTGATGCCCGCTGTCGACCGTGCGCGCCGAGCCCTGGTGACCAGTGGCTTGCTGGCCGCCACCGCGCCGGCGCTGGCGCAGTTCCGCGTCGAGATTTCCGGCATCGGCGCCACGCAGATCCCCTTGGCTGCGGCGGTGTTCCGCGGTGAAGCCGATGCGGGCGTTGCCGTCTCACGCATCGTGCGGGCCGACCTCGAGCGCAGCGGTCTGGTGCGCACGCTCGATGTCGATCAGGAGCTCGACGAACGCAGCGCGGTCGACCTTGCGCAGTGGCGCGGCCGCGGTGTGGATGCCCTGCTGGCGGGCTCGGTCACGCGGCTGTTGGATGGCCGCTTCGACGTGCGCTACAAGCTCTGGGATGCGGTGAAGAACCAGGAACTTCTCGGCCAGAGCAAGGTGGTGCTGGCCGCAGACCTGCGCCTCGCTGCCCACCGCGTGGCCGACGAGATCCATGAAAAGCTGACCGGCGAGCGCGGCGTCAACGCCACGCGCATCGCCTACGTGGTGCGCGCCGGCCGTCGTTTCACGTTGCACGTCACCGACGCCGACGGCGAAGGCGGGCAAGTGGCGCTGGCCAGCCCCGAGCCCATCATCTCGCCAGCGTGGAGCCCGGACGGCAGGCGCCTGGCCTATGTGTCCTTCGAGACGCAGAAGGCCGTGATCTGGGTGCAAGACCTCGTCACCGGCCAGCGCAGCATGCTCGCGAGCTTCCGTGGCAGCAACAGTGCGCCCGCATGGAGCCCCGACAGCCGCCAGCTGGCCGTGGCGCTGTCGCAAGCCGGGCTCACGCAGCTGTACCTGATGCCGGCCGGCGGCGGCACACCGCAGCGCCTGACACGAAGCAACGGCATCGACACCGAGCCGGTGTTCGCGTCCGACGGCCGTAGCATTTTCTTTGTCAGCGACCGCGGCGGCGGCCCGCAGATCTACCGCGTAGGTCTGGACGGTGACGCGCCGCAACGCGTGACTTTCGCCGGCAGCTACAACATCAGCCCCGCCATCAGCCCCGACGGCACACAGCTGGCCTTCATCACGCGCCAGGGTGCGGGCTACCGTTTGATGCTTCAGGACCTGAAAGACGGAACTGTCCTGCCCTTGTCCGACACACAGGATGACGAAAGCCCCAGTTTCGCGCCGAACGGTCGTCTGCTCGTGTACGCGTCGCGCGTGCGGGGCAACGATGTGTTGATGACCACCACGCTTGATGGCAAGATCAAAACGCGCCTTCTGAGCATCAGCAGTGGCGCTGACATGCGTGAGCCGGCCTGGGGTCCCTTCGGTCGCTAGCCCGCCGGGTTGCACCCCGGCTTTATTCTCTTCCACCCTCGCCAAGGAGAACCTGATGAAGACAAGTCTGTCCAAACCGAGCCGCGCCCTCGCCGTGCTGGCCGCCAGCGCACTGCTGAGCGCCTGCGGCACCACCCGCCTGGCCGGAGACCAGAGCAATGCTTCCAACTTGGCGACTTCCACGCCAGTGCCCACGGCGGCGTCGGAGCGTTCGCCCTCCGCGCAGCCTTCCGGCGCGCCGCAGTCCAGCGTGGCCACGGTCAACCTGGGCAGCGGCGCAGGCGCCGGCGGCGCCACGAGTGCCGGCGCTGCGGCGCTTCTGGCCTTGCCCAGCCAGCGCGTCGTTTACTTCGATTTCGACAGCTTCGCGATCAAGGACGACTTCAAGCCGCTGCTCGACGGCTATTCCCGCGTCCTGTCTGCCAACCGTGGGAAGAAGCTGATGATCGAAGGCCACACCGACGAGCGTGGTGGCCGCGAGTACAACCTCGCGCTGGGTCAGAAACGCGCCGGTGCGGTGGTCAGTTCGTTGAAGCTGCTGGGTGTGAACGAAGGCCAGGTGGAAGCCGTGAGCTTCGGTGAGGAGCGCCCCTCGACGCAGGGCACCGACGAATCGGCCTGGGCCAAGAACCGTCGTGCCGAGTTGAAGGACCGTTGATATGCAGAGGCCTGCGCAGGGGATCCGGGCAGCGGTCGCCACCTTGACCCTGAGCTGCGCGATGAGCGCCGCGCAGGCCTTCTTCAACGACGACGAAGCCCGCAAGGCCATCGTCGACCTTCGCAACCGCGTCACAGCGGTGGAAGACGCAGGCAAAACGCGCTCGGCCGAACTCGCGACTGCCAACGCACAACTGATGGAGCAGCTCACAGCCCTTCGCCGCAGCCTGCTGGACCTGAACAACCAGATCGAAGCCATGCGCGGTGAACTGGCGAAATTGCGCGGCAACGACGAGCAGATCATGCGTGACCTGGCCGATTTGCAGACGCGCCAGAAGGACGCGAGCCAGACCATGGACGACCGGCTAAGCAAGATCGAACCTGTGAAAGTGGCCATCGATGGCCGCGAGGCGGTCGTCGAGCAGGAAGAAAAGCGCGCCTACGAAGAGGCCATAGCCGCCATCCGGGGCGGTGACTTCGACAAGTCGGTGGCCTTGCTGTCGAACTTCCAGCGCCGCTTCATCGGCAGCGCGTACACCGACTCTGCGCGCTTCTGGCAGGGCAACGCGCTTTATGGCAAGCGCGACTACAAGGAAGCCATCACCGCTTTTCGCACCTTCGTGACAGGCGCAGCCGATCACCCGCGCGCGCCGGAAGCGCTGCTGGCGCTGGCCAACAGCCAGGCCGAGATGAAGAACCCCGCAGCGGCGCGCAAGACCATCGAAGAGTTGATGAAGGCCTACCCTCAATCTGAAGCCGCGCTGGCGGGCAAAGAACGGCTGGCGTCCATCAGGTGAGAGCTGTGATGGCGGTGCCTGTGGCGGTGCCTGTGGCGGTGTCTGTGGCAATGCCTGCGGCTGCGCACTTGTCGCACTTGGGACCTGCCGACCTGGAGCGCCGTTTTGGCGGTCTACGCCGTCTCTACGGCGACCAAGACTACGAGCGCCTGCGCGCTGCCACCGTGGCGGTGGTCGGGCTGGGCGGCGTGGGCTCGTGGACGGCCGAGGCCCTGGCGCGCAGCGGCGTGGCGGGGCTGGTGCTGTTCGACCTGGACCACATCACCGAATCGAACATCAACCGCCAGGTGCAGGCCAGCAGCGCCACGCTGGGCGCCCACAAAGGCGAGGCGCTGCGGGAGCGGATTGCAGACATCCATCCCGGCTGCGATGTGCGCGTGGTGGATGCCTTCGTCGAGCCCGACAACTGGCCGGCGCTGTTGCCGGTGCCGGTGCAAGCCTTGGTGGACGGCTGCGACCAGGTGCGCGCCAAGGCGGTGCTCGCCACCTGGGCCTTGATGTACCGTGTGCCGCTGGTGTGCGTGGGTGCGGCCGGTGGCAAGCGTGAAGCGCAGCGGGTGGAAGTGGCCGACTTGGCAGACGCCACACACGACCCGTTGCTGGCGAGCCTGCGCCAGCGCCTGCGCAAGGAAGGCTGTGCGCCGCGCACGGGCGCGATGGGCCTGCGCTGCGTGTTCTCACGCGAGAGCGTGCTGGCGCCAGCGCAGGCCGGGAATGCAGATGGTGCGGGTGGCGGCACGGCTGCGAGCGGCGGAGGGAGCCCTGCTGAGAGCACCACCGGCGGCCTGAACTGCCACGGTTACGGCTCGACGGTGACCGTGACTGCCACCTTCGGCATGGTGGCTGCTGGCGAGGCCATCCGCCAGCTGTTGGCGGCAGGCGCGCGCTAGAAGCAACTGCTTTTCTGGCTATAATTTCTGGTTTTGCGGACGGGTCGTTAGCTCAGTCGGTAGAGCAGCGGACTTTTAATCCGTTGGTCGCGTGTTCGAGTCACGCACGACCCACCACATTCACGACGCCCATCACGCCAGTCACGCCCATCAAGCAAACGCCAGCAATTCAGGCGCAAGTCTTCAGGGCACAGGCAGCGTATGAAAGCACGGGCTCCTAGCTCAGTTGGTAGAGCAGCGGACTCTTAATCCGTTGGTCGACAGTTCGAATCTGTCGGGGCCCACCAACAAAATCAACGGCTTAGGCAGTGATGTCCAGGCCGTTGGCCTTTGTTCAGCGGGCGTCTGTGATTCAACGCGCCCCACTGCCCGAAGATGGCCAGAAGTGCCGGTCGCCCCGCGACTGAACTTGGGCGAAAAGAGGCGATGTATGAGCGATGTTGTTCCCGTCATCCCAGCCAGCCGCCGTGAACTGGGCCGTTCCGGCCTGCAGGTTTCTGCGCTGTGTTTTGGTGGCAACGTCTTCGGCTGGACGGTCGATGAAGCCACCAGCTTCAGTCTGTTGGATGCGTGGCTCGACGCCGGTTTCAACTTCATCGACACCGCCGACGTCTACTCCATCTGGGCGCCGGGCCATGTCGGCGGCGAGAGCGAGACCATCACCGGCAAGTGGCTGGCGTGCGGCGGCCGGCGCCAGCAGGTGGTGTTGGCCACCAAGGTGGGCAAGCCCATGGGGCCTGACATGAAGGGCTTGAAGCCGGCGTACATCCGCGCTGCGGTAGAAGCCTCTTTGCGCCGCTTGCAGACCGACCACATCGACGTCTACCTGAGCCACGACGACGATGCAGAAACGCCCTTGGCTGAAACGCTGGGCGCCTTCGACGAACTCATCAGAGCGGGCAAGGTGCGCGCCATCGGCGCCTCGAATTACAGCGCTGCGCGCTTGTCCGAAGCCCTGAGCGTCAGTGCCAGCCTGAAGCTACCGCGCTTTGAGAGCCTGCAGCCGCTGTTCAATCTGATCGACCGCGCCGCCTTTGAAGACGCGTTGCAGCCGCTGTGTGTGGCGCAAGACGTCGGCGTCATCAACTTCTACGGCCTGGCTGCAGGTTTCTTGACCGGCAAGTACCGCAACGAAGACGATGCCGCCAAGAGCGTGCGCGGCGTCAATGTGGTGAAGCGCTACCTGAACGAACGCGGCTTGCGCGTGATCGAAGCGTTGGACACGGTGGCGGCGCGCCACGCTGCCACGCCGGGGCAGGTAGCGTTGGCGTGGCAGATGCAGCAGCCGGGCATTGCCGCGCCGATTGCCAGCGCCACCACGCTGGCGCAACTGGCCGAACTTGCGGCGGCCACGCGGCTACCGCTGACTGCCGACGACCACGCTGTGTTGCTTAGCGCAAGTGAAAGCGTCGGCGCCTGAGCTGTGATCTTCGCGTGCCCGTGGGCGCGCATCGGCGCCTTGCAGCTTTGGTCGACGCCTATGAACGCAGCCGCGCCAATTCTTCCGCGCTGATGCCGAGCAGCCGAGCCGCTGCAGCGCTGTCGCCAGGGTGGCGCTCGATCGCGGTGCGCAAGAAGTGCTGCTGCGCCAGGGCTTGGGCCTGGCGCAAGAGCGCTGGCAGCGGGGTCTGGCCCAGTTCGTCGGCCAGGGCGTCGATGGCGCGGAGCAGCCCTGCGGCACGTGCGTCGGCGGTGAGCACGTCACTGCCGCAAGGACGCAGCGTGATGCCGATGTCGCCACCCGCGACGTCGCCCAGCAACGAGCCGGCCATGTCCACCGCAAGTTCCAACCGGCCGGTGCGCAGCAGCGCGACGCGCTGGCCGGACGCCAGACCCTGTGTGCGCAGGCTGCCGATGACTGCCATGCCGTCGCCGCGCAGCCAGCGTTCCAGCGGCTGGCCGATGACAGCTTCGAGCTCAGTCGCTTGCGCCATCTCCATGAAGGCCAGATTGGCTTCGCGCACCCGGCCATCACTGTCGATGACAACGATGCCCTCCGGTGTGCCGTCCACATGGCGTGCCAACGACGAGCCCAGGGCCAGCGGATCGTCATGCGGCGGGTCGGCCTGGCGCAGGCGCAACAGCACCGTGGGCTTGCTTGCCGCGGGCACGCGGGTGGCCGTGATGCCCACTGAGATGTGTGAACCGGCGAGCCGGGCCTGCGCGGCGAAGGCTTCCGAGCCTGCGTAGGCGCTGGCCAGCAGAGCCTCGACCGCAGGTCGTGAAGTGGCGTCGAAATGCGCGCTGATCAGCCTGCCCTGCGCTGATGGCCCATCCACCTGCAGCAGCCGCGCCGCAGCAGCGTTCACCGCTATGAGGCATTGCCGATCGATGTCCACGGTGATCGCCGCGTCGGTGGCCACCTGGTACAGCAACCGGTGGCGCGCTTCGTCGTGGCGGGCTCGCCAATAGCTGCGTTCCAGCGCCTGCTGCGTGTCTAGAAAGCGTTGTTGGATGGCCGCAATGCTGCGCAGGTCGCGCCCCACCGCGAGGACGGGGCCACGTTCACCCAAGCGCAGCGCGGTGTACGCCACCGGCAGTTCGTCGCCCGAATCGGCCGCGTGGTTGACCTCGCGCCGTCGACCCATGCCGCCGCAGGTGGAAGCATCGGCCAACAAGCTTTCGATCTTGCCTCGGGTGTCGCCGGTGACCGTCTGCGCCCACGGTTGGCCGACCCACGCCTCAGCCCCCGGGTTCATCGGCGCCTTGTCGTTCTGCGCTACCGACGTGACGATGCCGGCATCGTCGATGACGAGCGCAATGTCAGAGGAAAGCGACACGAACGCACGCGCCAAGCCTGCTGCGCAACCGGAGAGGGCATCGAGATCGACCGAAGGGTACGGGCGGCGGCTCAATTGGGTTTCCCTCCATTGAAATCGTTTCGTTTCCGGACCGGAAAACAATCACGTTCACATCTAGTGTGGCAGCCGGGCGCGAAGGCTGCTGACACTGCCGTCGCTGACCCGCATGCGAGGCGGGTCAGGCCGGGTCAGGCGCGGTCGGACCCAGTCAGGCGTGGGTTGATCCGGTCAGACCCGATCAGACGCGCGCCAGTCCCAGCAGATGCGCCATGTCCTTGAAGAAGATGCGCACATGGGCCATCGGCTTCTTTCGCACCAGTTCCTTGTTCATGTAGCTCTCGAAGGTGAGCTGCTGCACGTCCTTGTCCATGCAGATCTTGACGAAGCTCTCACGCCGCTTGTCGCTGCTGTACCAGAAGCGCTGCATGATGCCGAGGATCCAGAAGACACGGCCGTGGGCCTTCATGAAGCGCTTGCGTGCAGTGCGCAGTGCTGAAGTCTTTCCGGTGCGCAGGAACTCCTGCGCGGCCTCGGCTGCCAGGCGCCCGCCATACATCGCGTAGTAGATGCCTTCGCCGGACGAGGGCGCGACAACGCCTGCAGCGTCGCCAGCCAGCACGATGTTGCGGCCATCGTCCCAGCGCTTCAGCGGCTTCATCGGCAGCGGTGCGCCTTCACGGCGGATGACTTCGAAATCTTGCATGCCAGCGGCCTCGCGCAGTTTGGCGGTGGCGTTGCGCAGGGAGAAGCCCTTGTCGGCGCTGCCGGTGCCGATGCTGAGCGTGTCGCCGTGGGGAAAGACCCAGCCATAGAAGTCGGGGCTGAGTTCGCCGCGGTAGTAGACATCGCAGCGCGTGGCGTCGTAGTCGGCTGGCTTCACGGCCGGCGCGCGCACGATCTCGTGGTACGCGAAGACGTATTCAGTGTTCTCCGAGCCCGGCACACATTGCCGTGCCACTGCAGAGCGTGCGCCGTCGGCCCCGATGACGCAGCGAGCGCGCACCGTGGCGGCATGACCAGTTTTCGGGCCGTCGTCCGTGCGTGCCCTGAAGTGCACCACCGCCATCCCGTCGTCGGTGTATTCCACCTTCTCGAAGGTGCCCGTTGCACGCACGGCCCCGGTGCTGGCAGCGCGCGCGCGCAGCCACTCATCGAATTGTTCGCGGTCGACCATGCCGACGAAGCCGTTCTCGATGGGGATGTCGACCTTGCGGTCCTTGGGCGAGATCATGCGTGCCGAACGCGCCTTGGCCACCAGCAGATGGTCGGGGATGGCGAAGTCCTTGATGGCACGCGGCGGAATGGCGCCGCCGCAGGGCTTGATGCGGCCGTCGCGGTCGAGCAGCAGCACGCTGCGGCCCTGCTCCGAGAGGTCGTGGGCGGCAGTGGCACCGGCCGGACCGCCACCAATGACGACCACGTCGTAGGCTTTCTGGGTGTCGATGGAATTCATGAGGAACCTCCGGCCCGCAGGGCTTGGACGTCGGCGCTGCCGACGAGGGGTGCGGCATTTGCCGCAGACGAAGAACGATTCATGTGGCCGCCATCGCCAGGCCACGCAGCGCAAAGGCACTGACCATCATGCCGCTGACAAAGAGCGGCACGCCAAAGCCGCTGTACCAGAGCGCGTGGCGCACCGGGTCAGACAGAAAGCGCCGCATCATCAGCACCTGGCCCACGAGCAGCGCAACGATGCCCAAGGCGTGCAGCGGCTGACCCCAGGCCAGCAGCAGGCCGACAACGACGAACTGCGGCAGCAACATGATGATGCAGGCGGCGCGCGCCGCACCCTGCACACCCAGGCGCACCGGCAGCGAGCCGATGCCCATCTGGCGGTCGCCCTCGATGGCCTTGAAGTCGTTCAAGGTCATGATGCCGTGGGCACCCAGGCTGTACAGCAATGCCAGCGTCAGCGACGCGGCTGCAGGTGCCTGGCCGCCGGCCATCACCACGCCGCCCGTGACCCAGGCCAGCCCCTCGTAGCAGATGCCGCAGGCCAGGCAGCCCCACCAGCCGTTCTGCTTCAGGCGAAAGGGTGGCGCGCTATAGGCCCATGCCAGCAGCAGGCCCACGACGGCTGCGGCAAAGCCCCAGGGCCCGAGTAGCGTGGCCACGGCCAGCGAGAGCAGGGTCCAGATGATGGCGACATACAACCCCCAGCGCCCGGGCATGCGGCCTGAGGGGATGGGGCGATGAGGTTCGTTGATGGCGTCGACATGGCGGTCGAACCAGTCGTTCACCGCTTGGCTGGTGGCGCAGACCAGCGGCCCGCTGAGCAGCACGCCGATGAGGATCAAGTCCCAGTGCCCTGCCAGCGGTACGCCCGAGGCAATGACGCCGCAGCTGAAGGCCCACATCGGCGGAAACCAGGTCACTGGCTTCAGCAGTTCGGCAATGGCCGACGGTGCGGGGTAGGTGGCGGGTGGCCGCCGGGCTGTGGAGCTCATGCGTGTATCTTGCACGTGACGCTCTCGACCGTCAACCTGTGTTTACACTTGGATCTGTCAACGCAGGCTGTCGGTCTGCAGGCCAGGACCGGATCCATCACGCAGCGCTATTCGTCGCCACCCAGGCTGCCCAGGCCGAAGCGCCTCAGCTTCACATAAAGACTTTGCCGCGACAGCCCCAGCAGCAGCGCCGCCGACGCGCGGTTGTCGTTGGACATCTGCAACGCCGTCTCGATGCACAGCTGCTCGATGAGGTCGGTGGTCTCGGAAACGATGTCTTTCAGCGGCGTGCGGCCCACCAGTTCAGCGAGCTCGTGCACCGAGCGTGTCATCGCCTTGCCGGTGTCGGTCTCGGGCTTGATGCGGCGCTCGATGTCGCGAATGGCGAAGGCCAGCACGGTGTCGGTTCCCGGTGAAAGTTGCGCTGCCGAAATCTCGACCTCGATCTCGGTGCCGTATTCACCGCGCAGAGCAGTGACGAAGCGGCCCACGCTGCCGCGCTGGCGCAAATTGCTGATGAGCACGCCCAGCTCGACCCCTGTGCGGCCCAGCCAGCGGTCCAGGGCTTCGCCGCGAGCCTGGTCTTCGGTGCTCAGTTCGGCCAACGTGAGGAAGGCGCGGTTGGCACTGAGCACGCGTCCGGCGTTGTCGCAGAACACCAGCCCATCGGGCGAGTTCTGCACAAAGGCGGCCAGCGTGTGTTCCCAGCTTTGGCCCGGCTCGGGCGTCGTGCGCCGGCCGACGCCCGGTCGCGCTGCCAGCAAGGCGCCCTGCGACACCGGGGTCAAACGCACCATCACGAGCACGGTGTCTTCCTGTCGAAAGACCGAGGCCGACACCGCCACCTCGGCGCTGCCGTCCAGCAGCCGCGCGCGGACCGCGTCTTTCTTGCCCACCGAACGCGCCGCAGCCAGCAGGTCTTGCAGGCGTTCACTGTCTGCAGGATCGAACAGTGCAGGCAGGGCAGAGCCCACCAGCTTGGCACGCGAGCTGACGCACAAGGCACGCGCGGCCGGATTGGCTTCCAGCACCTTTTGCGTGCTGCCGTCAACGATCAGCACGGCCTCGGCAGATGTTTCCAGCAGATGGCGGTAGCGGGTTTCAGCCTCGCGGGAGCGCCAATAGTCGCGCTCCATGGCCTGTTGCGTATCGATGAGCCGGCGCTGCAGCGCCACCATCGCGCGAAGGTCACGTGCGAAGGCAACGATGCGGCCCTGATGCGCGGTGCCGCTTCCCAGTCGCACGGCCGAGTACAGAAGCGGCAACTCTTCACCGTCTTCAGTGGGGTGGTTGACCTGGCGCCAGCGGCCCGCGTTTGCATCCACCGCAGCCTGCGCGTCGCGCAGCATCTTCTCGACTTTCTGACGGCTGTCGGGTGCCACGGTCTGCACCCAGGCCTTACCCCGCCAGGCACGCACACGCTTGGCGGCCGCGTCATCACCGTGCACGAGCACGTCGAGGATGGTGCCTTCGTGGTTCAGCACCAGCGCGATATCGCTGGACGCCTGCACCAGGCGCACAACATTCCTGGCGTCAAGTGCGCCGAGTGAGTGCTGCTCGCCTGAAGTTCGAGGCATGGGCTGTGCTGTTAAGTTTGGTTGACATATTCAATTGTCAACCAAAGCTTACAGCATGAAGCCGCACGCCTTCACTATTATTTTCGCAGGCGGCTGTTGCCCAACAGGCGCTCGGCAACCAGCGGCGCCTCTTTGCCGTTGCGAGCCGTCCCGTCGGCACCCAGCTGCAGCGCAAGTTCGGGCTGGGCCACGAAAGGCGGGCCGCCCACCAGCACGCCCAGCGAGGTGTTGCGTGAGGCCGCGCGTACGGCCGCAATGGTTTCCTGCAGCCAGGGCAGGCGCATGTCGCTGCCGATCGAAAACCCTATGACATCGACCCATTCGTTGCGAACCATCGTTACCGGGCTGGCGACGGCGCCGCCGACACCGCCGATGACGTCCCAGCCATCGCGCCGAAAAAACTCCGCGACCATGGAAAGACCGAAGCTGTGTTGCTCGTCGCGTGGCTGCACGAACAGCGCGCGGCGGCCGTTCGCCGGGTGCTCGATTTCGGTGCCGAAAGCCGGGCTCAGTTCGCGCAGCAGGCGTTGCAGCCTGCCGAGAGCGACCGTGACGGTACTGAAATCGCAGGCATCGTCATCCCACATCTCGCCAAGGCGGCGGGCGACGGGGCCGAACAGGTCTATGTAGAGCGATTCGACCGAAACGCCGCGTTCGCGCAGGTCTTCAATGAGGGCCAGCGTCTCGGGTTCGCTTCCCAGCACGATCTGCTGGAGGAACTTGTCGATGTCGGTCTGCTGTGGTGCGGCTGAGCCCGGCTGCGGGTTGGCTGCGCCAGACCGGTGGGCCTGTACCAGGCGCGGGATGACGTCGGCCTCGATGGTGCGCGCCAGTCGGGCCAGGCGGTGCTTCGCCGCATCGCGCCGTGCCGGGCCATCGACGCCGTCGGCCGAGACTTCCTCGTTGGCCCACTCGCGGTCGCGGTGCTCGACTGCCGAGCTGGCGGAAATTCGGTTCGGGTCAGCTTGCATCGTGGCCTCCTTGCGGTCGGGACTGGTCTTGTCGGCCCTGCAGCGTGCAGGACGTGTCGTTCGCGCCGGGCAAACCCTGCACTGCTGTCCAGAGCGCAGGGAGAGTCGGCGGTTGCGTGAGCCAGTCCAACATCAGCGGCTCATCGGGTCTTGGAATTGTTTTCACTTCGAGGGGGGTTTTAAACCGGCACCGGCTGGGCCGTCAAAAGAATCCGCTCAGTGTTTCCACCAAGCTCCGAGCGCACCGGCAACGCTTTGTCATGGACAAACGCGGAACGTTCAGCGACGTTAGCGAGCTTGCAAAACCGTTGTCGAGGGCCCGATTCGCTGTCAACCTGGATTTACGTCTACCTGGATTGACAGGTGCCCATTCAGCCCATAGTCTCTGCCTCATGAATCGATCAAAGCGGCTTCCCACAGCCCCCGGCGCGACAGTGCAGAGGCCCCCGCTTTACACCCCCGAGCAACGCGTGCTTCGTGACAGCACGGTGTGGACGCTGGTGCAGGGAATCCTGGCGCCAGTGCAGTTTCTGGTGTTCATCGTCAGCGCCGTGCTGGTGGTGCGCTTCCTGCTCACCGGCGAAGGTTGGTTCGAAGCCACCGTCTCGGTGGTGGTGAAGACACTGGTGCTCTACACCATCATGATCACCGGGGCCATCTGGGAGAAGGTGGTCTTTGGTCAATATCTTTTGGCACCCGCGTTTTTCTGGGAAGACGTTTTCAGCTTCCTGGTGCTGGCACTCCACACCGCCTACCTGGTGGCGCTTTTCACAGGCGCACTGACGCCGCGTGAACAGATGCTGCTGGCCCTGGCGGCCTACGCGACCTATGTGATCAATGCCGCGCAGTTCATCTGGAAGTTGCGCCTGGCACGGCTGGACGAATCCGCACGCCGCGCCGCTGCGCCAATGCAAGGGGCGGCTGCATGAATGCCGTCATTCCGCTGCACGTGGAAGCCGCCGGCGGCTGCAGCACCGCGCCGGTGCTGAAAGAGCGCGGCCAGCGTGAAGTGTTCTGCGGCCTCACCGGCATCGTCTGGCTGCACCGCAAGATCCAGGACGCGTTTTTCCTCGTCGTCGGCTCACGCACCTGTGCTCATCTGGTGCAAAGCGCTGCTGGTGTGATGATCTTTGCCGAGCCGCGTTTTGCTACCGCCATCATCGATGAGCGCGACCTCGCCGGCCTGGCCGACGCGCAAGACGAACTCGACCGTGTCGTCACCCGCCTGCTGCAGCGCCGCAGCGACATCCGCACGCTGTTCCTGGTGGGCAGCTGCCCGTCGGAAGTCATCAAGCTCGATCTGTCTCGTGCCGCGCAGCGCCTGAGCACACGCTTCACCCCCCAGGTGCGGGTGCTGAACTATTCGGGCAGCGGCATCGAGACCACCTTCACGCAAGGCGAAGACGCCTGCCTGGCCTCACTGGTGCCGGGCCTGCCTGTGCCTGCGGCGACTTTGACAACCACAGCGCCCGCGCAGCTGGTGGTGGTGGGTGCACTCGCCGATGTGGTGGAAGACCAGTTCACGCGCCTCATGCAGCAGATCGGGCTGCCGCCGGTGCAGTTTCTGCCCGCACGCCGCAGCGACGCGATGCCCGCAGTCGGCCCGAACACACGCTACCTGCTCGCCCAGCCCTTCCTGGCCGACACCGCTCGCGCGCTGGAAAACCGCGGCGCCCAGCGCATCGCAGCACCTTTCCCGCTGGGTGCCGAGGGCACCACGGCCTGGTTGACTGCTGCTGCCGCCGCCTTCGGCATCAGCGCCGACGCGGTGCAAACCGCAACCGCCGCCCCGCGCGCCCGGGCCGAGGCCGCGCTGGCCCGCCACCGTGCCGTGCTCAGCGGCCAGCGCATCTTCTTCTTCCCCGATTCGCAGCTGGAAATCCCGCTGGCGCGTTTCCTGGCGCGTGAACTGGGCATGAAGCTCACCGAGGTGGGCACGCCTTACCTGCACCGTGAACACCTGGCCGAAGAGCTGGCGATGCTGCCCGCCGGCACGGTGCTGAGCGAAGGACAAGACGTGGAAAAGCAGCTCGACCGCTGCCGCGCCCAGCAGCCCGACATCGTGGTCTGTGGGTTGGGCCTGGCCAACCCGCTGGAGGCCGAGGGCATGACCACCAAGTGGGCCATCGAGCTGGTCTTCAGCCCCATCCACGGCTACGAACAGGCCGGCGATCTGGCCGAATTGTTTGCCCGCCCACTGCGCCGCCGCGCCTTGCTGTCCAGCGAGTTGGCGGCTTGACGTGATGAAGCCCCAAGCTCACTTCGTTCGCTGCCACAGAGGGGCGCGTCAATGCCTTCGGGCGGCCGGGCGGCATTGACATGCAACTGACCCTCTGGACCTACGAAGGCCCGCCGCACATCGGTGCGATGCGCATCGCCACGGCCATGAAGGGTCTGCATTACGTGCTGCACGCGCCGCAAGGCGACACCTACGCTGACCTGCTGTTCACGATGATCGAGCGGCGTGATGCGCGCCCGCCCGTCACCTACACCACCTTCCAGGCGCGTGATCTGGGCGGCGACACGGCCGAGCTCTTCAAGAGCGCCGCGCGCAACGCCTACGAGCGCTTCAAGCCGCAGGCGATGATCGTCGGCGCTTCATGCACCGCCGAACTCATTCAAGACGACCCGGGTGGCCTGGCCGCCGCGCTGAATCTGCCTTGCCCGGTGGTGGCGCTGGAACTGCCGGCCTACCAGCGCAAGGAAAACTGGGGCGCGTCGGAGACTTTCTACCAGCTGGTGCGTGCACTGTGCACGCCGCATGTGCCCGCCCCAGGTACCAAGCGCGAACGTGCAGAAGGCTCAAAAATCCGCTGCAACGTGCTGGGCCCCACGGCCCTGGGCTTCCGCCACAAGGACGACCTGCGCGAAGTGCTGGAACTGCTGCGCCAGCTGAACGTCGAGATCAACGTCGTCGCACCGCTGGACGCCACGCCCCACGACCTGACGCGGCTGGGCGAGGCCGACTTCAACGTCGTGATGTACCCGGAAGTGGCGCTGCAGGCCGCACAGTGGCTGCTGCGCAGCTTCGGCCAGGCTGTCGTGAAGACCGTGCCCATCGGCGTCGGCGCCACGCGCGACTTCATCCGTGAAGTGGCAGCTCTCAGCGGCGCCGACCCCGCGCCGCTGCTGAGCGACCCGCGCGCCCGTTCACCCTGGTATTCGAAGTCGGTCGATTCGACCTACCTCACCGGCAAGCGCGTCTTCATCTTCGGTGACGCCACGCACGTGGTGGCAGCCGCACGCATCGCGTCGAAAGAGCTGGGCTTCGAGGTCGTGGGCCTGGGCACCTACAGCCGCGAATTTGCGCGCGAAGTGCGTGAGGCCGCCAAGCTCTACGGCGTCGAGGCCCTCATCAGCGACGACTACCTGGAAGTGGAAGACCGCGTGGCCGAACTGCACCCCGAGTTGGTGCTGGGCACGCAGATGGAACGCCACATCGCCAAGCGCCTGGGCGTGCCGTGTGCCGTCATCAGCGCGCCGATGCATGTGCAGGACTTCCCCGCGCGCCACGCGCCGCAGATGGGCTACGAGGGCGCGAACGTGATGTTCGACGCCTGGGTGCATCCGCTGATGATGGGCCTGGAAGAGCACCTGCTGAACATGTTCCGCGGTGACTTCGAGTTCCACGACGGTGCGGCACCTTCGCATCTGGGGCGCAGCAGTGCGCCGCATCCGGCCGCGGTGGCTGTGGCAGAGGTTGTGGCTGAGTTTGTCGCTGAGGAGGCCATCGCTCAGCCCGCCGTGGCATCGACAGTCAGCGCTCTGGCACACGCTGTCGGCGACAGCGGCGCCGCCGCCGCCATCGCGCAGGCGGTCTGGAACGCCGAGGCCGACCGCGAACTGAAAAAGATTCCGTTCTTCGTGCGGGGAAAAGCCCGCCGCAACACCGAACGCTTTGCCGCTGACCGCGGACTGGCAACGATCACCGTGGACACGTTGTATGACGCCAAAGCCCATTTCAACCGCTGAATCAAAGTGCTCGGCGACGCCGACGCCCATACGCGTTTGTGTCGTCACGATGGACACCCATCTGGCCGGTGCCACCGCGCGTGCTTTGCCCATCCTCAAGCGCGAGTACCCCGGGCTGCAGATCAGCCTGCACGCTGCCAGCGAGTACGCCGGCAACGAGCGCCTGATTGATCGGGTCAAGGCTGACATCGCTGCGGCCGATATCGTCGTCGCAGGCATGCTTTTCCTCGAAGACCACTTCCTGCCTATCCTGGATGACCTGGCCAAGCGCCGCGACCATTGCGACGCGATGATCTGCATGGCCTCGGCGGCCGAGGTCGTGAAGCTCACGCGCCTGGGCGCCTTCGACATGTCCAAGCCGGCCAGCGGCCCGATGGCGCTGCTGAAGAAGTTGCGCGGCAACAAGGACAAGAAGGCCACGGGCGGTGCCGCGCAGATGAAGATGCTGCGCCGCATTCCGGCGCTGCTGCGCTTCGTGCCGGGCACAGCGCAAGACGTCCGCGCGTACTTCATGACGCTGCAGTACTGGCTGGGCGGCTCCGACGAGAACATCCTCAACCTCGTGCGCCACGTCATCGACCGCGGTGTCGATGGCCCGCGCCGCAGCTTGCGTGGGGCCGTCAAGGTGCAGGCTCCGCTCGAGTACCCCGAAATCGGCGTCTATCACCGCCGCATGGGGCACGACATTGCCACGCGTCTGTCAGAAGACGCCGTGAACCTGCCGCTGCCGCAGGGCCGCCAGGTCAAGGGCAGCGTCGGCCTGCTGCTGCTGCGTTCCTACCTGTTGTCGAGCAACGCTCAGCACTACGACGGCGTCATCACCGCGCTGGAAGCACGCGGCCTGCGCGTGGTGCCGGCTTTCGCCGCCGGGCTGGACGCGCGACCCGCGATCGAGAAGTACTTCATGCAGCAAGGCCGCACAACGGTCGACGCCGTCGTCTCGCTCAGCGGGTTTTCGCTCGTCGGTGGCCCGGCCTACAACGACGCGCATGCGGCCGAAGAGATCCTCAGCAAGCTCGACGTGCCCTACATCGCCGCGCACCCGGTGGAATTCCAGACGCTCGCCGCCTGGGGCGGCAACGACCGCGGCCTGATGCCGGTGGAAAGCACCATCATGGTGGCCATCCCCGAGCTCGACGGCTCCACCAGCCCCATCGTCTTCGGCGGCCGGCCCGGCGCCGACGGCGTCACCTGCACCGGCTGCAGCCATGCGTGCACCTTCCACGCCGGCCAGACCGCGCAGGACATGGCGTCCTGTCCAGAGCGTGCGCTGATGCTGGCTGCGCGCGTCGACAAGCTGGTGGCCCTGAAGCGCAGCGACCGTGCCGAGCGCAAGGTGGCCGTGGTCATCTTCAACTTCCCGCCCAACGCCGGCAACATCGGCAGCGCCGCCTACCTGTCGGTGTTCGAGTCGATGTTCCACACCCTGGCCGGCATGAAGGCCCAGGGCTACACGGTGGACATGCCCGACAGCATCGACACGCTGCGCGAAAGCATCCTGAAGGGCAATGCCGAACGCTACGGCGCCGATGCCAATGTGCACGAGATCATCCCTTCCGGCGACCATGTGAGGCGCGAGGTCTGGCTGAAGGAGATCGAGGCCCAGTGGGGCCCCGCGCCCGGCAAGCAACTCAGCAACGGCAACGGCATCTTCGTGCTGGGCCGGCAGTTCGGCAACGTGCTCATCGCCGTGCAGCCTTCCTTCGGCTATGAAGGCGACCCGATGCGCCTGCTGTTCGAGAAGGGCCTGGCCCCGACGCACGCGTTCTCTGCCTTCTACCGCTACCTGCGCGAAGACTTCAAGGCCCACGCCGTGCTGCACTTCGGCACCCACGGCGCGCTGGAATTCATGCCCGGCAAACAAAGCGGCATGTCGGGCAACTGCTGGCCCGACCGACTCATCAACGACCTGCCGAACATCTACCTCTATGCCAGCAACAACCCGAGCGAAGGTGCGATCGCCAAGCGCCGCTCGGGTGCCACGCTGATCAGCTACCTCACGCCCCCCATTTCGCAGGCTGGCCTCTACAAGGGGCTGAACGATTTGAAGGCGTCCATCGAACGTTGGCGCGGCATGGAGCCGCAGGCCGCCGAGCGGGCTGAACTGGCCGTGCTGATCCAGTCGCAGGCGGCCGAGCTTGACCTGGCCGAAGCCGAGCCGCTGTGGCGCAGCGAACTTGGCGGCGAAGCCGACAGCCGCGTCATGGAACTGGCCCGCCAGGTGCTGGAAATGGAGTACACGCTGATCCCGCACGGCCTGCACGTGGCCGGCCGCCCCCCCAGCCCGACCGAGCGCGTGGACATGCTGCTGTCGATGGCCGATGCCTCGCACAACGTGAAGATCGCGCGCCCGGTGATGGAGTCGCTGGTGGGCGGCGACAGCGCCGAACACGTGCTGAAGCTGAGCGGCTTGCCGCGCGACGAAACCACACTCGCAATGTTCCATGGCCTGGTCGACGCCAACGTCAAGCTGGCCGAAGACCACGAAGTGCCGGCCATGCTCAGGGCACTGGACGGCCGCTACATCCGGCCGGCGCCTGGCGGCGACATCCTGCGCACGCCAGCGGTGCTGCCCACGGGCCGCAACATCCACGGCTTCGACCCCTTCCGCATCCCCAGCGCCTTTGCGGTGAAGGACGGTGCCAAGCAAGCGCAGCGCCTGCTGGACCGCTACGCCGAAGACGGCAACCCGCTGCCCGAGTCGGTGGCCATCGTGCTGTGGGGCAGCGACAACCTGAAGAACGAAGGCTCGCCCATTGCCCAGTGTCTGGCGTTGATGGGCGCGCTGCCGCGCTTCGACAGCTACGGCCGCATTGCCGGCGCGCAACTCATCCCGTTGGCCGAACTGGGCCGACCGCGTGTCGACGTGGTGATCACCTTGTCGGGCATCTTCCGCGACTTGATGCCGCTGCAGATTCGCCTGTTGGCCGAAGCCGCCTTCATGGCCGCTTCTGCCGACGAGCCGCTCGAGATGAACTGGGTGCGCAAGCACTCGCTGGCCTACCAGCAGGAACATGGCTGCACGCTGGAAGTGGCGGCGCTGCGCGTCTACGGCAATGCCGAAGGCGCCTACGGCAGCAACGTCAACAACCTCGTCGAAAGCAGCAAGTGGGAAGACGAGTCCGAGATCGGCAACACCTACACCCGCCGCAAGGGCTTTGCTTACGGCCGCGGCGGCATGGCCGTGCAGCAGACCGCACTGCTGCAAAGCGTGCTGGCCGACGTGCAGCTGACCTACCAGAACCTCGATTCGGTTGAACTCGGTGTGACCACCGTCGACAACTACTTCGACACGCTCGGCGGCATCACCCAGGCGGTGAAGGCGGCCAAGGGTGGCAAGACGCCGCCGGTGTACATCGGCGACCAGACCAAGGGCGACGGCGCCGTGCGTTCGCTGCAAGAACAGGTCAGCCTGGAGACGCGCACCCGCATGCTGAACCCGAAGTGGTACGAAGGCATGTTGGAGCACGGCTACGAGGGCGTGCGCCAGATCGAGGTGCACGTGACCAACACGATGGGCTGGTCGGCCACCACCGGGCAAGTGCAGCCGTGGGTCTACAAGCAGCTGACCGAGACCTTCCTGCTCGACCCCGCCATGCGACAGCGCCTGGCCAAGCTGAACCCCACCGCGTCGGCCCGCATGGCCAACCGTTTGATCGAGGCTTCCGACCGCAACTACTGGCAGCCGGACGCCGACACCCTCGAAGCGCTGCGCCGCGCCAGCGACGAGCTCGAGGATCGCCTTGAGGGCGTGTTTGACGAAAGGGCCGCAGCATGACCGAGACCATTCAACTTCCGTTCCCGTCCTCCCTGCGCAAGGGCAGCGGACGCCCCGATGGCGAGGGCAGCCTGCAGGTGCAGCTCGACCCCAGCGTGAAGATCGGCACCGCGAAAGTCTTCGCCATCTACGGCAAGGGCGGCATCGGCAAGAGCACCACCAGCTCCAACCTGTCGGCTGCCTTCAGCCTGATGGGCAAGCGCGTGCTGCAGATCGGCTGCGACCCCAAGCACGACAGCACATTCACCCTCACGAAGAAGATGCTGCCCACCGTCATCGACGTGCTGGAGACGGTGGACTTCCACGCCGAGGAACTGCGCGTCGAAGACTTCGTCTTTCCTGGCTACAACGGCGTGATGTGCGTCGAGGCGGGCGGCCCGCCGGCGGGCACCGGCTGTGGCGGCTACGTCGTCGGCCAGACTGTCAAGCTGCTGAAGGAACACCACCTGCTCGAAGACACCGACGTCGTTATTTTCGACGTGCTCGGTGACGTGGTTTGCGGGGGTTTTGCCGCTCCCCTGCAGCATGCCGACCGCGCGATGATCGTCACCGCCAATGACTTCGATTCGATCTTCGCCATGAACCGCATCGTGCAAGCCATCGGCGCGAAGGCGAAGAACTACAACGTGCGCCTGGGCGGCGTCATCGCCAACCGCAGCGCCGCTACCGACCAGATCGACAAGTACATGGGTGCGACAGGGCTCGAGCTGGCCGCGCACTTCCCCGATCTGGACGTCATCCGCCGCAGCCGCTTGAAGAAGAGCACGCTTTTCGAGATGGAGGCGAGCCCTGAGCTGGAGGCGGTGCAGAAGGAATACATGCGCCTGGCAGCCAACCTGTGGCTGGGGGACAAGCAGTACAACGCGGTGCCGATGAAGGACCGCGACATCTTCGATTTGCTGGGCTTCGACTGAGCCGAGCCGACGTCCAGAGAACTCAGAGCTGTACCGATGACCACCCGCACCTACGCTACCCGCCGTGGCGAACTCGAGACCTACTTCGACCGCACAGCCGCCGAGGCCTGGGCCCGGCTGACGTCCACCGCACCGGTGGGCCGTGTGCGCGCCACCGTGCGCGCCGGGCGCGACCGCATGCGCAACACCTTGTTGTCGTGGTTGCCCGAAGACCTGCAGGGCCGGCGCATCCTGGACGCCGGCTGCGGCACAGGTGCACTGGCCGTCGAGGCCGCCCGACGCGGTGCGCACGTGGTGGCGATCGACCTCTCGCCCACGCTGGTGGACCTGGCGCGTGAGCGCTTGCCTGAGGCGCTGGTCAGCGAGCCGGGTTGGGGTTCGATCGAATTCCGCAGCGGCGACATGCTTGACTCGGCGCTCGGTGAATTCGATCACGTGGTGGCGATGGACTCGCTCATCCACTACCGCGAGACCGACATCGTGGCCTCGCTCGCGCGTCTGGCGGTGCGCACACGCCACTCCATCGTCTTCACTGCAGCGCCGCGCACGCCGGCCACGATGTTGATGTTGGGCATGGGGCGGCTGTTCCCGCGCGGCGACCGCTCGCCAGCGATCGAGCCGGTGTCGCCCCAGGTACTGCGCTGGCTGATGGCGCGCGAGCCGGCCTTCGCGGCCTGGCACACGGCACGCTTCGAGCTCATCACCGGCGGCTTCTACAAGAGCCAGGCCATGGAGTGGAAGCGGACATGACAGCCAAGCTCTTCGGCAAGGTGGCGCGGGCCCTGCCCGCCGAGTGGCTGCCTTTTGCCGATGTCGCCAGCCCCGGGCTGCCGATGTCGCGGTTGCTGCGCCTGTCGCTGTTCAAGGTGACGATGGGCATGACCACCGCGCTGATGGTCGGCACGCTGAACCGCGTGATGATCGTCGAGCTCGGCGTGGCGGCCTGGCTGGTGGCCCTGATGGTGGCGCTGCCCATGCTGGTGGCGCCGTTTCGTGCGGTCACGGGATATCACTCCGATACCCACCGTTCGGCTTTTGGCTGGCGGCGCGTGCCTTTCATGTGGGGCGGCACGCTGGTGCAGTTCTTCGGTTTGGCGGTAATGCCGTTTGCCCTGCTCGTGCTGTCGGGCGGCAATGCCGTGGCAGTGCCCGACTGGTTCGGCCCGGCGGCCGCGGCGGCTTCGTTCCTGATGGTGGGCGCTGGCCTGCAAACCTCGCAGACCGCCGGTCTCGCCTTGGCGACCGACCAGGCCAGCGCGGAAACCCGGCCGCGCGTGGTGGCGCTGCTGTACATCATGCTGCTGCTCGGTGCGGTGAGCGGCAGCCTGGTCTTCAGCTTCCTGCTGGCCGAGTTTTCGCCCCAGCGCCTGGTGCAGACCGTGCAGGGCTTCGCTCTCGTCGTGCTGGTGCTGAACTGCATTGCGCTGTGGAAGCAGGAGCCGCGCGATCCGGCGCGAGCCGCAGCGATGAGGACGCAAGCGCCACCGCCGCCCTTCAGTACCGCGTGGCGCCGCTTTATCGCCAACAAGGGCGCGCGTCGCTTCCTGTGGGCCACCGGGCTGGGCACCATGGCCTTCCAAATGCAGGACATCATTCTCGAGCCTTATGGCGGCGAGATCCTGAAGCTCAGCGTGGGCGCCACGAGCGCGCTCACCGCCATGATGTCGGGCGGTGCCCTCATCGGCTTCGTGCTGGCCGGCCGTCAGCTGGCGCGCGGTGCCGACCCGCTGCGCCTGGCGGCCTACGGCGCCCTGGCCGGCTTGCCGGCGTTTTCAGCCGTCATCTGCGCGGCGCCGCTGGACTCCGGCTGGTTGTTCCGAGCCGGTGCCTGGGGCATCGGTTTCGGTGGTGGGCTGTTCGCAGTCGGCACCCTGGCCTCGGCCATGCGCATGGAAGAAGGCGGCTTCACCGGCATGGCGCTGGGCGCCTGGGGCGCCGTGCAGGCTGCCGGTATCGGGCTGGCCACCTTCTTCGGCGGTGGCTTGCGCGACCTCGTCTCCGCGCTTGCCACCCAGGGCGCTTTAGGCACTGCGCTGGCCAACCCAGCCACGGGCTACAGCGTCGTGTACCACCTCGAAATACTGCTGTTGTTCGTGACTCTGGTGGCCATCGGTCCCCTCGTGGGCCGCCGCTCGGCAGCCCCCCATCCCCCGCGCAAGTTCGGCCTGGCCGAACTGCCCGGTTAATCAGTTTCCGCAAGACCCTTCGGTCTTTACCCCAGCAAGAGAGGAGCGTTTCCCATGCAATTCGGCGCCATCACCGGTTACGTCGACCTGGCTCAGATCCTTCTGTACATGTTCTGGATCTTCTTTGCCGGTTTGATCTACTACCTCATCCGCGAAGGCCACCGCGAGGGCTACCCGATGGTGACAGACGGCCTGAGCCGCGAAGTCCAGGGCTGGCCTGTGCCGTCGCCCAAGACCTTCAAGACCGTGCATGGCGACGTGGTCGTGCCCGACCTCAATCGCAGTGAGCCGGCTTATGCCGCCGCCGACACCTTCGCATCTCCCGGCTCGCCCATCGAGCCGACAGGCAATCCGCTGCTTGCGGGCGTGGGTGCCGGGGCCTGGTCCAATCGCGCCGATGTGCCCGACATGATGCACGCCGGCGGCGTGAAGATCATCCCGCTGCGCGTGGCCCAGGCCTACAGTGTCAGCAAGAACGACACCGACCCCCGTGGTCTGGACGTCATTGCGGGTGACTTGAAGAGCGCTGGCAGGGTGGTGGATGTCTGGCTCGACCAGGCCGAGATGATGTTCCGTTATCTCGAGGTCGAGACGCCCACCGCAAGCGGCCCGCGTCGCGTGCTGCTGCCGGTACCGTTTGCGCGCATCGGCAGCACGAGCGTGCAGGTGCTGTCGATCTTCGCCAGCCAGTTCGCCGATGTGCCGGGGCTGAAGAACCCTGACCAGGTAACCCTCCTGGAAGAAGAACGCATCAGCGCGTACTACGGTGCCGGCACCCTTTACGCCGAGCCCAGCCGCAGCGACCCCTGGATGTGAGTTCGGGTATCTGCCCGCCCCCTGAACCCAGCAGCCCCCAATTGCACGCGAGAGAACAGCATGCCCATCGAGAACCACGGCCACGAACATGAACTCGAGCCGCAGTACGGGCTGCCCGAACTGCTGCCGGCCAACGAGAAGATTCTCTGGCAGGGCTCGCCCGACCTTCGGGCGGTGGCGCTGCGCATCTTCCACCTGCGCAAAGTGGCGGTGTACTTCGCCGCGATGCTGGCACTGAAGGTCGCCAGCACGATGAGCGACGGGGGCTCGTTCGTCGACGGCCTGCTGTCGATCTCGGTGCTGGGGGCCTTGGCCGTGATGGCGTTGGCGGCGCTTGCCAGTCTGGCTTGGGGCACGGCGCGCACGACGGTCTACACCCTGACCGACAAGCGCATCGTCATGCGCATCGGCATCGCTCTCTCGCTGACCTTCAACCTGCCCTTGCGTCTGGTGAAGTCGGCCGGCCTGCGCCAGCACAAGGATGGCTGTGGCGACATCGTCATTGCCATGGGGGGTGAGGACCACATCGCCTGGTTGCACCTGTGGCCGCATGTGCGGCCCTGGGTTCTGGCCCGTCCTGAACCCATGCTTCGTGGGTTGCCCGATGCTGCGAACGTCGCAGCGTTGCTGTCACAAGCATGGTCGGCAACAACTGGGGTGGCTGCGGCGCCTGCGGAGGCCGCCGATGCATCTGCTACCCCTGGTACGGCACCGAACCCTTCAGGCCCGCGTTGGCAGACCAGCCCCACTTGAGTCGCCATAGAAGAGATCCCTTGCCATGAACACCGCAGCACGCAAGCCTTCGCCAACCGCACCCCTGGCGCCAGACAGCTTTCCTCGCTGGGTACTCCTGTGTGCCGGCGGCGTCATCGCCTTCTCACTCATCAGCGTGGGGCTGGTGCGCCTGACCGGCAACGGGCCCGACCAGAAACCCGCACCTGGCACTGCGGAACGTTCGCTTCGCTTCGAAGACCGTCCTGACGGCAGCGTTGCCGTCATTGATGGCCGCACTGGCGAACTCGTGCGTTCATTCCAGGGCGAGCAGGGTTTCCTGCGCGGCACGCTGCGCGCGCTGGCCCGCGATCGGAAGTCTCGTGGCATCGGCTCAGAGGAACCCTTTCAGCTGATCGCGCGCACCGATGGCGGATTGACACTTTTCGATCCGGTGACCCAGCAGCGCGTTGATCTGGAATCATTCGGACCCACCAATGCCGGCGCTTTCGCGCCGTTGCTGACCGCGACACCGATCGCGGTGCCGAGTCCTGTTGCCCCACCCGTCAAGCCTTGAAGTCTAAGGATTCATTCATGCAAGCCTCCAATTCCTCAACGGCCACCCCGGCCGAGGGCATCAACAGTTCAGAAGACGCCGCCCGCAAGGCAAAGACCGAATCGTTGCTCAGCCCGCGCTTCTACACGACCGACTTCAAGGCCATGGACGCCATTGATGTCTCGCCCTTGCGCGCCGAATGGGACACCATGCTGGCCGAGTACGAAGGTGACAACAACCACGACCACTTCCAGCGCACGCCGGAGTTCGCCACCGAGGTCGCCGAGGTCTTCTCGCAGGTCTCGCCCGAGTTGCGTCAGGAGTTCCTCGACTTCCTCATCAGCAGCGTGACGAGCGAGTTCAGCGGTTGCATCCTCTATAACGAGATCCAGAAGAACGTCACCAACCCCGACATCAAGGCGCTGATGCGCTATATGGCGCGAGACGAGTCGCGCCACGCCGGCTTCATTAACCAGAGTTTGCGCGACTTCGGTCTTGGTCTTGACCTTGGTGACTTGAAGCGCACCAAGGCCTACACCTACTTCAAGCCCAAGTACATCTTCTACGCCACCTACCTCAGCGAGAAGATCGGCTACGCGCGCTACATCACCATCTTCCGCCAGCTCGAGCGCAATCCCGAGAAGCGATTCCACCCCATCTTTCGCTGGTTCGAGCGCTGGTGCAACGACGAATTCCGTCACGGCGAAAGCTTCGCGCTGATCATGCGCACGCAGCCCCACCTGCTGCGCGGCGCCAACGTCTACTGGATCCGCTTCTTCTTGCTGGCGGTGTACGCCACCATGTACGTGCGCGACCACACCAGGCCGATGCTGAAGGCGGCGATGGGGCTGGAGCCGACCTCCTACGACTACGAGGTCTTCCGCATTACCACCGAGATCACCAAACAGGTGTTCCCGGTTTCGCTGGACACCGACAACCCGGTCTTCCGTGCCGGCTTGGCGCGCCTGTTCATGATCCAGACGAACATGACCGCGGCGAAGCAGCGCGGCGGCATCGTCGGCAAATTGAAGCAGGGCCTTTGGGCGGCTGCTGGCGCGGTCACCTTCGTGCGTCTGTACCTGATGCCGGTGCACCGCCACGAACTGCCGGCCAACGTGCGCGTGGTACCGGTCTGGTAAGGCGCCACTCTTCACCCGAGCCTCTCCACCCGCGTTTCACGAAGCAGCATCTCCATGTCTGACACTGCCCTGGCCGCGTTGTTTGCGGTATTCATCTGGTGGTTCAGCACCGGCATCGTGCTGCTGCTCAACGGCATGCAACGGCGCGCCTACAAGTTCAGCCTCTTCACGTCCTCGGCGCTGGCCGTGGCGGCCCTGGTGGCGCTGGACCACACCGCGAACCAGACCACGACTGCTGCCATCTACTGTGCATTCACGTGCGCGCTGCTCGTATGGGGTTGGCATGAGCTGAGTTTCCTGACTGGATGGATCACCGGGCCGCGCACCACCGCGCTGCCGGCTGAGTACCGGCAAGGGCACGAAGGGCGGCGCTTTGTGGAGTCGGTGCGCGCCATCCTCTGGCATGAACTCGGCATCCTGGCCGTGGGGGCTCTGATCATCGCCATGACGTGGGGCGCACCCAATCAGGTCGGCACCTGGACCTTCGTTGTGTTGTGGTCGATGCGCACGAGCGCCAAGCTCAATCTCTTCCTCGGCGTGCGCAATCTCAGTGAAGAGTTCTTACCGCCGCACCTCGCCTACCTCAGCAGCTTTTTCCGCCGGCGTGCGATGAACCTGCTCTTTCCCTTCGTCGTCTCGGCGGCCAGCGCCGTGCTGGCCTGGATGGTGATGCTTGCGCTGGAACCCAGCGCCGAGGCCACCACCGTGCTGGGCCTGACGCTGGTCGGCACGATGCTCGCGCTGGCCATTCTCGAACACTGGATGCTGGTATTGCCTGTGCCCACGACAGCGCTGTGGCGCTGGGCCATGGCCAAACGCCAGCCGGCGCCGGCGCACGAAGCACCGCCGGACCCAAGCTCACCCGCCCACGCCCATCCGGCCACTGGCGGCATATCCTCGGACAAGAATGAACAGCTACTTCACGCCCGCTGACACGCCCCCCGCCATTTCCGCAGGCGGCATCCGGAACGGATTGGGCCCCCACCATGGGCCGCGAGCGCTCGTCATCGGCAGCGGCTTTGGCGGCCTTGCCGCCGCGATCCGACTTGCGCTGCGGGGCTGGCGTGTCGAGGTGCTTGAGAAGCTCGATGCCGCCGGCGGTCGCGCTTATGTCTGGCGCCAGGACGGCTACACCTTCGACGCCGGCCCGACCATCATCACCGCGCCCTTCATGTTCGACGAACTGTGGGCGATGGCAGGCAAGACGTTCAGCGACGACGTTGAACTGCGGCAGATGGACCCGTTCTACCGCATCCGTTTCGACGACGGCACGTGGTTCGACTACACCGGCGACGCCGAGCGCATGCGTGCCGAGGTGGCTCGTTTCAGCCCCGAGGATCTGCCCAGCTACGAGCGCTTCCTGGAAGAGGCAGCGCTGTGCTACCAGAAGGGATTCATCGAACTCGGCAGCATCGCCTACGACACGCTGGGCGATCTCCTCCGCGCTGTTCCCAAGATGCTGCAGATGCGCGGCTGGCGCAGCATCCACCAGATGGTGTGCAGCCACTTCAAGAATCCGAAGCTGCGCATCGTGTTCAGTTTCCATCCGCTGCTGATCGGGGGCAACCCGATGTCGGTGACCTGCATCTACAGCCTGATCAACACGCTGGAGCGGCGCTACGGCGTGCATTCCGCGATGGGCGGCACGGGGGCCATCATCGCCGCGATGGTCAAGCTGCTGCACAGCCTGGGCGGGCGCATCCGCTACAACGCCGAGGTCGCGCGCATCGATGTCGAGCCGGCCCGCGCTGGCAGCGCCAAGCTCGGCCGCACCACTGGCGTGACGCTGGCCGGCGGCGAGAAAATCGACGCCGAGATCGTGGTCTCCAACGCCGACACCATGTGGACCTACCGCCACCTCATCGAGCCGCAGTACCGTCGTCGCTGGACCAACAAGCGCATCGAGAACAGCCGCCACTCGATGAGCTTGTTCGTCTGGTATTTCGGCACCGACAAGCGCTATGAGGATGTGCCGCACCACATGATGGTGCTGGGTCCGCGCTACGACGAATTGCTGAAGGACATCTTCAAGCGCCACAAGCTGGCCAAGGACTTCAGCCTCTACCTGCACCGTCCGACAGCCACCGACCCATCGATGGCGCCCGCTGGTTGCGATGCCTTCTATGTCCTCAGTCCGGTGCCGCATCTGGCCAGCGGCACCGACTGGGCGGCGCATGCCGAACCTTACCGCCAAGCGGTGGCTGAAGCCTTGGAGCGCACGGTATTGCCGGGCCTGCGTCAGCACATCACGACCTCGCGCGTGACGACGCCACAGGATTTCCAGGACCGACTGCTGTCCTACAAGGGCGCGGCCTTCGGGCAGGAGCCCTTGCTGCTGCAAAGCGCCTGGTTCCGTGCTCACAACCGCAGCGAAGACATCGAGAACCTCTTCATGGTGGGTGCAGGCACCCATCCCGGTGCCGGCATTCCCGGCGTGCTGATGTCTGCCAAGACACTTGAACAGGTACTTCCTGATGTCAAAGCCTTTGCTTGAAGTCGATGCCGGCGCGCAGTCGGCACTGTCTGCCAACTGCGCTGCCGACTGCGTTGCCGACTGCGTTGCAGACCTCGCTGCAGACCGCGCTGCCGTCCCGCCCCAGGTTGCCGCCGAGATCGGTTACGACCTGTCCGCCTGCCGCGCGCTCATGAGGGGCGGCTCGAAGACCTTCTTTGCCGCTTCGTTGCTGCTGCCGGCGCGCGTGCGTGCCCCGGCCAGCGCGCTGTATGCCTACTGTCGCCTGGCCGACGACGCCATCGACCTTGGCACCGACCCCTTCGCTGCCATGGCGGTGCTGCAGGCCCGGTTGGATGCCATCTACGCGGGGCGGCCCGGCAGCGCCGAGGCCGACCGTGCGCTGTCTCAGGTGGTGCACCGTCACGCCATCCCTCGCGTCTTGCTGGACGCGCTGCTCGAAGGCTTCCTGTGGGATGCCCAGGGCCGCCGCTACGAGACCCTGGCCGACGTCGAGGACTATGGCGCCCGCGTCGCCGGTGCGGTCGGCGCGATGATGGCGCTGGTGATGGGCAACCACAGTGCGCAGGCGCTGGCCCGCGCCTGCGAACTTGGCGTGGCGATGCAACTCACCAACATTGCGCGGGATGTCGGCGAAGACGCCCGCAATGGCCGCCTGTACCTTCCGCGCCAATGGCTGCGCGAGGTCGGTGTGGACGTAGACGCCTGGCTGCTGGCGCCGGTGTTCAACCCCGCCATCGCGCAGGTGACGAAGCGGCTGCTGGAAGCTGCCGACGTGCTTTATCGGCGCGCCGAACAGGGCATTGCAGAACTGCCGCGCGACTGCCGCCCGGCCATCCACGCGGCGCGGCTGGTGTATGCCGAGATTGGCCACCAGCTTGTGCGTAGCGGGCTGGATTCGATCACCCGCCGCACCGTGGTGCCGCGCCGCCGCAAGCTCGCACTCATCGCACGTGCCACTGGCGCGGTCTTCATTGCCCCGGCGGCCCAAGCGCATGCACTGGCACCGCTGCCGGCCATCAGCTACCTCGTCAACGCCGCCGCAGCGTCGCTGATTCCGGCGCCGCAAGCGCCGCGCAGCACGGTCTGGCGCAGATTCGACGAGCGCATCGCGCGGGTGGTGGAAATGCATTCGCACCTGATCGAGCACGACCGACTGTCCCGTTGATGCGCACCCCGGGCGGCACTGCGCCCGGGCCACGAACGTTCCATGTCCCAGACCAATCTGCTCAAGCTGCTGGAGGTAGGCGTCCTGCTGCTGGCGCTGGGCGTCTTCGTCTGGTGGCAGATGCGTGACCTCAAACGGGCGCGCCAAACCACGGAACGCGAGCGCGCGCTTGAAGCGACACCGTCTGCTGCCAGTTTTCCATCCGACGCGTCCAATCCGCCCAGCCCGTCCGAACCGTCCGAACCGCTCGACCCCTCCGTTCCGCCCCGGAATCCGCCCTCATGATGAGCACCACGCTCAAGACCATTCACATCCTGAGTGCCTGCCTTTTCCTGGGCAATGTCATCGTCAGTGGCACCTGGGCAGCGCTCGCCGAGCGCACGCGCAATCACCAGATCATCCAGTTCAGCAACCGCATGGTGCTGGTGACCGATCTCCTGTTCACCGTCACGGGTGCCTTGGGCGTCGTCATCACGGGCCATCTGATGGCGGAGCGATTCGGCGGCAGCGAGAGCCACAGCTGGATCAGTTGGTCCTACATGCTGTTCGGCATGTCGGGCCTGATCTGGCTCTTCGTGTTGGTGCCGATCCAGTTCAAGCAACGGCAGTTGCTGCGCAAGTACGACCACATCACGTCGGAATACCTGCGCCTGTCGCGGGTCTGGCAGATCGCCGGTGCCGTGGCCACATTGCTGCCGCTGCCGATCTTGTACCTGATGATCAACAAAGTCGGCTGAGAGCCTGGAACTCGTGCCGACCCGCACCCCGCCCTTGCATGGCCAGGTGGTCCTGGTGACGGGCGCAGGCTCGGGCATCGGTGCGGCGACGGCGCTGGAACTTCAGCGCCGCGGCGCGCTCCCGGTGCTGGTGGACTGTGACGGCGTGGGGGTGCAGGCCGTGGCCACCCGATTGGGCGGCGGCATTCTGGGGCTGATTGCTGACGTAACGGTGCCGGCCGAGTGCGATGCCGCCGTCGCGTCGGCACTGGCCCACCACGGACGCATCGACGTTGTCTGGGCGAATGCCGGCATGGCGTCGTTCGGGCCCTTGTCGCACGTCGACCCGCAGGCCTGGAAGCGTTGCATCGAGGTCAACGTCAACGGTACCTTCAATACCGTGCGCAGCGCTTTGCCGGCGGTATTGGCGGCGCGGGGCTATGTGGTGGTCACGGCCTCGGTGGCCAGCTTCGGACACGCGCCGTTCATGTCGGCCTATGCCGCTTCGAAGGCCGCCATCGAGGCCATGTGCGATGCCTGGCGCATCGAGCTGGCTTCGCACGGCGTGGCCGTGGGCATCATCCACTCGACCTGGGTCAGCACACCGCTGGTAACCGAAGGTGCGCTGCATCCGAGCTTCGTGCGGCTGCGCGCCACCATGCCCGGGCCTCTGGGCCGCGAGATCCCGGCGGCCCGCGCCGCAGCCTTGATCGTGGATGGCATCGAACGCCGCCAGCGCCGCATCTGGGTGCCTGGCTGGGTTCGCGCGCTGCACTGGTTGCGGGCGCTGCTGCACACGCCGGTGGCCGAGCGCGAACTGCTGCGCGCGGTACCCGAGATGGAGATGCACTACCTGCAAGGGCTGGCGCAGTCGGGGTCGCTGGCCTCGTCCTTGGGGCCACGCGAGCACGCTCGGGCTCTGGCGCGAGGCGCACTCGATGAGTGAGTTCAAGAACCTTCCACGCTGAGTAGGAACTCAGCACCGGCCGGCCGGCCTGCCGATGTTTCCTTGGCGTCAGCTCCGGCGCGGCATGCGCCAGGGCAGCATCAAGCGCACCGGCCAGCTCACCACGCGCGGCACGTTCAGGGTCTCGTGCATGGCCGTGACCTCTTCGCCCAGCACGCCGGCACGCAGCACGGAACGGGCATAGAAGGGCGTGTCCTCCAGGCTCTGCGTCAGTCGCGGCGGCACATCGGCGTCGCTGCGCATGGTGCGCGCGATGCCCCAGGCCGAGCGCGGCAGCGGCTGGCGCGCCGGTGCAGTGAAGGGGAGGTGGCTGCCGTCTGGCGCAAAACGCTGAGCGATGACGCGGTCAGGGCCCAGGCCGAAGCGGGGGCGGACGTCGTAGATCACGGCCGTGCTGCCGTCGGCCATCTCTGCGCGCGACCAGTCCCATTCATGGAACGAGCGCTCGATCGGCTCGGCGCCCTGGTTGGCATCCATGTAGGCGTGACCGCTCCACTTCAGCCCGGGCTGTTCGAGTTCGACCTCGACGCGAGCGCAGGGCGCAATCGGACCCCATTGATGGCGTCCGGCGCCGTCCAGCGCGGTCAGGAAGTTGCACACGCCTTCGGTGTGCAGGCGCACGCGGCCGCGCACGCGGCGGGGAATCGGTGCCGTCACTTCGTCGATGTCGACACTGAGGCCGTCGGCCTCCCAGGCCATCCGGCTGCGCCCGACGCGGTACTCGCGTTCGCTGCGCTGGATGGCGCTGCGGCCGCGTTCGGTCATCGCCCAGTACGAACCGCCATGGCCGTACAGCGCCACGTTCAGCGCGCAGTGGTTCTCGGGGTCGGCCAGACCGTCGGGAGATCGGCCGCGCGCCCACGCGTAGTAGGGCGAGAAGACGCTGCCGACGAAGGCAATGATCGTCAGGCCGTGTCGGCCGTCGTCGCTGAGGGCGTCGAGATACCACCAGAGGTAGCCGCCCGGCGCGACCGGCTGGTCGAATCGAGGTGTGCCATCAGCGTCTCGGCCGCCCGCAGGCCCGACAGCGCTGCCATCGGCACCCCCGGCCCCGGGTGCACGCTGCCCCCCGCCAGGTACAGGCCGTCCACCGGCGTTTTCGCGCCCGACCTCTTGAACACCGCCATCCAGCCCTGGCTCGCCGCCCCATACAACGCCCCGCCCGTTCCCGGGAACAGACGGTTGAAGTCCGTCGGTGTGGTGATCTGCACCTGATGCGGCTGCGGCGCCAGTTGCAGCCCGCAGTGCTGCAGCAAGGCCAGGCTGCGGGTTTGGCATGACTCGATCTCCGAAACTGCTAAGGGATGGTGGTCGCCGTCGGCCGGCGCGTTGACCAGGCACAAGAGACGCTCGGGCCCTTGGGGCGCGGCCGCTGTGTCGTCGCGGTCCTGCGCGCATACATAAACCGTGCCGCGGCGCGGCAGGCGCCTCTGGCGGAAAACATCATCAAACTCCGACGCGTAGTCGTCGTCGAAAAAGACGTTGTGGCGGACGAGCGGAAAGCCCGCAGTCGGTGCGTTGACAGCCCACGTCAGAGCCGACAACGAACGCTGCGCCACCGGCACGGGCCGCGCCGACTGCGTCACGCCGTCGCCGAGCAGGCCACTCGCCAGCGCGCCGACATCGCCGTTGTAGACCACCGAGTCGGCCTTGAGCAGCCGGCCATCGGCCAGCCGCACGCCGCTGACGCGGCCTGCGGTTGTTTCAATGCGCTCGCAGCGCTGGTTGAACATCAGGCGTGCGCCGCGCTGTTGTGCCAGCCCGGCCAGCGCACGCGCCAGCGCATGCATGCCGCCACGCAGACTCCATACGCCGCACTGCTCGACATGCGCCACCAGCATCAGCGTGGCTGGCGCGACCCAGGGCGAGGTGCCGCAGTACGTGGCGTACCGACCGAAGAGTTGTTGCAGCCGCGGGTCTTGAAAGTGATGGGCCAGCCGCCGCCACATCGTCGAGAACGGCCCGAGTCGAGCCAGCGCCGCCAGGCCGGACGGCCCGAGCCTGAGCCCGATGCCTATCAGGCTCGGCCGAGACGCACGGATGTGTGCCGCTTCCAAGCTTTCGTAGACCCGGCGCGTCTCGGCGCAGAAGCGCAGGTAACGGCGGGCTTCGGCCGGGCTTGAGAAGCGTGCAATGGCATCGGCCGAAGCCTGCATATCGGCCAGCAGGTCGAGTCGGGCGTCGGTGTCACGCCAGGCATGGCGTGCCAGCACCGACAGCGGCTCAAGGGTCAGCAGGCTGTCGACCGAACTGCCCGCCTGAGCCAGGATCTGGTCGAACACCCAACGCATGGTGAACACCGTGGGCCCAGCGTCGATGCGCGCGCCATCGACTTCGACTTGGCGCATCTTGCCGCCAGGCTCGGCTGCCGTCTCGACCAGGGTGACGTCCAGGCCGCGGCAGGCCAGCAGCAGGGCGCTGACGAGGCCGCCGACACCGGCGCCGATGACGATAACGCGGTGGTCGTTGCGCGATGCCACCAAATCAGCCATGCCGCCGGCCCTGGAACTGCCCTTCGAGGCGAAGGACCTTGAAGCGAACGAACATCGATTCGCTGAAATAGCCTTCGCGCTGCGCGGCGCGAATGGCCTCGAGATGAGGCCCCTGGCGGGCGTAGGCGTCCATGTCGGATTGGCGATCCCAAACGCTGAAGGTCGCTTGGCGCAGCAGCGGCGCTTCGCCCATGCCGGCAGCCAGGCGGCAGCCGGCGGACTGCGCCAGCGCTTGTTCCGATGCCGGCGATTGACGCCAGAACTTCCAGGCGCGGCTTGGGCGGATGGAGGCTCGCGTCAGCGCCGCTACCGGGGCCGCGTCATCAACGTCGCTCGCGCCAGTGACGGCAGTGTTGGCAGTGACTGCAGTGACCGCGATGCTGCTGCCGTTCCAACGGCCACGGCAGGACGTGGCTCGCAATACCGCAACGCAACACTCGCGGGCATGGGCTCGGTAAGCATTCATCGTTGGGGACGCGGCCAGAAAATCCTCAGCCGCAGCTTGACCGTCGAACACCGCGAACAAAGACTGTCTCGTGGCACTGGGCCGCAGCCCGAACCCGCCTTCTTCACCGCTGCCCATGGCCTTGGCGAAGCGCAGGCCGGGCACCTTGCGCAGGAGCCGACTGCCGAAGACCACGCGGGACCAGCCCCAAAGCAGGCCGCCCGGTGCGAGGTCGATGAGTACCACGACGACCACATCATCGGTGCCCATCGAGCCATCGGCCGCCGCCAAAATGCTTGGCTGGGGTGCCGACCCCATGCCCGGCGGAGTGCACGGCTCGCTTGCTGAGCGTGGCAGGTTCGGCGTCGAAATTGGAGCGGGCCTGTTCATCGGCTGACCATACTGCGAAGAACAGGCCCGGACGCGGCGCCCGGCAGAGAAACTACTTCAGGGCCACTGACTTGGCAGTTGCAACGCCCGCCGTGACGGTACCTGCAATGGCCGTGGTGACTGCAGCCACAGGTCCTGCAGCCACAGGTACTGCAGCCGTCACCGCCGAGGCAGCGGCTGCAGGGGCCGACGCGGCTTCCGCCGGCGGCGAGGCCGTCAGCAGTTCAGGGTGGTTCTTGGCCATCTCGGCGCCATACAGGGGTTTCTGCACGCCCTGGTGGCAGGTGGCGCAGTTCACTTTGGCCACGTCACCGTGTACGCCCTTGCGGTTGGCCGGGAAGGTCTCGGTCAAGGGCACCATGTACTCGTTGTTCAGGCCGCGCGCCATGCGGATGCCGTACCACGCCGTCACTCGCTGCGGCGGTGCGTTGGTCCACTCCTGCCAGTTGCGAGTGTTGTGGCAGGCGGTGCAATTCACCCCCAGGCCCTGGGACATGTGCATCATGAGCGCATAGGTGTGTTCGGCCTGTTTGGTGCTCTTGCTGTTGCCGGCTGCACCGGTGAACTTCAGCGCCTCGTCACCGTTGACCCGGATCGGCTTGTCCTGCAGCAGGTAGGGCGTGAACGGATCGAATGGCAGTGAGGACAGGCCCACCGATGGGGAAGCGTAGTTCTGCCCCGCAAGGTCGCCCATGATCGAGTTTTCGGTGTACTTGCGGTCGGCCGGCTGGTACCAGACGTTCGCAGGCACCGGCTTGCCGCGGTGGCAGGTGTAGCAGGTGACGCCGGTTGCAGCGACGTGCTTCTTCCAGTCCTGGTTGATGTACTGCGTCATCTGGATCATGCGCCGCGCCACGATCTTGGTGTACTTCCCGTCATCGGCAAAGTTCGCGCCTACATGGCAATACGTACAGCCCTCGGTGGGCGAGACCCATTGCGTGATGGCGACCATGTGGCGCGCGAACTCGCCCACGCTCAAGTGGCCCAGCACCTGGACGTTCTGGTACACCTGCCCCGCTCTCGGGCCGTCGGGACTGGCGGCGTCGGCTGAAGCAGGTGCCTGGTTGGCCGCCAGCTTGACCGCCTCCAGCCGCGGATTGACGTTCTGTGCCATGCCGGTGCCGCGGTAGCCCAATTGCTTGGACTCGATCGGCGGCCTCTCGCCACAACCGGCCAGGGCCATCGCCGCCAGGCCCCCAGCGATCAATTTCAGACAGGATAGTTTGAAACTCAGACTTCGGCTCATGGCTTGGCTCCCAACAGGGCGGGGTCGATGCTGATGGGGTAGACCTGCGGGTAGGACGGCACGACGTGATGCTTCATGGACCACAGGTACCAGTTGTCGACCACCGGACCGGTCAGCAGGATGCCGATGCCACCCACCAGCGGGCACAGCACGGCAAACCACCAGGCCCAGCGGTGGATAGACTCCATGGAGGCGTTGAAGCCCATGGTCCAGCGCCAGAACAGCGCCGCCCTTTCGCTGGCGGTGCCGCGGTCGACGATCTGCTCGATCTCGCGTTCGCCGCCGTAGCGGCCCACTGCGAGGATGGTGGCTGCGTGCATCGCGAACAGCAGCACCGAGCCATACAGGAAGACGATGGAGAGGGCGTGGAACGGGTTGTAGAACAGGTTGCCGTAGCGCAGAGAGATGGCCGAGACCCAGTCCAGGTGCGGGAAGATGCCGAAGGGCACCGCCTCTGACCAGCTCCCCATCATGATGGGCCTGAAGAAGCCGCACACCAGGTAGAGCCAGATCGCCGCTGCGAAGGCCCAGGCCACGTGCGTACCGAGCCCCAATTGCCGAGCCCGACGGTAGGTGCGCGCCCACCAGAGAATCAGCGATGTGGTCAGCATGAATCCGGTGATGAGCCACCAACCCCCCTGGGCCAGCGGCGGAATGCTCAGACCGAAGGACGGAGGCGGTGGTTCCAGCGCCAGCCAGAACAACTGACGGAGCAGTTGCATTGGGCTCCAGTCCACCGACGCCAGCATGTTGAAGCCGATGATGTTGAATGCCAGCGTGCCGAACAACAGCGAAGCCACACCCAGGCCGCCCAGATAGATAGGGCCGATCTGCGCGTTACCGATCCTGCCCAGCAGGTGGAACAGGAAAGGCTTGCCGCTGCGGCGCCAGTCGCCGCGGGGCAACGCCGGGCCATCGTGCAGCGGGCCGACCGGCTGCACCGCGGTGAGCAGGTTCTGGTTCTCCAGCGAGAACAGGGGTTTGAATTGCGCCATGTTGTGTCTCCAGCGTTCGCTTTACATCCAGATCGGCAGATTGAGCCACCAGCCCCACCATTCAGGCCAGCCGCGTGTCCAGAACGGCCCGCTGATGACAATGCACAGTGCGGAGAACCAGACGGCTGACAATGCGAGGAACAGGCCCACCCGGTGAATGCCGAGCGTGCCGACCGAGTAGCCGATGAAGTCGCGGAAGAAGGTGTCTTCGTGCTCCGGCGTCTTGACGACCTCGCCCTTCTTGGGGTTGACCGCCGACAGCACCAGGCCGCCGTGCAATGACAAGGCCAGCGTGGTGGCGAAGAAAAGCGTCACGGCGATCATGTGCGCCGGGTTGTAGTGAAAGTGCAGGTACTGGTAGGCGACGTTGCTGACCCAGTCCAGGTGGGTGTAGATGCCGTAAGGAAAGGCGTGTCCCCAGGCGCCCAGCAGCACCGGCCGGATGACCTGCAACGTGGCGTAGGCCAGGATGGCGAATGCGAAGGCGAAGGGCACATGCAACCCCATGCCGAGCTTTCGGCAGATCTCGACTTCGCGCAATGCCCAGGAGCCAAAGGCCCCGAGCGCGCAGACGGTGATGATTTGCCACAGCCCACCCTCCATCAGCGGCGCCATTCGCAAGCCGTAGGCCAGATCGGGCGGCGCGACGCTGATTTGCCAGAGGTTCCAGGTCGGGCCCATGGCCGCCGCCCAGACGATCATGGCCGTGCCCAGCAGCGAGAAGAAGGCGGTCGTCACGCCGAAGAAGCCGACGTAGAACGGACCCACCCAGAAGTCGAACAGGTCGCCCCCGATCAGGGTGCCCCCGCGGACGCGGTACTTGCGCTCAAAACTCAGCATGGCCATGTGGGGGTCCTCCGTCTGGCAGATGAAACGCCAGCGATGTCTGCGGCTGCGACGTGGGAATAGAAAGGTAGAAAAGAGGGGGCAGGCGCACCGTTCGCACGGACACAGGCGCGCCCGCCTGCAGAAACAGCCGAAGCCGTTACTTGGGAAGCGGCGCGTTCTGCGCCGCCTTGACTGCCGCCGCCTTCATGGTGTCGGGATGCCAAGAATTGATGTTGTACCGATCGCCACTGACCTGGACCAGGTGGATGCTCGTCGAAACGAACGCGATCAAAAGACCAACCCCGATGATTGCCTTGCGGGGATCGACGATGCGCCAGTAACGCCACATGTTGCTTTCCTTTGCACTAACTCAGTTGAGAAATGACGGTGTAGACAGCGGTTCTCACGCCATCCAACATCGACCGCGCGCCTTCTGCCCCTGGCAGTAAGTTGCGCCAGTTCTGCGCACACAGCATCGAAGCCATGGCCACGCCCAGAAACACGACAAACAGCACGACGTAGATACCTTGAAAGCCCTCGAGAGAACCTTCGCGGTGGAACGGGTGCACGCCAGCGGATTCATGTGCCATGGTTAGCCTCTCAGTCGTGTCTTAAAACCAGGGACGCCAGATCCAAACCAGGCTGTGCGCAGCGAGTGCACCAACAGCCCACAGCAAATACCCCTGGATGAAGTACTTGTGGAACTCTTGGCACTCTTCGTCTGTCAGTCCTGACGGATTCACGTTGGAAACCATAGGTCAAACTCCTTTAGAGGACGCCTTGCAGCGAAGTCCGCAACCCAAGTTGCGGGGTGGGACCAAGGCCGCTGTTGAGGCGGCGATGGACAAGCGCTCACAGGGGCTGAGCGCATGTTCGGTGGGGCGCGATGCGCCAATGTTCTTCATGCCGGTACAGAGTTGCCCTGGCGGTTGCGGGCTTGGTGCACGTGGGCTTCGGTCACCCGTTCGGCAATGTCGCGCCGGGCAGCTTGTTCGGCCAGGTCCCGCAGCCGCTTGGCTGCCGAGATCTGAACCAGCACGGGCTCGGCAGCCACGTATTCGGCCAGCGCGCCCTGTGCTTCAGCGTCCCAGGGCAGGCTCGTGTCGGCGCTGCCGCGGGCCGGGGTGGCTTCCACCTTGTCGAGGTCGGTACCCAGCGGCAGGATGTTGAACAGCGCGTCGAAGAGCGCGTTGCAGAATTCCTGGATGATGTAAGTCGCACCGGCATAACCCATGAAAGGTGTGCCAGTGGCGCGCCGAATGATGGCGCCCGGGAAAGATGCCGGGATGTACATCGGCCGTGGCCCGAAGCCAGCGGCCATCTCGGCCAGGTACATGCGCTCGTTGTAGCTGCCGAACATCACCAGAGGCGTCTTCTCGTGAGTCAGTTTTCGCACGGTCTCGCTGTCGGTCTTGGTGCCGGCGGTGCGCGAAATCGCGAAGTTGCAGGGCAGGCCCATCTCGTCTTCAAGGAAGTGCCGGATACCGCGGGCATAGGTCTCGCCGGCCACCACTGCAAAGCTGGCGGTGCCGAAGAAGTCCTGGGTCACGCTGCGCCACAGGTCCCAGATGGGCTTGATGGTGGTGTGCTTCTCGCGCTGGATGAAGGGCTCGGGGTCGAGGTTCAACAGGCGGCCCAGCTCGCGCAGAAACGTCGTCGTGCTGTGCAAGCCGATAGGCGCCTGCAGGTAGGGCCGCTCGAGCGCTTCGCACAGCATGCGGCCGTACTCGCGGTACATGCAGACATTGACATCGGCTTCGACCAGACACGACACGTCGGCGAGGTGGCTGCCGAGCGGGAACACCATGTTCACCTCGGCGCCAATGCCCTGCACCAGGCGGCGCATCTCGGCCAGGTCACTGGGCATGTTGAACGTGCCGTAGCACGGACCGATGAGGTTGACGCGCGGCTTCTCGCCCGCCGGACGTTCGGCGAAGGGTACGCGCTGCGGCACCTTGCGCAGGCCGTACTGCGTCCACAGCCAGAACATGGCGCGATTGGCGCATTGCCACTGGTCTTCGTCGATCGTGCGCGGCAGAAAACGCTGGATCGTCGTGCCCTCGGGCGTGACACCGCCGCCGATCATCTCGGCGATGGAGCCGGTGACCACCACGCTGGGCAGGTCGGGGTCGAGCACGGCATGGGCGCGTTTCATGGCGCCTTCAGTGCCTTCGCGGCCGAGCTGTTCTTCTTCGATGCCAGTCACAACGATGGGCAACTCGTGCGGCGGCAAGGCGTCGGTGTAGTGCAGCACGCTGGTCACCGGCAGGTTCTCGCAACCCACCGGGCCGTCGATGATGACCTGCAGCCCCTTGATGGCGGTGAACACGTACACCGCACCCCAGTAACCGCCCGCGCGGTCGTGGTCGATGACGTAATTCAGCTTCGGCGCTGCGCCCATCACATCATCTCCTCGGCCTTGCGCTTCTTCAGCAGCTTGATGACCTGGCGCTTCGTTTCGGCACGGAATTCCGGACGCTCCTGGGGCACGTCTTCCCAGATGCCGGCACGGTCACCGCTGCCGACGTCACCGAAGAACTCGCGCATCTGCTCAAAACGCGCCTTGTTGCCGATGGCTGCATTGATGACTTGCGCCAGGCTGCCGGCACCGGCCGGGCCCATCAAGGGGCGCGCCGAGATCAGGTTGGTGAAGTACAGCGACGGGATGGTGGCTGCCTTGGCAGCCTGCACCACCGGTGTCGTGCCGATGGCCAGGTCGGGCTTGAATTCGCGCACCGCGGCGATGTCCTGCTCCAGGCTGGCGCGGTACTGCACGTGCACGCCGCGAGCCTGCAGCCACTCGGCGTCGGGTGCGCTCCAGGGCGTCTTCGGGCAGGCGCTGCCGACGTAGTGAACCTGGGCGCCGCTCTCGATCAGGAGACGCGCTACCAGCAACTCGCTGCCTTCGTAGCCGCTGACGGTAATGCGGCCCTTGATCGGTGTCTTGGCCAGCACGCCGCGAATGGCCGGCAGGAAGCGGTTCTTGGCTGCGTCGATCTGCGCCTGGCCGACGTTGCAGGCATTGCCGATGGCTTGCAGCCAGGCTTCGGTGCCGTCGTGGCCGACCGGTGCCGAGGCCACGACCGGGCGGCCGGCGGTGACGAACTCACGCACGCTGGCGGTGTAGAAGGGGTGGATGGCAGCCACTGCTGCGCAGTCGAGCGCGGCGTAGAGCTCGCGCCATTCGCGTGTGGGCACCACGGGGCCGGCGGCCAGGCCCATGGGTTCGAGCATGGCGCCGATGATCATCGGGTCGGCCGGGAACATCTCGCCCAGCAGCGCCACCGTGGGCTTGCTGGAGATGCCCAGACGCGGTGCAGTGACGGGGCCGGCTTCGGCCTCGGTGCGGGCGTATCTCAGCATCGCACCAGCCAGCACGTCCTTGGCCTCAGCATGCGTGGGCACGCCAAAACCCGGCACATCGATGCCGATGATGCGCACGCCATTGATGGCCTTGGGCAGCAGTTGCAGCGGCACGCCGCTAGCGGTGGGCACGCAAAGGTTGATGATGATGATGCTGTCGTACTTCTCGGGGTCGGCCTGGGCGTGAACGGCTTCGCGGATGTCCTCGAACAGCTTGCCGGTGACGAGGCTTTCGCTGTTGAAGGGCACGTAGCCGACGCTGCGGCGCGCGCCGTAAAAGTGAGACGTGAAGGTCAGGCCGTAGACGCAGCAGGCCGAGCCCGACAGGATGGTGTGCGTGCGGCGCATGCGCAAACCGACGCGCAGCGAACCAAACGCCGGACACATGCTCTGCGGCTGGTCGTGCGGGCCGGCGCCTTCAGGCAGCGGGTAGTCTTTTGCGTACTGCGCCAGGGTTTCGCTCTTGCCCGCTGCTTTCGCTGCGTCGAGCATGGCGTCCTTGCCGGAGTGACAGCCGACACCGTCGCCCTGGAGGGCGGCGGGATTGGTGACGGTGGTTACAGCGCTCATCGGTGTGTCTCTCGTCAGGCGGCGTCGTAAACGACTTCCAGCGTGGGCTTGATGACTTCGGTTTTGCCGACCATGTCGAACAGCGTGGCCGGTTCCATCTTGAAATTGCGGCCCGTGACTTCGGCGCTGAACAAGCCGAGCAACTGGTCTTGCGTCTGGGGTTTCGGACGCACCGGCGGCGCGATGGCGACGTTGGTAGCGAGTTCTTCGAAGAGCGATGCCCACTGCGTGCCGGGGCGGCCGATGATTTCGTAGCTGGCGCTCTTGCGGCGGATGTCGTCGTTGGCCGGAATGGTGGCCAACACCGGGATACCGGCGGCTTCAGCGAACTTCTTGGCCTCGCCGGTGCCGTCGTCGCGGTTGATGACGACGCCAGCCACGCCGACGTTGCCACCGAGCTTGCGGAAGTACTCGACCGCGCTGCACACGTTGTTGGCAACGTACAGGCTCTGCAGGTCGTTGCTGGCCACGACGATGACCTTCTGGCACATGTCGCGTGCAATCGGCAGGCCGAAGCCGCCGCAGACCACGTCGCCCAGGAAGTCGAGCAGCACGAAGTCGAAGCCCCAGTCGTGGAAGCCCAGCTTTTCGAGCGTTTCGAAGCCGTGGATGATGCCGCGCCCACCGCAGCCGCGGCCGACTTCCGGCCCGCCCAGCTCCATGGCGTAAACACCGTCGCGCTTGAAGCAAACATCGCCGATGGCCACCGCTTCACCGGCCAGCTTCTTCTTGGAGCTTGTCTCGATGATCGTGGGGCAGGCCTTGCCGCCGAACAGCAGGCTGGTGGTGTCGCTCTTCGGGTCACAGCCGATCAGCAGCACCTTCTTGCCCTGCTGCGCCATCATGTAGCTGAGGTTGGCCAGCGTGAAGCTCTTGCCGATGCCGCCCTTGCCGTAGATGGCAATGATCTGCGTTTCTTTCGTCACCGGGCCGGTGTGCACCGGGTCGGGCTCGATGGCGGCCTCGGCGACCAATTGTTCGCGTGCCATGAATTTCACGGTGGCGGTTGCCGGAATGTTGCTGCTGTTCATTGCATTTCTCTCCAGTCGAGAACCATCTTCAAACAGGCCGCATCGCCAAAGGCAGTGCGGTAGGCATGTGCTGCGTCGCTGACGACGTCTTGGTGGGTGATCAGGCCGTCGAGTGACAGCCGGCCCTCTTCGACGAGCTGCGTCACGGCCAACAGATCGGCGCGCTGCCATTCGGCTGCGGTGCGGATTTGGGCTTCACGCGAGTAGGCCGGGGCAAAGTCGAAGCGCAGAGGCTCGTGATAGAACCCGGCCAGCACCACCTCGCCGCCATAGGCCAGGCGGGCGATGGCCTTGTCGAGAATGCCGCTGTCGCCGCTGACGTCGTAGATGGCGCGGTAGTCGCTCCGGGCGTCGTCGGACGGTGACACCACGGGGTAGCCGATGGCGCCATGGGCTTGGGCCGGGTTCGGTTCCCAAACCGTGGGCGGCTCGAAGCCGGCGGCGACCACCATGCGAGCGAGCAAGCGGCCCAGCACGCCGTGACCGACGATGAGGTCGGGCGCGCGCCGCGGTGCTTCTTTACCGCCGCAAGCCACAGCATGGTAGGCCGTCGCGGCCAGAGCCAGCAGCACGGCGCGCTGGCCGAGGTTTTCGCTGATGGGCACCACCTTCTCGCTGGGCACCACCACCTTCGACGCTGCGCCGCCGAACAGGCTGCGCACTTCGCCGTAGCAGCGCGCTCCGGGCACAAAGACATGGTCGCCGACCTGGCGCCGCGCCGCCGGGCCTGCGGCCACGACGCGGCCAACAGATTCATAGCCCGG
>Ga0209490_10000334_pt1 | contig 48219 bp, 34 predicted proteins | sample MAT06_FD_187209 | JGI IMG/M metagenome (GOLD analysis project Ga0209490, IMG submission 187209) | Freshwater microbial communities from Lake Fryxell liftoff mats and glacier meltwater in Antarctica - MAT-06 (SPAdes) (version 2) | ecosystem: Environmental > Aquatic > Freshwater > Ice > Liftoff...
CGAATTCTATTGCTTGGCTCGCGCACCAGCTCATCGGACTCAAGCGCGACGGACATACAGATGATGGTGAGATTTTCGACTCGGTGATCGTCGTTACCGACCGCCGACTACTAGACCAGCAGATCCAGGCCACCATCAGGCAGTTCATGCAAGTAGGGGCAACCGTTGGCCATGCACAGCGCTCAGGTGACCTTCGAACATTTATCGAACAAGGCAAGAAGATCATCGTCTCTACAGTGCAGAAGTTTCCATTCATTCTCGACGAGATAGCAACCGAAGAGAGTAAACGATTCGCCATCATCATCGATGAAGCTCATTCAAGTCAGGGTGGCAAAACCTCAGCGGCCATGAGCCAAGCGCTTGCTGCCACTGGCCAGCAGGGGGCAGAAGACGACGCAACCAGTGACCCCGAGGACACCGTGAATGCAGCCCTCGAGCAGCGAATGGCGGCGCGCAAAATGCTAACCAACGCAAGCTACTTTGCCTTCACCGCCACGCCCAAGAACAAGACGCTGGAGATGTTTGGCGAGCCGCTGCCGGCCGACGCCGAAGGTAAGGTGAAGCACCGGCCGTTCCACAGCTATACCATGAAGCAGGCGGTTGAGGAGGGCTTTATCCTCGATGTTCTTAAGGCCTACACGCCGGTAGAGAGTTATTACAAACTGGTAGCCAAGATCGAGAATAACCCGGAGTTTGATACCAAAAAAGCCAAAAAGAAGCTGCGGCGTTACGTGGAAAGCCACGACCACGCCATCCGGCTCAAGGCCGAGATTATGGTGGACCACTTCCATGAACAAGTGATGGCATCAGGGAAGATCGGCGGCAAAGCACGCGCGATGGTGATCACAAACGGCATCGAACGGGCAATCCAGTACTTCCATGCCTTCACAACCTACTTGGCCGAGCGGAAAAGTCCGTATCAGGCCATTGTTGCATTCTCGGGGGAGCACGAGTATAACGGCGCGAAGGTGAGTGAGGCATCTCTCAACGGGTTCTCCAGCGGCGATATAGCCGGAAAGATACAGACCGACCCGTACCGTTTCCTGATCTGCGCCGACAAGTTCCAGACTGGTTATGACGAGCCGCTGCTGCACACGATGTACGCGGACAAAACACTCTCGGGCATCAAAGCTGTGCAGACACTGTCGCGCCTAAACCGCGCCCACCCGCAAAAGCACGACTGCTTCGTGCTAGATTTCCAGAACAACAGCGAGGGCGTGACCTTCGCCTTTCAGGATTACTACCGGACAACGTTGCTAGCGGACGAGACTGACCCCAATAAGCTGCACGACCTCAAGGGGGCTCTTGATGCTGCACAGGTCTACTCGCCCGAGCATGTGCAGAGGTTGGTGGAACTCTTTCTCGGTGGTGCAGACCGCGACCAGCTCGATCCAATCCTCGACGCCTGTGTTGATGTTTATGTGGACGTGCTCGACGAGGACGGCCAGGTGGACTTCAAGGGCAAGGCCAAGATGTTCTGCCGCACCTATACTTTCCTCTCGTCGGTAATTTCGTATAGCAACGCCGAGTGGGAGAAGCTCTCAATCTTCCTGGACTTGCTCACGCCAAAACTACCTGCGCCAATGGAAGAGGACCTCGCCAAGGGCATCCTCGAAGCCATCGATATGGACAGCTACCGCGTTGAAAAGAAGGCCGCCATGAAGATTGCCTTGGCGGACGACAATGCGGAAATCGAGCCTGTGCCTACCGATGCTGGTGGACGGAAGGGCGAGCCTGAGCTAGATCGGTTGAGCAACATACTGAAGTCGTTCAATGAGCAATTTGGCACGTTGTTCACCGATACCGATCGAGTTACGAAACGCATCCGCGAAGACATTGCGCCGAAGGTCGCTGCCAATGCAGACTACCAGAATGCAAAGAAGAACACCCCGCACACAGCACGCATGGCCCATGACAAGGCGCTCGGACAAGCTATGCAGCTGTTGCTCAATGACGACACGCAGGTTTACAAGCAATACATGGAGAACGAGTCGTTCAAACGTCTCGTTGGCGAACTTGTCTACGCGATCACGAGTCAGTAAAATCTCGAAGGCCAGCAGCAGTCGCCAGTGAATAGTTATCAAATCGTCAAGAACCATTGTACGCTGTAGGCCGTGCGGCTACTGCCAAATGTTGTGTGGTGTGGATTGCGGTTTTAGAAACTTGCTTCGTATAATGGACTAGTATCTTAACACGTGATTTCAAATATGATTGAACTTCTGCGATATAGACTCGACAACCTCTTTGCTCGAGGCACTAAGGCGTTGCTTGCGGTCTTGGCTCTGTTTCTAGTTGTCCTCATTGGATTTCTCGCCGTACTTATGATGGTACTGCAGGTAGGTCCTGGCCCTGATGCAGGACCCATGGAAAAGGTGTGGACACTTTTTGTGTACACGTTTGATCCTACTGGCGTTCCGTACAATGATGGTGTATGGTCATACCGCATTATCATGCTATGTGCGAGTATAGGCGGCGTCTTCATCCTGTCCCTACTCGTTGGTATCCTGGCCAATGGCTTCGCCGATGCCATACACACTCTGCGCAAGGGCAAGTCCATTGTTGTTGAACACAATCACACCCTGGTTCTTGGATGGGGAGATCAGATCTTCTCTGTCCTTCACGAACTCATAACGGCTAATGCCAACGTCCGGAATGCCTGCGTGGTAATTCTTGCTGATGTAGATAAGGTGGAGATGGAAGATGCCGTTCGCTCCCGCGTTGCTCGTGTTGGTTCTACGAGAATTGTGTGTCGCAGTGGATCTCCGTACGACGTTGAGACACTATCCATCGTCAAACCTCAGGACGCTAAGAGTATCATCGTTCTCGATACTCCAACGGAAGATGCCGATCATAGCGATGCGCTAACGATCAAGACACTTCTAGCGCTCACTCTTTTGCGCGGCGATGTATGCCGTGGATCTATTGTTGCAACTGTGCGGAACGTGGAGAATGTACACGTAGCGCAGCTCGTTGCTGGAGATAACGCGTCCATCATTCCTAGCAACGTAATTGTGTCACAGATCATAACACAGACATGTAGGCAGCCCGGACTCTCACTGGCATATTCGGAGTTACTCGATTTTGATGGCGATGAGTTATACTTCAAGGAAGAAGCCGCACTAGTTGGGAAAACGTTTGCGGAGGCCTTGCTCTGCTACGAGTCATCATGCATAGTGGGTTTGCGATTTGCAGATGGCACTACAAAGCTGAATCCTCCTATGGATACACAGATTTCAAGGGGCGATGCAATCATTGCATTATCGGCAGATGATGACACTGTTGTTCTTCGGAAGCCATCCAGCAAGGCAGCTATTTTGACCCAACACGTTATACAACGAATTGCGACACCAACTCCTGCCGAGTTCATCCTCGTTCTTGGTTGGAATGCCCGTGGAAGTATTATTCTTCCGGAGTTGGATCACTATGTTGGAGAGGGCTCTCGTATTCTTATTGTAGATGAGCATGATCACTCCCGTGATATTGCTGATATGCAACAGTCATTATCGCGCCTTTCCATTACGAGTCTACAAGGCCTGACCACATCGCGTGATGTCTTGAATGCACTCAACGTAGAAACATTTACTTCTATTATAGTACTCGCCGATACTACGCGTGATATTCAGCAGGCAGATGCTCGAACGCTGATGACCTTGATCCATTTGCGCGATCTTACCTCTCAGATTGCAGACTCTAGTGCGTTGAGGATAAACATTGTTACCGAGATGCTCGACGAACGCAATAGGTCACTCGCCGCACAAGACGGCAGCAATGACTTTATCATAAGCAATACCATCATCTCACTGCTATTAACACAGATCGCTGAGAATCGAGATCTACATGGAGTATTCACCGATCTCTTTGATGCTCACGGCTCAGAGCTCTACCTTAAACCCGCACGAGATTACGTTTTGCTAGATACGCCGGTATCGTTTGATACAGTTGTGTACTCTGCTTCCCAGCAAGGTGAAGTAGCAATCGGATTCAAGGTAAAGGTAGACGGACATTGGGTGGTAAAACTCAACGTATGTAAGAGCCACACCTACACATTTTCCAAAGACGACAACATCGTGGTAATTGCTAAGGACTGATCTGTGTCAACAACACCCTTGGCCCGGAATACATTCAGTATCAGGCTTTTCTCCGCATACGGTTGTGCTTATGATGCCTTGGCCTCGAGTATTCATCGTGATGATTTCTTCGGGGGTGAGGTAGACGAAAGGAATGTCAGCATGCAAGAGTACCAGCCAAGACGTTGGCTACCGAATAACCCAAATCGGAAGCGTTTGTATGTGTTGTGCTGTGCTAACCACAAGTGTGTAGCCACCTATTGGAAGTGCACCCAGGTTTATCTGTTGCGTGCCCAACATGTTGGAGCCGTTTAAAAGAGCTCTCCCAGAGATATCATACAGAACGTAAGTGCTAGTGGCATTGCTCGGAAATGTTACAAACACGTTTTCGGAAGTTGGATTAGGAGTTGCGTGTACCTCTTCTTGTTCCGAGACTTCATACACAGCAGTTGGTGTTTCGCAGATTGTCTTTTTGTTAAAAGCAGAATCGATTGCGGATTGATTAGCCCCATACTTCAAAATGGCACTTGATACCGTTGCTGGGAAGACGTTGTTACTTACGGCTGCATAGTTGGAATATCTTGTAGCTGTACCGCCGATGAGCGCGTTTCCATCAAATCGTCTGTTGGCGTCGGTGAGGTCAGGAAAGAAGAATGCCATGGAGGCATTGCCTTCTGTCTTGCCTGGACCATACATGCCTTGATACCCAGCGGCTGAACGAAAGCAATTAACCCTGTTGCCCACAAAAACAAAACCATTCATTTTCTTAAATGCCCATGTGATAGGCCCGGTTTGTTCGATTGTGTTTTCTTCGATGGTCACATTTTCTGGATCGCCAATCTTTATGAACGTTCCGTCGTTTGGTCCGTTTACATTTCCATCACCGTAGAGTGGACCGCTAATGTTCTCAAATCGGTTGTTAGCAATACGTATCCTACTTGATCGATTTCCAGGCAGGTCATCAGTACCCGAGAGCGTAATACCAGCACCAGCATTCTTAATCACATTGTTCGTGATAGTAACATCACTCACATCGGCTTGTGGTGATTGGCCCCCTTCAGTTCTTACAGTAAGAAGAATGGCATATCCGCTTTGACCAATAGGTACGTCTGCCCATGAGTTTTCTAGTTGGTTCCCGTCAAACAAAACTCGCTTGCCAGTCTTGAGTTCAAAAAGATTCTTTATCGTCCAATGTTTACCCGCATACGTTGCGCTACCAACACGCCAACTCATGGGTTTGTAGAGTGTGTTCTTGCGGATCTCAATATCGGACGGCACAAGCCCAGGTATGGAAGGGGCTCCACCACCAAACAAGATGTTCTCTCCAGACGCTTCAAGGTAGTTGTTGATGATTTTGAAGGGGCCCGGACCGTTTACTCCTGCAATGGCCTGTGCATCATAACCAATGCTGTGAAAGCCAGAGATGTACGAGTCTATCACAGCAGCATTTGCGCAGTCGAGCCGAAGTCCAAACTTCATGATCGTTCCTTCATCGTGACCATGGATGTAACATCTGTCAACAATGAGATGATGTGGCACTTCACTTAGTCTTGTCTGTAACGCTCCAAGTGAACCAAGAAACATCAGACCATAACTTGTTAACACATTGTTACTCGCCGTTATTTCTAAACCAACTAGGCGGTAGTGATGTGCCCCTTGCTCAGTCTGAATCGCAGGAAGGCCAGACGTGTTTGTTGTAATACACCGAGGCATATATGCTGCATCTGTGGGTTGCACACGCCCGTTGCTTTGCGGGAGCAACTGTGCGGAGGCCGACGTGATGATTATCCAGCCATTTCCTGCCGATTTGTTTCGTAGCGTTAACGTTCCTTGTGTAACGTAGCCAGCATCAATGATGATTACACTTCCTAGTTGGGCAGCATCTATCGCAGTCTGCACGGACGTGTACATTCTTCCTGAAGAACCAACAGTAAGCCGCGCGTAGCCCGCTGTATCAGGAAAACATGTTATCACGCTGTCGGTATTTGGTAGCGCCGGCTGTGGCACCTGTGCCATGAGATGTGTAGCGCAGAGACAGATTGCGATTACTGTGACGTAGGTAGGAATAGCCATTTCAAAAGATAACTCTTTACAGGACGCAACATTCCTGAAGAAACATCAGCCTGCGTTGACTACATTTGGGCCATGGGGAATTGGGTAATACGTCAAATTCTGGTCGGTGCTGTGCTTAGCACAGTCTGTTGCACCGTATTCGCGCAGCGCGCTGGCCGCACGATCTTACAGGAGTGGTATCCATCGAAGCCGGCCGATAGCGCGATGTCTAGCTGGACATTGCGTGAGGGAACCACGATTACGGTTCCGCGCGTTGGTAAGTCTCCACGAGGAATCCGACTCTTAGCTCCATATGGGGCTGCTGACGCAATCCGCATGACACTGCAGGGTTTGCCCCGTCACTCCCTCGTGCGTGTGGAACTCGGCTGGCACATCATCGGGCCATGGCAAGGCAGCGCGGCTAATGATAGGTTTATGGTGATGGCAGATGGATGCCACGTACCAAACAGCCACTACGCAGGCACACACAGGAACCTCGCTCACCATAGATATTGCGGCGCTTTTGGCTTATTAATAACTGAATCGTGTGAGAAGCTTTGGGGGATTGACCACATTGTTGTTTCCGTTCTTAATGCCGTTACATATACTGAGGGTGACGTTTGTGAAATCGCAGAGTTTGTTCAGGATGATGACTTTCCTGGATTGAATTCTACGTCTGCTCTTGCAAGAGATCTGCATGTGACCTATCTCACAAGTGAATGTCACTCCTGTGGAGACGTATGCCTGATGTATCACTACCGTTTGTATACAGACGGATGGATGAGCGTGTGGGCAAATCGTGCGCCCGAAGCTATATCCATGCTCCTGGCTGCCTGCGCCCAGGAGCCCCTTATCGCAGCCTATCACGACTCTTTTGTCGAAGCCGAACATCCAGACCTCACGCATTGCGAGCTAGTGATGATTGTGAATAGACAGTGTAGGGAAAACAGAAGTGTATGCTGGCGAGCCACCAACGCTGCGCCGCATGATGGACTACGCAATGGCCATTCTAGAGAAAAGGGGCTGGATGCCTATCCCTAAATGATATTCTATGCTCTAGTTTGCCTCCTCACCATTAGCGCTCTTGGTGGCCGATACGATCAGGACGTGCAACTCTATCGTTATCGCGAGGCGTGGGCAAAGACTTCTCTGCAGCACGTAAAGGATAGTATCCGCCAAGAGGTACTTGATGCCATCCCAGATCTTCGGGTAAACAACGAACACGGCCAAGAACAGGTAAACCTTTGGGATCAGTGCTGCTCTCTATGGGATGTTGTTGAGATATTCGGAGAGGCAGGAAGCATAGATTCTTCAGACTTGCCCTCCTTTTCCATGCGTATGGTAGATGGTGTAGCGTTCTACCAATCGGTTAACACCATGGCGCCTACACGAGACACTGTCTTTAACGCATCCAATCGGTATCCAGGATTTGGCGGAATCGACATCTATTTTACGGAGTCATTCTATTATCCAGCCGTTGGTATAGAGAAGTGGTTAGGCCTTCTCAACATTGGACAGGATGTAAATACTGGTGCTGATGAATTTGGACTCCGTAGAGAAGATAGTACCTATACCTTTCTGCGATTAATCAACGGTTACGTGCGCAAGTATCGTGCAACACAGCGTACAGTGGTAAAAGACGTGCAAGTGACCACCTTGTGCTCTAACTCCAACACCGTTATCATGAATGTGATTGATTGTAGAGATGCCTTTATTTCTTCCGTCGGCTTCGAGAGCGGAGTGCGCACCACCTTGCCCCCTACTGCCAAACTCCTCAACTTTTCATGCTGCGGAAACAAACAGCCGCGTGTGTTTGTACGTTGTGAAGTAACCATGCGTGCGCTTGTGTTGCGAGACACGGATATTCGCACACACTTTTGTTTTCATGATGGTATTACGACTCATGCAGGGGGCGAGCAAGAATTTGGCTTTTCTGTTTATGAAAACCAGCTTTCTGCAGAAGCCGCGCTTCAGGAGATAGGTACAGAGTTGTTGAAGAGTGCATCTCCGGCCTCTACAATTACGGTCTGCCAAGTACCCGGGCACCTCCAACAACCGATCAGCGAGCTTACCAGGAAGTGCCAACTGCGTGGAATTACAGTGAAGACCACAATTTCTCAGGACAGTCGAACAACGATTACGCTGCAGCATATTTAAGAATAGAGCAACGTCTATTACATGTTGTGCGCTACTCAAGTCCCGATCACCCGGCGTCCGATACGTAAAGTCTGCGCAGCAGTAACCGATTCTTAGCCATTCCCGTCTAATACTTGCGTGGCCCATACAACGGGCACGTGGGCTGCCTCACCCCGCCAAAGAAAACGCGCTCTTTTGCACAGAGATCTCAGGGTAAAAGCGCAAACACATGTGTTCGTCTATTCCCAGCTGGCCTGTTATAGAGATGCTATTGCTTGAGACGTGTGGAAAAACGAAAACCGTGTCCGCCGTCTCTGATGCTGAGTCGCCGGTACCTGCCAACGATAACTGGACAGTTTGGACTCACTATAGCTATGTACCTGGCTTGCTGGCTAGACGTGTACGTTACCTAGATTAAGCCATGAACTTGTAAACTTCAGAAAGGGGTGGCACAAAAGGGGAGGCAAAACCCACGAAAAAAGGCCGAAAAACGTACAAATACATGAAAAACCCCTACACCAAAAAACGGCATAAGGGCTTTATATTTAAAAGGGTTAGAAAGATTATGGAAAATCTTGGAAACGCCCTTGTGGTCGGAGAGGGATTTGAACCCCCGACACATGGATTTTCAGTCCATTGCTCTACCAACTGAGCTATCCGACCAAGGAGGACTGCAAATATAAGAAAGGCGAGGAAGTTTTAGTCCATCATGCGGTAAATGGGTCTCAGCTTTGATTCTAGCACAGCATCTAAAACGGCGTCCAGGCAATTGCCAAAGCCGGTACTACTGCTGGCCCAGGTATAATGGCCAGACCGAAGTCGAACGTAACAGCGGTGTTGCACTGACGAAGTCCAAGGAATAGTACACTCTGCGACGGACGGGTGAGATCTGCATTCCAAAGCTCTCCAAGAAAATGAAGATCATGCATTGCTGGGAAACGCACATCTAGCATAAACGCTACGCCAATGGTTCCATTTGCATACGGGAATGTAAAGGGGCTGAACAACGCTCCACTCTCTACTACGTAACTATCCTTGCCAGCAACCTTTGCGTGGATCATCGTGCTCACGCGTGTGCGCTTGCCGGTGAATGTAGCTACACCGTATATGTGACCCATGAAGTTTACATCGTTGATCCATGAACCATTTATTCCAAAAGCGTAGATCTGCTTGCCCCCTTCAATAAGTCCGTTACTACCCTCATACATCGTTGCTTTGATATTGACTGTGCTGAATTGATTCTGCCAGCCTATTCCTGGAACCACGGTGCGCCCACCAGTAACGCTTACTATGTCTCCAATTCCGATGCCGATGGTGGGCATCACGCCTTCTACAAGCGCGAGATAGTGATCTCCCTTGATGCCCTCGGCAGTAGGAAGAATCAGTCCGCGATTCCTGCTGCGGTATGCGTCTTCTTTGAGACTAATCCATGCAATTTCCGATGCGTAAATGCGAGCTCTGCCAAATGGTGTCTTGATGCGTATAAAAGCACCAGCGGTATCGGATGATGTTTCGGTTACTGGACCAGATACAATGTCACCATTGATGAGGCGCACGTAATATTCATATTCGGTGTCGAACTCCATATCCGACAACTCATCATCGCTTATTGATTGGTCCTTCACTTGGTCTTGCGCCTGGGCAGACATTGCAACGATTCCTAGAATAAGTGTGCAGCACACAACCAATACACGTTGCAGGTATTTCATCGTTCTGCGCCTTCGTTAGAGAATGCCAACTGACCGCAAGCAGCATCGATATCTAAGCCACTCGAAGAGCGAATGTTAATCTGCACGCCCTCTTCACGAAGTTGATTTACAAACCAATGAAACTTCTCCACGGAAGACGGCTTAAGGGTTTTTGCAAAGCCCGTAGGCTCAGTAAAATCAATCTCGTGAAACGGGATTACGTTAATCTTTGTTGGCATCCGCCTTGCAAGTTTACCGAGTCTCTTTACATCTGCAGCTGAATCATTGAGACCATCAAAGAGGATGTATTCATACGTCACGCTTTTCCGAGTTTTTCTATAGTAGTATTCAAGGGCTTCAATGAGTTCGGGAAGTTTGTACTTCTTTGCGATAGGCATAAGCTCTTCACGCACGTCTTGTGACGTTGAGTGAAGAGACACGGCCAACTTGATGATCCGCCCCTCATCTGCCATTCTGATAATCCCAGGGACAACGCCGGCAGTGGAAAGTGTAATCCTGCGAGAAGCCACCATCTTGTTTCGCTGGTCGGTAAAGATTGTTGTGGCTCGCATTACGTTGTCGTAGTTATTCATAGGCTCACCCATACCCATGTACACAACGTTGGTGATTTCTTTATCTGAAAACTTCTGTGCCTGTAAAAATTGATCCACGATCTCACCCGCAGTTAGATTACGTGCCAGCTTGAGTGTAGCCGTAGCGCAAAACACACATCCGAGGTTACAACCAACTTGTGTGGACACGCAGAGTGTGAGGCGGCGAGGCTTTCCATCGGCCTCAATCATCTCGCTTGGTATGAGCACACTTTCTACCGAACGCCCGTCGGCAAGATCAAAGAGAAACTTCTTTGTTCCATCAGATGATTCCTGTACTGTCTTGAGTATTACACTCTCGGTCCTAAACTCGTTGCTAAGCTTCTCGCGAAGTTCGTGCGGTAAGAGCGTAATTGCATGAACGTCTGCCACGCGCTGAATGTAGAGCGCATCATACACTTGCTGAGCACGGTACTTCTTTTGTCCATGGTCTAGGAACAGCTGTTCCAACTCGGCAAGAGGAAGCCCCTTGAGTTCTGTTGGTCCTTCAACAATATCGCGCTTCGGTGTTTTCATTGTTATCCAACTAGTAATGCGGTTTGGCGTGCTACAACACTCGACATGGCAACGCCCATGCCATTGCAACCAAATGCAATAAGACAGTTTGGTGAGACGAAACCCACGTAGGGTTGTTTTGTAGCCGTAAAGGCCATAGTTCCGGCCCAGCGGGTTTCAATTTCAACAGATGGGTATTCCGGTAGAATAAGGGTGCAAAGCATGTGCTCAAGAACCAATTGGATGTTCTCGGTAGTCTCGTGCGATGTAGTGCGCTCTCCATCAAAGTCGAGGTTTCTACCACCTCCAAGGAGCACTCTGTTGCCAAGTACTCTAAAATAGTAGTAACCCTCATCTGCATGAAAGGAGCCCCGTAGCCGAAGGTTTGTAAGGGGCTTTGTAACTACTACTTGGCCGCGGCCAGGCACAATGTCTGGTATCTCGGCTCCACGTGCCAATGTAGGAATCATCGCGTTGGTTGCTATTACAACGCGGTCTGCATAGAGCTGCACATCTTGATGTGGTGTGCGGACGTTTAGTACAACCCTACTGCCTTGATCTTCCAGCGCTACTACTTCCGAGCCTGTTCTGATCTGCACTCCCAACCTAGAAGCCAAGTCCCACAGAACATTGATGAGCTTTCCTGAATGTACAGTTCCCTCAAATGGAGTATGAACTAACGTCCGTATTGAGCTGCTCATACCAAAGGAGGCGATAAGATCATTTCTTTGTGAAAATATATCGCAAGAAAAGATCGGTGACAATAGTTCATTGATCTCATCCATACGTTCAAGCGAAGGATGATCATCGAGGAAGATCTCTGATCCACCATCTTCTACGTAACCAACGTCTGCATTTGCACAACGTGACCGAAGTAGCGTGAGGCCCTCGAGCCGACGTTGAACCAGATCTGCCGCCGCCGTTCTTCCCATGATATCAATATCGGAAGCTATCTCACTTAGCGAGCCAACACATGCAAATCCTGCATTGCGAGTAGAAGCACCTGTTGGCAATAGAGAGCGCTCCAAAAGCAGAACGCGCCACTCTGGGTGGCGCGTTACGATATCTATTGCCGTGTTTACCCCCACGATGCCACCTCCAATTACAGCAACATCATACGACGTCCACGATTCAGTTTCCCAAAACGAACGCATTGTTCACCGTTATCAATTTGTAGCTGTCCGAATAGCAATTTTAGCACGCGTTTTGAAAACGGCGCTCTGGAGAGTAAGTATCTCACCAACGAGTACCAGGTTAGCTAACGTGAAGCCAGGAGGAAATGGTTGTGAAGCTGTTGGCTTGAAGTCTCGTGGCCACATGGCTTGGAGCCTACCATTTACGTAGCCACTGTATCCATAGATAAACGAGTCATCTTTTTCAACATTCGTGATTGTTATGCTTCCACTAAGGGGCGCATAAAGATTGCCTGCGTACGAAACAAATGCGCCCTGATCACTCATTGGTGCAAAAGTGCCTGCTGCATTAGAAATGGTAGCGGCCGTGAATGCAAACGTACCCGGTGCGGTAGGGATGGTTTTGAATTTAATTCGAACCGTGGGTGTTCCGCCAACAGGCGTCGTGCTGATGTGAATTTCGTTACCAAATGCTGTGTCGTGAAGCATTGGTACAGAAGTCATTGTTATTATTGGACCGTGAATGATCATTCTACCGCTGAGTTCGACTTTAATTCCAGTTACTGGCGGAGCGTCATACAGCGTGTATAGTTCTTGCGTTGGTTGTGGACCGCTAGGGCCATCCTCACATGATGTAAGGACTAAGGCTGCAGCGGCGAGCCCAATGATGATAAACGTCTTCATGGTATTCTCTCGTTTACAGGGTGTAGTTAAATGCCAAGTTTGAATTGATAGCTGAGTCCGAGGTGGACGGACACTGGCGCAAGGTTGATTACGCTAGACGATGTGTTTGAAACTAGTGGAACACCAAGGTTGTTTACCGGGTATCCATTTGTATACGTGCCATCGTTATACAAGCCAGTCAACCAATATTTGGCAAGAAGATCTATCGTCAGAATGCCAATATCAGAATCCCACAAATTTATGGCTCCACCAATTCGAAGATCGATTGCTGTAGTCATTGTGCTTTTGTCTACGATAAACTTTGTGGATGTATTGGTAGGATGCCACATTTCTCCCTTCATAGGAAAGTTGAAACCAGCACCAACCATAACACCGTAGAGACTGATCTGGGGAGCAATCGTGAAATACGTATACCGTTCTATGGTATACCCCTTCCAACCTGTCTTGGAGTCAAAAAATTCATACGGTCTCGTTCGTGTACCAACCGTAGAGATTCCAAGATCTAACCGTCCACCGATCTTTGAGGTCTTCGAAAAAGGGGCAAACACCATTATGCCGTAGTTCTGAAGAAACCAAAAGTCATGATTGACTTTACGGCCCTCTGCATTGTCAAGGGCTATACCTCCTGAAACAATTCCTAGTGTTGGCCCAACTCTCAACACATATTTAGTGGGTGCTGTAGCGGCCACTGCAAAAGCGGTAGCTGAGTCAGCAGCAGTTGGCTTTGTATTATCTGTCTGTGCAATAATCGGCAGTGACAGAAGTAAAAGCATAAGAATGACAAAAAGTCGATGCATTTAACCCTCTCCTCAAGTTTGTGCGTATTTTCTCGTAGACCTGCAAAAATACGACGGAAAACAACGCTGTAACGCACGGCCTTGTAATGGTTTCTTATATCTGTCACCAAGATCAACCGGACATGACGTATACCCTTTTGACCGATGAGGAGCTGTTTGCACTTGTGCGAGACGGCAACGATGAGCAGGCCTACCGGGCTTTGTTCAAGCGTTATGATAAAAGGGTCTATGCCTACTGCCTCAGAGCCCTCGGGTCTCACGACGATGCACAGGACATGTTTCAGACTATCTCGATGACGGTTTTTGACAAACGAAAATCATTTTCTGACGGTTCATTCGCAGCTTGGTTGTTTACAATTGCTCGTAATTTTTGCCTCAAGGCACTACGAGGGCGAAAACACACAACGGAGTTAACAGATGATGTGATGCCCCTTGACGAAGCAGAATCTCGAAGTGATGACTTCATGCTACGCCAAGCCCTTCACAAAGCCATTAGTGGTTTGCCAGAAGAATTCAGAGACGCATTAGAAATGAAATACTTCGATGATCTGCCCTATGAAGACATCGCAACGGCTTTAGATATAACGGTTTCACTAGCAAAGGTCCGTGTGTTTAGAGCAAAAAAAATGATCCAACAATCCATGTCCACGATAATCAACGAACTACGATGACGAATCAAGAACTTCTCTCCGGCTTCCTCGACCGCTCGCTGAACGAGGACGAACTTCTCGAATTCGAAGCGCGACAAAACACGTCGCCTGAATTCGCTAGCGAAGTGCGCGAAATGCTCACCGTTGAAGATCTTCTCACACAGTCTGCGCCGCGCCTGAATTACCCTGTTGGCTTTCTGTCGGCTGTTGAGTCTTCTATTGCGCTAAAGGTTGCTGCCGGTGTTGCCGCAACCGGAGTGTTTGCAGGAATCGCTCACAGCGTATGGGGCTGGATAGCAGGAGGAACGGCAGCTGTCGCAATAGGCGGCGGAGCATTATACATGGCCAATTCTCATTCTGAACCCGCTACAAATCTGGCTGCGCCCGCCGCTGTATCTGCGTTACCATCACGGCCGCCGATAGCGCCAGAACCAACACCATCTTTGCCACCAACCACCTCTCCGATGGTTGAACCAAAGAAGACCACTTCCGTTGAAACGCCGCGTACTCCAAATGCAGAAAGTGTGTTGCTCAAAGCCAATGCTGATAACTCACCGTCAGTCACCAAACAGCTGACGGCAGACTACGAAAAATGCAAGGGTTCTAACGATCATATTCGTTGTTCTCAACTTGCATTGAGTATTGGACGCCAGCTTCGTAAGGATGGTGAAGGAACCGAAGCTCGGCAATATCTTGAAGCAGCAATTCAACACGCTCGAGCGATGAAACTCATTGATTTCGAAATCGATGCCAATGGTGAACTTGGTTTGCTCGAAGTTTCCGAAGGCAACGAGCAACGTGCTGCGTTGGCATTTACACGTGCTATTGAGCAAGGCCACCAGTCTCAAAAGAATGTAGATCGGTGGAGGGTAGAACTTGAGAAGCTGACGAAGAAATAATCGTCTTGTCCTATCGGCGCTCTTCCTTGATGTACAATTCAGCACGCTGATAGAATTCTTTCTCAGGGGGCACAAGCCCTCTCCGAAACCAAGCAGCTGCGTCTAGGGGCTTCTTTATAACAGGAGCGCCAGATAACAAGTACTCAGCGTTGTCCTGCATAGTAGCGGGATAGAACTCGACCGATGTAAAGGCAGGAGCACCTTCAAACAGCTCGGCATCCGGAGTTGAGATAAAGTCCGGAGGTAGCACTCGCAGTACTTCTGTTCTAGGAATAGCAATGCCAGTGGCGTCAGTCAGGGACTGAGAACGCATGACGATTCGTCCCGGTTCACTGCGTGTGGATGCCCCTTCCATGTCATCAAGCCGTAGCTCAATAAGAATCTGTTGCGATAGAACGGCATCGGTCTCGAGATTGTCGTTCATGTTCCATACCAACGCCGTTGGCACCGAGCCAGTATCGCTGAATGTCCGAACTGCACGTCCTGATTGCAGCATGTTGATACTCCATCTTCGCACGCCCGCCTCACTTATCACTTCAGGCATAACACGTACCTGAGGCAGACGGGATTCGTTTTGGACGCTCGTTGCTACAAGCGGTTTGAGCAAAATGCGGGTAGCGTCTACAAACATGACCCAAGCAGGCTGCGAGGCCTGCCCTTTCAGAACCTTGATAAAAAGTTTCTTAGGGCTGATACCCCACGTCTGTACAAGATACGTCTGCAGTGCCTCGCACCGTTCCTGTGCAAGCCCCTTACCAGCATCCGTTCCATCGTCATACGTAACGAGTGAACACGCAACAGTTGGGTGAAGGCGAAGTCTGAAACCAATGATGTTCAGAACATTGTATTGCCAGTGCGTAACAGCTTCGGTAATTGCCGTCTGCTCCTTCCATGCAATTGTAGTAGTTGCTGAGAGCTGAACATAACGTGCTGGAATTGTAGACACGGCAGCATCAAAAACAACCAATGGCATAAAGGGCACTGTTCTTTCAATTCTATATCGTTGTGCGCTAACGCGTGCATCATCTCGTACACTTCCGTCGTCATGCACAAAGGCAAGACGTAACGAGCCCCGCAGCACGGCAGGGGGCTTAGGTAGGAGGGTTTGATAACGCTCGAAAATAGTTACACGCACGATGTTTCCGTCCACGATTGAGTCAGTTCTGGTTGACTCTAGCGTGGTAGACCTTTCTCGCACTTGCGCACTAAGCCCAACTATGGTGTCACGCTGTACAACAACCACACGTTCCATCAACGGGGCGTCTGCAGTTGCAACTGTGTCTTCGCCGTTGTCTTGTACTCCGAACACATATCGAATACCAATGCCGAAGGATACGGACTGGGTGCGTAGAGCGCCATCACCATTGAAGGAACCAAACATCAATGAGTAACCTATCTGCGGCGTGAGTAGCAGATTTTCTTTATGAGTTAGTGGCAGCAATGCTTCAGCGCCGATGGCAAGCCCCGGAACAATACTCGCGAGATTGGGAGTTGCACCTGCACCCGTTGTCTGTTCTACACTTCCATCAATAAACGAAAGTCCGTTTGGGTCTGTAAATCTTTGCGTCTGTACATAATCGGACAACGTGGGGATCAAGAATGGAATACTTGCGGTAACGGCCAACCAAGATCGCGGTGAAAAACGAATTAGCGGTTCTATGGACAGTGCAGTTACATTTACCTTTAAATCGTGCTGTAGCGTGGCAAGGTATATAACGCCGTTTTCCGTAGCAATCGGAACGCGCTCTGATGCAGAATAGATCATGCGTTGAGACTGCCCACCAACCCTAGCGCCAATGCGCCAATTTCCCGAGAGTGGCACGTCTGCACCAAAACCAAACCAAGGTCTTGTGCTTCCAGATTGAGAAGAAAACGTGAGCTGGCTAGGCGCTGGTATTCCCGGAATAGAAGTAAATGAGCCAATTGGAACAACAATAGCAGCGCCTCCACGAGCTTCAACAGCTAGCGGAGGGGGCTTCTGTTGAGCGTAACTCAACGTAGTGGCACATAGCCACAAGACAAATATGAACCTTGGCATCGGTGCAAAATAGGACTACTGTACCACGAACACACGCACAACACTATTAATCGTGTTGCCAGAAGCCCCCTCAACGATGAGTCGGGCGTAATATGTACCGGGTGTTAGGGAAACATCAGAGGAACCACCAGAGCTAATCGAAAACTCACGTTTTCCAGTTCGGAGCTGCGCCGTTAGATCAGCCCTAATCTGCCCGATTCCATCAATCACTGTTAGTCGGCCAACTTGAGCTGCAACGTTTCGGATACTGAGCGTGGACTGAGTAATCACTGGGTTAGGGTCTACGTCTGCCACCAATGTCCCAAGAAACGGATTCACAAGCCGCTGCGCACCATCCTGGTAGCGCCAAACATTTGTCACAACAATAGTATTTGTGTCTGGCGAGTTTGTTTGCGTGGTTCCTGCTTCGTCTATATAACCTAACTGCATCATGGCAACAGGGGTAAAGCTGGCATCACCAAGGGTAACAACAAATCGAAACGTTCCAATAACTTGAGGGCTTGTAGAGAACACAAACATTCCATTAGCGCCCTGCCTGTCTAATGCAAGAATAGGACGGTCATCAACAACGGAAACAGTTTGGCCGGCTTGAAGAAGGGGCACTACCATTGAAGGATTGTACGTTACATCACAGATCCACGTGCGTATACTCAATGGCCGGTCTATGGGATCAGTGGTTTCTGCAACGATATCTACGTCAACCGTATCGCCTATTCGTTTGAGTAACGTGTCAGTCAAAAATCTGACCGAAAGTTTTACAGGGCGCGGCGCTACCACAACGTTTGCTATGATAATCGTAGAATCAATCGGCTCACTATCTTTTGCTGAACGTAATAGAGCAAAACCGTATCGCGAGCTGTCTAACGTTGTTGGAGCACACGTAAGCTCAACTACAATCTTTGATTCATTTGATGGACCAACGGGGCTCAGTAATCGTGCTGTAACGGAACCAGCCCTCTGCCGAGGAGCAATTGTATAGCTGAACGGCACCGATATCTTCTTTGTAGGCAGTTCGATTGTTACCGTGTCCTTCTTTATTATGCCGATGTTCATGTTTGTAAAACTGACAGTTTTCTCGGATGGCATTCGTACACCTTCACCAACGTAGTGCACGCGCATCGTGTCGAGTGGTACGTTCGGACCAAGTCTAAATACTCGAACGATTTTGATTGTATCTAAAAACCGCCCGGAACTTGTTGGTTGAAACGAGAACGCAAAGGCCAGCGTATCACCACCTACAGGTATTGGACCGTTTAGCGTAAGAAGCTCAAACGGTGGGGTGATTTTACCGAGGATCTCCCACCGAACATTTTCGTCGAGATTTGCTCTCACAAATACTATTCTTCGGCTGGAATCACCAGTGAGCACCTGACCGAATTCAATTCTTTCATCCCGTATTACTCGGAAGGCCGTTCCAAAAAGTCGAATACGGATCACGTCATTTTTTGGCGTTAGTGCTGGGCGCCGTTCAAGTATGATCTCGTCCCGAAAGTCACCGGGAAGCAGTGGGTTGAACTCGACTTTTATTCTGACTTCGCCGTTTTTTATTCGCAAATCTTGCAGTTGCGTGCGCATCGTGAACGGATCTATGCAACTGTCTCTAACAACAAAGCCCCCTATGCCTTGTAAGCCAGTTACCCGGAGCTCCATTTCCTTAAGCGCACCCACTGATACGGGGGCAAAGTTCATTGATTCTGAAATCGTCCTCCCTGGCTGAGCATCCAAAGCGGATGGCAGAAGGAAGACGGTTAAAAGCAATATGGTAAGGCAAATACGCATGAATTCGGTTCGAGATATATAACCCGCATCGGCGGGTTGGGTTACAAGTTATTGTGCAATGAGAGTACAGGTAGTTCCATTCCATTCCTGTCTTGATACGCTGCCTGAACCCTTAACCCTCACCTCAAACCCAGAGGCATGCAGAACTGTTATAGCCCTGCGAAGTGAGAATCCAGTTAGATCAGGTCGCCTACCCAAAGAATCGCTGGCAGGGGCTTCCAGCCGCACGAGAGAGCCCCTACTCAACCGTGATCCTGAGGGAGGATTCTGGCGCAGCACTAACCCAGAATCTGAGCGAGGGTCAGACCGAAGTCCAAGTCTTCGCAACACGGACTCTGCCGTTGAAATGCCTAGGCCCCTTACCTCGGGTACTATCACGGTGTCTGCCTCTGCAGAAGCAGCAATGTGTTGCCGTGTTCCAGGATCTAGTTGGAGCATGGTCATTGTTTTTTGAACGATCCGTCTAAAGATTGGAGCCGCCGTTGCACCACCATAGATACTTGTTGTTGGTCTGTCTAGCATAACAATCATTGCAACACGGGGCTTATCAGCCGGGTAGTACCCAACAAAGGAAGCCGTGTAGTTTTGGCGACTGTATTCACCGGATGAGAGTTGCTGTGCGGTTCCTGTTTTACCTGCTATTCTAACCCCTGCAATACGCGCCTCTTGGCCCGTACCACGTTCAACAACACCAACCAACATGTCTGTTAGCAGATATGCTGTTTGTTGGCTTACAACCCGCCTAATTTGCTGAGGTTTGAACTCTTGAATCACGCTTCCTTCGGCAGTTCGAATACTCTTCACTACATGCGGCTGCATAAGAAGCCCACCGTTGGCAATTGTAGCATATGCATCAAGTACCTGCAAGGCAGTGGCACTGAGCTCATATCCAAATGCCATGTATGTTTTTGTTGATGCATCAAATTCATTGGGTCGTTTTAGTCTCCCACGAACTTCACCGGGTAGATCAATACCACTCGGTATGCCAAATCCAAAGTCGCGAACGTATTTGTAATACACCCTGTCATCAAGCTTTCGCACGATTGTTGCAAACACTACGTTCGACGATTGTTCAAGTGCGCCGCGAAATGTTGTTTGTCCAACGGGGTGATCATCCCGAATGGAAACGCCACCAGCCATCATCATGAGCCCGCTGCCTCCATCTACTTTATCATTGGGAGCCATTGCTCGCTCTTCTAGTAGGGCGGCTGCGGTAATGGCCTTCATCGTTGAGCCTGGCTCATACTGATCAGCAATGGCTCTGATGCGTATGGCGTTATTCGATGCCTTGTCTAATCGTGTTGGATCAAATGAAGGGTACGAAGCCATCGCTAGTATCTCACCTGTTGACGGTTCGATGGCGATGACTGTTCCAGACGTGGCACCAGATTCAATTACACCACGTGCAAGTTCTTGCTCGGTAACGCGCTGCATCTCGAGATCAATTGTTAGCTGAAGGCCTTGGCCATTACGCGGCGCTTCACGCTCTGGGTCTACTCCTGGACGTAGCCGGCCACGCCCGTCCCGTTGCATCACAACAAAGCCACTTTGTCCGCGGAGCAAGTAATCATATTGAAGTTCAAGTCCACTGAGCCCGTTATTATCAACGTCTGTAGTGCCGATGAGCTGTGACGCTAGCGGACCGTGCGTGAAGGATCTCTTGGGCTCGCTTACTCGGATTAACCCGCGATCGTGAATTGTGTCCAACACGGGAAACATCACGGTATTTACGCCACGTGCCAGCCACACAAAACGTCCTTCTGCATTCTTCAACTTGTTGAGATACACACGCGCAAGTTCTCCGTCGGCTGCAGCTAGAAGCTGGGCGCACATCTCAGGGTGCTCAACCATGGTTGGGTCTGCTGCAAAGGACGTAGTCTTCATCATTGATGCTAGATCATGCCCATTTCTATCAACCAGTTTGCCTCGCTCGGCACGTAGCGGAACCCTGCTCTCATATTGTTTCTTTGCAAGGTCCCTGTAGCGAGCTCCTTCCACTACCTGTACCCAGAAGAGTCGGCCTAGAACAAATAAGAAAGCAATGCTAAACAGTAGGGTTAGGAGGCCGGACTTCCAGCGAATTGGCTCATATGTTGGTTCCACAACGTTCACCGTTGTACCGTCCGTTCAAGAACTGTGGGTGCCTGTTGGGGAGGTATGAGGCCCAGACGGTCTTGTGCGATGCGAGTAATGCGTTCTGCAGACTGCAACCGATACGTCTCGGTGCGCAAGCTCTCGTTTACTGAACGAAGCGAGTCGATCCCCTTCTTCAAGGTCTCAGTTTCTACAAGCAACTTCTTTACTGCAATAACATTGCTAACGTATAACACGGTTGCTGCTGCACTTACGAAGGCGAGTGCAAAAACACTCCATCGATTTAGCAGCCGCCGTTGCTTGACGAGAAGTGGTGGCTCCTTTGTTGGAAGGGGCTCATCATCTGGTGGAAGTGGGAAGGTACCTCGTACAGCCATCAACGAACCTCTGCACCGGGTCCGACGTTGAAATCGGCTGGTACAACAAGAGTAAGAACACCATCGGCGTTTGATGCCGCAAGTACCATTCCTTGAGATTCCATTCCCATTAGTTTTGCTGGTGTAAGATTGGCAACCACCACGATGGTTTTGCCAATGATATCTTCTGGTGCGTAATGTTTTGCAATACCAGCAAGAATCTGCCTGCGCTCGGTTCCGATATCAACTTGTAGCTTCAGCAGTTTCTCCGACTTCGGAACTCGTTCGGCTTCGATCACAACGGCTGTGCGAAGCTTAACCTTGCTGAAATCATCAATCGTTATAAGATCGAGTACTCCTGGGGCCAGGTCTTGCTTATCACCAAGCTTTGCTACTTCATGTTCTACCACTTCGTTCTCCACCTTTGTAAATAGTATGGTTGGCTCCGCAAGAATCTGGCCTGCTGCTAGCTGAAGTTCATGTGCAGAGGTCCATACATCATCGTGATTGGTGTTTTGCTTAGGCGCACCAACGTTGACTGCGCAACCAACCATCTTCTGCATAGTCTCTGCTGCAACTGGACAGAAGGGGGCAAACACAACAGAGAGTGTACGTATTGCTTGCAAACAATAATGCATGGTGGCCGCACAATCGTCTACATCTGTCTTAATGCTCTTCCACGGTGCCTTGTCGTTGAAGTACTTATTTGCCGCACGGGCAACGTTCATTGCCTCCGTTGCCGCATCCCGAAACCGATATGCATCAAGATTCATACCCACGGAAATGTGGCCATCATAAAGTGCTGCTAAAAATGTGTTTTCGTGTTCTGTAACAACAAATCCTTCTGGCAATGCCGGAACAGCACCATTAAAGTTCTTGAAGACGAATTGCACAACGCGATTAACGTAGTTGCCAAGGATGGCAGCGAGTTCGTTATTTGTGCGCGACTGAAAGTCCTTCCACGTGAAGTCACTATCGCGTGTCTCAGGCATATTCATCGTAAGCATATACCGAATAATGTCCTTGTGCTGCGGTTCTGGAAATGCCTCTAGGTACTGCGCAACATCTATTGCCCAGTTTCTACTCTTGGAGAACTTCCTACCCTCAAGAGTGAGGAACTCATTGGCAGGAACATGTTGTGGAAGGATGTATCCTTCATCTTTGCGAGTAGATAAAAGAATCGGAAAGATGATTGTATGAAAAACGATGTTGTCTTTGCCAAGAAAAGCAGTGTATTGTGTGTCACTATCGCACCACCATCTTCGCCAGTCCTCTGCACTGCCTTCATTGATTGCCCACTGTTTTGTTATTGAGATGTAGCCAAGTACAGCCTCGAACCATACATACAACACCTTTCCTACTGCACCATCTATAGGAACTGGGATGCCCCATGACATATCGCGTGTAGCCGATCGTTCTGCAAGACCTTGTTTAAGCCACGACCTACTTTGTTGCAAGACGTTGTCTTTCCACTCGCCTGCGTGACTTGCGATATACTCTTCGCACCATTGCTGAAACATGTCGAGCCGGAAGAACCAATGTCTCGTTTTCTTTACAAGGGGCGTCTTGCCACTAACAAGTGATCTCGGACTCTTGAGATCAAGTTGATTGTAATATGCGCCGCAGTTATCACACTGATCTCCACGCGCTTTGTCATATCCACAGTTTGGACAAGTCCCTTCAACGTACCTATCAGGCAAGAACATGTTGGAAACGTCATCATAGAACTGATCTTCTTCCCGCTCTACAAGGAGCCCCTTCTTTTGCCATACAAGAAAAAACTCTTGTGCAGTTTGCGTATGGATTGGGTTCGACGTTCTGTCATAGAGATCAAAATCGATGCATAGGCCGGCAAGGGCATGAGCATTGGCTTCGTGATATCGATCTATAACCGCACGAGGTGTGGTTCCTTCCTTTTCCGCTGCAATGGTAATGGCCACGCCGTGTTCATCAGAGCCGCAGATGGAAAGTGTGTGGCGGCCGTTTAGTCTACAGTACCGCGCATAGATGTCTGCCGGCAAGGTTGAACCAACTACGTTGCCAAGATGTGTAATGCCGCTTGCATACGGAAGGGCAGATGTAATGAGGTATCGTTTTGGAGTGCTATTCATACATCACAATGTCCGTGGCGATGTGAGTAGCAACAGTATCGTCTGTGAGTATCCGTATCAGTGCCAGGGCAAATTCGAAAGCTGTTCCTGCACCTCTGCTCGTAACAATCCGTCCGTCTACTGCCACTCTATCAAGTGTGTATGTGTACGAGGAGAGTACATCGGCTGTTGAAGGGTGAGACGTTACTACAGTGCGAGGAGGAAGCAATCCATATTCGTGGAGAACCGTAGTAGCAGCACATATAGCTGCGATCAAGCCCTTACCTGCGGCGTGTTTTGTTAGAATCTGGTGTAGCGTTTGGTTCTGGCTGAAGTTTGTTACGCCTTGACCACCGCCGGGCAAGACAATCGCATTGAAGTTGTCATCATCCGTCAGATCTTCTAGTAGAACATCTGGAACTAATCTCACACCTCGCGAACACACAACAACATGACCATCGCCAGCAACGGTTACATTCAAGCCTGCACGACGTAACATATCGATGATGATAACGGCCTCCATCTCTTCGGTGCCGTTGGCTATCGGAACAAGAACAGTCTTCACTCGTTCGTACCAAGATCTGGTCGTCTGATTTTCCCGCCTTCGTGACCCGTTAGGCCGATGTGAATAAATGCCCCAATCGCCACCACAATAAACACGGTTGAAAGCAACTTTGCAGAGCTCATAGATTTCCATTGAGCATAGAATGACGCGCCAGCGAATGCAGCGGCTGCAAGCATTATCCACAATGAGATTGTTGCCATGTCTTCATGAGCCTCAATCACAGACTTCTGTATTCCCGCAATGTTCTCAATACGCTCTTCGGCTGGTTCTCCAGACAGATATGTAGGTACCACAGCAAGCGCCATAACAAAATACATTGCAAGGCCAGTGATACCAATTGCCTTGTTGTGAGCAAAGTGCCCAACTACAACAACCAGTAATGCCACAAGTGCTCCGATGATCGGAACATGATTAAGTAGTAGATGAATCTGTAATGCGTCCATGATTTATTCCCATTCGATTGTTGCAGGGGGCTTCGATGATATGTCGTACACCACTCTGTTAATGCCGCGGACTTCATTTATAATTCGATTGCTCATCCGAGCAAGAACATCATAAGGCATATGAAACCAGTCCGCCGTCATACCGTCCGTGCTCGTTACTGCACGCAGTCCGCACACATTTTCATACGTTCGTTCGTCGCCCATTACACCCACGGTACGCACGGGAAGCAACACAGCAAACGCTTGCCAGATATCGTTATACAAACCTGCGTTTCTGATTTCTTCGAGGTAGATTTCGTCAGCGTCTCTAAGTATATCCAGCTTCTCAGGCGTAATTGAACCTGGGATCCGGATTGCTAGGCCGGGGCCAGGAAATGGATGCCGTTCAATGAACCAATCAGGGATGCCAAGTTCTCTACCAACGGCTCTAACCTCGTCCTTAAAAAGCTCACGAAATGGCTCAATGAGTTTGAGGTTCATCTTTTCTGGTAAGCCCCCTACGTTATGATGTGTCTTGATTGTAGCAGATGGTCCCTTTGTGCTAACAGATTCAATCACATCTGGATAGAGAGTTCCTTGAGCGAGAAATTGCGCATCAGAGAATTTGGTTGCTTCAATTTCAAACAAGTCGATAAACGCTCCGCCGATTATCCTACGTTTTTTCTCGGGGTCTTCAACGCCAGCGAGTCTAGTGAGAAACATTTCGCGGCCATCAATGAGGTCAACGGTCATGGAGAAGTGCGTTTTAAACATCTCAATAATGTTGTCGCTCTCTCCTTTGCGCATCAAGCCACTATCGATATGGATGCAATGAACCTGATCACCAATGGCTTTATGCAGGAGCACAGCCACAACTGTGGAATCAACGCCACCGCTAAGTGCACAGATCACTCCACCGTTACCAACGGTTGACCGTATCTCAGCAACGGCTGCATCGATAAACGATGTAGCGTTCCATGTTGGGGAACAACCGCAGATAGAGATCACAAAGTTGCGGAGAATCGTTTTGCCATCGGTGCTATGGTGTACTTCAGGATGAAACTGCACACCCCAGATTTTTCTGCTGATATCACGAACAGCACAAATACCTGCGTTTTCTGTGTGAGCGATTTTCTCAAAGCCGGTGGGGATCTCTGTAATGTGATCTCCATGACTCATCCATACCTGCGTAGTGGTGCCCATGCCATGAAAGAGATCACTCGTATCGTCTATCTCCAATATTGCTCTACCGTATTCTCGTCTGGCTGCTTTATCTACAGTTCCACCGAGCTGATGAGCTATCAGTTGAAGGCCATAACATATGCCAAGCACTGGCACACCCATAGTAAAAACATCAAACTCTGGGATGGGTGCTTCTTGTGCGTAAACGCTTGAAGGACCACCAGAGAGTATGATGCCTCTTGGAGCCAGAGCAACGAGTGCTTCTCGTGATATAGAATACGGGTGGATCTCTGCATACACGCCAGACTCGCGCACCTTACGGGCAATGATCTGTGTGTACTGCGAACCGAAGTCTAGAATGATGATGCGTTCTGCGTGAGTCATGGTACAAAGTTACCATGTTAGCAGAATGCAAATGGCATGTCTTCTATTGTTCTATGTAGTCGAGGTCCTTGCCATAGGTTTCCTTAAGAAAGGAGAGTCCAACAAAGGCAATTGCCATGCTGATAGCGCCAACGATAATTGCACTTGATACAAGGGGCTGACCAGGGATGAGGTCGATGTCGCTCTTGCGAAGCGAGGAAAAAAGGTATAGGGCAGGGAGCAAACCTCCTCTAACAACATTTGGTATCGTTGTTGCCACGGTAGCTCGGAGATTGGTTCCGAACTGTTCGGCGGCTGTGGTCACAAAAACTGCCCAATACCCTACGCTAAAGCCGAGAACACCTGTTTGGAGGTAGGTAAGTTCTGCAGACTTTGCTGGTGTAAACAGGTACCAGGCAACCGATGCCGTTGTGAGAATCAGGAATACAAGGATGGTTCTGCGCCTACTCTTAAGAAACTGGCTAATTAGCCCGCTCATAAGGTCGCCCGCGGCTAGGCCCACATATCCCCACATCACCGCTTGCCCGGCCACCACGGTTGTGGAGCCCCCTCCCTCACGGGTAAACTCAGGAGCAAACGTTACGAGGATTCCAATTACGAACCAAACGGGCACACCAATAGAAACATTGCTGAGATACGTTCCTAAGCGCTTTCGTGTAAAGATCATCATCACGTTGCCGCGCACTGCTGGCGTGTCTTCTAGGCGCTGGAACATGCCAGATTCGCGCACGCGCACACGCATTGCCAACAGGCACAGGCCCAATATGCCTCCAATGATGTAGGCCACCCGCCAGTCTGATAACGAATGCACGGCATACGCACCTACGGCTCCCAGAATTCCCATGGAGGCAACAACCGTTGTGCCGTAGCCTCTTGTATTCTTGGGCATTACCTCGCTAACAAGGGTAATTGCCACACCAAGTTCACCTGCCAAGCCAATACCGGAGAGGAAACGGAAGACGGCATACATTGGAACGCTCGAAACAAAGGCCGTTACAATGTTCATGATGGAATACAGGAGAATGCTTCCAAGGAGAACGGACAAGCGGCCTCGCTTGTCTGCCAGTGCACCAAAGAGCAAGCCCCCTATCAGCATACCAACCATTTGGGCGTAGAGGATGATCTCGCTGGCGTCTTGTAAACCAGAAGCGGGCACGCCGATAGCGGTAAGAGACTCTGGCCGCACGATTGCGTATAGGATGAGGTCGTAAATATCCACAAAGTAGCCAAGCCCACAGACCAACACGGTAAGCCAAATGCGATTGTCGGTCTTTGACGGTGATGAAAGTGCGTTCATGAGTTCTCAGATAGTTTTCGCAGGGATTCTGGCCCAAAGGCCTGAGGTAGAAGGGCGGCCAGGTTATGCATTTTCTGTATTCCACTAAGCGTGGCACATACGATAGGCATGTCTGGATTACATTCCGAGAGTACCTGTCTGCATGCACCACAAGGGGCTACTGGCTCTGCTGTATCGGTAACAACTACACATAGTACGATATCACGCCTACCTGCAACGGTGGCGGCTGCTGCGGCCGCCCGTTCGGCACAATTGGTCAATCCGTAGCTTGCATTTTCTACGTTGCAGCCAACATGGATGTTACCATCGGCGTCCACCAACGCTGCTCCAACGAAGAACGAGGAATATGGTGCGTACGCCTTCTCTCGGGCAGCGCTTGCGGCTGCAACGGCAGCATGTATCATTGCGGTATCTACCTGTTTTGTCATATACCAATCTACGTATGGATCTTTCACGTTCGCTTCTTCGCTGGTATAGTAGGAATGCTCGTACGTTTCCATGGCGGACAAACGAGCCCAACCCATACGTTGTTCTTGTTTCCGAAACCATGTTACAACAGACACAGGCCGCTCGTGTGGCAGAAGCCCTCCCTAGATTCCTGACTCGTTATCCAACCGTCTACGCTTTGGCCCAAGCAACAAATGGTGACATGATTAGATCATGGCAAGGCATGGGCTATAACTCACGGGCTCTACGCCTACGAGATGCTGCTAAAGTTGTGGTAGAGGAGTTTGAAGGGAGTATCCCTTCTGACGTTGTGATCCTACGAACGCTGCCAGGAGTGGGTCCGTACACCTCTGCCGCCATTGCTAGTTTTGCTTTTAACAAGTGGGTTGTAGTGCTCGACGTTAATGTGCGCAGAGTGTACTCGCGTCTCTTAAAACAACAACGTTCAACATCGGATGTTGAGTCGGACGCAGAACTGAACTCATTTGCCGAAGCACGTATTCCCGCTCGGCGTTCAGCATTATGGCATCACGCCGTAATGGATCTTGGATCTACGATTTGTACAAGCCGAAGGCCTGCATGTGATGTGTGCCCACTAACATCTATGTGTCCGTCGAGTGGACTGTTGGTAAACGTTGAACGAACACGTGCCGTAGAACCAATGTTTCGCAATATCCCTCAGAGGATATGGCGTGGGCGTTTAATAGAGGAGCTGCGAAAAGTCCTTCCTGGGCAGTTCATTCACGTGAACACATTGTTCGCAGAAACTACAGAGACTATACTTACATCAGATGACAGGCCGTGGTTTTTGACCGTACTCAAGAAGTTGGAATCAGAAGGGCTTATTATTCGCACCAAACACTTCGTGCGTCTCGCCGACTAAAACGTGAATGACAATCCGGCAGAGAAGATATTAAAGGTACTCACGCTGTAGTCGAGTGCTATACGTGCCGGCCCATAGACGAACGATGCCCCGATTGTCCACCTAACATTTGTATTGGTAGAACTCACAACTGACGTTTGTGGTTGCTGATCTCCGGGCTGTTCGGTTGTTGGTATCGACGGTTGTCCCTCAGTAGGAGGAGGAGGAAGCAAACCGAGCTCAACTTGGGTTTCCTGTGGTAGCGTATAGATGTACTTCGTCGAAACGGAAATACTCTCGTACGCTAGCCCCGTGTAGATGTCGAGCATCTCCCAGAGATTTTTACTTGCATGGATATTGGCGCTAAAGATTGTTGCATCAGCATCAAGCTTCGCCTGTGTAAGACCAACGGTGTTCGTAAGGTTTGTACCTTGATATACTCCTTGTACTGCTACGTCAAACCAGCGCTCAGGGAAATATTGAGACAAGCTGTGTTTTAGTCCAACTCCCCAGAAAGAGAATCTTCCAACATTTTGATCAAACTCCACTGGTGGAATAAAGCGGATAAGCAGTTCGGTACCATGCCAAGATCCGATTTCGATCTGCGGTACGGCAGCAATGATCTTGGACATGTTAACGCCTGGTGGCAACGTTAGTCCCGTTACAAAATTGACGTTCGATATAAGAGTGTCAAGTGTGGCCTTACCTGCACTGTCTAGTAGTTTATACTCGGGACGATTGTGTAGAACAGCAACTAACTGTGCATTGGTTGGTAGACCAACGGCGTTTCCTGGTTTGTACCCAAAGAGCGTTGCAGCACTGTCTGGTACGCTTATAAAGCCACTGTCTTGCGAGTCTCGCAACAGTTCCTGCACTAGCATTGTTGCTAGCCCGAGAGTATCAGAGTACTTATTTCCAATTACATACTTTGGTTTTCCTCGGTCAATAATGATCTCACCATATTTCGGGAGCTCCGTTAAAACATTAACGTGTGGGCCTAGGTTGATATTCGGCGTGTACCAGCGTTGGTCTTCGTTGATGTATCCAGCCATGCCATTAACGCTCACCCTCACGTATGGTTTGGCAACGGATGCCGGCACATAGGCGCGGTCGTAGAACCTAGCGTTAGATGTAGCATTGATGGTATTTACCATAGGCTGAATATAGGGGACCGCATTGCTCTCAAAAAGATTCTTTACAATGGCGCGCGTTATATCAACGGCCAATGGATCATAATACTTTATAGTCTGAGCGCCTAGCCCCAACGAACACACAAGTAGAGATGCGATTAGTATCGAAATTCTCATAATCAGGAGAGCAGCTTCTTTCGAATGATGAAATAGAACGGCAAGGCGATGACTACAATCATAATAATCGCAAATAAATCAAATGCTAGCATAAATACATGGCGAATAACCCACCAAAAAATATTGAGTGTGATAAATCCTGCAATGAGTGCCAGGATGATTGCTAAGACTATTTTGATATTCATGACGTGGTTATTTCGTTCAACATGTTTGCCAATGTATGCGCAGCAATACGACGTTCGTATTGAGCTATGGTTGTAATATCGGGCTTAGTAATCTGTTCGCCCTTTTCCCACCGATCAAAAAACGTGCCGATGATCTCGGCAATTCCTTCAATATTGTCTTGAGAAGCACTGGCTCCGGCAGCGGTTTCATCAATCAGCGTTGCAATAGCACTACCATGAGGTGCAAGTGCAATGATCGGACGTCCAACGCCGAGGTATTCATAGACCTTTCCAGGGACGATGTCGGCACTCTCCTTGGCATCATCAACGATTAATAGTGAGGCTTCAGAGCTCATAACGTATCCAATACTCTCAGAGTGAGGAACATAGCCAACTACATCGATTGAAGGCGCAAACGGTGATGAGGTAAACATGGCATGAACTTCGTCCCCAAAGCGCCCAACAAATCGAAGGTGTACTTCATCGGGGGATACCCGTCCTCGTGATGCTAACAAGTCCAAGGCATCGAGAAAAGATTTTGGGGTGCGCCTTCCATACATAGACCCAGTATACGTTACAGTAAACCGATCATTTCTCGTATATGTCACGGATGGAAAATCAGAGGCATCAAAACCATTTGGTACGTGCCGGAACTTCCTTCTGTCCAGCGTAGGATACTTGCGGACTGCATCGTCAATGATTCCAGTCCAAGCACATTCTACCAAGTCTGCTTCCATGAAGACAGATCGTTCCAATGAGCGGTCTATGTATGCAGGCAGGAACCATCTATCCGGTGTTGTCAAGAACTCGGTCCATGGATCTCTAAACCCTGCTACCCACGGAATGCCCGTACGTCTGTGTATAGCCCGTGCAATAAGTGCGCACGTGTATGGCGGAGATGAGCTATAGATGGCATCCACGTGATGTTCATTCGCCATCTCTAGCCCCTTCTTCACTGCGGTGAGGAGCCAGCCAACCCGAGCATCAGGAATGAACAGAGTTGCACGGATCCAGTTGGTAATGCGTTCTTTCCAGCCTCGTTGCTCGGAGCTTGCCTTGTTTACGTTTACATCAATGGCAGAGCTCTTGTTGCCCATGAATCTGCGATAGAGGTGATACGGTTCAAGGATTGGAACGCGAACTACTTGCACGTCAGAAGGGATCTTTGAAAGTAGCGACTCGTCGCGCGCCGGAAAGTCGCCGTTCTCAACTGTTAAAACGATGGGCTGCCACCCCGCCTCTCGTAAATATGTTACGTGCTTCAAAACACGTTGCACCCCTGGTCCGCCGCCAGGTGGGAAATGGTACGCAATAACGAGAACGGTCTTCATACAGGCAATTGAAAGATATAGGCTGCTTCCATTGCAAGAGCTCTAACACCGGGGATGTTTCGCAGTGCTGTGATTTCAAAGCTTGGAATGGGGCGTTGGTATTTCCAGCGAAACACAGGACGGAGTCCGAAGTACCTCTCTGAGCGAACGCGGAGCCCAGCCGCCTGCGCAGAGGAAAGGACCTTCTGCGCAGAACACCTGATGGTGTGGAGTCTCTCCAGTTCTTCTTGGTTAACTGGGTCTCCACTCTTCACAAAACCACCAAACACGGACCATGGAAGCATGTGCAGGAAGGGGACGGCCCCTGCCTTGGTTCCCATCAACTGTTGGTGTCCGCCAAATGCCGAGGTATATGGTGGAAACGTCACAAGCACAACACCACCGGGTTTAAGTAACCGCGCAATATTCCTTAGGGCAATGGCCGGATCGTCTAGGTGTTCAATTACATCACGTAGGAGGACGATATCAAATCGTGCTCTCCATTCTGAGGGTATTTCTTCATAAATCACATCGTGTTGTGTGAACTCCATGTTCAGCCCAAGCCCCTTCCACAACGGATTACTGATCTGGGTAAGGAGAGCCCCTTGAATATCTGTACCCAGCGTATACGAGGCGCCTTGTGCGGCAAAAGCGGCCAGAACGCCGCCCTCGGCGCATCCTATTTCGCACACGTCTGCATTGGCAGGCATGTGCCCAATATCCTTCAGCCATGGGATGAGGGTGTGTTCTGCAAGCCGGTACTGCATCCGCACATTACGGATTGTGCGTGGGTGCAGGTTCATCTGTGCTGCTTGGTAGACAAGGTCTTGAGGGAGGGGGCTCATGGAACTCCAAAGATAGCACCAAGACCAAACGTATCTTTGCCCATCTGATTATGAAATACTCAATTGTAGTGGCGGTTTTTAACCGACCCGACGAACTGGACGAATTGCTCGCTAGTCTAACAGCGCAGACGTATACAAATTTCGAAGTGATCATTGTGGAAGATGGCTCCACAGAGAGCTCGGAGTTGGTATGCCAAGCCTATCATTCAAGACTCGCGATCAACTATTACACAAAGGTCAATAGTGGTCCCGGCCCATCACGAAACTTTGGCTGCCGAAGGGCCAGTGGTGATTATTTCATCTTTATTGATTCTGATTGTACGGTTCCTGTGCGCTACATGGAATCGATAGATTCGGCCGTTCTATCAAAACAACTTGATGCATTTGGTGGTCCCGACCGCGAGGATGAAAATTTCAGTCCTACCCAAAAGGCGATCAGTTATGCGATGACGTCGCTGCTCACCACGGGTGGCATACGAGGATCAAAAGTTCGCGTTGGCGGAACATTTCATCCCCGCTCGTTTAACATGGGGATTTCTAGAAGTGTCTTTAATGCGACTGATGGATTTGCTCGTATGCGTTTTGGCGAAGATGTTGAGTTTAGTATCCGCATGATGTCCATGGGCTATAACGTACAACTCATCGCGCAGGCATGGGTGTATCACAAGCGCAGAACGGATTTCACCAAGTTCTTCAAACAGGTTCACAATAGCGGAATCGCGCGAATCAATATCTCGTTGCGTCATCCAGGAACACTTAAGCTTACGCACTTCTTTCCAACGGCATTTACAACGTACGTTGTGGTTGCTCTTGGTAACGCTCTAACTGTAGACTTGGGCCTATATACGCTAGTCCCGTTGGGTTTATACGTTACTGCAGTACTCGTGGAGGGTACCGTAAAGTATGCGTCTCTTCAGCTGGGTTTGCGCTGTGTTGTAGCGTCCTTTGTACAGCTTATTGGCTACGGAACAGGTTTTATCAGCGGCTTGATTTGGCGGGTGATTCTGAACAAGCCCGAGCAGGGGGCGTTCGAAAAGACGCTCTACAAATAGGTCTAGAGCCGCACCTGCACCATAAACGTGAAGACCACATGGTACAGTAATGCTTCACCAGATTCATTAAGTGAAACGGGTGTGAGAAGTTCTCCTCTACCACCTTCGGATGTGGGCCTGAAATCCCTACCTACAAGGTTCATAGCACCCCAACCAATACTTGTGTTAACGAACACAGGATAGTAGATCTCGCCTTCAATACCAAGGCGGGCTAAGGCACCAAGACGCCACGCTGCTGGCTTGCCATTGAACTGATCGTATGTTTCAACCAGTTCGTTGTTGACAAAGAGTTTTCCTTCACGGGTAATCGTATTAGCACCAACGCGAGCTAGCCGGGCCTCTACACCTGCATAAACACGTGCAAATGCCCACGGAAATTCAACGAACGACCATTCAAAACCAGTAAAAGGTGTCCATAGCTCATTGGCATGAGTTACTCTCAGCGAGTAGGACTGGCCATTGATACTTTGAGCGCCCGTAAACGAATTATAGTCTACTCCAACAGGGATTCGAAACTTCTTTTGTTTGTCAAGATCAGCGTATATCCGCAGGCCCCAACCCATTTGCGCACCGTCGAATGCACCACCGTAGACGTCGGAACCTGTTCCTTCACCAGAACTCGCGATACGGGCTGTTGCTAGATTGTCGCTTGTAATCCAGTCCGTGGATATTCCGGCCGCAACGCGATATCGCACCTGCGCCTGGGTAATCGAGGCGGCCAACACGAGAACAAAAAAGATAGGGATGATACGCTTCATGAATGCTCTGCTCAGTGACTGTACTTGAAGCAATGACAATTGGGGTTGTAGAACGTTACGAAAGTTTCTCTCGTATACTAAAACGCTGACTCTCAAGATTGTTCTTCACGATGAGCTCACCGATCAGGCCAATTGAGATAAGCTGCACGCCAACGATTATCATTGCCACACCAAACAACGCAAGGGGTCTATTGCTTAGCGCAGTGCGGCCGAGGAACCACTCTGCAGCCAAATACAGATCCGTTATCAAACCAATCATGGCGATGAGTGAACCTACAGTTCCGAAGAAATGCAATGGCCGACGTATGTACCGTGTGGTGAACATCACCGTTAAAAGATCCAAATAACCCTTCAAGAACCGACTAATGCCAAACTTCGAAGAGCCAAATTGGCGAGCTCGGTGGATCACCGGTATCTCGGTTACTCGGAAACCTTCCCAGTGAGCCAATGCCGGGATGTACCGATGCATTTCGCCATATACCTGAACCGTATGGACCACTTCTTTACGATACCCCTTTAGGCCACAATTAAAGTCGTGTAGCCGGATACCGCTCATTGACGATGTTACGGTGTTGAAGAGCTTTGAAGGGATGGTCTTGTGCCACGGATCATGGCGCTTTCTTTTCCATCCCGAAACAAGGTCGTATCCCTCATCAAGCTTTGCGATAAGCGCTGGTATTTCATTCGGGTCGTCTTGCAAATCAGCATCCATCGTGATAACAATATCACCTGTGCTCTCTTTAAATCCTACCGCTAGAGCCGCTGACTTACCATGGTTTGTGCGAAATCGAATAGCTTTGAAACGTCCATTGCGGGCATGAATATCTTGAATAACACGAAACGAATCATCGGTAGACCCGTCGTCGATGAAGATAACTTCGTACCGACCATTAGCTATGCGCTCCAAAACGATTTCTAGTTGTCTGGACAACTCTGGCAGCGACTCAGCTTCATTCAACAGCGGTATCACCACAGAGATGCTTCCGTGAATCATTCTTTCGGATCTTGGCTGTCTATCTCCACGATAGTCACCACGACGGCCACCACGCTGTTGATGTTGTCCTCTTTGTTGACGCTGGCCCAAATCCTGGCTATGGGACGTTCCCTGTGGCTCACTGGGCAACTGTTCTTGTTGCTGCTGCTGGCCTTCGGGTTGAATTCCTTCGGGCCGCGGTCCGTCATGCCGGCGGCGTGGCCTGCGCCGGCGTGAAGGATTGTTAGAGGCTTGGTCTTCGCTCATGTTAAAATTATCAGGTGAGCGTCATAGACGCACAAAAGTCTTACGTTCACACATACCGTTAGGAAAGTCAATTCGTGCCAGGTAGGAGCCCCTTGCGAGACCTGCAACGTCTACACGGTACGTTTCACTGTCGCAAACAAAACTCTTAACCACAGCGCCGTGTACGTCATATAGCGATATCCGTGTACCCACCTCCAAGCCCGCCATCATGACTACTTCTGAGGCTGGGTTGGGATATATGGCAACCACATTCTTGGACGTTTCAGAAACTGATGTTGTAGAACCATTGTACCAAACTAACACCTTCATGTGTGTAATAGCAGGGTTGTCTGTTGTGTAGGACTTCCCTTGTTCAATCTTCACTTTGATAAAGTTGTCCGGAAAGTCCGTCAAAGCGTCTGTTAGATAGGCAGAGTCAATCAATGGTGGGAGGGGGCTGTTCCAGGTAACCTCAAGTAACCCACCTGTCCACAACACATGTACATCGTAATCTTCGCGGAAACGTACACCTTCTCGAAGCTGCCGAACATCTTTGGGGCTCAACCAGATATACTCTACTGATGGTGGCACAGTATAAACAAAATAGACGCCAGCAGGTGGTGGAAACGGTGGAATCTCACGCTCTCCGAGAGAAGTGTCCACACCTGAAGTTGCCTTTGGATGAGCCGCAAAGGTATAACTAAAACTCTTGCGTTCAGTTGGTGTTTGGTTCACGAAGGTCATTGGGAACTCAACAACTTGAGCGTTACCAACAATATCTGCCAGCATGAATAATGCCGCGAATATTGTGACAAGTCTATTCATAACAGTACCTACCCAGAATAAAAAAGGGCAGCAGTAACCTGCTGCCCTTTCTTTTAGAAAACCATTTTCTTAGCGAACGATAGATACCGCACTCGTTACCGTAGTTCCGTTAAGTGTAACCTTCACGATGTAGCGGCCTTGAGCGATCGAAGCAGCATTCATATCGAATCCATAGATGCCTGCTGTCTTCTCTTCATCAACGATTGTTGATACGAGTTGACCAACAGCATCAAACAATGACACAGTTACGCGGCCTGCCTGAGGAACCGACACGTTAACCATACCTACAGAGCCGGCGGGGTTAGGCGACACGGAAACTGTAAGTACAGTTAGATCTGCATCTTGCCCCATAAGGCGGATGTACGGTGTGCGTGCATCAGTGATCGTGATCGTGTTGTTACGTCCTGCCGTAATAGTACCAAGTACAGCACCACTGATCGGATTTGTAACAACGTACGAACGGTTTGAGTTGTTAACGGTAACGTTAACTGGGAACGTTACACCTTGCAATTGGATCATTGGATTTACTGCATCATCGATATACGTGTGATTCGAGAAACGTATATCGAACAGATTGTTTGGTGGAAGCGGTGGGAGTTCGAAGACGTTGCGTGCTTCGAGTGTACCTTGCTCAGCAACAAACACATCACCAGCGTTGTTAGCATTGTCAGAAACTGTAACCCGTACAGAACGGTTCATGATTGACTCACGAACACCTGCAAAGTTTACACCACTCTTGCCGAGTGTACCACAGCACATCGACAAGTAGGCTTGGCCACTGATCTTAATCCAATAACCTAGTCCAGGCTTGATCTCTGTAACTGCCTGATAACCGCGGTTTGTAACATAACCATAGATGTCGCCAATGACCGCCGGGAAAGCCCCTGACCCAAATGGAAGCAGAGTAACGTTCTCAGTTGACGTTGGTGATGAGAGTGAACCAATCGTATTCCAACCGTCGTATAGACGTGTTGGGAATGACTGATCATTGATATTGCGGATACGGGCACCAGCAATTGTTCTGTCTACGAGCTCAGAGTACTTTATGAAGTACCCAACGCCAGGCGATAGATCAACTGCAGTAGTTTGATATGTGCTCTGGGAAAAACGAATCGGGATATTCAATGCATTCTTGAAAACATCTTTCCAATAGCTCGACGAAGGATTGACAGGAACCGAAAGAAGATTCCAGCCCGTGTTGATAACTGGGAAGTTGGCTACAAGTGGTAATGTGTATTCAATTACGAATGCATCAATGTCAGCATCACGAATCGTGAAAGAACGACGCGAACCGCCAAGAACTGTTCCTTCACGCATGTTTACGTTAAAACGCGAACCGTTAAGAATGTCACGAATGAATAGGTCCGAGCCAGGTGTGAATTCATCTGTGTTCCATGAAACTACAACTGGATAGTTGAGCGAACTTCCCGCGTTGAAGCGCACAGTGTACTGCAACGTAGTGTCTGTGTAGATGGAACGGATGTCTCGTGAAGATGACTTTGGACGTTGTGCTGAACCAGCCCATAGGTCTCCAAGACCGTTAGGATAAATGTCTGCACCTGTAGCGTCTTTTGGATAAAACCGTGCACCAAAAGAGTTGAGAGGAGTTTGATAAACCGTTTCTCCAAACAAAGTATCAACCATGTCTGTTGCGCGGTATCCAACACCAAACGTTATAAATGTGCGCTCATTAGGATTGTTCGAGTTGCGGATATCAAGTGTGATACCACGACCAAGAAACTCCTGACCACGTTGCCAGTTGTTGTTCTCATCGAACACGTTTGGCTCATACGGTGTGCGGAAGTAGATGAACGTTACCTTAATGCGAACAGGCGATACATCAAGTGAATTGGCCTTGAAGGTGAGATAACCCACATACGTACCAGTAATTTCTTGTTCGTCGCCATTTGGCAACTCATTAGGATCGCAAATGATTCGCAAGTTGAGGTCACGTTGGCCTACGGTAGGGTCACCATAAGGCGTTACACCAAGCGATGTTCCAAGGATACCTTTATCCATGAATTGAATATATCCTTCTCGAACGGGCTGAGGAAAAGCGATGATTTCGCCTTGACCACCCTTGAGGAAGGACTTAAACTTGAGCCACTTGGAATCGGATTGGACCATGATTTCATAAGCACGCGTACCAGTTACCGTATTGATAACGTCAATGTCGCGCGTACCAATTCCGTTTGGTTGATCATCAAATGAAGATCCGTAGTCGATGGTGATCGGATCAACAATAAACCACTGGGAACCATTTGAACCCTGTACGGAGTCAACTAGGCGGAACGCTTGGTTAGATACGCTTGTAAATGAAAGACGTGGAGAAATATCAGTTACTTCAAGCCAAATCATACCTGGCTTTGATGGACGTAGTGGGTCGCGAATTTGGTCTTGACCCAAACCGTCGACGAAGTAGTTGTCTACACCACCAAGACCAGCGAATTCACCTGGGGTAGCATCACCTGGAAAGGCCAGTTCTTTCCCCATTTGGAAGTCGTTATAAAACAGCGTGTCATTCGTTAGAATAAGAGGTGTACGGGCGCTTTCCTGATTAATGCTAGGATTAGCAACAACACGGAAACGAAGGTAGATCAGTTCCGTAAACGGACGCTGATCACATGCCTGTGATGGGTCGCCAGTTTGTGGAAGTGGTTTGCTAGAAGCTGCCGTTACCATGACGCGTTTACCACGAATCCGATTCTGAATCGGCGCATTGATAACGGACTGGAACGTAGTATCACGAGCCGTAGCTACATAGTAGGTGAAATCCCTACCAAGACAGCCTAGCGGAGTGAATTGAACGCCACGATTAGGCCCATTCTTGTCTACGCCGATAAGTTCAAGAGCTGTACTATCGTACTGCACTTTGAATTTAAAGGTATAGATAGGAAAAGCCTTGTAGGTGTCTGTTGTTCTCCAGCAGTTCTTAATGAACACAGGAACAAGTAACTCACGCTCACCATTCGGACCTTTAGTTGACGTCCAAATGCGGCCGTCAGGATAGTACGTTTGGTTCCAGCCTCCGGACAGGCCGGTAAGTGAGAGTGTCGGCAGCTCGGGCTTGTTCGTTTGTGCTAGTAGCACTTGCGATCCAAGTCCGATCAATGCTGCAAGCAGAAGCGCAACACCAATTTTGGCGTCACTGCCCCAGAGTGCATATCGACGATTCATAAAAAACTCCACAGATGAGTTGGTCAAGAAATTCTTCATTTCAGTTTCATTTTCATTAAACGTTTGCTCCCACAAGATCCTACAATGATGTAGGCGCCATGAGATAAACCTGCAAGATTCAAAAAGGTTTCTTCTTTCAATTGTTGTCCAGTGGATGAGATCAGCAAACCACTGATCGAATACGTCGCTATCTCATTCATCTGTCCATGGTCACACTGGCATGTCGCAAGCTCATCTGATACTTGGAGATTAACAGTATGTGCATCGGCAGATAACTCGTTCACTGATACCATCGGATTCAGGCATATAACTCGCATTGTATCCTGTAGTATAGGACGAATGCATTCACAAGCCTGCTGAAAATTCATCTTGGTCTTAAAACTGGTCTCTTTACGTTCTGCTGGAGTTTGTGATGATAGAACTACAGCTACTTTGGGAATTTCAGACCCTTTTTGTTTGAACATGATGTTCATTGAACCTTTTGTCAAACGTTCATATTGTGGTTCAAGGCTGCTCTCTAACAAAACTGTATCGATAGTAGCTATTGTAGAATCAGCAACCTCAATGTAGAGCGTGCAGTATCGATCGCTAAGACCATTCATAACCACGTCGAGTTGAGTGGTAGATTTTTTACCTACGCCCCCTACAACAGTGATACTGTCTTCTTTAAACCGAACTCCAATGTCTGGCCTGTTCTTTGGGTTTGCTACGGCTTGGATTGGTTCTTTCTTAAAAACGGTAACAATTTTTTTGAACTCGTTATTGAATGTTGGCGGCCATGTAATTGACAAGGAATCGATATCTGTACATGTGCCTCTAAATTCACCTGCTATCACAACAATTGGCTTGTCCCCAACTGCAAAGTTTATTACATCGCCTCCGAAGACTCTAATCTCGCCAGGAACAACTAGTGTCATTTGCGCCTTGAATGATTCAAACTGAAGTGAAAGTGTACCTTCCGTTAGTACATCGGTTGGGCGAAGCAACGTTGTGTCATATCCGATGGAAATGTCAAAGGACGCTAAACTGTCAGCAAGCTTTATTGCTCCTAAATAAGGAGCTATCTGCCACCGACGTTCATTCGAACAAATGTCAACAGTCCGGTAAGATCGAACCGTCATCGTGTCTTGAGCAGCGAGGGTACTGGCCGCCGCAAGGACGGCCAGTATACTCATTGTTAGCTTCTTCCTATCGTACAACTGTAATCATGTTGGACGTGTTCAAGCCTCCACCATCAACTCTAACAACGTATGTTCCCTGAGCAACAGAAACACCGGTTGCATCAAGACCATTCCAAGTTGTTGATAACGTACCAGCAATTGCAGGACCGTCGAAAATTGTATTGACGAGCTTACCAAATGTGTCGTAGATGCGAACAACTACATTTCCACTTGCTGGTAGCGAAGCTGCAATCGACATGTTTGAAGACATTGGATTTGGGAACAACGAGAGTAAAGATGCTTCCTCATTACCGAGCATATTTACCGTTTGTGATCCAACGTTCACTTCGTTAAAACGAATGTCGGTGAAATCATAAATTGATTGTTCCTTCAGTGTGACGTATGCTACTGGTTGAGTATGCTCAAAAACACCGTTACCAATTATGACAGCTACGTTTGTAGAATTGTCTATTGACACATCATTTTTGTCATTCTGAACCGGCGTAACGGCTACGATTTCGCCGCTGGTTTCAAATCGAACACCAAATGCACCATTGTGAAGTCCGTTCATGTACACAGGAACGCGTATTAGACCATTTCCGATGCTTGCTGGTGTGCCAAATGAAACGTTGTCTGCCTTCTTTACATCCCTAACCTTACCAAAGTCAGGTCCAGTTGTGTCGATGTCATGTACCCATGGGAGATATGGAAGACGCCCAGACATATAACGAAGGATCAAACCGGCGTCATATTCAGTTACTTCGTAGTATATCTGGTTAAGGCTTGATACGTCCGGTGCCTTGCCGCCAACACCGTAGAGCCCATCACCTTCATTCATTACGCGGAGCACTTGCATACCAGTTGTGTTTGTTACCGTTTGGCCAGGGAAGAACTGTTCAACGTCAATCGTGCGGCGCCATATGATGATCCTGGTTCCAACCATTGAGTCGCCAGAAAAATCTCTCTTCAGCTTTGTGAAGTAGTACCGACCAGAGTGATTTACATCACCTTGGTACGCTTGACGTTTCCAGACAGAATCTAGCGGAGCCTTCAAAACCATCGAACGCATAATGACGCGAGCGTCATTCATGGTTACGCGACGATTTTGTGGTAGATCCTCGTGACGCTGGCCAGCAGCAGCAGACGTGTCTGCGTCACCAAAACCCCATATATCAAATGTGAGATAGATGATTGAACCAAAACGAATCCGAGCATCAGAACGACCACCTGATGGTTGCCAAATCGAGGTTGAGTCCGTACGAGTATTTGCACCAAGTGCCGGAACCCAAAGCAAACCATTCCAAAAATCGGAAAGGAAACCAGGAAATCCGCCGTTACCCTTGATACCAACTGTGGCACCACGAGTAACTACCGTTGTATTAACTGTGAATGGGTTGCCACCAACTTGACCATAAGCAAGTTCAATCTCACCTTGGTTGTTGTTGGTCTGTCCGCCTAAATAAAGACGAGCTTGGAAATTGGCCACACTGGAATTAACGGCTGCATCATTTATGTTCAGATTTTTCCACTGAATGATAATGCATCTACGAACTGGCTTAATCGTATCGCAAACTTCGTTGCGATCTACGTCAACAACCCACGAAATTTCAGATGGCATGTAGCCAAACGAAATATCAGCAGATGTACGGATTCTGTGATCACCCCAAAATGGTGCAATCACGTTGTCCGGATATGATGACGAATTGATAAACAAACCTTGTGACTGCTTCGCAGGTACAAGCTTCGTGTTATCGAATGTCAAGAAACCGTTTACGCTGACATAAACGCCAGTGTAACTACGGCCATTATAATTGTACACTACTCCGGAAGGAAACTGAACGAAGGAATATCCATCGTCAAGATCGTTTACGAAAGTTGGTGGCAATGTGAATTGTGCTGGCGAGATTATCACCTTGCTCGTGCGTGAGGCTGTGCAGGCATCGATATCCCGGTATGGGAGACCGACAATAAGCTGCGGCTGACGGAACTGATTAAAGATCTGTTGTGCCACACCATCAACTGCACCGATCGCGAACGAACAGAGTAATATCGCCGTAGCAATCAATACCTGTTTCTTCATAGATACTCCAAGGTTTACTACTTGTTGTTTTTCGTGTCGGTAGAGTGGGGCCGGAAAACTTTCCGGCCCCATCGGGAAATCATTATCGGACTAGTACGATTTGCTGTGTTGACGATGTTACACCATCAGTTACACGTAATGTGTAAAGACCGTTAGACATCATCAAACCATTCGACAAGCCATTCCATTCAATTGTGTGACTACCAGCTGCAAACACTTCACTTGCAAGTGTAGCAACCCGTGTTCCGATTGAACTGTAAACCTCTACTGTTACCATCTTTGTCGAAGGCACGTTGAAGGTGACAGTTGTAGATGTTGCAAAAGGATTAGGAGCTGTGTTTGTGATTTCAAGCGTGTTGCTTGTTGAAGGTTCATCATCTACGTCAGACGTAAAGTCATAAACAATGATGAATCCACGAACGGCATCACGACTGATTATAAGCGTATCACAGCCGTTAGCTTCCTTGTGGATGATGTCCGATGCAGAACGTCCAACACCCGTCTTCATGTTGTAGTCAAAAAGTGAACCGTTTGACTGGTCATCACGAATGTAGTAGGACCCTGGATCAGCAACAGTTGCAGCTGGGACCGTCAAACGGCACCATGAAACCTTGATTGGATAATTGGCCGAACTCTGACCGTTCTCTCCACCAGCCTGGAAGCGAGCACGGTAGATTGCTTCACCTCGGTTGCTGTTGAACGGATAGATGCTCCGGAGAATACCGTTCCGATTAGGAATCGTCCAACGGGCATCAAACACATCGATGTACGGTACTGGCGGAATTTCGTATTCACAGTAGTTAGAGTCTAGCTTACCATAAGCTGCGTCTTCGTAGCCCATCGTTGCAATCTCTGTTCCTTGAAGACCAAATGTGAGTACTTGGAATGCACCAAGGTTGTTCTCAACGCGAACGTCTGCTGTAAATCGTGTTTGAGCTGAGATAGCAACTGAATAGGTGAGTGTATCCTTAGCACCTTGACGATCTGTTACAACTACCACTACCTTGATGCGGCCATTAACAACATTACCTTGAAGGTTTGCGTTGGAAAGGACTACAGTTTGTGTATCAGCAATTGGGCTCGATAGTCTTGTTGGTGTAAACAACCATGTACCAGCTGGCTCAACAACTTCAAATGTTAGTTGTTCGTTGTCGGCTTGTGTACGTCGAAGATCGATATCTGCTACACGTATTGTGTCTGAATATGGGTCTCCCTGTTCAACACATTTTACGATTGGCGACGTAAACAACTGTGGGTTATGATTACGTGCTTCAATACGAAGCGTATACGTGCGGATATCCTTAAGCTGACCAGCATCTGTTACAACGATAGTAACCTGCACCGTTGTGTCTGCATATGGTAGATCTGTTACGCGTGGAGTGCCGTAAAGTACACCACTAGTTGGATTTATCTTAAGCCACTGCGGAGTTAGCTTCCGCGTAGAATCAAGGTAGATGAAACCAGCTTCTGTGAAGTACGGGTCGATGCTGATCGAGTCGCGAGTTTCATTCTTGTAAATAAGCTCGAAAGAATGGGCTTGACCGAAGTTGGCATCGTACACTTTGATACGACGTGCTGAATCAAGAAGAGTAACGTTATAATCTTCGTCTTCGATCGCATCTGACAATTGTGCATCAACCAATTGAGGCTGAATATTCACGAAAAGTCGTCGGGTGAGAATATTCATTCCACCATGGCCATCGTTTACAACTATTGACATAATTGTATCCGTATTCAGCGCACCGTTGATTGGATTGCCTGGATCGAGGTCGTTGATTGGCTTGAGCAAGTCATTTGCACTAGCACGAGCAATACGTATTTCGATACGTCCGCGTGTTGTGAAGTCTTCTGCAAATTGGTCTACATTCGCAGCTGATTCATAACGACGCATGTAGCGTGTTGCTAGCCAGCTTGGGCGTGCTTGAAGAACATCATCAACAGTTACATCATCTGGATTCTGACGAACAGACGTGGTGAGAAAGCCGTAAGCGGTCTTTCCGTAACGGAAATCCCATACGCCGTACTTCTTTACCACGCTACGGTTTGTGTCTACTGCTGCCATGTCCTCAAACTCATCGTCTGTGTTTACGTCGAGACGGAAACGAAGTGAGTCGGTTACGTTGGCAACAAATTGAATATTCAAATCGTCTGGTTGTGATGCTGCCGGATCATTATACACTTCGTCGAGAATAGCGTTTGGTTGAACCAAACGACGGCCAACACGGGAAGACGTGTTGAGCATACGAAGTGTATCTAGATACGTGCCAGTTGAAGAATTGTACGAACCAGCGTCTGTTGTTGTTGGGTCTAGTACAATTGTTGTATCACCTTTGAGCATTCCCTGATAGGTAACAGCAGTACCAGCATTGGCGCGGTTGTTCCATAGGAAGCGTGGTACCGAATCAACAACATGAATACGGAAGCGGTAAGCAGTGGAATCAAGCCAACCAAAGTTTACTGTGTCCTGCTGCAGAAAACGTGCGTTTGTATTGTCCGGCGTTCGGTTTGCAAGTGGAAGAGCATTGTTGTCATACTCTTCAGCGTGGAAGTACGAAGGGTAGATATTGAACCAGCGCGAAATCACGTCCTCGGAAACACCAGACCTACGTAGGGTATCAACAAGTTCAAGAGTTGGCGGGAAGTTCTTTGCTACTACTTCAATCTCCTCACCACCTGGAACGATGTATGGGTTAATTGGACGGCCGCGAAGAATGCGATATCCTCTTGCACCCCAACGTGGATTGTTTGCACCATTTGCAACAACCAACGTATCGCGTAACCAATAGCGAAGTGCTGAATTGCCTGTTGTGATGTTCCAGTAGTACGACAATTGAGCGTTGAACGTAGAATCGTTGATAACGCGTGGGTCGTAAAACTTGTTTACATCAACTGCCGTTATCGTGAAGATCGAGTCGCGCTCATATAGATCGCGTCCAGGAATTGGAACTCCTGAAGCATCTGAAGGATAGCTTGGTGGTTCATTAAACCAACTACCACGTCCAGGGCCACGAGATGATTGAGCAGCCGTGATAGGTGTATAGAGGCGATTCTCCGTAACAAAGACACGGTTGCGCATTGCTGGGTGAATCAGTGGGGACGTACCGAGTGTATCTGCTGATCCTGTGAAAACAGGTGGTGTAGTGTTGTTACCAACCGTAAACGTAAGTCCACCGTTGATAGCACCAACAACGCCTTCTTTCCAAAGCATAGTACGAGACACAACAGTCACTTGGTCGCCTTCACGTACCGGGAGTGCGCGATAGCGCTCACCACCAAAGTATGTCTCTTTGCCACCGTCGCCATTGATTGAGTTCGATGTAGGAAGTGTAGGGCGGTTACCAAGACGGAAACCAGCGCCACCAAGCTCACCTAGTATCGTAGAACCTTCCCACTTACGACCTTGGAACGCAGCTGAGTCTTCAGCTACTGCATTATCAGCAAGGAACGAGAGAAGAGTTGCGCCAGTACCATACGTAGCAAGACCTTCATACGCACGACGGATGTTAGGGTCGCCGCCGTTGGTTGAATCAGGAACGAGATCGATACGTGAGCGATAGATTGTATCCGTTAGCCCCTTCTGTTGAAGGTTGGCACGGATAAAGTCGCCCGTACGCTCGTTGATCACAAAGAACACCGTCTCGTTCAATGCACGAGAATCGTTGTTATTGATTTCTGCAGTCCCGCTATAATCGGCGCGTGCTTCGAGAAACAATGGATAACCAATCGGGTGATTTCCAATAAATTCTGTTTGCACCGCTGCTATATCGGCATATCTCTCTGCATCAAATGGATTGCGCGTTGTACGCTTTACGTACTTGTTGTACGACGGCATAGTTACGTCGTTGTATACCATCAACACTGGAGGAATACCTACAGCAAAGTCTTCAATTGGCGACATACGCCTGTTTGAATAGTCTGCAGTCTTGATATCCGTTCCCTTGTCGAAGATATCGTAGATACGACCTTGCATAAGAAGTGTATCTGGCATCATCCAAACTGGAATTGGCTTGTAGTTATAACGGAATGTGGACTCAAAAGGGCCTTGCTCAGTTACGTTGTTGGTAGCTTGACGAAGAAAACGCATGTGCGTTTTACCATTACCCGCAATCCAAAACGTTTCTTGAATTCGACCAAATGAAGAAGGGTTACCAGACGATGGAAGGATTGTGTTTACGTTTGCTTCCGTACGTCCCCAATAATTTCCCCGAAGTGTATCTACACCACCAAAACCAATTCCAGTTGTACCAGCTAGAACACCCTTTGTGTCTTGAGCATCTGGAAGGCGGATGATGAAGCGAGCATCGTTTGCATAGATCGAGTTTGCAGCAAAACTGTACGTTGTCCACGGAAGTGGTCCTGTGATTTCTCCGTAAAGTACCGCACCAGCAAGGTCGCTAGATGCCGGATTCTCTGAAGCCACAAGAGGTCCACGGATTGAGTCGTTACGGCGGCCTATATCTGAAGTTGCCTTATTGCCAGTTACCAAGCAACGAGCTAGTGCAAGCTTAAGATCAAAGTTGTCAGAGTAAATACCAGCACCAGTATATGCGGTGTTGTTCTGCATACGAACACGGTCGAAAGCAACTGTGTCTACTCTTACGCGAATACTATCGAGAATGTAAATGGCACCACCAAGGCCTGTTCCGTTTTCACGGAGGGTTGTGCCAGGGTGTAGAACTATGATGTCGCCACGCTGTGTTGCACCACTACCCTGACGAGCAGGATTAGCGTTGGCCACGTTGTCGTAGAAACGTGTAAGCATGCGCTCATCTGCAAGCGGGCCGGTTGTTTGGTATGTGAAAACGTCATTGCGTGGTGTGTAACCAACGGCTACACCCAAGCTGTTATATGTGATGTTGTCTAGGTCGGTTACCAGAAAACGCTTACGAGTAAGCGTGTCAGGTGTTACCAGTGCGATAGCGCCACCATTACCATTCCATGCTTTGTTAGCACGGAACTCTACACCTTTGACAACGTTGAGGTCGGCATTGATAGAATAGAGTGCACCTCCGCCGCGTACTTCGCTCTTGATCGAATCAGGAACGTCACCAACACGGTTGTTGATGAAATTACCACGGACAAGACGAAGAGTGCGACGCCAGATTGGTACGTTTTGGGAAATTTGAACACTTATTGCACCACCAGAGAAGTTGGCTGTGTTATTCTGAAACTCAACACCGTAATTAGTGCCGTATACCCAGAGTGGCCCGCTTGCTCCACCTGCGCCATACATGTACATGTTACGTGCAGTGAAGATAGCACCACCATCAACCGAAGCACGGTTGTCACGGAACTTGATATTGAAACCATAGTTACGAGCATTGATGATGCCGTCGGATCCACCAACCCATGGGGACAGAAGTGTGTCATTATCACCAGCAGCTACGTAGATAGCTCCACCACGGGCCGACTCGTTACCGAGGAAGTGTGTTGGCGGGTTGTTATCTAGGTTGCCACGTACTTGAATTTGAAGTGCAGTTGAAGCGGCATAAATGGCACCACCTTGTGAGTAGTTACCTACCGATACAACTGGCTGTGACGTAACGTTCGTGATAAACGGCGCCATTGTCCTATTCGTTGAATAACGTCCTGCA